>Ga0315281_10002387_pt1 | contig 27933 bp, 22 predicted proteins | sample YL17G07_0_MG_FD_204540 | JGI IMG/M metagenome (GOLD analysis project Ga0315281, IMG submission 204540) | Sediment microbial communities from Yellowstone Lake, YNP, Wyoming, USA - YL17G07_0 | ecosystem: Environmental > Aquatic > Freshwater > Lake > Sediment | place: USA: Wyoming | collected...
CCCCGTAACAAGGGAGAAGCCGGAGGGCGCCTACTTCGAGGCTTCGTCCAGCTCCTTCATCTCCTCCGGAGTGAGTTTCAGCCCGGCGGCGCCCAGCGAGTCCTTCAACTGCTCGGGCGAGTTGGCGCCGACGATGGGGGCGGTCATCCAGTCGTGGGACAGGTGCCAGCCGAGCGCCATCTGCGCGACCGTCTTCCCGCGCGCCTTCCCGAGCTTCTCCAGCGTCTCGACGACGCGCCAGAGCTTCTCGCCGAGCAGGTCCTTCTGCCACTCGACCCGCTGGCTCGGGGGGACGGGCTTGCCGCGCCGGTACTTGCCGGTCAGGAACCCGGCGCACAGGGGCGAGTAGGGGATGACGGCGACGCCGTACTTCTTCACGAGCCAGACATGGTCCTGCTCGAAATCGCGGGCCATGAGGTTGTACTTGGGCTGGGCCGAGACGAACCTCGGGTAGTTGCCCCACCGCGCGAGCGCCAGGGCTTCGCCCAGCAGGCCGCTCGGGTAGTTCGAGCACCCGATGTACCGGACCTTCCCGGCCGCGACGAGGTCGCCGAGGGCGCGGAGCGTCTCCTCGTTCGAGACCGACCAGTCGGGCCAGTGGCACTGGAGGAGGTCCACGTGGTCGGTCCGGAGCCGGTTGAGCGAGGCGTCGATCGCGGAGAAGATGTGGACCCGCGAGAGTCCCTCGCCGGTCGAGCCCGGCCACACGCGCATCTGGCACTTGGTGGCGAGGAAGACCCGGTCCCGGTTCTTCTTCCTCCTCATCCAGTCGCCGATGATGGTCTCGGCCTCGCCGCCGACGTTGCCCGGGTGCCAGGTCGTGTACGAGTCCGCGGTGTCGATGAAGAACCCGCCCGCGGCCCAGTAGGCGTCGAGGACCCGGCGGCCCATCGCCGCGGTGCAGGTCCACGTGAACTGCATCGTGCCGAGGCATATCTCGGACACCTGGATCCCGGTCGAGCCGAATGCGCGGGTCGGGATGGCCTTCATCGGGTCAGCCCGTCCAGTTCCTTCATCTCGGCCTCGTTGAGCCTGAGCCCGGCCGCCCCCAGCGCCTCGCTGAGCTGTTCGGGCGTGTTCGCCCCGACGATCGGGGCCGTCATCCAGTCATGGGAGAGGTGCCAGCCGAGCGCCATCTGGAGGACCGTCTTGCCCCGCGGCCGGCCCATGCGCTCGAGGGCCTCGATAACGTTCCAGCCCCGGTCGTTCAGGAGCCACTTCAAGCCCCCCGCCCGCTTGCTCCGCGGGACCGGCTTGCCGCGCCGGTACTTGCCCGACAGGAACCCGCCCATGAGCGGCGAGTACGGGATCACGGCGACCCCGTACTTCTTCACCAGCCAGGCATGGTCACGCTCGAAGTCCCGGGCGTAGAGGTTGTAGAAGGGCTGGATCGAGACGTACTGCGGAATGCCGAGCTGGCGTGCGCACACGACCGCCTCGGCGAGCTGGCCGGGAGTGTAGTTCGAGCAGCCGATGTACCGGACCTTCCCCGACTTCACGAGGTCGCCCAAGGCGCGGAGCGTCTCCTCGATCGGGACGGTGTCGTCCGGGAAGTGCGTCTGGTAGAGGTCGATCCGGTCGGTCTGGAGCCGCTTGAGCGAATCGTCGCAGGCTCTCACGATGTGGGCCCGCGAGAGTCCCTCGCCCGTGGGTCCCGGCCACATCCTGCCCCGGACCTTGGTGGAGAGCACGATGTCGCGCCGGTTCTTCCGCCGCTTCATCCACTTTCCGATGATGGTCTCGGACGACCCCACCGTGCAGCCCTTGGCCCAGAACGAGTAGATGTCGGCGGAGTCGAGGAAGTTGCCGCCGCCCGCGGTGAAGGCGTCCATGACCCGGTAGGACATGGGCTCGCTCGTCGTCCAGCGCCAGTTCATGGTGCCGAGGCAGATCTCGGAGACTTTCAGTCCGGTCAGGCCCAGCGAACGGTATTCCATGTCGTGTCAGTGTAATCCAGCACCCGCGGGACCGCAACCGGGGCCCCTGCCGTCCTATAATGGGCGTTCCGTGGCTGCCAAGCCGCCCGTTCCGCCTCCGTCCACGCCGATCACCGCCCGGGCGGTGGCCCTCGGGCTGTTCCTCGGGGTGGTGCTCAACCTCGTCATGTGCTACAGCGACATGCACCTCAAGAACACGCTCCTGATCGGCAACCACTTCCCCACGGCGGGCATGATCGTCCTCCTCTTCCTCGTGCTCGGGGCGAACGTCGTTTCCTGGAAATGGCTCCACCGGCGGGGCTTCTCGCAGGGCGAAATGCTCCTCGTCTGGACCATGGTCTCCGTGGCGGGCGGGATCGGCGCCACGGCGATGATGCGTTACATACCCGGCTGGGCGGCCGCGCCGGCGTATTACACGACGAAGTCCAACGACTTCGCGACGCACCTGCTCGCGAACATCCCGGACTGGATGGTCGTGAGCAAGGACCTGGACAGCAAGGCGGTCCGGTGGTACTTCGAGGGCCTGCCCAAGGGGCAGCACATCCCCTGGGGGGTCTGGGTGCGCCCGGTGGTCATGTGGGGCCTCTTCGGGGCCCTGCTCTCATGCGTCATGTTCGCGTTCTGCTCGCTCTTCTACCGGCAGTGGGTGGACCGCGAGCGCCTGATCTTTCCGATGACGTACCTGCCCCTGGAGGTTACGGCCGCCGTGAAGGGGCCGGGGGCGGTCAACGCGTTCCTTTCCAATCGTTTGGTCTGGATCGGGGCGGTGATTCCCATCATCGTCTTCGGGGTGAACGGGCTGCGCATCTACTTCCCGGCCCTGCCCCAGATTCCGACGCAGTGGAGCTGGACCTCGATCTTCCCCGACCGGCCATGGAGCGAGTTCCAGATCGAGGCGGTGCGCATCTACTTCTCGATCGTGGGGCTGACCTTCCTCCTGACCACCGAGATCAGCTTCTCGCTGTGGTTCTTCTACATCGTCTACCGGCTGAGCTTCGTCTACATCGCCTGGCTGGGGGCCGCCGCCATGGGCTACTGGGGGAACTGGGGTCGGCAGATCTCGGTGTTCCAGACCGCGGGCGCGACGCTCGTGATCGCGGCGTTCCTGTGCTGGGCCGCCCGCGCGTCCCTGCGGGCCTGGTTCGGGAGGACCCTCCGCGGTGGCCAGACCGAGGAGGACCTCCTGCCGCCGCGGCTGACGATGTTTCTCCTCGTCGGCGGGTTCGTGGGAGTGGTCGCGTGGATGGTCGTGGCGGGGGTCTCCTGGTGGGCCGCCGCGGGCGGGATCATCCTGTTCCTCGCGATCCTGCTCGTGCTCACCCGCATCGTCGCCGAGGCCGGGGTGCTCATGGTCGCGACGACGGCGATTCCCTACGACGTCCTGACGCCCCTCGTGCCCACGCGCTGGCTGACCGGACCGACGGTGGCCACGTTCATGATGCACAAGGGCGTGTTCATGCACGACCTGCGCGAAATCCTGTTGCCCTATCTCATGAACGGGATGCGGGTCTGCGACATGGTCCGGATGAACCTGCGCAAGGTCCTCGCGGTGCTGGCGCTCACGGCCGTCGTCGCGTTCGGGGCCGCGGCCTACGGCCGGATAACGACGGCCTACAAGTACGGGGGGTTGGGCGGCGACGAGTGGGCGAACCTCCAGTCGCAATACTACTTCTTCGGCGACATGGTCGAGTTCCTCAAGAACCCGCCGGAATACGAATGGTCCACGATCGGGGGCGTCAGGATCCTGCCGGTTTCGGTCGCGCACGCGGCCACCGGGGCCGCGCTGACCGGGGGGATGCTCTTCATGCGGTCGCGGTTCCTGTGGTGGCCGCTGAACCCGTTCGGGTTCATCCTCTGCGGCTCCTGGGCGCTGGTCCTGATCTGGTTCTCGATCTTCCTGGGCTGGGCGTTCAAGGCCGCGGTCATGACCTTCTGGGGGTCCTCGGCCTACCGGAAGGCCCTGCCGTTCTTCCTCGGGCTGGTCCTCGGCGAGGCCATGATCGCGACCGTGTGGGTGATCACGTCGCTCATCACGGGCCGGCCCGGGTTCTACATCCTGCCCGACTGACATGAGTGGGGGAATCGGCGCGCCCCTCGCCGCAGACGCCTTCAGCGCGCTGAACGACTTCCACGTCCTCGTCTACCGCCTTTTCGGCGTCCACGCGGTAATCCATGCGCCGTTCGTGCCCGAGGATCGGAACCCGTGGGATCGGGCGCGGCCCGTTCTGTGCGGCGCCGTCCGATGGAAGCCCGGAATGATGGAGCGGTGCGACGCGTGCGAATCGCGCCTCCGGGCGCGCGCGCGCGTTCGTGCCGCTACGGGGCTGTGCCACGCCGGGCTCGGCCAGGTGGCGATCCCCCTGCGCATGAGGCGGCGCACGGTTGGGCACGTCCTGTGCTCGCCGGCCAGGTTCAGCGCCAACCCGGCTCGCACGCTCCGTCTCTTCCGGATCGCCGTCGGGGAGATTGGGGGAGTGCTCGACGTGTCCGAGGAGGTGCGGGAGATGCCGGTGCTGGACCGGGACCACCTGGCCGCGCTCGAGGCGTTCGTCGGGAGCTTCTTCCGGTCCTTCTTCTCCCGCCTGCGGCGGCCGTTCCGGACCGACGCACACTGGTATCACCTGCCCGTCCGGGCGCCCGACGACACCGAGGCGTGGGTGTCGTTCCTCTGGACGGGGTACGAGCCGCAGTCGGACGAGCCCCGGGTCCGCGGCTGGATCGCGCACCGGTCCCACGACGTGCTCGTCTACGCCGTTCGGGCCCCCGTCACGATCCAGCGGCCGGGATCCCGAATCACCGTGCGCCGGGGGGAGCTCCTGCTCCTTCCCGCGGGCCATCGCTACCGGGTGGTGCCGGGAGCCGCGCCCGGCAGCGGGGACCCGTTCTGGATCCACTTCGTCTCCAACGTGGACCTGACGGGACTCGCGCTCAAGCCGTTCGTTCCGACTGCGGACGTCCGCGGGCGGATCCGGGCCGTGGACCGGGAGACCGCCGGGGGCTTCCCCTCCTGGTACGGCACCGAGGCGAAGCTCAAGGTGCTGGAGCTGCTCCTGACCCTGAAGGCCCAGATCGGCCGCGCCAGCGTCCGCGGGGGGGTCGCGCGCGGGCGCGACAGCCGGCCGGGATTCTCCGAGGGGGTGGAGCGGGTGCGCCGGTACCTGGAGGCGGCCGTCGACCGCCGGGTACGGCTCAAGGAGCTCGCGGAGCTGGCGGGGATGAACCCGTTCACCCTCTGCCGGAAGTTCCGTGAGGAGACCGGGACGGCCCCGCTCGCCTACCACCGCCGGCTCAGGCTGCAGGAGGCCGCGCGCCTGCTCAGCGAGGACGGGCTTCCGGCGAAGGAGGTCGCCCGGCGGCTCGCGTTCCCGAGTCCGCAGTACTTCAGCCGGGCCTTCAGGCGCCACGCCGGAGTTCCCCCCGGCGCGGTTCGGCGAACGGGAGGGCGCAGAGTCAACAAAGGGTAATAGGCAGTCAAGAAAGTGTAATAACCACTCTTGCGGCTGGGGGCAGTGCCCGCGTAGGCTGGTGGCGGGGGCACGAGATACGGAGGAGGGCTGCAGGGGGCGCATGAGCAAAGGGAAGAACACGAGGCTGGGGGGCATCCTGGCGGCGGCCTTCGCCGTCGCGTGCGTTGCCGCGCCCGCCCGGGCCTGCATCATCGACGTCGGGATCAACGACAGCACCCCGGGCGTCGGGTTCGTCTTCCCGAATTGGTCCAAGACCCTGATGGCGATCTTCGACACCGAGTGGGGCGACGGCGTCACGAACTGCGTGGGCGAGCTCGACGCCTCGTTCGTCGCGATCACGATCGCGAACTACGGCACCGCGACGGGCGGGGCGGGCGGCGACATCACCGGCATGTACGTGTGCTTCGACTGCGGGACCAGCGGGCCGGGGTGCGCGCCGGGGTCGATCGACAGCGCCACGATGACCTACGCCGGGGTCTGGAACATGGCGGGGACCAACCGGGACATCTGGACCTGGTCCGGGTACCTTCCGCTCGATGCCGACCCCTGCGCGAGCTGCGGGTGCATCGAGATCATGAGCGTGTTCGTGGACATCGGGCCGTGTCCCACCGAGGGCCGCACGATCATGCTCGGGCCCGGGTTCGACGACATCAAGGATCCCGTGAGCCCCGGCGGGTTCATTGACGAGTTCGGGTGGGACGCTCCGTATATCGCGGTCTACGACGCCCAGCCGAAGACGGTGACTTACGTCACCAAGGTCTCGGACAGCGACATCGTGGCGCCCGGGGACACGGTGACCTACACGGTCTACTACGGGAGGCCGGGCACGAACCCGCTCACGAACGTGATCGTGACCGACAGCCTGCCGGTCTACACCCACTACGTCAACGGGAGCGGAATCCCGGCCCCGGATCTGGGATGGGATCCCGACCCCGGGCCGCCTCTCCGCCTTCGCTGGACGGTATCGACGGCCGGGGGCGCGACGACGGGAGGACCCACGGGCATGGTTCAGTTCAAGCTGACCGTGGACTGGGGGAACGGCGAGTCGTTCGAGCCGGGATCGGGCGACGTCGCGGCGCCCGAGATGGCGCGGCTGGGGAACCGGGCCCACGCGACCTTCACCGGGTCGAACTGCGCCCCGGGGTCGGCGGTTTCGAGCGGCACTTCCACCTCGGTCCGCCGGTTCCTGTTCTGGAAGCTCGCGGACAACGACATCATGTTCTCCCAGCAGATCGGCCGTCCGCCGGACGAGATCACGTACGAGATCTTCATCAAGAACATGTCCCAGACCAAGACCTGGTGGAACGTCAGCGTCTGGGACACCGTTCCGCCCGAGATCGACTCCTGGCTGCCCGGCATGGGGTTCGAGGATCCGTGCGTCGGCTGGACGATGACGCCGTCCGGGTGCGCGGCGGCGGGGCCGGGGAAGAAGCTCGCGGGGACGACCACGCTCCTGACCTGGAAGCTGGACATGGACCCGGGCACGACCATCACCCTGCGCTGGAAGGGACAGCTCAAGGCGACCACCCCGGCCGGGGCGACCGCGATCAACCGCGCGTCGGTCCAGGAGATGGGGGCGTCCGGCATCGCCGGCGGCACCGGGAACTCGCGCACGCCCCGTTCATTCGCGCACCAGGCTCCCATAATCCTGCCGACGACGTACGTGAGCTATGTCGGGTTCGCCGGCGCGGACGTGGACGCCCAGGGGAACCCGGGGTTCCTGATCGCGTTCTTTCCCCCCAACAAGACGACGCAGTTCGAGCTCCGGGGCCATCACTACCAGGGAGGGGCGTTCGCGACGACCGGCGGGCTGTCGGCCTCGATCGGGTGCATGGTCGGCGACTGCATAAACGGGTTTCCCGGGGACGGCGCGTGCGCGACCGGGGTCATTCCCGGCAACGGGCTTTCCGGCCACGCGGGATGCAAGGTCGAGCGGACGCCGGCGGTCTACGACCCGGATGCCTACCACCTCGACTGGGGCGCGACCTACCCGCTGGACTTCGTCTACAAGGTGACCTCGAACTCGCCCGTGCTCTGGCAGGTGCTCACGCACATCAGCCACAACGCCCAGGACAATCTCACCTACGCGCCTTCGACGACGCTCAGCTACTGCGGGCTAATGCACTACATGTGGCGCCGGGCGGCCATGGACGCGGCCACCGGGGACGGCGACTCTCTCGTCATCTTCAACACGGGGACGGACGCCAACGGCAGCTACAGCGCTTCCCGGGAGACCACGGTCCACCTCTTCGAGTTCGACTACGGGAGCCTGGGCTGGGACTACATGGGAACCTACGAGCTCGGGCCCGAGAGCCTGGCCGTGGACCTCGGGCCCTGGGCGTCCGACGAGAATCCGTGGCGGACCGTCTCTTCCGACGCCCAGCTCATCGTCTACGAGGGAATGGACACGATCAACCAGACGGCCTTCGGAGCCGGCGGGTACGCGGACAACAACGGCGGATTCGCGCCGAACCGGAACAACGGAAACGTCGTCTCGCAGATCGGCGCCGGCGCCTTCTACTTCGGCGTGATCGGCTGGGCGGGTGCCTGGCTGGTCAACATCACGAACACGGGTGCCGCGAGCGCGAACTACCAGATCTGGACCTACATGCCGGACAATCCCGTCGCGGTTGGGGCCATCCCCGCGTTGTGCGCGGGGACTTCGGGAACCTGGCTGCCGAACACGGTGGACAATGTGCCCAACGGGTTCGCGGTGGCCGGGAATCCGCACATCTACGGCGGGAACGCCTTCGCCTCCGCCGGGTTCGCGTGCTACAAGGTCGAGCTCCTGTCCGGCGGCCCCATCCAGGTCCAGTTCGGCGCGAACATGTTCCAGTGCTGGTCGGGCGGCGCGGTCATGCACTCGGCCACCGGCGTCCAGATCGGGACCCAATATTGGCTCAGTCGCTTCGGGGGCCTGGACTGCGGCAAGGGGAGCCCGGGGACCCAGGTCGTCAACGTGTTCTGCCCCAAGACCGGGCAGGCGGTCACAGGCAAGGGCGAGTGGGGGTACCAGGCGACCTATACGACGACCGGTCCCGACCAGTGCGTGGCGTTCAAGGCGATCACGAGCCCCGCGGGCAAGGAGAACTACACGTTTACCTCGGCCAGCGGCGGCGTGATCGCGCAGTACATCCAGTGCAAGATCACGGAGAAGGGATACACGGCGCCGTTCCTGGCCACCGGGACGCACTACGTGATCGTGGCGCCGACCGTCGCGTACTCCGGCCAGAGCTTCTGGATCACGATCATCGTCGTGGACACCACGGGAGGCACCAACGACGACTACTGCGGCACCACGAGCTTCACGTCGACGGACCCCAACGCCAAGATCGAGTCGGCGGCGATGGACGGGTTCAACTACACGTGGAAATCGTCCACGGGCACCGGCTGTGCGGCCTGCGGCGCGTCGTGCGACCAGGGCGTCCACATCTTCGTGAACGTAACCTTGAACCGGATCGGGACGCAGACGATCGTCGCCGGGGACATATACGACGGGTCGATCACGGGCCTGACCACGATCAGCGTCGTGGGCGCCGACGTCAAGTTCAGCAAGGAGCCCAAGTTCTCGATCGCGGCGTCGGGCGACACGGTGAAGTTCCGGATCTGCTGGAGCAACTACTCCTCCGCGTCGGCCTTCACCTTCGTGATCACGGACGCCGTGCCGGCGGGGATGGGGTTCGTCCCCGAGGCGGGGGTCGGGGGGTTCGACTGCGGCAACACGGACGGCGTGGTGCCCGGGGTTTCGTATTCGACCCTGGCGGTCGGGGTCATGCCCGGTCCCGCGTCGTTCACCGCCGGCAACCCGGTCACCGCGACCCGGTGGCTGCGATGGACTATCCCGGCGGCCGGGGTGCAGACGTCGGGCTGCATCTGCTACAGGGTCAGCATTAATTAACCAGGGCCGGGTTGCGGAGGGGCCCCGCGAAGCCTAAGCTGGTCGCATGATAGCCACCTGCCTTCTCATTGCCTCCATTGCCCATGCCGCCGATGTCCTGACTCCGGCCGACCTCAAGGATCCCAACCGCTGGGAGCCGATCGAGGGGACCCCGGCCATCGAGTCGGTGACCGTGGACCGGAAGCCGGCGTTGCGGCTCAAGTGCCCGTTCTCGACCCTGGACGGCTGGCGCGTCGGCTGGGACATCGGGATGAGGTCCGACCTCACGGCCCACCGCTGGCTCAAGCTCCGCGTGAAGGCGGACGATCCCGAGGCGGTGGCCGAGGTTGCGATCTACTTCGAGTCGGGGTCCGGATGGTACCGGGGAAGCGTGGGGGGCGTCGCGAAGGAATGGAGGGCGCTCACGGTGCCTAGAGCGGCCTTCGGCACGGAGGGCACTCCCGGCGGATGGAACGGCCTGAGGCGTATGCGCCTCGCCGTCCTCCCGGCGGCCAAGCGGGACACCGTGGTCTACCTCTCGGGGTTCACGGCCACCTCCGCGCTCTCCGTGGACGACGTCCTCCGGATCGGCCCGTGGCAGGGGGTCGCGGAGGTGAAGGCCGCGTTCCTGGGTTCTCCCGCGCTGGCTCCGGCTTGGAAGAAGGCGGAAGCCATGCTGGGCAGGGCGGCGAAGGCCCCCGACGCCGAGGCCAAGGGCCCGCAGGCGCTCCTGACCGAGGCCCGGCGGATCCTGGTCGACGCCTACGCCCGCGCCCAGGCGCCCCGGCCCGGGGAGTTCCGCGCGGCCTGGTGCCACAGCGGCGACGCCTACGGGATGGGCTGGGCGAAGGTCGTGGACGGGCTCGCGGCCAACGGGTTCACGGCGATCATCCCGAACATGCTCTGGAGCGGGGTCGCCTACTATCCGTCCAAGGTCGTGCCGGTCGCCAAGGTCGTGGCCGAAAAGGGCGACCAGCTCCAGCAGTTGCTCGACGCGGCGCACGCGAAGGGGATCCAGGTTCATGTCTGGAAGGTCTGCTGGCAGATGGGGTGGATGACCGATCCCTCCGTCGCCGTTCCTTTCCGGTTCGCGGGCCGGATGCAGGTGGACCGCGAAGGCAAGCAGGGCGAGTGGCTCTGCCCGTCGAACGCGGCGAACCGGAAGTACGAGCTCGACGCCATCCGCGAGCTCGTCTCGAAGTACCCGATCGACGGGTTCCAGCTCGACTACATCCGGTACGCGGGGGATGAGTGGTGCTTCTGCCCGGCCTGCCGGGCGAACTTCGAGGAGGGGATCGGCGAGCGGCTGGCGGACTGGCCGAAGCCCGTGGTCGAGGGCGGGAAGTACGAGGCCAAGTACCGCGAGTGGCGGTGCGACGTGATCACGAGCTTCGTGCGCGAGGTCCGGCAGATGATGAGGGACGTCCGCCCGGAGGCGAAACTGTCGGCGGCCGTGTTCCCGGTTCCGGATAGCGCCCGAAGCTCCGTGCTCCAGGACTGGGCCCGGTGGATCAGGGACGGGCTGTTGGACTTCGTCTGCCCCATGAACTACACCGGGAGCCTGCCCGAGATGCGCAGCCGGATGAAGGCCGAAGTCGACGCGGCCGGCGGGAAGGTGCCCGTGTACGCGGGGCTCATGGCGACCCTGGGCCGCGACCAGGACCAGGCGCCCGATATGGCCGTGGCCCAAATCGCGGCGGCGCGGGAGCTGGGCGCGCAGGGATTCGTCCTGTTCGAACTCCAGGAGCAGGTGCTCCGGGACCTGCTCCCGGTCCTGCGGCTGGGAGTGACCTCGCGGTGAACGGGTCCCGGCTGCTGACGCTGAGCTGGGACGACGGGTTCGAGAAGTCCTTCCGCGAGGTCGCGGCGATCCACGAATCCTTCGGGGTGAAGGCGAACCTCAACATCATCAGCCGCGCGTGCGAGCCGGGGCACGTTCCGGCGGATGACTGGCACAACGCGCCCACGGGGGACTGGAACCTGTGGAACGAGCTGAGCGCCCGCGGCCACGAGATCGACCCGCACAGCCACACGCACCTCAACCACGCGCAGGCTCCCCTGCCCGAGGCCCTCCGCGAGATCGACCTGTGTCTGGAGGCGTTCGGCCGGAACCTCAGGGGATTCCGGGCCGAGCGGTCGGTCTACATGATGCCGTACAACGCCTCGACGCCCGAGGTCGAAGCGCACCTGCTCTCGCGGGTCCGGGCGATCCGGACCGGGGGCTCCGGGTTCAACCCCCTTCCCGCGCGCGACCTGCGCCGGCTGACGACCACGGCCCACGGGCCCGGGAACTGCGAGGAACACCTGGATGCCTGCGTAGGAAGGTGGCTCGGCGCCCCGCCGGGCTGGCTGATCTACAACACGCACGGGCTGATGTCGGAGGGCTGGGGACCGGTGACGCCGGACTACGTGCGCCGCCTCTACGAGAGGCTCCTCAAGACGCCGGGTGTCGCGATCGTGACCCCCGCCGCCGCCCTCGCCGCGGCCGAGTCGTCCGCCCGCCCCTTCTGACGGCCCGAACGGGAGAGGCGGTATCATCGGGGTGATGTCCTCTCGCGCGGCTCGCACCGTCGCGGTCATGGCCCTGGCCGTCCTGTCCCGGCCGGGCGCGGCCGAAATCATCACGGCTCCCGGGGGAGTAAGGGTCTTCAAGAACGAGTGGTGCTTCTGCATCATGCCCACGATCCGTCCCGACCATCCCGCGAGCCTTTCCAACGTCGCCTACGGGATCGCCGTGATGCCCGACGGCCGGCTCGCGGTCGCGGGGGCTGAGCCCCGGGACCGGCCGACCCTGGGGTCCGGCTGGACCGTCCGGGTGCAGGACGCCGCCGGGAAGGTGGCCTGGTCCCGGACGTTCGGGTGGCTCGAGGCGTTCTACGAGGTCGCGCGGGCGGTGGCCGTGGACCCGAAGGGGCGCGTGGTCGCCGCCGGCTTCTCCGAGTTCGCGCGCGGGAGTCCCGTGCCGGCGCACTGGCTCGTGGCCTGCTACGGACCCGACGGCAGGCCGGTCTGGCACGATGCCCTCGCGAGTCCGGCGGCGATCCGGGCCGAGGCGGTCGCGACGGATGCCGCGGGAGGCGTCGTCGCGGCCGGGTGGGAAGGCGTTCCGTCGGGCACGGACACCCGCTGGCTGATCCGGCGGTACGCCCCGGGCGGGAAGCTCGAATGGACCCGCACGTTCGCCCCCGGCCCGGGGAAGAACGAGGCGCGCGCCGTCGCGATCGACCGCAACGGCGCCGTCTTCGTCGCCGGGGGCGTGAGCGAGGGAGGAGGCCGGGGTTCCTGGGTCCTGCGCGTCTATGACGCCGCGGGAGCTTTAAGCTGGTCGCGGTCGTACCCGAGCGAGCGCGGCTGGATGGACGAGGCGAACGCGGTCGCCGTGGACGGCCGCGGCCGGATCGCGCTGGCGGGGAAGGTGTTCGGGGGATCCGAGCAGCGCGTGGACTGGGGGGTCCGCGTCCTCGCTCCCGGCGGGAGCGTCGGCTGGGAGAGGTTCCACAGCGGGCCCCTCGGATTCGACGACAAGGCCTACGCGGCGGCGTTCGACCGGTGCGGGAACCTCATGGTCGCCGGGTACGAGGACGGGGATACCGCCCAGAAGAGCCCGTGGGACGCGGGCCGGTGGATGGTCCGGTACTACGACGGGGCGGGGGTTGTCCTCAAGGAGCTCCACGACCAGATCCTGGGCACCCGGCCGGGCGGCGCGTACGGCGTCGCGATGCTCAAGGACGGCCGGCTCGCGGTCGCGGGGTTCGAGCAGACGCCCGAGGTGGGGAAGACGGCGTGGAGCGTCCGCCTCGTCGACGGCCCGCCGTGCCCGCGGTAGGGGCGGGCGTGACCCGGGAGGAGTTCGAGGCGCTGGTTCGTACAACTGCTGCGGAACTGCCGGAGCCGTTCCGGGCCAAGCTTGGGGATCTCGCGATCGTGGTGCAGGCGGAGCCGTCGCGGGCCGAGCGCCGGGCGGCCCGTGTACCGAAGCACGACGAGCTGTTCGGCCTCTTCCAGGGCGCGGCGATGACGGAGCGGAGCGACGGCGACCTGCCCCGGCTCCCGGACCGGATCGTGATCTACCAGCGGCCCCTCGAGCGCGCGTTCCCGGATCCGGCGGCGCTGGCGGCCGAGATCCGGACCACGATCCTGCACGAGCTCGGGCACTACTTCGGGCTCGACGAGCGCAGGATGGAGGAACTCGGGTACGAATGACCGCGCTTGCGGGCATCCTCGTTGCCATCGCGACGGCCGCTCCGGCAGCGGCGGGGACCCCAACGGTACGGGCCGGGCTCGTGAGCGACGGCTCCCGCGTCGGGGTCAGGTTCGTTATCCCGCGGGGCAAGCACATCTACTGGAGCAATCCCGGGGATTCGGGACTGCCGACCAAGGTGGTCTTCTCCCTTCCGCCCGGGTACCGGGCGGGCCCGGTCTGGTGGCCGGTGCCCGGGAAGTTCGTCCAGCCCGGGGACATCGCCGGGTTCGGGTACGACCGGGAGCTCCTGCTCTGGACCGATCTCGAGATGCCGGCTGGCGGGGGGAATCCCGGATGGAAGGTCGGCGCCACGGTCACGTGGCTCGAGTGCGACAACCGCGAGTGCGTGGCCGGCCGCGCCGAGCTTGCGTCGGCATGGCCGCCGCCGGCGATCATGGGGCTGTTCGGCCGCTGGTCCGCCAAGCTCCCCGAGTCCGGGGCGACGGCGAAGCCCGGCAGCGCGGCGGGGTCGTGGGAGATCTCGATCCCTTGGGGCGGGCGCGGAGGGAAGATCCGGTGGGTTGCGGCCGCGGACCCGCGGGTCGCGGTGGCGGACGTCGCGATCCGGAAGGACGGGGACCGGATGGCGGTCGTGTGCACCGTCGGCCCCGTGCCGGGCGCCAGCCTGCCGCGGGGCGACTACGAGATCATGGCGGCCTACAGCTCGTTCTGGAGCGGGCCGAAGGGAGTCGCGGTCCGGGTTCCGGCCGGCGGCGCCGGGAAGTGAGGAGGGCGGCGTGAGAACGGCATTGGCGCTGGCGGTGGCGGCGGCGGCATTGGCGGTGGCGCCGGTGGCCCGGGTGGGAAAGCCCGCTCCCGGGTTCACGCTGAAGGATTCCGGCGGGAAGCCCGTGGTCCTCGCCAAACTGCGGGGCAGTATCGTGGTTCTCGAGTGGATGAACCCCGACTGCCCGTTCTGGAAGCGGCATGCGGCAAGGGGGACGTGCGCCAAGCTTGCGGACAAGTACGCGCCCAGGGGCGTGGTCTGGTTCGCGGTCAACTCGACCGCCCACCTGCCGCGCGAGCAGGACGCGTGGGCGCGGGAGGCCTTTCACTTGTCGTACCCGGTCCTGGATGACCGGGCGGGCCGGGTCGGCCGCGCCTACGGCGCGAAGACGACCCCGCACCTGTTCGTCATCGACGCGCGCGGGCGGCTCGCCTACGCGGGCGCGATCGACGATGACCCCTCCGGAGCGGGGGGAGCCGGGGTCGTGAACTACGTCGGGCAGGCGCTCGAGGAACTGCTCGCGGGCAAGCCCGTGAGCGTCCCCGAGACGAAGTCCTATGGCTGTTCGGTCAAGTACGCGAAGCCTGGATCATGATCGACCGGCTGAGCTGGCTCGGGCACGCGGGATTCGCGCTCGACTTGCCCCCGCTCGTCGTCATTGATCCGTACGAGATTCCGAAGAACTGGTCCCGGAAGGCGGACATCGTGCTCGTGACCCACGAGCACCACGACCATCTCTCGACTGACGACATCGCGAAGGTGGCGGGGCCGAAGACCGTCTTCGTAGCTCCCGCCGACTGCGCGGGGAAACTCCCCGGAGAGGTGCGGTCGGTCGCGCCGGGCCAGTCCGTGACGGTCGCCGGCGTCGAGATCGAGGCCGTTCCCGCCTACAACACGAACAAGCGATTCCATCCGAAAGCCAACGGCTGGGTCGGCTACCTGGTCCGGCACGGGGGAACGACTCTCTACCATGCCGGGGACACCGATCTCATTCCCGAGATGGACGGCATCTGGTGCGACGTCGCGCTCCTGCCCGTCTCGGGGACCTACGTCATGACCGCCGAGGAGGCCGCCCGAGCCCTCGCTCGCATCAGGCCCAAGATCGCGGTGCCCATGCACTACGGCCGGGTCGCCGGGGGCCCGCCGGATGCCGAGCGGTTCCGGTCGCTGACGCCCCCGGGCGTGGAGGTACGGGTACTCGTCCCCGTTCCCGTGCGGTAAGGGATACGGGCTCGGCTCTGTCGGACCTTGCCGCCGGACGGCGGTAGAATAGCCACCATGTACCCGGCACTGAACCGAGCCACTCTTGGACAGGGAAGCTTCGAGGAGTTCATCGACGCCGCGTCCGCGGCCGGGTTCCCGGCCGTCGACGCCGGAATCGACCCGCTGGTCGAGGTCGCGGCGAAGCAGGGGCCCGCGGCGGCGGCCGAGGTGCTGGCGAAGCGCAAGCTCCGGCTGGCCGTGATCGGCGTCTCGGCCCCGTGGCAGGGCGACGACGCCAAGTTCGAGGCCGCCCTTCCGGCGTTTCGCAAGCAGGTCGAGGTCGCCGCCCGGCTCGGCATCGACCGCGCGGTCACATGGGTGCCGTCGCGGGCCGACGTGCCGTACGAGGAGCGGATGGCGCAGGTCCTTCCGAGATTGAGGAAGGTCTACGAGATCCTGGACGGGGCCGGGCTCCTCTTCGGGGTCGAGTTCCTGGGCCCCAAGACGCTCCGCAAGGGCCCGCACGATTTCGTGCACACGATGGAGCAGGGGCTCGCGCTCGCGGACGCGATCGGGCCGCACTGCGGCCTCCTCCTCGATTCCTTCCACTGGTTCACGGCGGGCGGGACGCCGGAAACGCTGGCGAGGGTGCCGGTCGACCTGATCGTCCACGTGCACGCGAACGACGCGCCGAACCGGCCGCGGGACGAGCAGATCGACGGCGAGCGCCTCCTGCCCGGCGAGGGGATCATCGACCTCAAGGGCTTCTTCGGGGCGCTCAAGCGCAACGGCTACGGCGGCCCGGTCGCGGTCGAGGTCTTCAACAAGGAGCTCTGCGCGCTGCCCATGGTCGAGGCGGCGAAGAAGGCGAAGGCGGCCATAGACAGAGTATTGGCTGCGGTCTGACGGTCCGGCCGACCCCGGCTACTTGCCGAGCGCCGGCTCCAGCGCTCTTTTCTCCCCGGGGAAGCTCGTGTTGAGCGTGAACGACTTGACGTTGCCGCCGGCGCCGAACCGGATCACGAGATCCTTCGTCGCGCTCTCGCCGATCAGCCGGTACTTGTAGTAGCCGTAGGTCCAGGTCGGGTCGCCCGAGTCGCTTCCCACCCGGAACGGGTCGCCGAGCTTGCCCTGGATTTCGGCGCGCGTGGTCTCGCCGGCCTTGAGCCAGGAAAGCGAGGTCGAGTCGAAGTCCCGCCCGATCGTCGCGCACCCGGCCAGCGCGAGTCCGGCCAGCGCGGCCGGGAGATACCGCCTCACTTTCCCGGATCCGCGGCGAACTGGAAGAGGGCCGAGAGCTGGTCGGCGACGAGCTCCAGGCCGCTCTTGCCGCCGGTCGAGGTCTCGACGTCCAGCTCCGGGGCTTGCGCCCCCACGATGACCACCGCCCCGCGGAAGACCGAGGGACGGACCTTCCCCGTGAGCACGTCCACGAAGCTGTCCGTGGGGTAGCCGCGACCGGGCGCAGTCAGGTTCACGAGCGTGCACCCGTAGGCGTCGAGGGCGGCACGGGTCGGGCCCAGGACGAGCGACCGCGCTTCGGTGCCCGGCAGGAAGCCGTACCGCACCACCCGACCCTGCTCGAACTCCAGCGTCTGCCCCTCGAGGCCGGAAACGAACAGGAAGAGGCGCAGGCCCAGGCTGGGGAAGAGGCGGTCCTTGCTGGAGACGACAAGCGGCAGGCCCTCGAGCTTCTTGTCGCGGTTGACCATGACGTCGATCGCGCCGACTCCGTGGACGACGCGGGCGAGATCCTCGAACGGGACCTGGAGGGCTTCGGAGGAGAAGAGCTTGGCCGGGGGTTTTCCCGTCGTCTTGAGCGCGACCGAATCCAGCCACGTGTCCGTCGGCTTCCAGCCCTCGACGCCCGGGGCCTTCCCGATCTCGGTGAAGACCCGGCCGCACGCCTTGGCGGCATCGACCAGGGCCGTGTCACCCCGGTCCCCGCGCGCGTCCCGGTAGTAGAACCGCAACGCGATCGCCCTGGCGCCCGCCTTGTCCAGGAGGCCCACGAGCTGGGCATGCCTGTCGCGGGGCCACGGAAGCGGTCCCCAGGCCCGCGTCGTCTTGGCGTCGATGACCACGAGGCGGATTGGCGCGGTCGCTTTGGCGGCGGCGGGCTCCGCGGCCATGGCCGGGAGGCCCATGAGAAGGAGCACGGCCGGTGTCATGTCCCCAGTATAGCCTCCCCCATGCTACGATCCACACATGGTTTTCCGGCCCCCGTCCCGCCGCCTCCTTTCGCTCGACGCCCTCAGGGGCTTTGTGATACTGGCGATGATCTTCGTGAACTTAACCGGCGGCATGCCCGGGATTCCCTGGTGGGCCCAGCATGCGAAGCCCGAGCAGGACCTCTACACCTTCGTCGACATAGTGTTTCCCGCGTTTCTGTTCATGGTCGGGACCGCGATCCCGTTCTCGCTCGGTCCCCGGCTCGACGCGGGCGCCGGCTGGTGGGGGACGCTGGCCCGGATCCTGCCGCGCACCTTCGGGCTCGTCCTCCTGGGCATCATCTTCGTGAACGACGAGAGGTTCTCGGCGGAGTTGACGGGTATGCCGTACCACATCTGGTCGGGCATCGCCCTCCTCGCCGCGATCACGCTCTGGTCGTCCGCCCCCGCGGACGCCGGACGCCGCCGCGCCCACGCGGTCCTCCAGGCCGTCGCCGCCGTCGTCATGGCGTGGATGCTCGTGATCTGGCGGGCGAAGCCCGGCGAGGGATCGGCCTATCTCGAGCCCCAGTGGTGGGGAATCCTGGGCATGATCGGGTGGGCGTACCTCGTGGCCGGCGTCGTCTACCTGCTCGTCCGGGGCGACGAGACCGCGCTCATGGGCGTCTTCGGGCTCGCGCTCTGCGTCTACATCGGGTCCCGCCACGACCGGCTCGGGGTCTTGAACCACCTGGACCGCTGGTTGTCGGTGGGCTCCTTCCTGGGCTCGACCACCGCCATCGTGCTCGCGGGCGTGGTGGCGGGAAGCCGGCTCAGGTCCGGGCGTCATGGCGCCCCGTGGTTCCTGCTGTGGTTCGGCCTCGGGCTCTGGGCCGCCGGCTGGTTCCTGCGGCCCCTCCACGGCTACAGCAAGGACAACGGCACCGAGAGCTGGGCGCTCGTCACTGCCGGGATCACGGCCCTGCTCCTGCTCGGGTTTCACCTGGCGCTGGACCGCGGGAAACCGGGCGGGAAGCTGCCGCTCCCGTGGGTCTCGAACTGGCTGGTCCTCGCGGGCCGCAACGCCCTGCTTGCCTACATCCTCCCCGATCTCGTGGGCTCGTTCTGCCGGATGGTCGGCGTGGATCTCGTCCCGTACTGGGAACGGGGCGGCGGGATCGGCGCGTTGAACGCCGCGGTCATCTCGGTCTTCGTCGTGAGCATCGCGGCGTTGGCGACCCGGGTCCGGTACACGGTCCGGCTCTGATGGCCGTTTGGAGGGTGAAATGCGATTGAGGGCTTCGGCAGCACGAGTATCGCTGGGCGCGGCGGCTCTTGCCGTCGCGTCAGCCACGGCGTCAGCCGTGGCGGCGGAGACCGTGTGGTGGGAGGGCGAGTCGCCGGCCGAGACGAACTTCCCCGCGCAGACCTCGTTCTCGGTCTCCACGTTTCCCGAGAACCGCATTCTCCTTTCGGGCGGCGACTGGCTGACGAACGAGGGGAACCGGACGGGAGCCGAGGCGTTCGCCCGGTACAAGGTCAGGATCCCCGGCGGCGGCGCCTACGAGCTGTGGTGCCGGAAGTTCTGGAAGCACGGGCCCTTCCGGTGGCGGTTCGGCGGGGCGGCATGGCGGACCTGTTCCGCGGACGTCGCGCTGGCGGATTCCACGCCCATCCGGAAGTTCCTGTGCGCGAACTGGGTCCATCTGGGCAGCATCGAGCTCGGCCCCGGCGAGCACGACTTCGAGATCCGGCTCCTGGCCGGGCCGGGCGAACCGCTGGGGGCCGCGTTCGACTGCTTCTGCCTGGTCCAGGACTTCTTCATGCCGCGCGGGAAACTCAAGCCCGGCGAGAGGTCCGGCGAGGCCGAGGCGGGGTTCTTCGCCTGGGAGCCGGACGCGGACCGGTTCGGGAAGGAAGCGCTCTTTGACCTCAGGAGCCTCAACGAGCGGGTCGCGGGCGGGAAGGGGTTCGTCCGGCGCGACGGGGAGAGGTTCCGGCTCGGCGACGGCCGGCCGGTCAGGTTCTGGGGAGTCAACGCCGGAAGCGAGCTCGCCGACCTGCCGCACCATCTCGTCGACTACCTCGCGCGGCGGCTGGCGAAGTCCGGCGTCAACATGGTCCGGTACCAGGGCAGGCTCTGGCGCGACGACGATCCCGCGCGGCTCGACCTTGCCCGGCTGGACGGCCTCCACTACCTCGTGGCGGCGCTCAAGCGCGAGGGGATCTACGTCACCCTGTCGACCTGGTTCCCGCTCTGGCTGGACGCGAGCGCGAAGTGGGGCCTGCCCGGGTACGAGACCACGGAGAACAAGAAGCCCTTTGCCTTGATCTTCTTCGATCCATCAATGCAGGGCCTGCACCGCGGGTGGCTTGACCAGATGCTGACGGCGAAGAACCCGTACACGGGCGTCACGCTCGCTCGTGAGCCCGCGGTCGCGATCCTCGAGCTCGTGAACGAGGACAGCTTCTTCTTCTGGACGTTCGGCAAGGCGAACATCCCGCCGGTGCAGTGGACGAAGCTCCAGAAGCTCTTCGCGACGTGGGTGGAGAACCGGTACCGTACCCTCGCGCTGGGAACCGGCAACTGGCTCGAGGCCCGGGAGCCGGACGACAGCCTCGCCGAGGGGCGGCTCGACCTCTACGACGCCTGGCACATGACCGCGGACGGGCTGAAGGCCGCGGGGCCGGGGAAGCGCAAGCGCGTGAGCGACCAGGTCCGGTTCCTGGCCGAGACCCAGCGCGCGTTCTATGCCGGCACGATCCACTGGCTGCGCGGCAAGCTGGGCGTTCGCTGTCTCATCGAGGGTTCGAACTGGACGGTTAGCGATCCTTCCCAGCTCGACGCGCTCGAGCGGTGGACCTGCTTGGTCGGCGACCTCATCGACCGGCACGGCTACTTCGACGCACCGCACGAGGGCGAAGGCGCCGGCTATTCGGTCGAGGCCGGGCACACGTTCACGAACAAGGCGGCGGTCAAGTCGCCCGCGGACCTGCCGCTCGCTTTCGTCCAGACCGGCGGTTTCCCGAACACGATCTCCGAGATCGGGTGGACGAACCCGAACCGGTGGCGCGCGGACTTCGCTTTCCTGGCCTCCGCCTACGGCTCCCTCCAGGGGCTGGCGGGGCTCGACGCGTTCGCCGTCGGCAGTCCCGGCTGGGACACGGACATCAAGAAGTTCGCGCTCTCGTGCCCCGTGATCCTGGGCAACTTCCCCGCGTACGCGCTCGCGTACCGTCGCGGCGACATAAAGACCGGGCCGACCGCGGCCGCACAGATGGTCGTCGTGGACGATCTCTTCGCTCTCAAGGGGAACGGCGGGTTCGCCCCGCCGATCCAGGATCCCGGGCGTGCAGGAGCACGCCTCGGAGTTTCGGCGGACGCCGAAACTCCGCACCGCGCGGGGACGGAGACGATCGACCCCCTGGCCTGCTACGTGGGCCGGGTCACCCGGACGTTCGGGTTGACCCGCACGGCGACCGCCATGGACCTCGGTCCCTGGCTCGACCGTCCGAACATGACGGTCCGGAGCGCGACCGGCGAGCTCTTCTGGGACTGGGGGAGGGGAATAGTGCGGCTCGACACGCCCCGGATCCAGGGCGCCGCGGGGTTCCTCTCGCAGGCGGCCCGGATCGACCTCTCGACGCTCTCGATCGAGTGCGAGAACGAGTACGCGACCGTGTGCGCGGTCTCGCTCGACGGCTCTCCGCTCGCGGCCGCGAAACGGATCCTCGTGCAGGCGATGACGGTCGAGCGTCCGGTCGGGTTCCGGGCGTCCCGCGGCGGGGACGGCCGGATCGAGGACTTGGGGACGTACCCGTTCGGCGTCGAGCTGGTGCGGGCCAGGGTTACTCTGCGGCTGGGGAAGGGCGGCGTGCCCGTCGTGAGCGCGCTCGACGAGCACGGCTACCCGCGCGAGGGCGTCGTGGTGCAGGGCGGGCTCGACGGCGCCCCCGCGTCGTTCCAGCTCGACGAGAAGTCGGTCTACCATGTCCTGGAGCGCTAAACTTGCCGCGGCCCTGGTTGCCCTTTCCGCGGGAGCCGAGGCGTCATTGATCTGGATCCCGGTCACGGCCGACACCTCGATGAGCGCATACCCGGACGAGCGTTCGTTCACGGCCGGGGCGGCGCCCCGGATCAAGCTCAAGGGGATCGAGAACATGATCCTCATCGACTTCGATCCCCGCCCGATCTGGGGGAAGAGGGTCAAGCGGGCGTATCTCCGGATCACGGGGACCGACAACCGGCTCATGGTCCGGCGCGTGGGCGTCTCGGGCATTGCGACCGGCTGGCTCGAAGGCGCCTCCGCGGAGTACGCGCCCGGCGAGGGCGCCTGTTTCCTGCGGCCGGGAACCGGGCGGAATGCGTGGTGGGCGGGCACCGAGTCGAACTTCCTCGACGCCATCTTCGGCCGCGGCGGAACGCTGTGGACCCGCGAGGTCGCGGAACATGACGGGGCCGGCCGGTACTCGATTCCGATCGATCCCAGGATCCTCGAGGCCCGGGCCGCGCGCCTCTCGTGCGGCATCGTGCTCAGCGACGACTCCGGGCAGACGATGAACGGCTCGAAGGAGGTCGTGCCGGAGACGAACCTGTCCAACAACTTCTTCTACTCCCGCGAGCAGTCGAACCATCCCCCGGTCCTCGACGTCGAGATCGATGACGCACCCGTGGAGGAACCGGCCGATCCGGCCCCCGTGCGCGTGGCCGTCGCGCCCTGGGGTGAGGGTGCGTCGAACGTGGGCGGAGGCATCGAGATCTCCTGGGCCGGGCCCGCGAGCGCCACGGAGGCGGAGGAAGTGCTCGGCTACCGGATCTGGCTCACGATCGACAACGGCAAGACCCTCGATCTGCCGCGCTGGATGCACCCGGCAGTCCCGCCCCCCGGCGAGCATGCGCGGGCCCTCATCCGGAACCTGCCGGCCGGAAGAACGGTGGTGGCCGAGGTCGACGTCTTCGGCCGCGGCGGGGTCATAGTTGCCCACGGCGAGGGCGGAGGTTTCGCGTCGGCCGCCCTCGACTACCCGAATTCCATCGTGGTGCCGGAGGTCGCGGCGAACCAGCCCGCCTCGGTTGCTGCCGTCTCCCCGGTTTGGGTCATCCCCGACGGCACGAAGGTCAACCCGGTCACGGGCAACGCGCTCGAGGAGCCGGGGATAGACTACGCGGGCGCCCCGGCCGGGAGCTGGCGGGACGCGAACCCGGCTTGGGATGGTGCCGCCCGCACCGTCCGGCTCGCGGGCATCCGGGGCGAGTGGGTGGCCTTTCAGATCGTGGTCGAGCACCGGGGCGCGGGGGCCGGGATCTGGAAGGTGGTGCCCGGCGCGCTTTCCGGGCCGGCCGGCGGGGTGATCCCGGCGGCCGCGGTCCGGCTCAGCCGGCTCAAGTACATCCGGATCGGGAACGCGTGGTACGCCGACCCGATGGTTCCGCTCAAGTCCGGCGATTCCGTGCGCGTCCCCGCCGACGACCATGCCTTCCCCGACCAGACGAACCAGGCGGTCTACGCCGAGCTCCACATCCCCGAATCCGCGAGGCCCGGCGCGTACAAGGGGTCGATCGAGGTCCGTCCCGGGAACGGCCCGCCGGTCGCGATCACGGTGGCCGTTGACGTGGCGCCCGCGGTCATGCCCCGCGAGGCGCACTTCACCTGGTCGATGAACGCCTACTCGACTCCGGGGCCGAAGGCGGAGCGGGCCTACTACGCGCTGGCCCACGACCACCGGACGAACCTCGCGATCCTGCACTACAGCCACTCGGGCAACTACGAGCCCGGCTGTGTGCCCAGGGTCAAAGGCCGCGGCGCGTCGGCCCGGGTCGCGGACTGGACCGAGTGGGACGCGCGGTTCGGCCCGCTCTTCGACGGGACCGCGTTCGCTAACACGTCGCGTCCCGGCATCGGCCTCGACCACTTCTACCTGGCGCTCTGCGAGCACTATCCCGTTCCCATGTCCGAGGGCTACAAGTGGAACGACGTGCGGTGGGAGGACCACTGGAAGGTGGCGGGCACGGTCGAGGAGGGCTTCTCCCGCCGGATGCAGGAGACCTGGGTCGCGGTGGCGAAGGATTACATCGCGCACATCAAGGCCAGGGGCTGGAAGACGACCTTCCAGGTCTATCTCAACGACAAGTACTACTACAAGCAGTACGACGCGAAGCGGAAAGCGTGGGGACGTGGCGTGAGTTTCTGGCTTCTCGACGAGCCCCTGCACACGGACGACTTCCTCGCGCTCGGGTTCTTCGGGAACCTCCTGCGGGAGGCGCAGGCGGGCGACCGGTCCCGCGTGATCTTCCGCGCGGACGTCTCCTCCCCCCAGTGGGGCCGCGATATCCTCGACCGCGTCGTCGACCTCAACGACACCGGAGGCTGGCCCGAGTACCGGCGGCTGCTCGAGGACTGGAAGGCGCGGTGGGGCCAGAAATACTGGACCTACGGCGACACGCCGCCCGCGACGCAGTCCGCGCTCGCCCTGAGCGCGCAGGCGATGAACCTCTGGGCGAACGGCGTGGACGGCTACGTGCCGTGGCTCGTGCTCGGCGAAGACCGGAACTGGATGGATTTCGCCTCGACGAGCGTGATCTACCCGGGGAAGCCCGCGGGCGTGGACGGCCCCTGCGCGTCGCTGCGGCTCAAGGCCTACCGCCGGGCGGAGCAGGACGTCGAGTACGTCTGGCTCTACGCGAACAAGCGGGGCTGGCTCAAGGACGATCCCTTCCGCCGCCGGGTCGCGGCCCTGCTCTCCGAGGCGCTCAAGTTCACGCGCACTTTCGGGTTCCTCGACTCCGAGGGCGCCCGGACTGAATTGATTGAGGGTGTCACCCCCGCCGCGCTCGAGTCCCTCCGCTCCGCCCTCCGCGCCGGGCTCTAACCGGCGGGCAGTTCCCTCCGCGGCGAGAGGGTCATCTCGCCAGGTATTCGGAGACGCCTTTCAGCAATGCCTTCTTCCGGGCTTCATTCTCGTCGTTTCCCTGGGCGGGATAGATCGGTCCGATGTCGCCCGACCTGTCGCGCAGGAGTAGGCAGTAGTCCTCCGCGCGCATCTTCTGTCCTTCCGCCAGCCCGAGCCGCTCCATCCATCGCCCGTCCAGCGCCCGGTTGTACGCTCCCTTGGAGGCCTCTCCGCCGTGCATGGCCGGGTCGAGGCCGTCGTCGCACGCGCCCCCGATGTTGTGCATGCACGGCGTGCAGATCTCGTCCGCCCCGGCGGTGAACTCGAGGGTCAGGTCGCGCTCCCGCCAGGCCCTCTCCGCGACGGCGTGCAACATGTGCCCGCACGGATGGGGAGCGAAGGCCCGTGTCCCTTCCCCCCAGGCGACAAGGATGTCGACGAAATGATGAGGCTTTATCCTCATGATCCCGGGCTCGCGGACCGGGGACGCCATGCTAGAAGCGGGTGACGCCGGCGGCGAGGATGTTGCCGTCGAGCGTGAGCGCGAAGGCGGCCGTGCCGGGCGCGGTCCGGGTCCAGAGGACGTCCCCGGTAGAAGAATACTTCCGCAGTAACGGGACCGGGGGGGCCTCGCCGGCCCGGGAGTCGCCGAGAACGTAGAGGTCGCCCTTCGCGTCGGCGCCGACGAACCGGATGGCGTCGTTCGCGAGGGTCAACCGGTCGTCAAGCGAGTTCCACGATCTTTCCCACATCAGGTCCCCGTCCGGATTGTACTTGCGCAGGAGCCAGTCGTCGCCCGGCGGGAGGGACGGGCCGGTCTCGGAGCCGCCTGCGATAACGCACCCCGCGGGGTCCACGGCGATGGCGTTGGCGCGGGCGGGGTGTATCAAATGCGCGCGCCCCGTGTAGCTCCGGGTCCAGATCAGGGATCCGTCGGCGCCCAGCTTGACGACCTCCCACGCCTCGCCGGAGTCGGCCGGGCGGACACCGCAGGCGTAGACGGAGCCGGAGGAGTCCGTGGCGAGCGAGACGAGGTGGGCGTGGTCGTCGATCCAGGACCAGACCGGGTAGCTGGCGGGCGGGAACCTGGCCACCACCGTCATCTTCTCCTCGATGCCCGCGACGACGAGATCGCCCTTGCCGACGGCCTGCATGGCGGTCACGATTCCCGCGCAGGACCCGAAGCACGCGCTCCGGCTCCATTCCAGCTTCCCGCGGGGGCCGAACCGGCGCAGGATCCACTGGCGCGTCCCCGCGTTCTCGAAGGCCGGGACCTCCTTCGAGGCGATCCAGGTGCCGCCGCGGCGGTCGAAGGCCATCGCGGTGAACCCCTCGATGCACCCGGTGTCGCCGTCCACGGTAGCGCTCCAGACGAGCCCGCTGTCGGCGTCGGTGGCCATGATCAGGGACGAGGGACGGCCCTCCGGGGACCGCGGCCGGGTCGCGAACGCGGTCGTGATCCAGCCCACCCGCCCGATCGCGATCGCGGCCGCGTCCCAGGGAATCTCCTCGCCGAAAGTCCAGCAGCGGGCGAGGGTGCCGTCGGGAGTGAAGGCGTCGATGTGGAGTACGGCCTGCGGCGGCCGGGCCGGGCTGTGTGCGGAGGGCGGGCCAGCGGGGCCCGCGCATCCACCCAAGATGGTGCCGCCCAGGAGGGTGGCCGCGACCGGGAGGGCCATGAGGCGCCTTGCAATCATGCTTGGGAGAGTTTAGCGTATGTGGCCATGGAGCGGCTCAAGCTAGGTTACGTCGGTGCCGGGTACCTCGCCCAGCGCGTGCACCTGCCCAATCTCGCCTCGCTTCCCGAGATCGAGCTGGCGGCTATCGCCGAGGTCCGGCCGAAGCTCGGGAAGCGCATCCAGGAGAAGTTCCGGATCCCCAAGCTCTGCCGCGACCACCGCGAGCTCGCCGCCGACCCTTCCATCCGGGCGGTCATGGTCTCGGGCCACTTCGCGGGGCAGGGCGAGATCGCGCGCGACCTCCTGCTGGCGGGCAAGGACGTCCTCATGGAGAAGCCGATGGCGGTCTCGGTCGAGCAGGCGGAGCGCATCCTCGCCGCCGAGCGCGAGAGCGGCCGGCGGCTCATGGTCGCGTACATGAAGCGGTACGACTCCGGCAACCTCAAGGTCAAGACGCTCATCGAGGGGTTCAGGAAGTCGGGCGAGCTCGGCGAGGTCCGGTACGTCCGCCAGCACGGATTCTGCGGCGACTGGGTGGCCGGGCTCGACACGCCGTTCGAGGGCAGCGACGAGCCCGTCCCGCCCCCGCCGGTGGCTCCGGGGACGGAGCCGAAGGGTAAGCCGGCATGGATGCCGGACGCGTTCTTCGACCGGTACGTCGGCTATCTCCAGCAGTACACGCACAACGTGAACCTCGTCAGGTTCTTCCTCGACGCCGGGGACCGGGTGAAGGTCAAGTACGTGGACCTGGACTCCGGGAACGGCATCTCGGGCGTCGTCGTCCTCGAGGTCGCGGGGGTGAGGACGATCGTGGAGTCGGGGTCGGTGGCCTACCACGCCTGGGAAGAGCACACGACCGTGTACTTCGACCGCGGCTGGGTGAGGACGCACGCCCCGCCGCTCCTCCAGCCCAACCACCAGGCCACGGTCGAGGTCTACCAGGCCGCGCAGGACGGGCCGGTCGCCTCCGAGCATTTCGCGGTCAAGGGCTGGCCGTGGGCCTTCAAGGAGGAGCTCCGGCACTTCGCCGGGTGCCTGGCCACGGGGGCGCCGTTCCGGTCCCCGGCTTCCGACGCGCTTGCGGACGTCAGGACGCTGGAGGAGATCTACCGGCAGTTCGTGAAGGCGAACTCCTAGGGAATGATAGAATACCGCCAGTTCGCGACGAGGAGGACAAAGGCATGAGCTTGAGCCAGCAGGATAAGGACGCGATCAAGGAAGTGCTCGCGAAACTCGACTGGTACTCGCACCTCCAGCCGAGCGAGTTGAACGCCCTGCTGGCGGGGTTCGAGAAGGCCAGCATGGTCAAGGGCGAGGTCATGATCACGGAGGGCAAGACCGGCGAGATCTTCTACATCGTCGCCACCGGTTCGGTCGGCATCTACCTCAAGCGCAAGCTCATGGACAAGCAGATCGCGACGCTGGGGCCCGGCGAGTTCTTCGGCGAGATGTCGCTCATCAGCGACGAGCTCCGGAGCGCCTCCGTCGTCTGCGAGGAGGACGGCTTGGTCTTCACGCTCCTGCGGTCGACCTTCCGCAAGGTCATCATGGCGAACCCCGTCGTCGGCGCCATGATCCGCAAGGCCGCTGCCGACCGCCGCTCCGAGACGCGCGCCATCGAGTTCAGCGAGATGATGGGAAGGGGAATGGAATAGCCGCGGAGAGGTAGTCTCCCGCCCGGGGGTTGACAAGGGGGGGCGATCTGTTAGCCCATTTTCCGCACTTCGCGGACAGGCTTTCAAGTGAATTATCCCCTTCG
>Ga0315281_10002388_pt1 | contig 27932 bp, 24 predicted proteins | sample YL17G07_0_MG_FD_204540 | JGI IMG/M metagenome (GOLD analysis project Ga0315281, IMG submission 204540) | Sediment microbial communities from Yellowstone Lake, YNP, Wyoming, USA - YL17G07_0 | ecosystem: Environmental > Aquatic > Freshwater > Lake > Sediment | place: USA: Wyoming | collected...
GTGATCGCCGCCGTTAACGTCGTTTTGCCGTGGTCCACGTGCCCTATCGTCCCAATGTTTAAATGCGGCTTCGTCCGGTCAAATTTCGCTTTGGACATAAATACCTCCGTAAAAGACTTGTTGGCCTACACTCTGTTGCGTATCGTAATATCGTGCATCATGCGGGATAATAATACATAAGCCGAGGATGGGAATTGAACCCACGGCCACCTCCTTACCAAGGAGGTGCTCTACCCCTGAGCTACCTCGGCATTAACTACAGTGCATAGTGCATGGTAAAGTCAAAGGTGTTTCTATGTACGATGTACTATGTACCATGTACTGAATCTAAAGCGGGAGACGGGAATCGAACCCGCGTGGCCAGCTTGGAAGGCTGGAGCACTACCATTGTGCTACTCCCGCTTTATTACAGTGAACAGTGATCAGTAACCAGTTATCAGTTAAAGACTTTGACTCTCACTGGTCACTGTTCACTGAAAAAGTGGGGGCGGATGGATTTGAACCACCGAAGGGCGAAGCCCGCCAGATTTACAGTCTGGTGCAATAGACCACTCTGCCACACCCCCGAAATCTAGTATCGGGTAGTAACCAATCAAATAAAGAACAAAAAATCCGGGAGAAAAAAGAGAAACCATCCCGAATTCCCAATTCTTTTTTACGATTTGTTAATTATATATTAATTATTTTAAAAAGTCAACGGTGGGTTGGCGGCCTGGTTCCGGAATATCACTGCGGGAAAATTACGGTAACGGTGGTGCCTTTATCTTTTTCGCTGGTTACGCTGATGGAGCCGCCATGGACACGAACGATTTCCAGCGCTATGGTCAAGCCGAGGCCCAGCGTCTTGGTTTTTGTTGTGAACATGGGTTCGAAAATGTGGCTCAACGTAGTCGCATCCATACCCGATCCGTTATCCCTCACGGTCAGATCATAAGATGTATCGCGTTTCTTGAGTGTCACCTCAATCAGGCCGCCGTTGGGCAAAGCGTCCGCGGCGTTTGTCACCAGGTTTCGCACGAATAACCTGAATTTATCGGGATCGGCATCCGCTACGACTTTGTCGATGTCGGGCACGATCTGAATGGCGTTGTCGACCGTGACCGAAATCAATGCGCTGGTAACGAGTTCGGAGATATCGGAAGAGACCTTTTTGATACGTTTGAGGTGAGATACTTCGGTCATTTCCGATATCATCATATTGGTTCTATCTACTTCGTTGGCCATCATGTCAACCATCTTATTTATTCTTTCATCTTCCGTTTTGAGTGTTTTGGAGAAATAATAGGCTATGTTCTTAAGACTGGCGAGAGGGTTTCTCAATTCGTGGGCCATGACCGCACAAAACTTGCTGATTGCGGCAAGTTTTTCATCATTGATATGCTGTTCTGTCTCTTCCGGGGTAGGCACGATGGGTGACGGCTCCGGCTGGGCGGCCGGCTGTGGTGTCACCGGGACGTCCTTGCCCCGCTCTTTCCCTGCATGCACAGAAGAATAGAAGATAATGCCGAAAAGGATCAGCGCTAATGCTAAAAGCAACTTAAGCCATGCGGCAGAAAAGATCAACACAATGACCAGAAGCAAGAAAACGACTCCGGATAGAAGAACGTTTATAACCGATAGCATGGTATCTCCAGTGAGGCTGTTAGATACTTGACTACTCTTGTATAATCAATGCGGCATCTGATTGTTCCCGATGTCTCTGATAATCGAGAAAATGGTGTCCATCTCAAACGGTTTAGTTATACAGGCAAAGGCGCCTTCATGTAAAGCCTCCCTGATCAAATCGTTGATGGCAAAAGCGGTTATCATCACGGCCACGGCCCTGGGCAGTATTTTCTTGATCTCCTTGTACGTCTCTACGCCGTTAATGCCGGGCATCTTGATATCAAGAAAGATTATGTCGAACGTTTCTTGTTTCGCCTTGTCAATAGCTTCGAAACCATCGGCGGCCGTTACGACGCAATGACCTTCGAGTTCGAGTATGCCCGCCATGGACAGGCGCAGTCCTTCCTCGTCATCCGCAATAAGAATTTTCATTTGTCTTCCCATGCTATTTTCTCACTATTCAGAGGGGGACGGTTATGGTAAATGTTGTCCCTTTATTTATTTCGCTGGCGACGTTGATGCGGCCAAAATGAGCGTCGATAATTTCTTTGACAATGGCCAATCCCAGGCCCAATCCTTTCGTTTTTGTGGTAAAGAGCGGTTCAAAAATACGAGCGGCCATATCCGATGTCATGCCGGTTCCGGTATCTTTGATACCGAGGTGCAGCAACGCCCCGCTTTTACAGGCGGAAATCGTGATGGCGCCGCCTTGCGGCATTGCATCCCTGGCATTGGTGAGCAGATTGATGATGACCTGGGTCATCCGGTCCGGATCGATATTGGCTTCGATGACTTCGATTTCTTTGATAATCGTTATGTTGTTTTCCCGCGGGATCGTAATCAGAACATTGTCAATAAACTCGTTTATTTTTGTGTTGCATTTGTTAAGTCTTTTGACGCGTGAGTAATCCATAAGATCGGTGACTATTTTGTTGGCCCTGGTCACGTCATTGGAAAGCATCTCGAGCATGCGTTTAACCTTTTCATCGCGGGAAACATCGAGTCTCATCAGATAATAAGATATATTTTTCACGCTGGCAAGCGGATTGCGCAATTCATGGGCGACTGATGAGGCGAGTCTGCCCATCATTGCGAATTTTTCCGAGCGGAGTAATTCCTGTTGAACGTTTTTCATTTTTACCAGTATTTCTTCGAGTTGTTTGGTACGCTCCTCAAGTTCCGATTTCACTTGTTTGAGGTTGGCCCGCTCCGTATCCGATTCAAGCACTGTTTTCATGAGGTATTCGGCCATGCTGTTGAACGAGCGTGCCAATTGACCGATCTCGTCAAGGGATTCGACGTTGACCCGGCAGTCAAGATGGCCCTGGGCGATCCGCTGCGTCCCAATAAGCAATTCACGCAGCGGCCGTATTTTAATCCTGACAAAAAATACCGATAACAGAATACCGGCCATGATGACCATTACGGTTACTATGAGAGCGCCTTTCTTGAACGCGTTAATTTGCTTTTGAAGGCGACCCGAAGAAATGCAGACCCTGGCAAACCCGATAGTTTCGCTCGTGACGGGAGATAATTCTGTAGGCAGATCCCCGGAATTGCAAAACCGTATAAGTAGATTTGTCATATCTGCGAAAGTGGGTATCCAGAAAAAACATGGATTTCCCGTCAGGCCGGGAATGAGCTTTCTTCGATTACTTACAAATGCGGGGATGTGCCCGGTTTCAGTCCCGGCCTTCAGCCTGTTTTCTCCCGTTTGTTGCTGCATGACCGGAAAAACGGCATCGTAAAGGTTGTTGTCTAAAAGGGTGACAAAAGAGGTGTTACGGGTGCCGACCCGGGGCAGATATTCTGCAATATGTTTGCCCGCATTGCCCGCTTTTTCCGCGGCCGCCAGTAAATTCCCATTAATATCGTAAACTGCGCTGAACACGGCATCTTTTTCGGATAGACTGTGTTCGACGAGGGTCGTAAGGGATTGACGATTTAGCGTTTGAATACTCTGTTGACTGCTGCGGGCAAGGTCGCGGGCAAGCCAATGACAGCGTTCTTTAAGAGATGCCCGAATGAGGACGATTTCCCTGGAAATAAAAAAATAGGTCAGTGAAAAGGAGGTGAAAACAATGACGAGCGAGATATACAGCGTGAATTTCTGAAGGAGGCTTATTCTTGGTTTCACCATAAAACTTTGCCGGTTCGCCGGGTTCAGGCGGATGCGGAAGTAAGGTTTCGCTCCCAAAGCGGCATTCTGAAACGCACTCTAAATAAAGTGGATAATCATATAAGCCGACGAGAGGACTTGAACCTCCGACCAGCTGATTACAAATCAGCTGCTCTACCAGCTGAGCTACGTCGGCGTTTATAGAGGACGTCGCGAAAGCCCGAAAATTAGAGTCAAAAAGTTAAGAAAAATACATCAATTCTGATAATTCCCGGTACTTTGAAAACAAGTCATAACCATCCGCAATTAATTATACTTAATATAACTTTCGATTGCAACAACAATTTGTTGGCCCGCGAAAATTCACATTCGGGGAATTTCTGTTTACAGTTCGCTTTGCTTTGTTGACAAGATTACTTCAAGGGTGTATAATGTAATCGTACGCTCGTACAGATAAAATATAATCAAATTTCCGCATGAATTTGGTGCGGCTGTGGAGCAATTTCATGGGAACCCGAGAAGAGCTTCTGCATAGAGATACCATCGTCATTTCCGGTATGCACTGCGTCTCCTGCGGCCTCAATGTGGAAAAAAAGCTTCGAAAAACTCCCGGGGTGTCTGATGCCAGTGTCAATTTTGCATCCGGAGAGGCGCAGGTTATTTATGATCCTTCCGTTATCTCGCGGGCAATGATTGAATCAGTCATTGAAAACATCGGCTACGGTGTTGTCCGTATTCCGGAAGAAAGAGTCGTGATGGCTCAGCCGGCGCGCCGGGCGGGGGAAGTGAGCGGGGCCCATCAGGCAGGACGACTTCCTTTGAACATCCACGGAGTCCCGCCAGGCGGGACCCGGGGATTCCGTGAGCGGGGGATTGATGCGGCACAGGAACTGCGCGAGCGGGAGATAGCCGTTCTCCGGCGCAAATTGATCGTTGCGGTGTCGTTCAGTGTGCCGCTTTTATATCTTGTCATGGGTCACCATATCGGCCTGCCTGTGCCCCATCTTTCGCCGCGCCTGAACGCGCTGATCCAATTTCTGCTTGTCACGCCGATCATCATTTCCGGATATCAGTTCTACACGAAAGGCCTGCTGTCCGTTATTCGGGCCGGCATGGCCAATATGGATACGCTGATTGCTCTCGGTACCGGCTCGGCCTACCTGTATAGTCTCATAACCTCGCTTCTTATCTGGCAGGGCAGAGCGCTTGGCGCCGGCAACCTCTACTACGAAACGGCCGGCGCACTTATTGCGTTCATGCTGTTAGGCAACTGGCTCGAAAGCCGGGCACGCGGAAAAACGGCGCTCGCTGTCAGGAGCCTCCTCGGTTTGAAAGCACGGACAGCGCTGGTGCTCCGCGCGGGACAGGAACGGGAAATACCGGCGGACGACGTTGTGATCGGCGACAAGGTTATCGTCAAGCCCGGCCAGAAGATACCGGTCGACGGTAATATCATTGAAGGTTACTCGAGTATCGATGAATCCATGCTTACCGGAGAAAGCATTCCGGTCGCGAAGCGGCAGGGCGACAAGGTTATCGGCGGGACACTCAATTCGACGGGTACGTTTACGTTCACGGCGACGGGCGTTGGCCGGGACACCGTGCTCGCCCAAATCGTTAAAATAGTTGAAGATGCCCAGAACTCCAAGGCGCCGGTCCAGCGGCTGGCCGATACCGTCGCCGCCTATTTCGTGCCGGCGGTCATCCTGATCGCGATTGTTTCCGCGGCGGCGTGGTGGATGGCTGGTAAGGATTTTCCATTTGTTTTAACGGTATTCATCGCGGTAATGATCATCGCCTGCCCCTGCTCGCTTGGCCTGGCAACGCCTACCGCCGTCATGGTCGCCACGGGTCTGGCTGCCAGGAACGGCATACTTATAAAAGACGCGCAAACGATTCAGATTGCGGGAAAGATAAACGTTGTGGTTTTCGATAAGACAGGGACGTTGACGACCGGCAAGCCGGGTGTCACGGATTTTGCGGTGACGGACAGTGAAGACCCGCGCCATGTGCTGGAGTTGGCTGCATCCATCGAGAGCCGGTCCGAGCACCCGTTGGCAGGAGCCGTTCTTTCATATGCGCGGGCGCAGGGGGCCGTCCCGGCGGCCGTCACTGATTTTAACGCCGTTGAAGGCAAAGGTCTTATAGCCCGGGTAGGGAAATCGGGCATCATCGCCGGCAATAAAGAATTTCTGATCGAGCACTCTGTTTCCCAGGACGCCGATCTGCGGTTCAAGGCGGAGAAACTGTATAACCAGGGCAAAACGCTTATATGGATTGCCGAGAACTCTCACATCATAGGTTTTTTTGCTGTTGCCGATACGTTGAAAGAAAATTCATCCATGGCTGTCCGCCTGTTGAAAGAAACGGGTAAACGCGTTATCATGATCACGGGGGACAATCGAAAAACTGCTCACGCCATCGCGGCGCAGGCGGGTATTGACGAAGTGATAGCCGAGGTCTTGCCGCAGAACAAGGCGAAAGAGATAAGGAAACTGTCAATGGCGGGGGCAAAAGTCGCGATGGTCGGCGACGGTATTAACGATGCCCCGGCGCTGGCCATGTCGGACATCGGGATCGCCCTGGGTTCGGGCACGGACGTGGCCATCGAGTCGGCCAGCGTTATCCTTATGAAAGACGATCCCCTGGATGTTGTTGCCGCATTAGATCTCGGCCGTTTCACCATGCGGAAGGTGCGTCAAAACCTGTTCTGGGCCTTTTTCTATAATTGTATCGGTATTCCCGTTGCCGCCGGTGCGCTTTACCCGGTTACGGGCCATCTGCTCAACCCCGTGATAGCCGGTGCGGCCATGGCATTCAGTTCGGTTACCGTTATATCCAATTCCCTTTCGATCCGTAGCTACACGCGGCCAAAGGGGTTCCAATAAACAACGACAGGATGAACTTCGGATAAAATAATGAGGAGGGAATCATGCAAATCGAAATGGACAAGTATAGATGTATCGTGTGCGGTTATATTTATGATCCGAACAAAGGTGATCTCGAGAACGGCATAAAGGCCGGGACGACGTTCCAGGAGTTGCCCGATGACTGGCTGTGCCCCGTATGCGGCGTCGACAAGAACTCGTTTGAACGGATTGAGGAGTACGAACGAGTCGAACGCTGAAATGGGATGGCGCGGGCGATTTTGTAGCGCTTTAGTGTAGCGGCGAGGCAAGCCTTTGGGCCGTCGAAAGCGCCCGTGCAGGTTCTCTTGACAAACGCAGGCAGATTGTATATATATAAAGGTGTTTGTGCCGACTGCCTGAAAAAGGGGAAACATGGATAAATACAAATGCACCGTATGTGATTACGTGTACGATCCGGCTAAAGGCGATCCCGATAACGGCGTACAACCGGGGACTTCATTTGAGAGTGTTCCAGGTGATTGGGTCTGCCCGATCTGTGGTGTCGGCAAGGACATGTTTGAAAAGGAGGTATAGCCATGCGCCAGGTATATCTTGACAATCAGTCAAATACGCGGGTCAGCGAACGTGTATTGAACGCTATGATGCCCTATTTCCGGGAATATTACGGCAACCCCCAGAGCATGTATTCGCTTGGCGCGAAATCGAAAGATGCCATTGAGCTTGCCCGGCAACAGGCGGCTGAGCTGATCGGCGTCACGGACGCTGACATCTATTTTACATCCTCCGGTTCGGAATCGAACAACCTCGCCATAAAGGGTGCGGCTGAAGCCTGCCGGCAGAAAGGCAAACACATCGTTGTTTCGGAGATTGAACATTTTTCCGTACTGAACGCGGTGAAGCGCCTCGTGCAACAGCAGGGATTTGAGATGACGGTGTTGCCGGTCGACAAAAACGGCATGGTCTCATTGGATGCCGTCCGCGAAGCTCTGCGGAGCGACACCGTCCTCGTTTCTATCCAGCACGCAAACACGGAGATCGGCGCCGTTCAACCGATCGAAGAGATCGCGAAGGCGGTCCGCGAGAAAGGCATCCTGTTCCACACCGATGCGGTCTGCGCCGCGGGGGTTATACCCGTTGACGCGCGGAAGATCGGCGCGGACCTGATCACATTTGCGGGTTCTGAATTCTACGGGCCGAAAGGCGCGGCGGCGCTCTACATTAAAAAGGGCGTGCGTATCGTGCCGCAGATTGACGGCGGCATCCAGGAAAACGGGCGCCGCGCGGGAACGGAAAACGTCCCGGCTATCGTAGGTTTCGGCGCCGCCTGTGCCATTGCCGTTTCTGAAATGACTGCGAACGCGGTGAAAATGCGGCGACTGCGCGATCGGCTGATCGCCGAGTTGCCGCGAAAGATAGAGCACATCTATCTTAACGGTCATCCCGAACTGCGCCTGCCCGGCAACGTGAACTTTTCCGTTGAATTCGTTGAAGGTGAAGGGATGTTCCTGCTGCTGGACCAGAAAGGCATCCTTGTCTCGAGCGGTTCAGCCTGCGCTAACAAGGCGCTGAAAATGTCGCACGTGCTCTCAGCCATCAAGATCGATGCGGCTATCGGGCAGGGATCCATATTGATGACCCTCTCGAAATACAACACCGACGACGACATCGACTACGTCCTTGCCGAATTTCCGCCGATCGTAAAAAAACTGCGCGATCTGTCGCCGCTGTACAGTTACTTCCTTAAAACCGGAAAACGCCAGGCCGCGGGTCCCGGAACCGATTACGCGCACGAACATGAGCACGGGCACGACACCACTTCATAGAACCAGTACGTCATAAATGAAAGGGTAAGAGAGTAGTACACTGTCAAGTTAATTTTTGTTAGTTTTTTGTAGGGACTGTTCCCCGAACAGTCCGGCTGTTTGACGGCATAAAGCGGCGCGTTCGGGGAACGCGCCCTACCTTGCACTATTGAAATTTTACTTTACAGAGTAGTAGTTGGGCTGGAAGCGCCGGCAGCGAACCTAACCATTGGAGCTGCCGGGCACCCCCGAACAGGGGGCGAACGTCTTAAGGAGACCAGGCATGCCATTTTATTCCGAAAAAGTGATGGATCATTTCTCGAACCCGCGCAACGTGGGCGAGATTCCCGACGCGGACGGTGTAGGGGAAGTGGGTAACCCGGTCTGCGGCGACATGATGACGTTCTACATCAAGGTCAAGGACAGCCGGCTTGAGGACGTCAAATTCAAGACGTTCGGTTGCGGGGCCGCCATCGCGGTATCGTCAATGGTAGCCGAGATGGCCAAGGGAAAGACGATCGACGAGGCGCTCAAGATCACCAACGCAAGCGTCGCACAGGAGTTGGGCGGCCTTCCCCCGAACAAGATGCATTGTTCGAACCTTGGCGCCGAGGCATTGCATCAGGCGATCGAGAACTACCGGAAAAAGGGGGGACAATGAGCAAGGGACATTCGCCGAAGTGTACGTGCTCTTTTTGCGAATCCGAACTTACGATGCACTGCGTTGAGCCGCCGTTCTGTACGCCGTGCTCGGTTGAACTTACTCCCTGTCCGAGCTGCGGGCAGAAATTCGGCCACAAAATAGTTGTTTGTCCGAAATGCGGTGTGCCACGGGCAAAGAGCGGGAAATAGGATATGAAAGCCGCCAGGACGCTTGACTGTACCGGGTTGTTCTGCCCGATGCCCATTGTAAAAACCAAACGCGAGATAGATACCATGCAGCCGGGCGAGGTTCTGGAGGTTCTGGCTGACGATCCCGGCTTTGAGAAGGATCTGCCGGCCTGGTGCCGGGCGACCGGCGACATATTCCTGGACATGGAAAAGGAAGGCCCGGTTTTTAAGGGTTATGTAAAGAAAAAGTGACAGGGAGGATGGATATATGCCGACACGACTGAGCACGACTATGGAGAAAGCTCTGAACAAACAGGTAAACTGGGAACTGTATTCGTCGTACCTGTACCTTTCGATGGCTGCGCACTTTGAATCGGCCAATCTTAAAGGTTTTGCCAACTGGATGCGCGTTCAGATACAGGAAGAACTGGTGCATGTGATGAAGTTCTATAACTACATCATTCAGCGGGGCGGCAAGGTTTCGCTGCAGGGCATTGATGCTCCGCCGACCGAATGGAAGTCTCCCCTGGAGCCATTCGAACAGGCATTCAAGCACGAGCAGAAGGTAACGAACCTTATTAACGATCTGGTGAACCTTTCGGTTGCCGAGAAAGATCACGCGACGAACAGTTTCCTGCAGTGGTTCGTCACCGAACAGGTCGAAGAAGAATCGTCAGTCGACGCGGTGGTTCAGAAACTTACGCTAGCCGGCGAATCGGGCAGCGGACTGTTCATGATGGACAGCGAATTGGCTGCGCGGGTCTTTACCCCGCCGGCCGCCGGCGGTGCCGCGGCAGCGCAGTAAAAGGGGGTGTATCATGCCGGCGATCAAGATAGCGGAAAACATGTATTCGGTGGGCGTGCTCGATTGGAACATGCACGATTTTCACGGCCAGCCGTATAGCCGCGGCACGTCCTACAACGCGTACCTCATTATCGACGAAAAAATAACACTTGTTGATACCGTGTTCGGCCCGTTTGCCGCAGAGCTGATTGACAACATCCGGCAGGTCGTCGACCCGGCAAAGATCGACCACATCATCGCCAACCATGGGGAGGCCGATCATACGGGAGCGTTGCCCGAGGTCCTTAAAGTCTGTCCGAAAGCCAAAGTATTTGGCACCGCCCGGTGCAGGGACGGCCTGCGCAAGATGTACTCTCTTGACATGGATTTTCAGGTGGTGAAAACCGGCGATACCCTGAAGCTGGGAAAACGGACACTCTCGTTCATCGAAGCCCCCATGATCCATTGGCCGGACAGCATGTTCACGTATGTGGTTGAAGACGCCATCCTCATGCCGAATGACGCCTTCGGCGAACATTACGCGGTCGGCAAGCGTTTTGACGACGAAGTAGATCAATGCGTCCTCATGCAGGAGGCGGCGAAATACTATGCGAATATCCTGTGGCCGCTCGGTAATATCATCGCCCTGAAACTTTCCGATCTGCAGAAAATGAACCTTCCCGTCAAAATGATCGCGCCCAGCCATGGTGTTATCTGGCGGAAAGACCCGGGTAACATCATCGAGGCCTACCGCTCCTGGTCGAAAAATGAAACAAAGAAAAAGATCGTCGTGGCGTATGCGACCATGTGGGGTTCGACGGAAAAAATGGCGCGGCGCATTGTTGAGGGGATCGTTGATGCCGGCGTCGAGGTGCAGCTCATGGACGTAAAAAAGACAGTTAATACCGATATAACGGCGGCGATGCTGGACGCGAGGGGTTTCCTCTTTGGTTCGTCAACGCATGACAACGACATGCTGCCGCATATGGCGGCTTTCATGGAATCGGTCAAAGGGGCCAAGCCGAAAAATCGAATTGCCGGTGTTTTCGGCTCGTATGGTTGGGGCGGCGGTGCGGTAAAGGAGATCGAGAGCGTTGTTGCCGCCGGCGGCATGGAACTGGCCCAGCCGTCGCTGGCCGTCAAATTTGCGCCCGATACGACCGAGCTCAATAATTGCTACGACTTTGGCAAACAATTCGCTCAGAAAGTATAAACGGAGGCTCTCATGAAAGGGTTTGTGTGCGGTGTGTGCGGTTTCGTTTCCATTGATGGGTCGGCGCCGGAAAAGTGTCCGGTCTGCGGTGTGCCGAAAAAGGCTTTCGTTGAGAAGGAAGATGCGGTGAAAACAGTCAAAGATATCGCGACTACCGGCGAATCGGAAAAGAAGCACCTGCCCGCTATCAGCGTGGTCAAAAAATGCGGGCTTATACCCGGGGGATGCATCGACGTCAATATCAAGGTCGGCGAGATCACCCACCCGATGCTGCCCGAACATTTCATTATGCACATCGACTTCTACGTTGACCGGAAATACGTTTCCCGCATTATGCTGACGCCGGGAGCGCTGAACCCTGCGGCAGGGCTTCATCTGAAAGTGGACAAGGGAACATTCACCGCCATCGAGACCTGTAATCTGCACGGTTCGTGGATGAGCGAAGTCCCATTGTCATGAAGGTATTAAAAGGCATTTCCGCGGCTTCGGGTCTGGCCATGGGCGTAGCCTGTCTCTATACCAGCGAAATTGAAAGTACACTGCCGCGTTACGCTGTTGACGAACAGGGCGTACCGCGCGAGGTTGAACGGCTGAAGGCAGCCCTCGAACGCGCGCAGCGGGAGATGCGTTCGATGATACGCGTCGCCGAATCGCAGTTCGACAAGGAAGCCGCCGGAATATTCAATACGCACCTGTTGATCCTCAGCGACGCGATGCTCTTTAAGAAAACAGCCGGGTTCATTGAAACCAGGAAAGTTAACGCGGAGCATGCGGTTGCGGATGTTTTCGCCGAATACATCGAGAAATATAAGAAAGAAAAAGGCCACTTTCAGGAACTGACGCACGATTTCATCGATGCGCGTGACCGGATACTGGGCGGGTTCGGCTGGGATACCGGAAAATTCAAATGCGAGGTTGGCGAACAACGTCCGGTGATCGTAGTCGCGAAACGTTTGACGCCGTCGATGGTGCTCAACATCCCGCCTAAGCACGTGCTGGCATTCGTGACCGAAGAAGGCGGTTTCACCAGTCATGCCACGATTCTTGCCCGCTCCTACGGTGTTCCCATTATCTTTGGTGTCGAGGCGGAAAAAGAACTCGATTGCGGCGTTGAGATAATAGTGGACGGTTCACGCGGGGAGATCGTCGTCGCACCCGACGAAAAGACACGGGTTTATTTCGTCCGGAAGATCGAACTCCTCGCGAAGAAGAAAAACGTCTGCGCCGTCAACCGGGACCGGTTTGCGCATACCCGTGCCGGTCAGCGGATAACGCTGAAGGTTAACATAAGCACCCCCGAAGAATTGAATATGATCAACGGCATGCCGCATGACGGTATCGGGTTGCTGCGCACGGAGTTCCTTTTCAAGCGGCGGGAAAGCCCGCCGTCGGAAGAGGAGCAATACCGGATGTACCGCGACATCTTTTCCGCAGAGGCCGGGCCGGTTACGGTGCGTTTGCTGGACCTGGGTTCCGACAAACTGCCGCCGTTTCTGACGTTGCCCGAAAACATCAATACCGATCTTGAGTTGCGCGGAGCGATGGCGGTAGAAACCTTCCCGGAGATATACGTGACCCAGGCGCGGGCTCTGCTGCGTGCGGCGGCGGATCGTAACGTGAGGCTTTTGTATCCGATGGTTTCGGACGTGAACGACCTGGAGACGTTTCGTTCCATTGTTGCAAAAGCGCGAAACCAGATGGCAAAAGAAAATGCGGTTTTGCCCACAGGCCGGATGCAGGAAGGTATTATGATAGAGACCCCGGCCGCCGTCATGTTGGCCGGGGAACTCATGGCGGCCGTGGATTTCGTCAATATCGGCTCAAACGATCTATTGCAGTATACGCTGGCGGCGTCACGGGGCAACATGCTTTCGGAGAAACGCTACCATATTTTGCATCCGGCGCTGCTCAAATTGATCGAGATGGTCGCGCGGGAGGGGAGGAAGGCCGGCAGGGAAGTGTGCCTCTGCGGCGAGATCGCCTCGTTTGAGGAATTTTATCCCTTGTTCCTGCAGATCGGACTCAAAAGCTTCAGCGTTGCGGTTTCTAAGTTTAACGATATCAAATGCGAACTGATACATGTTGAGCGCTCCAAAGACAAACAACTGCTCACCGGATTCTACCGGACCAGATCCAAAGAAGAAGCGGACCGCTATTTTCATAGTATGTCGTTAACCATTGAGAAAGGGTTCAGCGGAACAAAGTGAAGCGACGACTTCATTGGCTTTTTATAAATGGAGTACCCGCTCTTGCGGGTACGAAGGGAAAACATAGTTTTCCCTTGTAAGAGAGCCGGCGGCGCCCTAACCACTAAAGCCGCCGGGCACCCCCGAAGGGGGCGAACGTCTTAGAGAGGGACGTATGGCTAAGAACGTGAAAGTTTACTCCACAACAACCTGTCCGTATTGCACAATGGTCAAGGATTTCCTGCGGGGAAACAATGTGCCATTTACTAATCTGGATGTCGGCATCGACCGCAATGCGCTGGTGGAAATGAAGGAAAAATCCGGACAATTGGGTGTTCCGGTCATCGATATCGACGGCAAGATTATCGTCGGTTTTGACCGGGACGCGATCGCCGGGGAACTGGGGTTATAAAGGCGGGATCATGTTTGATTTAATCATTCTCGGCGCGGGGCCTGCGGGGATCACCGCGGGCATCTACGCGGAGCGCAAAAAAATGAATTTCCTTGTCATTACCGGCGACGTTGGCGGCCAGACGAACTGGACGAGGAATATCGAGAATTATACGGGGTTCCACATAATTTCCGGCGGCGACCTGGTGAAACGGTTCAGGGAGCATCTGGTAAAATATAACGTGGAAGTGAAGGAAGGCGAGCTGGCCACGGGCCTCAAGAAAGAAGGCGATGTCATTACAGTCATTACCGGCAAGGGCCGGTACGAAACGAAAACACTGATCATCGCTACGGGCATGGCCCACAAGAAACTCGGGGTGCCGGGGGAGGACCGTTTGATCGGCAAAGGCGTAGCGTACTGTGCTACTTGCGATGCGCCGGTTTATTCCGGTGTTGACGTGGCCGTGGTTGGCGGCGGGAACTCGGCGCTTGACGCCGTTTTGCAGCTTGTCAATATAGCCCGTCAGATATACCTCATTGACGTCGATCCCGCGTTGCGCGCCGATCCCGTTATGGTGAAAAAAGCAAAGGAGAGCGATAAGGTCACGATATTCCATAATGCCGTCGTCAAAGAGATCAGGGGCGAAAAATTCGTCAACGGCATGCAGATCGAACAGAACGGCCGGCTCCGGGAATTGAACGTCGAAGGCATATTTATCGAAGTCGGCTGGAAACCGGCGGCGGATTTTGTGGGGGAATTGGTCGCACGAGGCAGGCACGGCGAAATATTCGTCAATTGCGGCAGTGAGACTGACGTGCCGGGTATTTTTGCCGCCGGCGATGTCAGCAGCGTCCCGGCTAAACAGATCATTGTGGCCGCGGGAGAAGGGGCCAAGGCGGCGCTGGCCGCGTACAATTATCTTGAGAGGAAATAGTTCATAAGGAGGTATTTGACGTGAAAAGCGTAAAAGGCTCAAGGACGGAGAAAAACCTGCTGGGCGCGTTCGCCGGTGAATCCCAGGCGAGAAATCGCTATACGTATTTTGCATCCCAGGCGAAGAAAGAGGGTTATGAGCAGATCGCCGGCATATTCCTGGATACCGCCGACAACGAAAAGGAGCACGCGAAGCGGTTCTTTAAATTTCTTGAAGGCGGCCAGGTGGAGATCACGGCTTCGTTCCCTGCCGGCAAGACCGGTTCGACCCGGGACAATCTGAAAGCCGCCGCTGCCGGCGAAAACGAGGAACATACGAAACTCTATCCGAATTTCGCCCGCATTGCCGACGAGGAAGGTTTCAAGGATGTCGCCGACGCTTTCCATGCCGTTTCCGTCGCCGAAAAGGGGCACGAGCAGCGTTACCTTTCCCTGATGAACAACATCGAGAAGGACCGCGTTTTCAAACGCGAAACCGCGACGAAATGGCGCTGTCGCAACTGCGGCTACGTTCATGAAGACGCAAACGCGCCAGACCTCTGTCCGGCGTGCCTGCACCCTAAAGCCTATTACGAAATTCACGGTGAAAACTACTGAAACTGCGTAAGTATGAGTAGTACACTGTCAAGTTAATTTTTGTTAGTTTTTTGTAGGGACTGTTCCCCGAACAGTCCGGCTGTTTGACGGCATAAAGCGGCGCGTTCGGGGAACGCGCCCTACCTTGCACTATTGAAATTTTACTTTACAGAGTAGTAGTAACAGGGGGAAAGGCTATGTCAAATATATCGCGACAGATCAAAGATGACGTGTCCATCGTTCTCTGCGGCGAAGCGGGCCAGGGTATCCAGACGGTCGAACGGTTGTTGACCCGGGTACTTAAGTTTGCCGGTTTGAACGTGTTCGGCACGAAAGAATATATGTCCCGCGTTCGGGGGGGCAGCAACTCCACGGAAATACGCGTTTCGTCGAACCGTATTATGGCATATTCCAGCCGGATCGATATTCTCATTCCCCTTGACGAGGACGCCATACCCCATCTCCAGCAGCAGAACCGTATAGGGGACGATATGCTGATCTTTGGTGATAAAGAAAAGATCAACGCTTCCCGTGATATCATTGATGTGCCGTTTTCGAAGATCGCCCTTGAGGTTGGCGGGGTAATCTACGCCAATACTATCGGCGTCGGCATGATCCTTGCCCTGCTGGGTGTCGAAATTGACGTTCTGACAGCCTTTCTCGGTGATTATTTCCGGCGGAAAAATCAGGATATAGTCGATAAGAACATCGCGGCCGCGCGCCGGGGTTACGATATCGGTCGCGGATTTTCCGGCCCGGGAAAGATCGATATCGCCATCGAGCGGCATCCGGAAGTCCGGGACGAGATCATTATGAGCGGCGCGGACATCATGTGCATGGGCGCCATCGCCGGCGGGTGCAATTTTATTGCCGCTTACCCGATGACACCGTCGACCGGCATCATTACCTTCCTGGCGCAGTATGCGGAAAAATTCGGGATCGTCGCCGAACAGGCCGAAGACGAGATCAGCGCCGTTAACATGGCGATCGGTGCATGGTACGCGGGGGGCAGGGCCATGACGGCGACGGCGGGCGGCGGTTTTGCGCTCATGGCAGAGGGAGTAAGCCTTGCCGGCATGATTGAGTCGCCGCTCGTCGTGAGCGTCGGTATGCGTCCCGCCCCGGCGACCGGGCTGCCCACTCGGACCGAACAAGGAGATCTCGATCACGTGCTCTATTCAGGCCACGGCGAGTTTCCGCGAATTGTTCTTGCGCCGGGCAATCTCGAACAGGCGTTTCAGCTGACGCAAAAGGCCTTCAATCTGGCCGATAAATTTCAGAGCCCGGTTATCATTCTAAGCGACCAGTATCTCGTCGATTCCTACTATAACATGCCGGCGCCGGATATCTCCCGCTGCAACGTTGAACAATATGTGGTTAAAACGGATAAAGACTACAAACGGTACCGGATAACGGACAGCGGGATATCGCCGCGTGGCATACCCGGTTACGGCGACGGCCTCGTCAATTGCGACAGCGACGAACATGACGAGGAAGGGCACATAACGGAAAGCATGGCAGTACGGACGAGCATGGTGGACAAACGTCTTCGCAAGTTTGAGCTTATAAATAAGGAGATAATCCCGCCCGAGTTGTACGGCGGCGAAGATTACGAGACACTGCTCATCGCCTGGGGTTCGAACTATGCGGTAGTCAAAGAGGCGTTGAAAAAACTTAAGCGCAGCGGCATCTCCTTCCTGCATTTCAGCCAGGTCTATCCGCTGCACCCATCGACAGCGGGCTATCTGAAGAAAGCAAAGCGGACGATTATTATCGAGAATAATGCCACGTCGCAATTCGGGCAATTGATCAGACGAACTACCGGTATAGACATCGGGCATAAGATACTTAAATACGACGGCCTGCCCTTCAGCGTCGAAGAAGTCGCGGGACAGGTAGACGCCATTGCTCACCGGCAGGGGGAACAGCTATGGATATAACAGCGTATGAGAGTGGAAACATCGACATTGCCTGGTGCCCGGGATGCGGTGATTTTGGCATCCTGAAAATCATGAAACAGGCGCTGGCCGGATTGAACATCCCGCCTGAAAAGCTGGTCCTGTGCTCGGGCATCGGCCAGGCGGCAAAGACCCCGCATTACTTTAGAACGAATTTTTTCAACGGGCTGCACGGGCGTGCCATCCCGGTGGCGACGGCCGTCAAGGCGGTGAACCCCGAGATGACGGTCATCGTTGAAAGCGGCGATGGCGATATATACGGTGAAGGCGGCAATCATCTCATGCACGCGATCCGGCGCAACCCCGATATAACGGTTATCATCCACGATAACATGGTCTACGGCCTGACCAAGGGCCAGGCGTCGCCGACGAGCCAGGAGGGGTTTAAGACGTCGGTCCAGGTGGACGGTGTCTTTGAACAGCCGTTCAATCCCATCGCGTTTGCCATCGCCATGGACGCCTCGTTCGTGGCGCGGGCCTATTGCGGTGATGCCCCGCAGACGATGGAGATTATCAAAAAAGCCGTTGCGCACAAAGGTCTTTCCATAGTCGATATATTCCAGCCCTGCGTGACGTTCAATAAGGTGAATACGTATCAGTGGTTCAAGCAGAATACCTATTACCTTGAAGAACCCTACGATCCGGCCAACCGCACCGAGGCTTTCAAGCGCTCGACGGAGAGCGGGAAACCGGGGCTCGGCGTATTCTACGTTAACGGGCGTCGCCGGATTTTCGAAGAGAATCTCGGCGTCTATCGCGACAACAAGGACCCGCTTTACCGGCGAAGCCTCGAACGGGCCGGGAAGATCGCGCAGTTTTTTCATTCCGTCAAATAATCCCGTCAAGGAGTGTTATGAAAGAAAAGATGACCATCATTTTCTTCAGCGGAACCATGGATAAGGCCATCGCCATGCTGATCCTTGTCACTACGGCTGCCGCCATGGATATGGAGGTCAGCGTTTTTGCGACGTTCTGGGGATTAAGCCTGCTCAAACGCGGCAGGAAATTCCGGAAGAAAAACATTATGCAGAAGATGCTCGAATTTATGGTCCCGGGCAGCAGGAACGATCTGCCGCTCTCCGGCCTCAACATGATGGGCATGGGGCCCCTGATGATGAAGAAACTTATGGGAAAGACTAAAACGCCGTCGATTGACGAGTTGATGAAGATGGCCAGGGAATTGAAGGTAAAATTCTATGCCTGTTCTACCTCCTGCGGCATCATGGGCATCGACCGGGACAACATGATCGACGAGGTCGATGGCGTCATCGGCGCGGCGGCATTCATAGCTGAGGCCCGCGAGTCGAAAATCAATTTGTTTATTTAGATCTCCTTATGGCAACAAAACAGTATTATTCAGGCCTTTCAGGCAGCGGGAAGGCCTACTTTGTTTTAGAACAGCTCAAAGACCGCGCAATGATTGTTGTGGTTGCCTCCGAAGACGACCTTCCCTCCTGGCAGGGCAACCTCGCGGCCCTGGCCCAGCTTTTTGACGGGCCGCCTGTCTATACTTTTCAGTCCCAGGACAGCTTCGGCCGGATCAACACCCTGAAGAGTATTTCCGAAAAATCACGGGGTGTTATCGTAACGACCAGGGAATCGCTTGGTGAAACGACGATCGCGCCGGAAACGTTCGAAAGCGGGGTATTGAAAATTGATCCGGGCCAGGAGTACGACTTCGAACAGCTCCTCGCGCAACTTGCCGGCCTGGGCTACCAGTGTATGGATTTTGTTGAAGAGCGGGGCCAGTTCAGCAAAAGGGGCGAGGTGCTCGACATCTGGTCACCGGATCAGAACCTGCCCTGGCGGCTCGTTTTCAACTTCAACTCACTGGAATCCCTGCGCCAATTCGACGTTGTGACTCAGCGCTCGAACAACCTGGTGGCGCGGACCGAGATTTTGCCGGCCAAAGACTGCGGCGAAGCGTATTTGAGCCGGTATCTCGCGCCTGGCGCGGCGGTCTATTTCGATGCCCCGCCGGACGGCGCGATCCCTGCCGCGTTCCAGGACTATGACTGGCTCATCAACGATCCCCTCTACCCCGGCCCCATGACGGATGTGGGGTACAAGGCATTCGTGCGCTGGGGGGGGAACTACCGCCTCTTTATCGACGAACTTAACCGGCTGCGCGCCCTGCGGTTGCGAATCATGCTGTTTGCCTCCAACGAAGGCGAAAAAGAACGGATGGAGGACATCCTCGCCGAATACCGTGTGCATGATCCGGACATTTCGATATTCATCGGGCCCCTCGTTGAGGGATTTTTCTCGCCATCCAGGATGCTGGCCGTTTTTTCCAGCCAGGAGATCATGTATCAGCGGCGGCCTGTCAGCTTCCCCAAGTTCAAAGCCGGACGAAGGCTGGAAGGGCTGTGGGAGATCGCGCCGGGCGACTACGTCGTGCATGAGAAGTACGGTATCGGGCGTTATCTGGGCCTGCGCCGTATCGCCCGCGGCGAACAGGAATCCGAATACCTTTGTATCGAATACAAGGGCGGCGACAAGCTCTACGTGCCGCCCGACGATTTCCGTGTCGTGCAGAAATACGTCGGTGTCGAAGGGTACCGTCCACGGCTGTTTTCGCTCGATACTTTTGCCTGGGAGCGTGCCAAGCAGCGGGCAAAGGAAAGCGCGCAGGAGGTGGCGGAACAACTGCTTAAGCTTTACGCCGCGCGGCACGTCGCCCAGGGTCATGCCTACTCCCTGGATAACCACTGGGAACGAGAGCTTGCGGATGCATTCCCCTACCAGGAAACCGAAGATCAGCTGAAAGCCATTGCCGACGTCAAAGCGGACCTGGAAAAACCGCATCCTATGGAACGGCTCATCTGCGGGGACGTGGGGTTCGGGAAGACCGAGGTTGCTATCCGTGCGGCTTTTAAGGTCGTCCAGGATTCCCGGCAGGTTGCCATCCTCGTTCCCACGACGGTGCTGGCTGAACAGCATTTTAATACTTTTTCCGCGCGCCTGGCCCCCTTCCCCGTTAAAGTGAAGTTGCTCAGCCGTTTCCAGTCTAAACAGGAACAGAAGGACGTCGTTGAGGCCGCGGCCGCCGGTACGGTCGATATTGTCATCGGGACGCACCGGTTGTTGCAGAAAGACATCAGTTTTCATGATTTGGGTTTGTTGATCATCGACGAAGAACATCGCTTCGGTGTAAAGCAGAAGGAAAAGATAAAATCGTTGCGGAAGAACGTGGATGTGTTGCTGCTGTCGGCGACGCCGATCCCCCGCACGCTGTCGCTGGCCCTCTCCAGTTTGCGCGACCTGTCCGTTATCGAAACACCGCCGTACGGCCGTCTGCCGATAGAAACGCACCTGGGCCCCTACGAAGGAAAGACGGTCAAACGCATCATAGAAGCGGAACTTTCGCGGGGCGGCCAGGTATTTTACGTTTACAACCGGGTTGAGACGATCCTTTCCCGCGCCCGGTACCTGCACGAACTGATCCCGGGTATCCGCTGGGGTGTCGTGCACGGACAGCTGCCGGCGGCGGAGATCGAGAAGGCCATGTGGAAATTCCTGCACCGGGAGACCGACGTCTTGATCGCTACGACTATCATCGAATCCGGGCTCGATATTCCGACGGTAAACACCATGATCGTTGAGGAAGCGGAGAACTTCGGGCTTGCCCAGCTTTATCAGCTTCGCGGCCGTGTCGGAAGAGAGCGGCAAAAAGCTTACTGCTATTTATTTTACACGCCGGAGATGGTAACCGAGGAATCGCGCAAACGGCTGCAGGCGCTCCAGGAATTCAGCGAACTGGGATCGGGTTTCCGGCTCGCCCTGCGCGATATGGAGATCCGGGGCGCGGGCAATATCCTGAGCGCCCGGCAGCACGGTTTTGTTCGCGAAATCGGGTTTGAGCTGTACAGCCGCCTTCTGGACGATGCCAGCAAACGGCTGCGCGGGGGCGCGACCGGCCAATCCGAGGAACAGGAATACCGGAAAACGGTGATCGACTTTTCGCTGCCGGCCTTCCTGCCGCCGGAATACGTCGAGGCGGAGGATGTGCGGATCATGTTTTACCGGAGACTGGGGGGCGCCCGGTTCGCGGCCGATCTACGCGCGGTCAAGGACGAGCTGGAAGACCGGTTTGGCCGTCTCCCTGAGGCCGTGGGGAACCTGCTGGCGCTGGCCGACCTGCGGCTTGCGGCTGAAAAAGCCGGTGTGAAAAGCATCGTCGAAGATGCCAGGAGCATCGTCATTTATTTCGGCGCTGGCCTGACATTTACTCCTGAAAATATCCTTGCTCTGGCGGGCGACTACGCGGGGTTACTCGAATTTGTGCGTGGAGAGGAACCGGGGGTCCGTTTCAATAAAGCAAATATCACCGGCCCTGTGGTCGCCGCCGTGAAGGAGTTTGTGAACCGGTTGGACAAATATGCTATTCCTCTCATGTAGTTGTGCCCGATATGTCTTAATAATCAGTGAGTCCGGTCTAAAAAGGTGTCATTCCCGTGAAAACGGGAATCCAGGAAGTATTGTTTCGACGAAGGATTGGATTCCTGCCTTCGAGACTGTGTCGTAATGGGTGTTGTAGGGGCGGACTTGTCCGCCCGTCCAGCCTTGTATCGACGATAACGGGCGGGTAAACCCGCCCCTACGAAAGTCAAAAAGTAGATTGCGACACAGTCTCTTCGCGAAAATGACACCATTGGGCTTTTTAGAATGAACTCATCAGTATATAAACATTCCCGAAAATTGTCAGATGCCTTGTCAGATGCCTTGTTGACTTATTCGTGGTAATTTGTTAACATAAATTTTCATATATTTCTCGCGTAGCGTTCATAATAAAGGAGAAAGTGGTAATGAAAAAGAACATAAGTGCGGGACTTCTTATACTGGTTGCGCTTGCGGCCTGCGGAAAAAATGGCAAGTTTGTGGCCAAAATCGGGAGCGATACCATTACGTTAAAGGTATTGCAGGAACGGATACAGGATGCGCCGCCTGCCTATCGGAATTATCTGACGACGAGCGCCGGAAAAAAACAGTTCCTGGATCTGATGGTCCGCGAGCGGGTCGTGCTTGAATCCGCCAAAGCGGCGAAATACGATAAAAAGGACAATTACAAAAAAGCGATGTCCGAATTCAAAAAGGAACAGGTTCGCCGCAGCCGGGATTACGCAGAGAACCTGTTGATGGAGTTGTACATCCGCGACCTGCACGACTCCAAGAAGATCGGCGCAACCGAAGAAGAAGTGCAGAGATACTATGACGACCACCGGGACGATTTTGTCCATCCCAAAGAGGTCAAGGCCCGGCATATCCTGGTAGCGACGCGCGCAGAGGCCGAAAAAGCCTTAGAGCGGCTGAAGAACGGTGAAAACTTTGCAAAGGTGGCCCGGGAAGTATCGACTGATCCTGTTTCCGCCGCCCATGGCGGTGAGATCGGGCCGTTCACGAAAGGACAGTTGGTTCCGGAATTCGAGAACGCCGTTTTCGCGCTAAAAACCGGCCAGATCTCCCCCATTACGGAGACCCAGTTCGGTTACCATATTATTATGAAAGTCGCGGAGAAAACGCTGTCGGCCCGTCCCATAGAAGACGCTTTGCCGGACATACGGAAGACGCTGGAAAAATCGAAATTCGACGCATGGTTTGAAAATGCGAAGAAAAAACAGGGTGTTAAGGTCAATTACGAGATTCTGAACCAGGTATCGCCGCCGCTACTGCCATTGTCCATGCAGCAGGACGACAAGCCCGCGGCGCGACCGGTGAAGAAATAACTATCGTTACTACCCGGGGCACGGGAAAGGGGAGTTTTTATGGTACGGAAGTTCGGTTACGCGGTTCTCACGGTATGCCTTCTGTCATTTTCAGGAGTGGCGTTCGCCAAGGTCGTAGATAAAACACTGGCGATCGTTAACGGCGAGGCCATCATGTTTTCAGAGTTCGAGAAGACGTCCGGCCCGATACTCGAGCAGTACAAGCAAGCCGCTCCCCCTGCCGAACAGACGCCGGAAAAAATTAAAGACTTCAGGCAGAAGGTGCTTGACCAGATGATAGATGATAAACTTCTGAAACAGGAAGCCCAGACGCGCAAGATCAAGGTGGCAAAGCGCGAAGTGGACGAAGGGATAAAACAGGTCAGGAAGCGGTTTTCGTCGGATATTGAATTTCAGGCCGAATTGCAGAAAGAGAATTTGAGCTCGGCGCAGTTCGAGAAACGTATCGAAGAGCAGTTGGGTGTAATGAAACTGATCGAACAGGAAATCAAGGCCAAAACGCCGCAGCCAATCGATGCGGATGTGCGCGCGTTTTACGCCAGGGTTCAGGATAAGATGAACGGCAAAGATCTCGGTCTTGACAAGAAAGAGGAAGAAGAGATCGCGAACCTGGCCAAATATCTCGGGCGCTCCGTTTCAGAACAGGTTCGGGCGCGCCACATACTGGTGGCAATAGACAAGAACGCGTCGATGAGCGATAAGACGGAAGCGCTCAAGAAAATCAAGAAGATACAGCAGGAACTGAAAGCCGGAGCCGATATAGAAGAACTTGCAAAAAAATATTCTGACGATCCCGGCTCAAAGAACCGGGGCGGCGATCTGGGTTTCTTTTCGCGCGGCGATATGGTGCCCGAATTTGAGAAAACGGCATTCTCGCTGAATGTAGGCGGGATATCCGAACCCATACTGACGGATTTCGGCTACCATATCATTAAAGTTGAGGAGAAGCGCGCGGCGCGCAAGCTGTCATACGACGATATTAAGAACGACCTTAAAGAATTGCTTTTCCAGAAGAACGCCCAAAAACGTTACGAGGGATGGCTGAAAGACCTGCGCGTCAAAGCGAACGTCAAGATCAATCCGATCGAGTAGTTAAATCGGTCGCAGTGCAGCCGCAGTGAAAAGTATTCCAATCCCCCAACCCTTCCCGCTTTTCAAAAGGCGGATTCAGGTGGATTTTCTACACACTTCTTATGTGTCCCCTCCCCCGTCTTGCCATAACGCTTGGTGATCCTAACGGTATCGGTCCGGAAATCGTCGGGAAATGCCTTGCCTTGCCGTCCCTCTACCGGTATTGCCAGCCTGTCATTGTTGGCGATGAGATTACGCTTCAACGGCATAATATTTCTACCGCGTCTGCCCGTTACCGGTTTGTTGACGTGCGCACGAAAGGTTTTACAAAGATCGATCCGGGGAAAACGACGGTTCAGGCCGGCCGCGCCTCCCATGCCGCAGTTGTGCGGGCTGTCAACCTGATCCGCAGCGGCGAAGCGGATGCCCTGGTGACGGCCCCGGTGTCGAAAGAGGCATTGCACCGGGCTGGCGTCCGTTATCCGGGACACACAGAACTCCTGGCCGCGCTGACCGGTTCTGAACACTACGCCATGCTGATGCTCGCGGGGTCATTGCGCGCCGTTATGGCTACCCGCCATGTCGCTCTGTCCCGCGCGGGCAAGACGCTTTCCATTCGGCAAATTGTCGATACGACCGTTCTTTCCCATCAAAGCTTGCAGAATAGCTTCGGTATTCCTCATCCCCGGATCGCCCTCTGTGCCCTTAATCCGCATGCCGGCGAGGGCGGCTTGCTCGGCAGGGAAGAACAAGAGATCATTCAGCCGGCATTGAGGTGCATACGCCGGCGTGGTATCCCGGCGGACGGGCCGCTGCCCGGCGACAGCGCGTGGCAGAAGATGGCCGCTGGAAACTATGATTTGCTAGTCGCCATGTACCATGACCAGGCCATGATCGGCCTCAAATGCCTTGCGCCGGAAAAAATAGTCAACGTGACGATCGGACTGCCCTTTATCCGTACCTCTCCCGGCCATGGCACCGGATTCGATATCGCGGGAAAAAACTGCGCCGACCCGCGCTCAATGATCGAGGCGATAAAGCTTGCCGCTAAACTTTCACGCCGCTAAGCGACAATCCTGGGGTTGTATCTTCCGCTTATTTTTTATATACTTCTTTAGATGGCGCTTATTTTCTTGCCGTTAAAAATTGAGCATCTGGACGAGGTTCTGGAAATAGAAGGGAAATCATTTCCGCAGCCCTGGACGCGGGGTATGTTCGAGCGCGAGATATCCCTTCCTATTTCGCATTTTTTTGTCGTCAAAGATGATAGTAAGATCGTCGGTTATGGCGGTTATTGGCAGATTGAGTCTGAAACGCACCTCATCAATCTGGCGGTCCACCCCGCGTATCGTTCCCGGGGTGTCGGTCGTCAGATTTTGAATTATCTCATCGATTGCATGTCCCGCCAGAAGATATGCCGGATACTCCTTGAAGTGCGCCAGAGCAACCATCCCGCGCAGCAATTGTACGCGTCCGTGGGTTTTAAGGTTACGGGGCAGCGGCGGAAGTATTATACGACCGAAGATGCGATACTCATGGAAAAGACCGTGGAAGTATCCGTTGGGGTCGCCGGGAAAGAAACAAAACCATGAACAATATGAAAAAACTATTATCACTGATAGGTGTGATTGTACTTGGATTGGCGTTCGTTGCGCCACTGGGTGCGGCGCCAATTGAGGCCTACCGCAGCTACGTCAGCGGCTTGTTGGCGGTGCGCCATGGCGATGTCAGGCCCGCACTGGAGGAATACCAGAAGGTCATAGCGCTGGACAAGGACGCCACTGCCGTCTACCGTGATCTCACTTATATTTATTGGCAGCTTGGCATGACGGCCGAAGCCCTGTCAGCCGCGGAGAAGCTCGGCGTGACTTATTCGGATGACCTGTCGACGCAGCTGTTTTTGGGGAACTTCTACCTGCTGGCCGGGCAGTCGGACAGGGCGCGTCAGGCGTGGGAAAAGGCATTGACAATTGATCCGGACAATGAAACAGCCATGTTGTATCTGGCGGCGTATCATTCCTCGGATAACGCGCCTGAGAAAGCGATTGCCTATTGGGAGCGCTATCTTAAAGAGGAACCGGATTCAGCCGAAGCCCATTACCAGATGGGGCTGATTTTCGATAAAACCGGTAAATCCGAAGAGGCGAAAGCCGCTTTCCAGAAAGCCGTTGCGCTCAAACCGGAACTGGGTGAAGCGCACATCGCGTTGGGCCAGGCCTACGAGAAAGACGACAAACCGTTGGTTGCCGCCGACGAATACGAACGCTACTTGAAGCTTTCGCCCGATAATTCGGCCGTTCTGTTCTATCTTGGAGGGCTCTATTATAAGGTAAAGAATTATGCCGCCGCAGAAAACGTTTTCCTCAGGGCACGGGCGCTCAACCCGAAAGACAGCAACGCGCTGTTCTGGCTCGGGATGGTCGGTGAGCAGCAAAAAGATTGGCGAAAGGCCGCCCGGTACCTTGAAGAAATACGCTTGCAGGAGGAGACCCCCCTTGTTCTTACCCGCCTCAGTTATTATTACTCTGCTCAGAAAGACTACGTCCGGGCGTTAAAATACCTCAAGAAAGCCAGCCGGCTGGACGCGCAAAATCCCATGGCCCACTATCTGCTGGGGTTGGCCTATATGGATGCGGGCAAATTCCGGCCTGCCGAGAAAAGTCTGTTGCAGGCCTTAAAACTCAAACCCGACATGGAAGAAGCTAATTTCCATCTGGCCATACTCCATGACCAGCAGGGCAAATTTGAAGAGGCGGTTCGGGAACTGGAAAAGATCATAACGCTAAATCCCCGTCACACTTCGGCGCTGAACTATCTGGGTTACTCTTTTGCTGAGCGTGGTATTCGGCTGCCGGAGGCTGAGGCTTACATCAAGCGGGTTATCGAGGCCGAGCCTGAGAACGGTTCCTTTATCGATTCAATGGCATGGGTGCACTTCAAAATGGGACGGGCGGCGGAGGCGGAACAGGAATTGGAACGGGCGTTGACAAAACTTCCCGATCCGGTTATCTGGGAGCACCTGGGCGATGTGCGGATCGCCCTGGACAGGCCGGCCGATGCCTGGGACGCCTACCAGAAAGCGCGGGAGGCGGACCCGGCCGGCAAGAAGCTTGCGAAAAAAATACGGGACATGGAGAAACTGGTCCTGCCGGGTACGTTGCAGCGCAAACTACTGAAACGGGCGGCCGGCAATCTGCTGCAGGTCAGATCCCTCCGTCTAAATTTTGCCGCGCAGGGCCGCTCCAACGATATTAACTTCCGTTTCCTCGGTATTTTCCGGTACTTGCGGCCGGAACTCTGGCGGGTGGATATACTGGGGGGGTTCATGGCGCCCCAGGTCGTCGTCATCCGGAACGCCGGCCTGCAGGTTTATCCCCAGGCGTTGAGAGAAAATATTTCTCCGCAGAGTATCGAACTTTTTGAACAGGTAAAAGACCTGCTGAATACGCGGCTGCTGGACGCCTTCGATTCCGAGCGGGTTGTCACGAGATCTAAGGGGCGATGCCTGCTCTATTCCGTCGGTAATGCGACGCTCACGATAGACAAAGATAATGCCACGGTCCGGGAATACCGGGACAAAGGCCGGCTTATACTTAAGTTTCGCAGCCATGTGCACGAAGAAGGGCTGGACCTGCCGGCAGAGATCGACATCTACTCGGGCTCTGACAAGATCACGACCAATATCAAACTGCGCAACTTCATCCTCAATGAAAATATAGACCAGAACGTCTTCACTCTGAATCGTTAAATTCGTATAGCGACGAAGAGACTGTGTCGCAACTCGCTTTTCTTCCTCTCCCTTGATGGGAGAGGAATGAGGTGAGGGTGTTGTATCGACGATAGACTATCATCCATCCCCTCATCCCC
>Ga0315281_10002389_pt1 | contig 27929 bp, 24 predicted proteins | sample YL17G07_0_MG_FD_204540 | JGI IMG/M metagenome (GOLD analysis project Ga0315281, IMG submission 204540) | Sediment microbial communities from Yellowstone Lake, YNP, Wyoming, USA - YL17G07_0 | ecosystem: Environmental > Aquatic > Freshwater > Lake > Sediment | place: USA: Wyoming | collected...
ATGGGCAAAAGCAGAAAGAATCGCGCTGTCGAAAAAGTGAGACGCAAACAATACCGTCGCCAAGAAGAGTTTGGCGGATTCGGCGCCAGCTTTGCTGGCGCCGAATCCTGTTTGCTCTCTGGCGAAGGTATTAGCAAAGAAACTAAACAAAAAACGTTGCGTCTTTGCGAGAGCTTCAGAGACAGGGGCTTGAAGTAGTTCCTGTCTCTTACTAGAATGGACGGTAGGAGGAAACCATGAGTCCAACCAAACGCGTAGCTCGTAAACCCGCTCGCAAAACGACTCCGCGGGTGGCGCGCAAACCCGTCATGCCGCCGCCATGGACGAAAGAGATTCGCGATCTCAACGTTGTGTGGTACTATGTGAGCAATTGGGAACGCGCCAAGAGATTCTATGGCGAAACACTTGGCTTGCCAGTAGCGTTTGTGGATGAGAAGGGTGGGTGGATCGAGTACGGTCACGCACTGCCGCACCTGGCGATCAACCGGTGGGACAAGCCTGCCGGGATGCCTGTAAATGGCGGTGCGGTGGCAGTGCTGACCTGCCCGGATGTCCGCGCGACGATCGAAAGATTGCGCACGAATGGCGTACGCTGCGATGAGGTCGAGGAAATTCCGGGGATGGTGATCCTGGGGACGTTCTACGATCCGGACGGCAACCGGTTGCAGCTCGCACAATCGCTGGCGTAGGAGAAAACCTTGCGAAGATGGCGCGCCTTCGCAAGGTTTATTTTACCGCGTCAAATCCACAAGCAGCACGTCGAGCGCGAGGACTGGCTCACTCCGCCCGGTCTTGATGGACAGGTCCGTTTCCAGCAATCTTTGGTAGATTGCTTCATAGCGGATGAGGAGACGGGCCAAGATAACTAATTGATATTTAATTATTTAGGACCAAAACTGGGCAAGATGTATATCTTAAAACGGCTTTTTCAGGCCACAAAAAGAAGGGCTTAAGAATAACAGGTCAATCCTCTAAAAACGAAAGCAAAGTCTTGGAGAATTCTTCCGGATATTGATACATCAACCCATGTCCGGCCCCTTTGATCTGCACTAACCTCGCGCCCGGAACCTCTCCTGCCAGCATCAAAGAATTGGCTGGTGGTGTACTTACGTCGTCAGCCCCCGTAATAAGCAAAGTCCGTTGTCTTATTTGCTTCAGGCGGCTGTAAGCTCCTGCCCATTTCATCATGGCATCCCACTGGCGTCGGATATTTTCCGCAGAAGAACTCTCTGTGACGGGAGGAAAATATTTGCGCGGGTCGGGATTGGCCTTCAGCCATTGTTCGGGAAATAAGATCCAAAGCATCCTCATGCCTCTTTCTTCTCCGGTGCCTGATGTATCAGTCATCGCCTGAACCACTTCAGCGCTTGGCTGTATCGCCTCTTTGCCTCCGCAGTCAGCTGCGTAAAGTATAAGTTTATTTACTTTCTCAGGATACCGAAGCGCAAGCTCCAGGGCAATATTGGTACCCATAGACCAGCCTAATACATGCGCCTGTTTTATGCCCAATGTATCAAGAAGGCCGGCCGTATCATCCGCAAACTGTTCAATGCTGAAAGGCTTCTCTGAAGAAGAAGTCTCGCCCATCCCGCGGTTATCGAATATAATTACCCTATAGCGTCTGGCAAGCGCCGCTAATACCCGAGGTTGCCACAAATCCATCGTCCCGCTATAGCCCATAATCAGTACCAGGGGATATCCTTTGCCGAAAACCCTGTAAGCAACATCAATATCTGTGACATGCGCCTTTTCTAATTTTATTTTCTTCATATCTATTTCCTTAACCTTAGCGCATCCCATTGAGATAAACATAAAACCGCATGTAAAAATGGCAATGAAAATTGCCTTAAATCTTGTTTTTTTCATATGGTGACGCGCTCCTTTTCTCCTTAATTTTCAAAAATTATCTGCTAACATTGTAACCAGAAGGCCTGCGAAATTAATCCCGCCTTGAAACCCGTTTAATTTGAACCTGACTACCTTCAACTGAAGTTTGGCTTCAGCTAATTTGGACTATTAAACCATTTTACCATGGAGATTCTCCATAGGGATTCAGAACTCGGAGCCGGCTGAACTTCCCAACTGGCGCCGCCATCGATGGAATGAATGATATAACCCTCCCTACCCCCTTCTGTAAGTCCTGCCATCCACAGTTCAGTGGTTGATATCGCGCTGATCCCTCCGACCCAGAGACGCTTAGGAATAGGGGGTGATTCCCAAGTCGAACCGCCATTAATTGTATAGCGGACATTCCCGTGATCAGCCCCAACCCAAACGATATCTTCGTTCCAGGGAAACACCGCATTGGTATGGCTAATGGCAAGGGGTTCGAGTTTGTGCCACCAGGTTGCGCCATTATCTCTCGAAACCAGGGCCGGCCCGCAAATCTCCCTTTGGAGGTAGAACGCCATGCCGACCGCCCAAACCGTGGATGAATGAGGTGTCCAGGCAACTTCTATGACCGCGCCCCAATCATCAGGCTTGCTGGTCGGTGCCGCCCAGGTCAAGCCGCCATCTTCGGTGCGCACTATTAACACTAAGTTAGATTGCACTAAAATACCGCCGGCCAAAGCACGATTACGGTCGGCCGCGGCAATGCCGTTAAAAAAGGCCTCCTGACTCGGGTAGGAGCGGTCATCCCAGGTTATGCCGCCGTTAACAGTCCTCAAAATCAACCCTTGATCACCGCAAGCCCAAACCACATTCTGGTCCACTGCTTTGATCTCGTATAAAGCTTTTCCCATAAAACTGCTGGGTAGATTTTGGAACTGCCAGGTCATTCCGCCGTCAGTGGTTTTGATTATTACCGGAGATAGAACTTCATGCGTAAGAGGGTAGGAACGATAACCGCACACCAAGGCGGTTTGGGGATTAATGGCGCTGACATCGCTTATGATTATTCCGTCGAGCTGTGCTGCGCTCCCTTGCCGGGCCCAGGTTTGCCCACTGTCAGATGTGTGGAGGATATACCCCCAACCATCAACCAATTTGAATCCGGTTGCCCAGCCGTTGACATGATTACAACCAAAAAAGCTGAGCGAACCGGCGAGGAGGACAATTGTCGGCCAATGTTTAAAGCTCATTATGAAATAATGCCAATAAATGGCAAGGAGGTCAATAACCAACCTGCCCCCTTCTCTTCTCCGACTTGCTCTTGATGCTGATCATCGTTGAGTGATGGAGGAATAAGAATCCGCTCCAGAATTGATTTCAGGTCTTCCCCGTGGAATAATAGTCGGGCGATGGCAAAAGATATCTATCAGCGACTGGCTAGGCATCTTGACAATCTGCCGGGTGGTTTTCCTTCAACAGAAAGCGGCGTTGAGTTTCGAATTCTGCGACGGCTGTTTGCGCCCGAGGAAGCCGAACTCGCTCTGAACTTAACGCTTATTCCAGAGGAGTCAGCCAGCGTTGCCAAGCGACTCCGTCTGCCGGAAGACGAAATAGCCCTTCGGCTTGAAGATATGGCCAGAAAAGGGCTGATCTACCGGATTCAGCCCAAGGATGGCCCGCCCAGATATATGGCCTGGCAGTTCGCTATCGGCATCTGGGAATTTCATGTCAATGACCTTGATCCCGACCTTGTCCGCGATATGGAAAAGTATATCCCTGTTCTTCTCAACGTTGATGTCTGGAAGAAAGCTCCGCAGTTGCGAACTATTCCCATAGAACAAAGCATCCCTGTCGAGCATGTGATTTGGCCTTACGAAAGAGCTGAAGAGCTGGTCCGTTCTCATCGGAGAATTCTCGTCGCGCCCTGTATCTGCCGCAGGGAAAGAAAGATCGCGGGGGAAGGCTGTCATAAGCCGGAAGAAACCTGTCTGGTCTTTGGCGCCGGAGCCGATTACTACTTGAAGAACGGAATCGGACGTATGATCGACCAAGAGGAAGCCTTCCGCATCCTTAAAGAAGCCGATAAAGCCGGCTTGGTTCTGCAGCCGAGCAATTCCCAAGAAATCGCAAACATTTGTTGTTGCTGCGGCTGTTGCTGCGGAGTCTTACGGACTTTTAAACAGCATCCCCGACCGGGCACTATTATTTCCTCCCCTTTCAGAGTCTCGATCAAGCAGGAAACATGTCAGGGGTGCGGCACATGTTTAGGTCGATGTCCGATGGATGCTCTGCAGATGAGCGAGGAAAAGATCGCTTCTATCGACGGCCGCTGCATCGGCTGCGGCCTCTGCGTTTCCACCTGCCCGTCGCATTCTTTAAGCCTGGCGCGCAAGCCTTCCCCGGAACAGTCGGAGGTCCCGAAGACAATGCTGAAGAGTTATATGAAGCTGGCGCGCGTTAGGGGTAAACTGGGAGCGGGCCGGCTGTTTAAGATGTGGTTGAAGTCAAGACGCTAGGACTTCAATACCTCCCATCGGGCAAAGATGATCATTCCGGATGCGGATCATCCCAAGCAACACTGCCACTTCACCGCTACTTCTTGTAATACTTCATTGCCTCTGGAATCTCCGATTTGATCTTCTGTATCCGATTCTCGTCAGTGGGGTGTGTGCTCAGGAACTCCGGCGGGTTCGCTCCCGCGTTCTGAGACATGCGTTGCCAGAACCCGATAGCAGCATTGGGGTCGTACCCGGCCATGGCCATGAAGATTAGACCAAGATGGTCGGCTTCGCTCTCTTGAAGACGGTTGTACGGCAGAACCGCACCAACCTGGACGCCGACGCCGAAAAGGGTCATCCAGATCTGCTGGGTCTGTTGGGGCTTCTGCTTGAGCGCTTGAGCGAGCGCCTGTCCGCCCAACTGGGCGACCAGCGCCTGGCTCATCCGCTCGTTGCTGTGCTTGGCCACGGCGTGAGCGATCTCGTGCCCCATCACAACGGCCAGGCCGGTTTCGTTCTGGGCGAGCGGAAGGATGCCGGAGTACACCATTACTTTCCCTCCCGGCATGCACCAGGCGTTGGCTTCCTTGCTTTCGATGAGGTTGAATTCCCAGGCGAACCCATTGAGATCCTGGGACATCTTATTCCGGGCGAAATATGTTGTCACTGCGTTTTGGATGCGCCTGCCGACTTGTTTAACTTCATTCGTCTGCGCCGTGTTCGTACTCAGCTTGTTTTCCTTCATGAACTGGTCGTACTGGACGAAGCTCGTAGAAAGCATGTCCGCATCGGAGACGAGTGAGAGCTGACGCCTTCCGGTGAGCGGTACGAGGCTGCAAGCTTGGAACAGAAGCGACGCAATCAGCAGGGCAAATAATCCGGTTTGTAACTTTTTCATGATTCACCTCTCCGAGTTATGTGGAGGCCAAAGCCAGTATATTTCCCTTGAGGACAGAGTTCGTTCCAAGAGTCGCTGAGCTGCCGACCTGCCAAGGGGAAGATTATATGCCCCTCAGCCCAGCCAACTTCTTCTTAGCATTCTCGACTTCGGGCAGGCCGGGATCAGCGTCTTTCCAGAGGTCGAGGAATTTCTGGTATTTCTCGCCGGCGCGCGCCTTGTCTCCCTGCCGCCTATTCCTTCTACGTTCGTCCGCGCTCATTTCTTATTCACGCCCAGCTTCGTGATCAGGGTCACGATGTCCTTGCGCAGCGTCTGGCCCCGGTAGGCCCAGGTGACGCTGACCGTGAGTTTTTTAATGTCATTTCCCACGCTGCTTTCCAAAGCCAGGATTCCCTGCCCGTTTTTAAGGCTCGCCAGCTTATCGTTGGTGAATGTCGTCCCCATGGTCAGGATGCTGGCAAAGGGCAAATTCCGGATGCGCTCGATCTCTTCCTGGCAGATCTGGGTGGCCAAGGCGACCTGTTTCGTGCGGGAGAGGACGTTATAGCCATAGATAAAAACGCTGATCAGGGTCATAAGCATGATCCCCAAGATCACCATGGCGATGAGGATTTCGATCAATGAAAAACCCTCTTCGCGCTTTCTTCTTTTATTCATTCTCTTTTCCACGGACGTATGGCTTAAGGATAGGAATTTCCTTTTTTCGCGTTATGGTGAATTCCCGATAATAAATATCGCGTTGGGCTGAATTCCCGTTCCGGACAATGAATCTACCCTCCTAACCATACTGGAAGTATATCGTCGGCCGGGCGGCGCTGTCAATAACCACGAAATCAGTGCACGAAGAGCATGTCGGGACAAGAAACCCCGCCGTCGCACCGACTAAAAAACAATAGACTTCCGCTCCCCCCGATCACAAAATACTCAAAGATATTCCCCGCTCTCCTCGGCCGCCATCAGGACGACCTCGGTGAAGACTCGGGCGGGCGGAGGCTTTTCCGCGATGAACCTAAGTTCCAGATGGTCGATGATCCGGTCCACGGCGTGTGGATATGCTCGCGTCTCCTTCTTGTGGGCTATCTCCAATCCATAAACAAGAATTTCCTTTTTCACCTCGCTCAATTCAGCGGCCCTACTTCCGGTAATGATTCGGAAAAGCGGGACGCTTGGGCTTCACCGGCGGGGTCTTCGCCAACTCGGACATTAAGACCTCGATGGCCTTGTCGAGCTGCGGATCTTTTCCCTGGCGCACCAGAGCGGGATCATGTTCGACTTCTATATCCGGAGCGATGCCGACGTTCTCGGCAATCCATTCGCCCTTCGGGCTCCACACCCCTGAGCTGGGCGCCGTCACCATGCCGCCGTCCATGAGCTGCGGAGCGCCTGCCCGGCCGACCAATCCGCCCCAGGTTCTCTTCCCAATCAGCGGGCCGACCCCGGCTGCCTTGAAATAATAGGGCATGGCATCACCGCCCGATCCCGCGAATTCGTTGATGAGCATCACCTTGGGGCCGAAGATGGCGCCCTGCGGCTGGGCCTCGTCCTCGCCGTCGCGCGTGCCCACCAGGCTCAGCAGCTTGCGTTGCAGAAATTCGATAATGTCGGTCGCCAAGGCTCCACCGCCATTGAACCGCTCATCGACGATCACCGCGTCCTTCCCCACCTGGGGAAAGAAATAGCGGTTGAAATTGGTGTATCCTCCAATGGACGTGTCGGGCATGTAGACATACGCCACCCGCCCGCCCGTGATCTTGTCCACGTAGCGGCGGTTGTCCTCGATCCAGGCGTAGTTTCGCAGGGCTGTCTCACTCGGCACCGGCACGACCGTCACCTCGCGGCTTCCCTTCCCGTCGGGGGTCGGCCCCACCTTGAGAAGCACCTGCTTCCCGGCCGTATTCTCAAAGAAGCTGTAGATGTTGTCCCGCGCCGTGACATCCCTTCCGTTCACCGCAAGCAAGTAATCCCCCGCCGCGATATTGATCCCGGGCTGGGTCAACGGCGCCCGCAACCCTGGATTCCAGTTCTCGCCATTGTAGATGCGGGCGAAACGGTAGCGGCCGTTCTCGATCCTGTAGTCCGCGCCGAGCAGGCCTGCCGGGACGCGATTCACGGTGGGAATGTCGCCGCCGCCCACGCCCAGGTGGCCGACCTCCAGCCCGCCCAGCATCTCGGCGAAGAGGTAGTTCAGATCGCTGCGCGAAACGATGTTCTCGAGGTAGGGAGCGTATCTTATTTCCGCGGCGGCCAGGTCGTAGCCGTGGGCGCCGGGATCGTAGAAGAACTCTCGCTCGATGCGCCAGGCCTCATGGTACATCTGCCGCCACTCCTCACCCGGATTGACCCGGATTTGGATCGTGTCCGTGGCCAAGGCGTTGGCGCCGGACGTCGAAGGCAAGGACGGCGGCCCCGCAGGCGCCCCGGCCGGGGGCATCGGCCGCAGGGCGGCGATGTACCAGCGGCCGCCTTGGCTGTAGAGATATTTCTCCCCGTTCTGGGCGAGTCCGAAGAAGCCCACGCCGCTGATCACGACGTCGGCGCGGCGGACCTTAAGGTCATAGCGATGGATCGTGTTGCCGGGCGCGGCGGCGATGCCGGGGAGAAAAGCGGCGGACTCGATGGCCAGGAGTGTGCCGCCTTTTCCAGCCAGCAGGCCGGTATAATTCCGGGCCGGCAGAGGGACGGCCAGAATACGCTGGAGGATGCCGTCGAAGTCGATTTTGACCGTCACGGCCTTGGCACCGGCGGCCGGGCTCTTCGCGGCCTCAGCCGTTTTCTTTTCCTCGGCTTTTTTATCTTCGGCCTTCAGCTCGCCCGCCTTTTTCGTCTCATCCTTCTTGATATCTGTCTTTTGATCGGCCGCTTTCCCCTCCCCCGCCTTCTTCTCCTCTGTCCCCTTCTCCTCATCGCTTTCCGGAGCAAAGGGCGAGGGCTCGTCCTTGGCCAGGACCACCAGGTAGATGGCCCTTGTCACCGGCCGACTGAGACTGTGGATGTCGGGTTGGAGCGACTGGCCCGAATCGGTGCTGGCCGCAAAGTACAAATACTTCCCATCCGCATCGAATTCCGGAGCCCCGGCGTCGCTCATCCCGTCGGTAATCTGTTGGCTCTTACCGCTCTCCGTCGAATACAGGAAGACGGCGCCCATGTAGTTCTGCAAGTTTTTCGTGTAGGCCAGCCACTTGGAGTCGGGCGACCAGGCCGGGACGAGGCTCCCCGCCCCGCCCAAGTAGCGCTCCTTAGCCACGCGGACGGGCTTCTTTTCGACGACATCGACGTACCAGAGCGTCAGGTGGCAATCCGTATAGGCGATTTTCTTTGAATCGGGCGACCAGCGGGGAGAAAAGTAGAATGAAGGTTTCTCGCCGAGGGCGATTTTGACGGTCTCCCCCGCTCCGCTCTGAGGTTTGAGGTGAAGCATATACTCGCCCGACTCGTCGGAGAAATAGGCGATTGTTTTGCCATCGGGCGACCAGGCCGGATCGCGCTCCATGACGCCTGTCGTCTGGGTGAGGTTGCGGGGATCGCCCTTCTCGGCAGGGACGGTGATAATCTCGCCGCGGGCCTCGAACACGGCCCGGGCGGCATTGGGCGAGAGCCCGGCGTTTGTCAGGCAGTCACTCACTCTCACAAACTTCTCGCGCACATCCGGCATGTCGCCGCGCACAGTGACGGGGACAGGTGACGTTTTTCCGGTCTTCAGATCGTAAAGATTGAAGCTGCCGAACTGCTCATAGACGATGGCCCCCGGCCCGGCGGCGGCGGATTTGAGGTCCAGGCCGCCGTTCTCGATAACCCGGGAGACTTTCTTCGATTTCGTGTCATAGGCAAAGAGCGTCACGGGTCCGTTGCGGTCGGAGAGGAAGTAGACCTTGTCCCCGACCCACATCGGGTTGAAGTCATTGGAATTCTCGCGCGGCAGCTTCTCGATGCGAGAGTCGGCGAGGCTGGCGATCCAAATAGGCGTGGCCCGGCCGCCGCGGTACCTCTTCCAGGCCGTGAAAGCTCGGCTGAGCGGGACGTAGGCGATGCGGCTTCCGTCCGGGGAGTAGGAGGCTTCAAAGCCCATGGGAAGGGGAAGCTTCTCCTCGAGGCCGCCGTCAAGGCCGGCCGTGTACAGTTCACTGAACCGGGAGTAGGCGTTTCGCCCGGACGTGAACAGGACGCGCCTTCCATCGGGCGTCCAACCGAGCACGCTGTCGGGCGAGGGGTGCCAGGTGAGACGCTGAGGGATTCCTCCGCCGGCCGGCATGATGAACACGTCCACGTTCCCATCATACTCACCCGTGAACGCGATCTGCGAGCCGTCGGGTGAGAAAACGGGATTGGATTCGAAACCGAGACTCGATGTCAGCCGCTTCGCCTCCCCGCCCGCGCGCGGCACGCTCCACAGGTCCCCGCCGAAGACAAACATAATGTGCGTCTGCGAAAGCGCGGGCCGTTGAAGAAGGAGGTGTCCATCCATATCCGCTCCTTCTGCGGGAAACGCCGCCAGCGCGATCAAAAGAAATACGAACAGACAGATTTCCTGGAAACGATTGATAAATTCTGGAATTCGCATCATGGCCTCCTGGCGAAAAATGATCAGTCATTTACATACTACTTAGCCGAGTCCAAAGTCAATCGGCCGTCTTAGCGGCGGAAACGAATTTTGGCCGCCTCGAGCCCCAATCCGGTTCATCAAAACAATGCCGCTTTCCTTTGGGCGGGCGAAGTGGCAAATTGATGATGAATCCCCATGAAGGAAGTCCGCATCTCCTAAGTTGACGCCCTCTTTTCGACATTTGCGCTCAAGTCCAAGCTCGGACATGAGATTTCGTTCACGACGGCCGAGCGGATCGATCTGGCCTTCGTTCCGCCCGTGTACGAGGAGCGCTGGCGATACTCCGCCCAAAACCTGGACCTCTTCCGGAAATTCAACCCCCGGGCGGTTTTCCCCATGCACGCCCAGGCGGGAGACTCCATGTACGTCGAGTTCGAGAAGGCCTACAAGGCCAAGATCCCCGGCCTGCCAGTGTTCATCCCCCAAAGAATGGGGGACCGATTCGTCTATAATAACAGAGCCGTCCAAAAGTCAATTTGGAGGGGAAGACCCCTTCCAACGGGCGCCGGGAAGACCCGGCCGCCCTGCATGCCACACCAGAGACGCATACATTTTCCGGGGCTCCCCTTGATTCGTCAAGGGGAGTTGAGGGGATTAATACATATAACTGAAAATCTGAAATGCGTCTCTGATCACTTTTGGGGGCGACTCCCCCTTGGATCCCTCTCGAGCGGCTCCCCGTGGCAAGCCACGGGGCATCATCGCCGCTCGTGAAAGACTAGAGGCTATTTGGTTTTTGGATAGGGCAGCCGGTCCCCGTTGTCATAGACCCCGACCAGGGCGACGACGCTTCCGTCTTTCACAGTGAACTCCACTCGGAAGTAATCCAATCCCTCGACAGCAAAAAGAGTCTCGGTCAAGGGCGTCAGCCGGAGTTTGGGACCGGTGCGCTGATAGAAAAGGGCGCCGTTTTCGAAGACCACCTTCCTCTCCCCGTATTCGCCGGCAAATCGTTTTAGTGCGTTCTCGTCGAAATGGACGGGCTTGGCCTTGGCCGCGAGTTCGACAAGAACCCACTCGTATTCGCGTTTCCTTTGGGGATCGGATGTTTTGCTCCGCAGCTTGTCCAGGGCCATGGCATAGGCGCGGTCGAAGGCCTCCGCGGCCGGGACCTGGACATCGGGGGTGACGCCGGTCCCCTCCCAATTGGTCTTGGAATAGGGATTGATGGCCCGAGCCACGGGAACCCTCAAAACATATTCGGTCTGGACGATCATGACGTCTGTGGGATGCGCCCCGCCGCCGGTCGTCTCTCCGATCAAGGTCGCCCGCTTGAGATTCTTCATATTGTAGGAAAATTCCTCAGCTCCCGAGAACGTGGCGCGACTGGTGAGGATATAGAGATCCGCTCCGACCATCCGCGGGCCGGGGACGAAGGGCAGCGTCCAGTAGTTCTCGGTCGTGTCCGCGGCCCGGTAGTAGAGATCATTGAGGTGCGTCGGCTCCGAAAAAAAGTAGCTGGACATCAATTGGATCTGCGAGGGGTCGCCTCCCCCGTTCTGCCGCAGGTCGACGATCACGGCGTCGCAATAGGCCAGGAAATTCAGGGCCGCCACGGCCGTCGCCCCCGCGTTGCCCGCCGCGGCGAATGCGCGGAAATCCAGGTAGCCGATATTGCCGGCTAACCGCTCGACCTTCCGGAAGCCGAAATTGTTCCGTTTTGCGGCCTCGAGTTCGCGCTCGCGGGCCGCCTTGATCTCGGCGTCGTTGCGGCTCTCCAAACGGGCGATTTCGGCCGCTTGGGCGGGAGCATGGGCGAAGCCCATATGCCGGTCATGCCCGACTTCGGCGAGGTCCCGATTCACGGCCTCGGCAAAATCCCGGGGCCCGGAGAATTTGTCGTACGCTCCGCTTTTAAGGCGGTCGCGGAGGCGGTCCTCGATCTTTTTGACCGTCTCGGCAAAAATGTAGTTCTTGTTAAGCAGGGTGGAGATTTCGTCCACGATCGCCTGTTTTTTGGCGGCATCAAGGACCGGGACCTTGGCCTCCTGGGCGAGGGCGAACGAAGCCCCCAACGAAGCCAATAACAGGACGAAAAACAGCCATGGGAAAAGTCTTTTTTTCATCACCAACCTCCTGATTTTGGACTGGAATTCATCGCCCTCATCGCCGCCGCTTCGAAGAACCGGGCGAACGGCGGAGAAGCCCGGTGAGGAGCAGGTCGACGATGCTCCTAACACGTTTTTCCAGCTCTTTGCGTTCACCAAGTTCCTGGGCCGACAGGCTGAACGGCAACAATGAATTCGTGCACCAGATAAGAACGCAGGCCGACTCCTGTACATCGGCGCAGCTGAATACACGCTGCGCGCAACCGTCACGGAGGGCGTCCAAGAGGGCCGCAGCCTCTTTCTCGAAATGGGCCTTGCGCCGCGCCAGCAGGGGCTTGCGTACCGACGACAGCAGGTCATCGAGGTTCTGCGAATAATGAGACACGCTGTCGAACCGGAACAGGACCCGGGCCAGGAGCATCTCCTTGAGACGCTCCTGCGGAGAACCGGGGCCGGCCGCGATTTCGCGAAGCCTCGGACAAAATCTGGATGGGGTCATGAATACCTTCCTCGCGGGTGAGGGGTCATCCTGTCCTGCCGGAGATCGGGATGAGGCCTTCCCACCCGCCTTTCATTTGAATTCGAACGCCTTCTTCAAGGTCGCGTTTCCGGTCGTGTTGGTCAGCGAGATGTAAAGGACGTCCCGGCCCCGGCCGAGCCGGCCGATCCGCTCGGCGTCCTCGATCACCCACGGGATGTCGATCCGGTGTTTTCCCGTCAATTTTGTCCCGAGCTCAGCCTCGGCGAAAAGGATCTCATCATTCTTCTTCATCTGCCAGACGATCTCGCCTTTGGCGTCGCGCAGCTCGAGGATAATGACCAGCCCCGTTCCCATCGTCCGGTCATGGGACTCGAACCGGATGCGGTCGTAAGGGATCTTGATCGTGACGGCGCCCTCGATCCGGGCTACCGTCCGAAGGTCGATCCTGAGGGCGGCGTCGAAATCGAACATCATCGTCCCGTCGTTGAACGTCCTCTGGGCGTCCACCAGGGCCCTGTTGAGCTCGTGCATGTACATGAGATTGATATCGCGAAGGTCGCTCAGGTCGGAGGTCACGAGCTTGTAGTTTCCCGTGCACGTCTCGTCATGGAAGACGACGGGGAAACTGCCGTAATACCAGACTTCCTCGCAGCGGGCGTCGGCGTCGCCGCTCAGGGGCGACATGATCCGATCCATCGGCGGTCCGAAGAGGATGTAGATCCGCCCCCGGTCCGTCAGCCAGCCGCGAATGCCCTCGGACGGGAAGAGCTTGTTCGCCGTCTCCAGGCGATGGAAATATTCGATCTTGAACTCGTTCTCCTTCATCGACGGATCCGGGTTCCGCCGGTTCCAGAATTCCTCGATGAATGGGGGTTTCTCGGCATCCGGCAGCTCGAGGAACATCTTCCGCTCTTCGGCGGTGATGATGTAGCGGACCTTGTTCAGGAAGTCGGCGTTGGTCGGGTCGAGCCGGCGCTCCAGATTGTACAGGCGGCAGGCCCCGGCGAACGACAGTCCCAAGGCCAGGCCCAGACCCGCCATTCCGCGGAGGCTCATTTTTTATCCCGGGCCGCGTCCGCCTTCTTCTTGATGTCGGGCTGAGCGGGGTTGAGCTGGAGGGATTTCTCCCAAGCCGCGAGCGCCTCTTTTGGCTTTCCCATCTTTGCATAACAATCGCCGATCGCGTTCAGAAGCTCCGCATTGACGCCGTAGCGGGCCACCGCCCCGTCCAAGATGTCCACCGCCTTGGAAAAATCACCGAGTTTCTGATAGGCTTCGCCGGTCAGGATGAAGAGCTCATATTTCGGCGACGGCGTCGTCCCCAAGAAGGGGGACAGAACCGGCGGGACGTTGGCCGGCTCGTTGATCGCCAGGTAGAGTCGGCTCAAATCGAGGGCCGCGTCCGGCGAATTCGGCATCTGCCGATGAGCATTTTCCAAATATCGGCGGGCGTCCGTAATCCGCCCCACATGAAAAAGCTGATTCCCAAGCTGCTGGCCGTAATTAGGGTCCGAGGCCTCGGGCATGAGCTGCGAATAGAACCACGGACGCGGCAAGGCGTCCTGGTGCGAGACGTCAAATTCCTCGGTGGCGGCGACGAGCTCGCGACCGTCCATGACGAACGCCACCTTGAGGCCGTAATGCGACGGGATGACGTCCGCCAGAGGGAATTCCTCGAGGATGTTCGGCCATTCCTGGTATTCCCGGACGGCCCGGGTCCGGTCGAAGGCCGGCTGATCGTTTCGGGTGAAGGCGTAGCGGATGACGCCCGACTGCTTTTGGGCGGGGGTCAAACCGAACAACTGGAAGGCCACGGTCAACGTGTCCTTTTTGGAAAAGACGCGGCCCGGCTGACCATAGACCTGGACGCCGCCGAATTGAAACGGCTTGAGCCTTTTCTTCGCAGCGTCCCGGCGCGCGATCATGTATCCGAGGAAGGGAGACGTCATCTGCAGGGCCGGCGTATCGCCGGGAATGACCAGCGTCTGTTCCAACGACGAGAACTCCTTGGAGACCTCGTTCTTCCAGATGATGCTCACCTTGTACGTGCCCGGGATGAGGGGGAACATATCGTGAAAGTCGAACGGCTGCTGGTTGGCCAGCTTCATTTGGGCTTCATCGATCTTCACCGTCGCCGTCCGGTCGAACTGAAAGACCATCTTCCCGTCCAGCGCGGAGACGATCCCGTTGATCTTGAGGGTCGTGGAATATTTGTCGTTGTAGGCGTTCACCGAAAGCCGCTTGGGCTCGATGGCGTAATGGACGAAATAGATGCCGGCGGGCTCTTTGGCGATCTTGATGATGGCATCGCTGTCGAGATAATTGGCCGAATACTCGACTTCGACGGAATCCTTGTACTCGAGAAACTTCCGGGCATATTTCTCTTCCACCTGCTTGGAGGGGACGTTCTCGATCTTCTGGAGGAGCAGCTCCGAGGACAAGGTGGGACGCCCCATCCCCAAGGAGCTGTCCCCTTCGATCAGGGACATGGAGCGCTCGGCCAGCGTTGGAGCGATGTCTTGGAGCTTTTCGAACGCCGTGAGGTAATCGGTCGGGTCGCCGACATAGGCCGTGAGAAGGGCCTGGGGACCGTCTTTGACCGGGCTGTAGAGCTTGAAATCGCCCATCCCCCCTTCCTGCCAGAAGAGCAGGTAGAAGCCGTTCGGCAGGCCCAATTCGTTCTTGCCCTGGTAGAACCAGACCTGGCAGGGATAGATACCCTGCGTGCCGTCGAACCTCTGGATGTCGTTCGGCTCGCCGAGGATGATGTACATCCGGCCGCGGTCGGTCCTCCAGCCCGGGATGGGCGCGGAGCGGCCATAATAGCGGTTGGCATAATTGATCCGCCGATAATGTTCTATTTTGAACTCGTTTTCCGGCGTGTTGGGCATCGGGTCCCTGTGCTTCCAGAACGCATCGATGAAAAGGTCCCGTTCCCTGTCCGTCGTGAGCTTCAAAAAGACTTCGCGCTCGAGCGGAACGATGATATGGGCGACCTCCTCGTCCAGCCATTTTTGGTAGTGTTCCGGCAGCTTGACCTTCTGCGGAGCCGCGGCGGCGACGAGACACAGACAGATCGCGACCGTGCCCAGGACGAGGTACGGACGTTGTTTCACCTTGCAACTCCTCTCGGTCTGAATCGACTTCATAACCTTATAGGTTAAATCTCTCATCGAAGAAAAGCAAGAAACTCCGGGACGCGTGATGCGTAACATCGAAACCGGACACTTGGGAACACAAAACCGGACATTAAAAGAGTTTACACAAATATCAGTTCGGATTGGAATACCTCCTTATAAAAGGAGGTGTATTCATGACCGAACAGCTAGGCAAGCGAACATCAGCCAAATGGATCGAGTATGTCTTAGAGCAATTTAATGATCATCATCTTTCTGAGGTCGAGGCTTGTCAGTTTCTCGGGATTAAAAGGAGCCAGCTTTATGAGTTGCGGCAAAGATGGCTTAAGGCTCAGATTAGCAAGCAGCCTTTTAGGCTATCCACCTCTGGAGAAAGCCAGAAAAGGTCTCTGACGAAGGATATTGAAGATTTTCTTCATCAAGAGCTCTCTTATATCAGGAAAAAGGCCCACTATTTCAGAGGCAAGTTTAATTTTGCTTATCTTTCAGAGCTTGTCTCAAAGAGACATGGTCTTTCGATCCATCGCAATACTATAAGACGATTCGCCCTAAGAGAGGGTTATTATTATCAAACACCCAAAGAAAAGAAGAAGCCTTGTATCCGGTTTGAGATGGACTCGGTGGGTGCTCTTTTTCAACATGACACCTCCCGTCATGTTTGGCTTCCTGGAAGCGGCAGATACCATGATCTCATCATGACGAAAGATGATCATTCAAGATTCATTCCTGGCTTTTCCTTAAGAGAAGTGGAAAGCGCCTGGGAACATATCTCTCTGGCACGGAAGGTTTTTGAGACCTATGGCTGCCCCTTGGCCTATTATGTTGACCGCCATAGCATCTTTAAATTTAACCTTGGTTCGGAATGTATCCATTACACCAGACGGATTTCAGAGGAAGAAGGGAAAATCCAGTTCAAAAGGGCCTTAAATTCCGTCGATATCGCTGTTCTCTATGCCCAAGACGCTCAATCCAAGGGGAAGATCGAAAAAGGGTTTGATTACTTCCAAAGAAGGCTTCCTCTGGAATGTGAAAGGTATAAAGTCAGAACGATCAGCGAAGCCATGAAAATCTTAGCTGAGCTGGTCGATTATTATAATTTCAGAAGAGTTCATCAGGAAACAGAGGAAATCCCCGCCGAAAGATGGAAGAAGGCCATCCAAGAAAAAAGGTCCAGGCTTCGTCCTCTTCCCCAGGAAAAAGATTTAGATGCTATCTTTTCCCTCCATTTTCAAAGAGCAGTTTATTCGGATGGAACTATTAAATTCCAAGGAAGGACTTACAAAATCAATCAATTACCAGGGAGAAAGGTCATGGTGGCCTTTATTCCCGGTAGAAAATTGATGGTTCTCTCTAATAATCAAAAAATCTGGCAATACCATTTTGAGGGATATCGATAGTTAAAACCTTTTTGAATAAACGATATGTCCGGTTTTGTGTTCCCCATGTCCAGTTTTAAAAGTTACGTAACAGGAGTTTCCGAAGCTGTCCCGTCCTCCGTTCGAGATGGGCGAGGATCTCCCGGTGGTCGTCCGGGCCGAAGACGCTGAGATAGATGCGGGCGGTCTTGAGATCGGGGAGAACGTCTACGCGCGTCACAGTTACGAGGCCGGTCGTCACGCCCTGGAGCTCCTGGATGAGGATCCGGCTGAGCGCTTCCTGGAGCAGGCTGCCGATCCTTTTCTGTCTCCGGCTTTCTTCTTTCATGGGCCTCAGAAGAACTGGATGTGCGATCCGAGGAGCTCGCCGTTAACATGCTCGAAGACGTCGGCGCGGATCCTGGCCAGGACCTGCTCGACGATGCTTTGCTGGCTGTTGACCGTGACCACGCCGATCTTTGTCCGCTGCCAGGTATCCTGAAAGTCCAACTCGGCGAGGGCGACGTTGTGCTTCTGGCGGATGCGGTCTTTAAGGCTGGCGAGTTCCTTCCGCTTGTCCTTGAGGGACCGGGCGTGGGGGAAATGAATGTCGAGCTCGAGATAGCCGATGACCATAGAAGCGCCTCAGGTTATGACTGATAGACTTTTTCGGTGACGAAGGCCTCGATGAGGTCGCCCTCCTGAAAGTCTTTAAACTTATCCAGGCCGATGCCGCATTCATAGTCTTTCTTGACTTCGGTCACATTCTCTTTAAGATGTTTGAGAGATGAAAGGCGGCCCTTATGGATGACCTCTTTGTTTCTGATGACCTTGATCTCTGCGTTGCGGGTGATCTTTCCATCGAGGACATAGCACCCGGCGATAACGCCGATCTTCGGGATCTTGAAGATCTTCCGGATTTGGGCCCGTCCGAGGAAGGTTTCTTTGATCACCGGCTCAAGCAGGCCGGTGATGGCCTTTTTGATGTCGTCCGTCAATTGGTAGATGACCTTATAAGAGAGGATCTCGACGTTCTCCTTCTGGGCCAGCTCCTGAATCTTCGGGCTGGGCTTCACATTGTAGCCGAGGATGATCGCGTTGGAGGTCGATGCCAGGAGGATATCGGATTCGGTGATCATACCTGTGACGGCCTGGATGATCTTGATCTTGACCTTGTCCGTGCCGAGGTTGGGCAGGAGTCCGGTGAGGACCTCGACCGATCCCTGGACATCGGCTTTGAGAATGATAGGCAGCTCTTTGACTCCGCCTTCTTCGATCTTCTTAAAGAGGTCGTCTAGCGTGACAGCGGCGGGCTTTTGGGCTTCGGCTTTTGGAATGCGCGTGAAGCGATAATGGGCCATAGCCCGGGCTTCTTCCACGCTGTCGAGAACCTGAAAGAAATCGCCCGCCTGTGGGACATGATCGAACCCCAGGATTTCGACGGGCACGGACGGCCCCGCCGTCTTCAGCATCTTGCTGTGTTCGTCGTTGAGGGCTCGTACTTTTCCGTACGTCAATCCGGCAAAGAACGCCTGGCCGACGGACAGAGTCCCGTTCTGGATGATGACGGTCGCCAAGGGTCCTTTCTTGGCGTCGAGTTTGGCTTCGAGGACGACGCCCTGGGCCTTGACCTTGGGATTAGCCTTGATCTCGATGACGTCGGCCAGGAGCAGGATCATCTCCAACAGTTCCTTGATGTTCTTCTTCTCCTTTGCCGAGACCGCAACACTGATGACATCGCCGCCCCATTCCTCGACGAGGATGCCTTCCTTCTGCAACTCGCGCTTGATCTTGTCCGGATTGGCCTCGGGCTTGTCGATCTTATTGATGGCGACGATCATCGGGACGCCGGCGGCCTTGGCGTGGCTGATGGCTTCCTTCGTCTGGGGCATGACCCCTTCGTCCGCGGCCACGACCAGGATGACGATGTCCGTCACTTTGGCCCCGCGAGCCCGGAGTTGGGTAAAGGCTTCGTGGCCGGGTGTGTCGATGAACGTGATGGCCTGCTTGTTGAAGAAAACGCGGTAAGCGCCGATATGCTGAGTAATGCCTCCCGATTCCTTATCGACGAGGTTTGAGGAGCGGATAGCGTCGAGGAGCGTCGTCTTTCCATGGTTGACGTGGCCCATGATGGTCACGACAGGAGGCCGGGTGGCCATGTCCGCTTTATGGCTCTCGGCGGCGAGCCGCATCTCTTTTTCGACGGAGATGTTCTCGATGACGATACTGAGCGCCGAGGCGATCTTTGGCACGAGCGTTTCATCGATGATATCGTTGACGCCCAGGGCGAATCCTTTGGCCGCGAGCTTTTCTTGGATGTCCTTCGGCCGTGATTTCGTTTTCTCTGCCAATTCCTTGAGGGTCGAGCCTTCCCTCAGGATGATTACGGGACGGGGCTTGTGGCTGTCTTTGCCTACCTTTGCTGTTTTGGATGTTTTTGTGTCCGTCAATGACCGTTCCTTTGCTGTGTCGATTTATACGTCATTTGATGCCAATTTTCCAGCCTACGAGCTTCGAGGCCAGTTTGACGTTGATGCCTTTCTTGCCGATGGCCAGTGATAGCTGGTCTTTGGCCACGACGGCCTGCATCGTCTTGTCTGTCTTGTCAACAATGGTGATGTTCTCGACCCGGGCCGGGCTGAGGGCGGCCTTGGCGTAAGAGAGGGGATTCGACGACCAGACGATGATGTCGATCTTTTCGCCGGCCAGCTCTTTGCTGACGGCCAGGATCCGGCTTCCTTTGACGCCGATACAGGCGCCGACCGGGTCCACGTCCTTTTCCCTGGTCGCGACGGCCACCTTGGCCCGCTCGCCGGGTTGCCGGACGATGTCTTTGATCTCGATCGCGCTGTTAGCGATCTCCGGGATTTCGAGCTCGAGCAACTTTTCCAGGAACTTGGGGCTGGTCCGCGAAACGATGACTTGCGGTTCCTGGCCCTTATTTCCTTTTTTGACCTGGGCGATGACGGCCCGGACCTTGTCGCCGCGCTTGAAGTCATCGTTGAAGAGCTTCTCCCGCAAGGGGAACAGAACGTCGGTCTTATTGACTTCCAAAATGATCGCGTCGTTCTCGGCCCTTCGGTACACACCCATGACGATCTCGCCAAGCCTGGGCGCGAACTCGTCATAGATCTTTTCCTGTTCCGCGTCCCGGACCTTTTGGAAAATCACCTGCTTGGCAGCCCGTGCGGCGATGCGGCCAAGGGTATCGGAGGGGAGATCGATCTCCACCGAGTCCCCGACCGCGGCGGAGACATGCAGCAGCCGAGCTTCTTCCAACGCAATCTCGCGGGCGCGGTCGGCGGGCTGCTCGACGACCTTCTTAGCGGTGTAAACCCGGAGTTCTCCCTTTTCCGGCTTAAAGAAAACGCGGATATCCTCATTATGGGTGTAATACTTCAAGGCCGCAACCTTCAAGGACTCTTCGATCGCATTGATGATGACGGACGGTTGGACGCCCCGTTCTTTGCTCAGCTGCAAAATAGTATTCCAGACGTTGATCTTCATATCAATGGCCTCTGTTATTGCTCCGCAGAGAAGTATCTGATTATAGCGAAAAGAAAGAAGAATATCAACAGAGCCGGCCGGCACGCAGAACGGCCTTTATGAATGGAATCGTTTTTGCCATGATCTTATCTTCTCGGATCTTAAAAAGAAAAGGGATTGAGGCCAACAAGGAAAGCCTTGAAGAGATCAAAGGGGCAAGCAGAGTCAAGGGCCTTTTCCATGCCGGCCCAGGATCCGGGAGCCGTATCTTGATTCTATCTGCTATCGACAAGATCGACCGAGAAGGCGCTTCAATCCTCTCCGCAGAACTCTCCCCGGAGGCTGTAGGGGCCGCAGTCCTTGACCTGGACATGAACGAACCGGCCGATGACGTTTCGTTCTGACATGAAGTTGACGACCTGATAGCCTTCGTTTCGCCCCGAATAGACGCGCTCGTCCTTTTTGCTTTTTCCCAAGCAGAGGACTTTGATCGTCCGGCCGATGAATCCTTCATGAATTTCCGTTTGGATTGCTTTCTGCCGTTTCTGGACCTCGAGCAGGCGGCGGCGTTTGACGTCGAAGGGGACATCGTCGTTGAGTTTGGCCGCGGCAGTGCCGGGCCGCGGAGAATAGCGGAAAGAAAAGATGTTGGCGAAGCGGATCGCTTCGAGCGCGCTCATCGTTTCCTCGAATTCCCGTTCGGTTTCGCCCGGGAACCCGACGATGATGTCCGTGCTCAGGCTGATCCCGGGCATAAGCGAGCGGAGAAGCCGGATCGTTTCCAGATAGTCCTCTCTCGTGTATCCTCTCTTCATCCTCTCGAGGACCATCGTTGAGCCGGATTGAAGAGGCAGGTGGAGCTGGCGGCAGACCTTTTTCGAGCGGGCCATGATCTCGGCAATCTCGCCCGTAAAATTTTTCGGATGCGAAGTGATGAACCGGATCCACTCGAATTCTTTAATGTCGTCGGACGCTTTGAGGAGGTCCTGAAAAAGCGCGCCTGTTTCCGGGTCCTTGTAGGAGTTCACGTTCTGGCCGAGGAACCGGACCTCTTTATAGCCGTCCCGGGCCAAACCGGCGAGTTCATCGAGGATGGCCCGAAGGGGCCGGAATTTTTCGCGGCCTCGCGTGAAGGGGACGATGCAGTAGGCGCAGAAATTGTCGCACCCTTCCATGATCGTTACATAGGCACTCACCAAGCTTTCCCTCATAAAGGGCTGGCGCTCGTCCTCGTTCCAATCGCGAGCCGACGAGGTTATGACGGGCTTTAATCCAAGACCGTGGGAAAGAATCTCCGGCAAGCGGTGGTAGTTGTCCGGTCCGACGATGAAGTCGACATCTGGATTTTTGTCAAGGATTTTTTCCCGATAGAGCTGAGCGACGCAGCCCGCCAGGCCGATGACAAGGCCGTGTTTCTTTTTCCAGGACCTGAGCCGTCCCAGATAAGAGAACAGTTTCTCCTCGGATTTTCCCCGGACGGCGCAAGTGTTCACGACCACCACCTGACCGTCCTCGAAGCGCTCGGCTTTCCGGGCGCCGGCGGCCGCCAGCAGTCCAGCGATGAGCTCCGAATCGTTTTCGTTCATCTGGCAGCCGAACGTTTCAATATAGAATGTGAGGCCATTCAAGTCCGTCATGGGAAATTCATTATACACGAAAAAGAAGGGAGGATTGCCCCTCTGTGCTGCTTAGAGGAACTCTTCGACGATCGTCGCGGCGTCCTGGACGTATTTGACGCAGATTGTCTGGAAAAGATTTTTCTCCCTAGCCAGCCGCATGCCTTCTTCCGTCCCCAGGTCCAGCCCGAGGAGGCACCGGCATTGGATGGAACAGTGGAGCGCCTTGAACCGGTCGGTGAACTGCCGCATCTTGGCATACGTCCGGTCCCTGGCCTCGAGGTCATCGGCCTTTGTCCGCCCGTATTTGAGGCCGATCAGCATGAACGCGCCGGTCACGGCTCCGCAGGCTTCTCCCAGGTGGGCCATCCCTCCGCCGAAAGGCTGAGAGATTTTCAGCGAGGTATTCCGGTCCAGGCCGAAGTCTTCGCTGAAGGCTGAGAAGACGGCCTGCGAGCAGCTGAATCCCTCCTTGAAGAGGGCTACGGCTTTTTCCGCTTTGTTCATGGCGCTCCTTTCTCTTTCAGGGCCTGGCCCTGTCGCGATGTTCCTCTTGGAGGTTATGATGGAGCATGTCCCGCGCGCTTTCGAGCGCGGCAGGCGTTACGCGGCTTCCCGACATCAGACGGGCGATCTCCTCGACCCGCTCTTCGAAATCAAGCTTTTTGACGGTCGTGAACGTCCGGTTGTTTTCGATGGTCTTCTCGATCTTGTAGTGGTGGACAGCGAACGAGGCGATCTGGGGCAGGTGAGTGATGCAGATGATTTGATGGGTCCGGGCCAGCGTCTTGAGCTTTTGGGCGATGAATTCGGCCGTCTTTCCGCCAATGCCCGAGTCGATCTCGTCAAAGATCAGGGTCTTGAATCCGCCTTTTTCCTTTCCGATGACCTTGAAGGCGAGCATGATCCGCGACAGTTCGCCGCCCGAGGCAATTTTCCGCAGAGGCCTAAGCTCCTCGCCAGGATTTGGGCTGATGAGGAATTCGACGTTGTCGATCCCCGTGTCCCGTACGCGATCGGGATCCTGAGCGGTCAGGGGGGAGGCCTCGATCTTGATCTGAAAGCGGGCTTTTTTCATTCCCAGGAGGCTGACCTCTTTCTCGATGAGTTTTTCGAGGACCAGGGCAGCCTTCTGGCGGGCTTCGGAAAGGGCCAGTGCTTTTGAACGATACGAGGCGAACGATTTTTCAATATCGGTCTCGACGACGGCGAGGTTCTCCTGGATCTCGAAAAGCTCCCGGTGCTCCCGCTTGATGTTTTCCAGGTAGAACTGGATGTCCCGGATCTCGCTTCCGTATTTTCGCTTAAGGCCTTCGATAAAGCTGAGCCGTTCCTCGACCGCTTCCAGCTTTTCCGGCGTCAGGTCTTGTTTTTCTTTGTATTTGATCAGAAAGTCCGAGAGTTCGCGGACGACGATGGCCACGGACGAAAGCGCCTCATTCATCTCGTTGAAGGCGGTGTCAAAGGCGGCGAGTTCGGCGAGTGCGTGTTCGAGTTTGGTCACAAGGACCGAGAGCGAGGCTTCGCCGGCATAGGATATGTCCAGAGCCTGTTCGACAAGGGTCGATATCTTCTCGGCGTTCTTGAGGATGTTGCGATGGGAGCGCATCTCCTCTTCTTCGCCGGGCTTGAGGTCGGCTTTCTCAATCTCCTTGATCTGAAATTCAAGATAATCGAGCCGCTGGCTCCGTTCGCGCTCCCGCGTTTTCCACTCGTCCTTCAGCCGGAGAAGGCGGCGCAAGCTCTGGGCTGCCTGGGACGTTTCCTCGCGAAGCGGGACCGTTCCGCTGAAACGATCGAGGTAGTCTAGGTGACTTTCAAGATGAAGGAGAAAGACGTGATCGTTCTGCCCGTAGATGTCGACGAGGTTTCCGGCGAGTTCTTTGAGCTTTTTGACGGGAACGAGGACGCCGTCGCAGTAGGCTTTTCCCGACCCGTCTCCAGCGATCGATCTTTGAATGACATGATGGCCGTCGTTGTCATCGGGGAGGAGCGCTTTTTTTTTCTCTCTGCTGTCGGGCCGGGAGAAGATTGCCTCGACCGCGGCTTCCGAGCGGCCGGTCCGGACGAGGTCGGATGACCCTTTTTCGCCGCAGACAAGCCGGATGCTGTCGATGATGATGGATTTTCCGGCGCCTGTTTCGCCGGTGAGGATCGAGAACCCCTCGGAGAGGTCCATCTGGATATCGTCGATCGTGGCTAGGTTCCGGATCCTTAGAAACTTGATCATTCCGCCGAACCGTTTTTAATTGCTGATTTTAAGGGGAACGAGCGCTTTCTCCATATTGATGCGGCCGTAGCCGAGGAATTCATCCTTTCCTTTGTAGACGGACGCGTTGACGTCGTCGGCCGAATACCGGATGATATTCATGATCTGGCCGGGCTTGAGCGAGGGCTTGATGCTTTTGATCAGGGCGGCCAGTCCCGCGACATGGGCGCTGGCCATCGACGTGCCCCAGCCGTAGCCATACGGGAAGGGCGCCAGCGGCGTGATCAGATAGCTCGGGATGGTGGTCAAGATCTTCTCTCCCGGGGCGGCACAATCGATCTCAGCGCCGAAATTGGAATAGACCGCCCGCTCGTCGTTGTAATCCGTAGCGGCGACGGCGCAGACGTATTTTTCGTAGGCAGCCGGATAATACACCGCGGTGTTATCGTTGCCCGCGGCTGCGGCGATAAAAACGTCTTGGTTTTCAAAAGCGTCTTTGAGGGCGGTCCCCAGCGTTATATTTTCCGAGGGAGCTGCAAAGCTAAGGTTAAGAATTTTTGCACCGTGTTCGACGGCCCAAGAGATTCCAGCGGCGATATCACTTGCCCGCCCCTCCCCGTAATCGTTCAGGACCTTGACCGGGAGGATCTTGCCCTTCCAGGCGATGCCGGCGATCCCCCTTCCGTTGTTGGTCTCCGCCCCAACGACGCCGGCGACCATCGTCCCGTGATAGTGGTCATCCGTGGGATCGGGATCATCGTTGACAAAGTCGTATCCAGGCAAGATCTTGTTCTTCAGGTCCTCATGGGTAAGGTCCACGCCCGTATCGAGGATGCCGATGATTACGTCTTCCTTGCCGGTCGTTTCCTCCCAGGCCGAGGACGCTTTGATGTCGGCGCTCGGCTTTCCCTGCGGCCCGCCCGGCACCCAGTCGATGTCCTGGCCTTTGTTGAAGAGCGCATACTGGTACTTGAAATATATATCATTGGGCGTGACGGCGGCCCGAAAGATGTGGTTTGGCTCGGCATATTCGATGTCGGGATTCCGGTTGAAGGCGGTCACCATGTCTTCGACCTTCGCCTCGTCCGGGATCTGGACGACGAATACATCTAAGCGGGTGATCCGCGAAACGGCGCGGGAACGGACGTTGGAGAGCGCTGCCACCCTTCTCCAGACCGGAACCCAGGACCTGAATTTCAGGAGGACCTGGCCGGGAACGTAGTCTGTCTCTTTCTCCAGACGGGAGATGCCGCCGGCCACGAAACTGATGAAGACCGCCAGACATCCTGCGAGAGCCAAGCTCAAAGCCCAATGATGTTTTCTCATGGCGCTCATCCTTCTCTTTAAAAAAAGACGACGACTTTGACCGAGGCGCCGTAATCCACATCCAGGCCGCCGCCGATCTTAGTGTAGGGGAGAGCCGTGACTTCCGCCTTCAGCTTGAATACCGCAGATGGCTCATAGACGGTCCCGACGGTAATCCCGATGATTCCTTTTCCCGCGATGGTCTTTTCTTCCGTCCCTTCGAGGTCGACGATGGTTTCGCTCAGGGCGAAGGTCCCCCAGAGCCTGTTATAGGCGATCGAGAGGAATGGCATAAAGTCTTCATAGCCCGTATAGCGGATAACCGGACCGCCAAGCACTCGGTTCCATTTCCTTTTTGCCACGAGATCGCCTTTTTGGTTGAGGCTCAGAATCTCGAATTCAGCCGTGCTCCTCAGGGACATAGCGAATTGAGCCGTGGCCCCGATCTCATAATCGCCGACGACAAAGAGGATCGTATCCGCGTCCGCTCCCCATAACAAGCCGCCAATGTTCCCGGCCTCGTAATCGATGGAAAACGGGAGCTGGCGGAAAACGAGCCCGTTGAAATTTGAAAGGGTATATCCGGCGAAAGCGCCGATCGTGAAGCTCTTTTGGAGCTCGAGTTCCGCCCGCAGGACACCGATGGCCGCTTTCAGCTTCGATGAGTATAGGCCCTCATCCCAGACGATCGTCCGCGAAAAATATTCGACGCCGAGGCTGGACTTGATATGTATGGACCGTCCGGGCTCTTGAGCCTGGATGGGTGCCGGCCGGAAAAGGGCAACGCCGAGGACCACAAAGCAAAGGACGGTCGGGATGCGTTTTCCGGACATGACGGAACCTCCTTATTTTTTGGCTGATTTTTGGACCGCGGCGGCCTCCTTCAGCCGGTCCTGGGCTTTTGGCGCGTACGTGCTTTTCGGGTAATCGGAGACGAGCTTGGTGAAGTAGGGGATGCTCTGGTCAGCTTTTCCCCACTTGAAAAAGGAGTCGCCCAGGTAGAAATAGACCTTGTCCATCCCGCTGTACATGGGATAGCTGGTCAGGATTTCGGTCAGGCGGCTGGTCGAGGCCTTGAAAGCGGTCGTCCTGTAATAAAGAAGCCCGATCGTGAACAGGTGCTCGGCCAAACGCTCTTCGCAGTCCTTGATCTTGTCCCGGGCGAGCTTAGCCTCTTCGCTGAGAGGATAGGTCAAGATCACTTTTTTGAATTCAGCCAGTGCCTGGATGGTTTTTTGCTGGTCGCGGCCGGGCTTAAGGACCTTATCGTAGAAGCACAGGCCGATACGATATTGGGCATATGGGGCGGACGGGCTGGGCGGAAAACGAGCGATGAACTCCCGGTATTCGGCCGCGGCGAGGATCATGTTCCCTTCATCTCCTTCTGCGAAATAGGAATCCGCGATGGCCAGCATGGCCCTCTGGGCATTGAAACTCTTTGGGAACGAATCAATCACCTGCTGCATATAAAGACGCGCTTTCTCGCGGTCCTTCTTCAGGTATTTCTCACCTTCTTTGTACAACGCTTCATCCGAAGACGCAACCTCGGGGGAAATCGTGGTCTTTTTCGCGCGGCACGAGCATCCGCCGAGGCCAATGAGCACTGTCAAAATGATCGCTGTCGTCCTGTTCATGATGGTCATCCTTTTGGCGGAGGACGTCTCGGGCGTCCGGCATAGAGAGTCCGGATCCATTCCCATTCCCTGCGAAGTCCTTCTTCGAGCGTCATCCTCGGCTCGAAGGCAAGGTCTTTCCGGGCCTTGTCGATCTTGGCGAAGACGTGGAGGACATCGCCTTTTTGTTCCTCCACCCACCGGATCCTGACAGATCTCTGGCAGATTTTTTCGAAGAGAGGAAAAAGATGGTCCAGCGTCTCCCTGTGGCCGCCCCCGACATTGTAGACCTCGCCGGCCCGGCCTTTGTTCAAGGCCGCCACGTTGGCTTCGATGATATCGTCGATATAAGTGAAGTCCCGGGTCTGGCGTCCGTCGCCGAAGACTGTGATCTTTTGATTGTCCATGATGGCTTTGAAGAACTTGTGGAAAGCCATGTCGGGCCGCTGCCCGGGGCCGTAGACGGTGAAAAATCGGAGAGAAACGGTCGGCACGCCGTAGTTTTTGAAATAGAGGAAAGAGAGCTGTTCGGCCGCCAGTTTTGTCACACCATAAGGCGAGAACGGGCGGAGAAGGCTCGTTTCGGCCATGGGAAGGTCGGGCGTCAGGCCGTAAACGGAGGACGAGGAGGCGAAAACGATCTTTTCGAGAGGGACATCCTTGGCGGCTTCCAGGAGCTTTTGCGTAACCTGGACGTTGTTCTTCATGTAAACAGAAAAGTTCTGGCCCCAGCTGGCCCGGACTCCCGCCTGGGCAGCCAGGTGAAAAACGGCATCGGCGGATCTCAGGATCTTTTTCAAGGAAAGCGTGTCCAGATCTTCAGGGATCAGCTTGAAATGCTTCGCTT
>Ga0315281_10002390_pt1 | contig 27916 bp, 27 predicted proteins | sample YL17G07_0_MG_FD_204540 | JGI IMG/M metagenome (GOLD analysis project Ga0315281, IMG submission 204540) | Sediment microbial communities from Yellowstone Lake, YNP, Wyoming, USA - YL17G07_0 | ecosystem: Environmental > Aquatic > Freshwater > Lake > Sediment | place: USA: Wyoming | collected...
TGAATGACGATGACAGTGCGCTGGAACTGTTGGAAAAGGTGTTGAGTCTCTCTCCTGACAACGTCAATGCCAATATCAGCTATGCCTCCATACTGCAGCAACAGGGTAAACCGGAGGCGGCGCTGGCCTGGATGGAAAAGGTGCTGCAGAGAAATGACAAGGATTTTGATCTCCGGATGTTCTATGCGCGCCTGCTGACTGATGAGAAACAATTCGACGCCGCGCGCCGGCAGTTCGAGATCCTGATCGCCCAGTCCCCCAACAATACCGATGTACTGTATGCGCTGGGACTGCTTTATCTGCAGTCAAATCGCTTGGATGAGGCGGCAATGTATTTTCAGAGGCTGTCCACGCTGGACCAGCATGGCGGAGAGGCGGCCTATTATCTCGGGCGCATCGCCGAGGAAAAGGGTGAATTGCAGCAGGCGGTAAACTGGTACCAGAGCCTCACTGAAGGCGCCAATTATTTCGACGCGCAGGTTCGTATCGGGATCATCCTTGCCCGGCAAGACCGGCTGGACGATGCGCGCCGGCATCTACGGGGCATCCTTGCCGAAAGTCCGGAGCAGAAAAATATCCTGATCCAGGCAGAGGCCGAGTTGCTGACCGAAAGGAAACTCTACAATGATGCCATGGCGATTTACGACAAGGCCCTGGAGGACGATCAGAATTCCGACCTGCTTTACTCACGCGCCATGCTCGCGGAGAAAATGAATCGTCTCGATATACTGGAGCGGGACCTGCGCGTGATCATTGCGCGTGATCCAGGCCATGCCCAGGCACTGAACGCGCTGGGTTATACCCTGGCCGATCGCACCGACCGTTTCCAGGAGGCCTATGATCTGATACGCAAGGCGCTGGATATAAGCCCTGAAGATTTTTACATACTGGACAGTATGGGATGGGTGCTGTACCGGATGGGGCGCCTGGATGAGTCGATCGATTATCTGCACAAAGCCTTGTCCGCGCGCAAGGACCCCGAGATTGCAGCCCATCTGGGCGAGGTTTTATGGGTAAAGGGTGACAAGGCCGCGGCCAGACAGATATGGGAAACAGCGATCAAGGAAACGCCTGAAGACGTGCGCCTGCTGGACGTCATCAAACGCTTTAATCCGTGAACAGATTATTTTTATTCGTGCTGGTCGCAGGTATGGCCGGTTGCGCTGATCTCGCGCCTGTTGCCCCAGGCGGCAAATTCGCTGATGCCGCATGGGATGCGCGTCTTGCGGATCTGTACCGGCTCCGGCAGTGGTCCATCCATGGACATCTTGCAATCCAGGCGGGGGGCGAAGGATGGTCGGCCACACTGCAATGGGACCAGGACAACCAGAACTACATGCTGCGGTTTATCGCGCCCCTGGGGCAGGGCACTTATCAACTCAGCGGTGATGAGGGGAAGGCAACGTTGTTGACCGCCGATAACAAGGTATATCAGGCCACGGACGTGGAGAGTCTGTTGCAGGACAATCTGGGCTGGAATATCCCGCTACATGGTCTGCAATACTGGGTGCGAGGCGCGCCCGAACCGGGCATTACGACGGACAACCTCGTTCTGGATGACAAGGGCAGAATGACCGATCTGCAGCAGTCCGGCTGGCGCATCAACATATCAAAATATGAGGAGTTCAATGGCAAGGAACTTCCCAGCAAATTGCTCATGCAGAACGAACGTTTTCAACTCAGGCTGGTGGTGCTCGGTTGGAAAACCACCTCGTAACAAGCCGGCACTGGCCCGCCCCGGCCAAGCTCAATCTGTTTTTGCACGTCGTCGGTCGCAGGCCCGACGGTTATCATCTCCTGCAGACTGTCTTTCAGTTTGTCGATTATTGCGACCAGATTGATATTGCTGTGCGTACGGACGGGCAACTGGTGCGTCACGCGAATTACGCGGACATCGCCGCCGATGCCGATCTGGTCATGCGGGCCGCCGCTGCCCTTAAAACAGAGACTGGATGCAGGCTGGGCGCGGAGATTACGGTCCACAAACACCTGCCCATGGGCGGCGGCCTTGGTGGCGGGAGTTCGGATGCCGCCACCACGCTGGTGGCGTTGAACCGGTTATGGGGCCTCAATCTGGCAGTGACGGAACTGGCCGGCATCGGCCTGCGGCTGGGCGCGGATGTGCCGGTATTTATTCATGGGCAGGCGGCTTGGGCCGAGGGGGTCGGGGAAAGACTGACCCCGGTTACACCGGAGGAATGCTGGTACCTTATTATCCATCCCGGTATCCATGTTCCCACGGCCGAAATCTTCGGGGCTGCGGATTTGACACGTACTACACCTGCGATCACAATACGCGACTTTCTGGAGTCCGGCGGGCATAATGATAGCGAACCCGTCGTGCGCAAAAGATATCCGGCAGTGGCAGAGGCGCTTGACTGGCTGGCCTGCCATGGGAAGGCGCGGATGACGGGCACAGGTTCATGCATTTTCGCCGCGTTCACAGACCGGGAACAGGCGGCACGGATTCACGCGATGATACCGGGGAAATGGCGAGGTTATATCGCCAGAGGGCTGAATCAATCTCCATTGCTGCAACGACTGGCGCAAGAAAAAAACTGAAATGACGGAGCAGTGGACAAGCATTTGGGGTGTAACCTGATGTAAAGGCAAACAGGTAGGAATTCAGTACTTGTGTGAAGAGGATTAAACATTGGGGTGTAGCCAAGTGGTAAGGCACCGGATTTTGATTCCGGCATTCCCAGGTTCGACAAATTCTCCGGGAGAGAATTTGAGCAGCGGAGCGTAGCGACGCTGACCCGAAGGGCGGAGTACAGGGAGGTACGGAGTAATCCTGGCACCCGATGTGATGGTAGAAAACGCTGGGGATTCGGTAAGTGCGGAAGAGGATTTTAGACATTTGGGGTGTAGCCAAGCGGTAAGGCACCGGATTTTGATTCCGGCATTCCCAGGTTCGAATCCTGGCACCCCAGCCAAATTACAGGTGTATTTTAAGTGAGACTGGCCCGAAGGGCGGAGTACCAGGGAGGTACGGAGTAATCCTGGCACCCCAGCCAAATATTAACCGAGGTCGTTATGTCGCTAGCTAACATGATGATTTTTACCGGCAACGCCAACCCGCGCCTGGCCATGGAAATTGCCGGTTACCTGAACCTGCCGCTGGGGAAGATCCAGGTGGGACGCTTCAGCGATGGCGAGGTCATGGTGGACGTCGCTGATAACGTGCGCGGGCATGACATATATATAGTGCAGTCCATCTGCGCGCCGGCCAACGATAATCTGATGGAACTGCTGATGATCGCGGATGCCATGCGCAGGGCGTCGGCGGCGAGGATCACCGCCGTGATCCCGTACATGGGTTACGCACGACAGGACCGCAGGACGCGTTCATCGCGTGTCCCCATATCGGCAAAACTGGTGGCGAACATGATCGCCGTTGCCGGCGTACAACGGGTGCTGACCGTCGATCTGCATGCCGATCAGATCCAGGGTTTTTTTGATATTCCGCTGGATAATGTGTATGCCTCGCCGGTCCTGATGGGCGATATCTGGAAACATGAATATCCGGGACTGATCGTGGTGTCGCCCGACGTGGGCGGTGTGGTGCGGGCCCGGGCGCTGGCCAAACGGCTGGATGATACCGAACTGGCCATCATCGACAAACGCCGTCCGCGACCGAATGAATCCGAGATCATGAATATCATCGGTGATGTTGATGGCCGTATCTGTGTGCTTATTGATGACCTGGTAGATACGGCGGGAACCTTGTGCAACGCCGCCGCCGCGCTCAAGAAGAACGGGGCAAAAAAGGTCGTCGCTTATTGCACACACCCGGTGCTGTCCGGGAATGCGGTAAAAAATATAGAGTCTTCGCAACTGGATGAACTGGTCGTGACCGATACCATCCCGTTGCGATCGGAGGCCGCCATCTGCGGCCGTATACGGCAACTGAGTGTGGCCACCATGCTGGCGGAAAGCGTCCGCCGCATCAGCGAAGGTGAATCGCTGAGTTCCATGTTCGTGGACTGAGAGCTGCAAGAGCGGAGAATTTTCGGGAAAGATATTATTTTTTCCGGATGTGCGGGCATGCATGTGCATGCCCGTTTTTATGGATGATGCCTGGTCGCGGGCGTCACCTGATGTGCAACATTTAACAGGAGCATTACCATGAATAAATTTGAAATCAACGCCGAGCCGCGTGCAGACAAGGGCAAAGGTGCGAGCCGCCGCCTGCGTCGCACGGGCAAGGTCCCGGGTATACTTTACGGTGCCGGTCAGGATCCCGCGTCCATCGCGCTGGATCATGATGACATTTCCCACCATCTGGAACATGAGGCCTTTTATTCCCATATCCTGACCCTGAACATCGGTGGCGAAAAACAGAAGGTAGTGTTGAAGGACCTGCAGCGCCATCCCTTCAAACCCCGTATCCAGCACATGGATCTGCAACGCGTCAGCGAGACCGAAAAACTGACCATGCGCATCCCCATACATTTTATCAATGAGGACAAGTGTATCGGCATCAAGCAGGGTGGCGGCGTGGCCAGTCACATCATGACTGAAATCGAGGTGAGATGTCTGCCTGCGGATCTGCCCGAATATATCGAAGTCGACCTGGCCGAGATCAACCTGGGACACACCATACACCTCGGTGATCTGAAGTTGCCGGACAGGGTCGAATCCTACACCCTGGCGCATGGCGGCGATCCTTCCTCGCCGGTGGTGTCCGTCCATATGCCGAAACTTATTGTTGAAGAAGTATCGGTGGCTGAGGCCGCTGCTGCTGAGGCCGCTGCTGCCGAGGGCGCCGCCGTGGCTGCTGGCGCGGGCGCCGAACCTGCGGCTGCAGGCAAGGAAGCCAAGGAGGGCAAGGGTACCAAGGACGCCAAGGACACCAAAGATGCCAAGGGTGGCGCCAAGGACGGCAAGGGCGAGGGCAAAGGCAAGTCCTGATCAACATAGACTTTTTTTCATCGGTCGCGCGTGCCGTCTGTCATTAAACTTATCGTGGGCCTGGGTAATCCAGGCCCCGGGCATTTGCTGACACGCCACAATGCCGGGTTCTGGTTTGTCGATGCCCTGGCTGATAAAAACGCGCTCCGGTTCCGTCGTGAATCTAAATTTCATGCCGAGGTATGCCGTCTGACCACCTCTGCCGCCGACTGTTTTCTGTGCAAGCCGACAAGCTTTATGAACCGGAGTGGCATGGCAGTGCAGGCCATTGCGTCTTTTTACAAAATAGTCCCCGAGGAAATGCTGGTAGTGCATGATGAAATAGATCTTCCTCCGGGCGTGGTTCGTCTCAAGCACGGTAATGGACACGGCGGACATAACGGGTTGCGCGACATTATCGAAGTATTGGGTAACAACAATTTCAACCGCCTGCGCATCGGCGTGGGGCACCCGGGCAACAGCGACCAGGTGGCGGACTATGTGCTGGATCGCGCGCCGGCGCCGGAAGAAGACCTCATCATGCAGGGCATTGCTGCGGCGCTGGATTTGATCCCGCAGATACTGGCCGGAGAATTGCAGAAAGTAATGAATAAACTACATGGAAGTGAAAAGATAAAAATGGAAAGTGAAAAGGATAAAAGCGAAAAGGAGAATGATCATGATTAAAAACAAAACAACCCAACCCTTTCGCTTTTAGCTTTCCACTTATATCATGGGTTTCAAATGTGGTATTGTCGGTCTGCCCAACGTGGGCAAGTCCACGTTGTTTAATGCGCTGACCAATGCGGCGATAGCCGCGGAAAATTATCCATTCTGCACCATCGACCCGAACATCGGCGTCGTTCCCGTCCCCGATCCGCGCCTGCAGCAGCTTGCTGCCATCGTCAAACCCGTCAAGATCGTCCCCGCCCACATGGAGTTTGTCGATATTGCAGGACTGGTCGAAGGCGCCTCCAAAGGTGAGGGACTGGGCAACAAGTTTCTTGCCCATATCCGCGAGACGCATGCCATCGCCCAGGTGGTGCGTTGTTTTGCGGACGACAATGTCGTGCACGTCTCGGGACGCGTCGATCCCATCTCCGACATAGAAGTGATCAATACAGAACTGTGCCTCGCCGATCAGGATACCGTTGACCGCGCCTTGCAGAAAATCGTAAAGCAGGCGAAGGTCGGAGACAAGGACGCGAAAAAGACGCAGGAACTGCTGGAGCGCGTAATAGCGCATCTGGATAAGGCACAACCTGTGCGGTCCATGACGCTGGACATCAAGGAGCGGGAAATACTCTACCCGTTTTTTTTACTGACGCTGAAGCCGACACTGTACATTGCCAATGTGGAAGAGAGTGGCATCCAGGACAATCCCTGGCTGACGAAACTGAGGGAACTTGCCGCGCAGGAACATTCCGAGGTCATCCCCGTGTGTGCGGCAATCGAGGCCGAGCTGGCGGAACTGGATGAGGCCGGCAGAAAGGAATTTCTGGAAACCATGGGGCTGCATGAACCGGGACTCAACCGCATCATACGCGCGGGATATACCCTGCTCGGTTTGCGCACATTCTTTACCGCCGGTCCGAAAGAGGTGCGTGCCTGGACGATCCACCAGGGCGACACGGCGCCCAGGGCCGCAGGCGTGATCCATACTGATTTCGAACACGGATTCATACGGGCGGAGGTCACGCCCTTTGCTGACTATATCGCCTGCAAGGGCGAGCAGGGCGCCAAGGACGCGGGTAAATGGCGGCTTGAAGGCAAGGACTATGTGGTACAGGATGGCGACGTGATCCTGTTCAGATTCAATGTATAAAATTCCTTGACGACCCGTCACCAGTTCTGTTTATGTGTCCTTAAGTTAAGGAACTTTTGATTTAGTATCTTCATCGCCATTCTGGTGAAAACCAACATGACACTCCAAAGAATTTTGCTGCATATTCAGATTTTCCTTAATACCTGACCACGGACCACTGACAAATGAACAATAACAGCCTGCGTAAGGAAATCATTGCCGTTGCCCGGCAATTCAACAGTACCGGCTTGAGTTTTGGCCGTTCTGGCAATGTGAGCGTGCGCACCGCGCGTGGATTTCTGATTACAGCGACAGGTATTGCCTATGCGGACATGAAGGCGACGGACATTGTGGAGATGGATCACCAGGGGCATAGCATCGTTGGCAAGAAAAAACCTTCCAGTGAATGGCACATGCACAGCGCGATCTATCAGAAACGCCGGGACATCAATGTCATCGTCCATGTCCATTCACCCTATGCCACCGGCGTGGCCTGCACACGCAAACCCATCCCGGCCTTTCACTACATGGTGGCTGCGCTCGGCGGCGATTCTGTCCCGTGCGCGAAATATGCGACCTTTGGTACGGAGAAGCTGGCGCGGAATGCCGTTGCGGCCCTGGGCAATCTGCACGCCTGTTTGCTCGCCAATCACGGCCAGATTGCCGTCGCGGAGGATCTCGCGACCGCATTTCGTTATGCCGGCGAAGTCGAAAATCTGGCCAGGCAATTCTGCATCAGCCTTATGGCCGGCGGCCCGGTGTTGCTGGATGATCAGGAAATGCAGGTCAACGTTGAAAAATTCAAAACCTACGGTAAACAGTGCTGAACGATGGCCACATTACGGCCGTTCCATCTCGCCATTCCCGTTCGCGACATAGAGAGTACGCGCACCTTCTACGTTGACACGCTTGGCTGTTCCGTCGGGCGCGAAAGCGGGCGCTGGGTCGATTTCAATTTTTTCGGGCATCAACTGTCGGCGCATGTCAGTCCCGAGGAATTGTCCCGGGCGCGCACCAATCCCGTGGATGGCGAAGATGTGCCGGTGCGGCATTTTGGCATCGTGCTGGAGTGGGATGACTGGCACGCATTGGCGGACAGTCTTAAGAAAAAAGGTATCACGTTTCTCATCGGGCCCACGTTACGCTTCAAGGGGAGAGCGGGCGAACAGGCCACCCTGTTTGTCCTTGATCCCAGCGGAAATACCCTGGAATTCAAGTCTTTCAGGGATGACCGGCAGTTATTTGCTGTAGATTGATGCTGGTTCGGGCACCATTCATTGTATAAATATATTTATTAAACAATGAGATAGGAATATTTCTACAAACATGTTGCAACGCACAAACATTTGTACTATGCTGCTACGCAACAAATCAGTAATTTCAACAGGAGATATACCATGAACGCACAGATACAGAAATATATGACCCCGGTACAAGAACTGACCGCTCTGAATGTTACCAATTTTGAGAAACTGGTCAGCCTGCAGCTGGAAGGTTTGAAAGAAGGCGCCAGCGCCAGTGTTGAGTCACTGAAGCAGGCCGCCTCCATCAAGGACTTTGAAGGCGCCAAGAACTACCTCGCCGGCCAGACTGAAGCAGTTAAGGCAACGGTGGAAAGCGCTTCAGCACGCGCCAAGGCTGTCGCCGAAATAGCACAGTCCTATCAGGCGGGTGTAAAGAAAATTGTGGAAGGTGCTTTTGCCATCAGCTAATCAGCCTTTGGTAGCTTTCCAGATAACAATTTGACCTCCTCATAGTAGTTACTAAGCCGCCCTCCGGGGCGGCTTTTTTTTGCGTATGCGTTAAATTAACGTTTGATCTTGTAAGCGATGAGCTTGTTATCCTGCATCATGGGGATCAGCACCAGGTTTTTATTCTTGACATAGGTATGGTCGGCGCTGCCCGGTTTCAGGGTCAGAAGAACAGTGGTTTTCCCCGCCTTGTTGATGTGTAAAAGTTTTCCGGCCATCCAGTCTGTGACCAGATATCCGTTATCCTTGTAAGGTTCAACGCCATCCAGGTTGCCCACGGGCTTGCCATCACCGATATTCTTTATATTTTTGTCACGGAGAGAAATCTTCAGCAGGTGGCCGGGGATCTTCGTGTTGGAACCATCGGTCATGACGCCCCAGGCGCCGACAATGAGATATTTTCCCTGCACCAGCACGCCGTTCGGATTTAACAGGCCCGGACTCTCCAGCCAGATGGAAAATTTTCCACCATGCAGGAGATGGATGCGGTTCATGCTCATGTCCGAGACATAAATATCACCATTCGGCGCGGCCGCGACATCATTCAGGAACTTAGCATCTGCGACCTGATAACGATTGGTGATAGTGGCAGTGGCGATGTCGATCTCAACCAGGGTGTCGATATCGGCGGCGTAGAGTTTACCGCCGGACAGGGCCAGGCCCTTGGGCCCGTTCAGTCCCTTGACCCATTCTTTGTCCAGCATTTTGCCTTCAAGTGAAAGCCTGGAGATAAACCCGTTGCCGTCCTTGTCGCTCACCCCACCGTTGACATTGGATATATAGATGGCATTGGCCTTGCCGTCATAGACCACGGATTCCGGATTGCTCAGGCCGTCTGTTTCCCAGAGTTGTTCCAGTGTGATGTCCTGTGCGTACACGCAGGTCTGAAACAGCAGGCCGAGGGCAAAGGATGAAAGTAATACGCCGTAATTATTTTTCATGATTGATCTCCATAGATTCTATGCAAATAGTAACTTGAGCTTCTCGCCTGGATCGGGCGCGCTCATGAAGGCCTCGCCCACCAGAAAGGAGTTCACATTGTGTCTGCGCATCAATGCCACGTCGTCCCGTTGGTGTATGCCGCTTTCCGTAACCACGGTGCGGTCAGGAAACACATCGGGCAACAAACCGATCGTGGTCATGATGTCCGTCTCGAAGGTGTGCAGGTTGCGGTTATTGATCCCGATGAGCGGCAGCCGCAAGGCGAGGGCGCGTTCCAGTTCTTCGCGGTCGTGCACCTCGAGGAGCACATCCATCTTGAGTCCGGTCGCGAGATTGGCAAGTTCCCGCAGTCTGCTGTCAGTCAGTGCGGCCACGATCAGCAAAACACAGTCCGCGCCGATGTACCGGGATTCATGGATCTGCCAGGGATCGATCATGAAATCCTTGCGCAGTACCGGCAAAGTACAGGCGGCGCGCGCAGTGCGTAAGTCATCATCTGATCCCTGGAAAAAATCGACATCGGTCAAGACCGAGAGACAGGTTGCGCCCGCCTTCTCATAGCTTGCGGCAATCATCGCGGGATTAAAATCGCTGCGGATTACACCCTTGCTCGGCGAGGCCTTTTTGATCTCGGCGATGACGGCGGGCCGGCCCGCGCTGATGGTTTTCTGTATGGCGTGATTGAAACCGCGTGCCGGCGGGTATTCCTCGATCCCGGACTTGAGTTTTTTGAGGGACAACTTCTCCTTGCGTGCGGCGACTTCCTCCGCCTTGCGGGCCAGGATCTTTTTCAATATATCGGCCTGCTCATGCATCCTGGAAACTCCCGGTGAGGACTACAAGTTGTTCGAGCTTTTCCCGCGCGCCGCCGGTTTCCAGTGCATGGCGCGCCTGGTCGAGGCCGTCTTCCATGTCTTCGGCCATACCAGCGGTGTAGATGGCGGCAGCGGCATTCAACAACACCACGTCGCGGGCGGCGCCCGGTTTGTTGTTGAGCACGTCATGCATGATGCTGAGGCTCTCCGTTACATCCCTCGCGGCAATGGCCTGGGTGGCATCCCGTTTCATGCCGAACTGTTCCGGTGTAATACGGTAATTCCTGATCTCGCCATTGTTGAGTTCGGCAACAAGCGTCGGCGCGGAGATGCTGATCTCATCCATGCCGTCCTCTGCATGCACCACCATCACATGCCGGCTTCCCAGGTTACGCAGTACCTGCGCAATCTTGTCCAGCCATTCCTCGCTGTAAACGCCGATCACCTGACAGGTGGCGCCGGCCGGATTGGTCAAGGGGCCAAGCAGGTTGAAAAGGGTACGCACGCCGAGTTCCCGGCGCGGACCGATGGCGTGTTTCATGGCGCCGTGATGTGCCGGTGCGAACATGAAGCCGATACCGATCCTGTTGATGCATTCCGCGACCTGCCCCGGCGTTAGTTCCAATTTTACACCCGCGGCCTCCAGTACATCGGCGCTGCCGGACTTGCCGGAGACCGACCGGTTGCCGTGCTTGGCGACCCGGGCGCCCGCTGCCGCCGCGACCAAGGCCGCGGTGGTGGAGATGTTGAAGGTGCCGGCACCGTCACCGCCGGTGCCGCAGGTGTCCAGCAGGTGTTCGTGTTTGACCTCGACCGGCGTGGACAGATCGCGCATGACCTCCGCCGCTGCGGCAATCTCGTCCACACTCTCGCCCTTCATGCGCAGTGCGACAAGAAACCCCGCGATCTGCGCGGGAGTGCAGCCACCGGACATGATGGAGCGCATCACCTCGCGCATCTCCGTTGCGTTCAGGTCTTTCCTGTCAAGGAGACGGCGGATTGCAGACTGGATATCCATCAGAATGAAATATTAAAGCGCTTACGTGGACTGCAAAAAATTATTCAGTAGTTCGTGACCGTAGGAGGTGAGGATGGATTCCGGGTGGAATTGCACGCCCGAGATCGGGAACTCCTTGTGCCTTACCCCCATGATCTCATCAATGTTGCCATCCGCCGTCCTGGTCCAGGCCGTAAGCTCCAGGCACGACGGCATGGTCTCCTTTTCGATCACCAGTGAATGATAACGCGTGGCGGTGAAGGGTACTTCCAGCCCCTTGAATACGTCTGTCCGGTTATGGAAAATCTCCGAGGTCTTGCCGTGCATGATGCTTCTCGCGTGCACGACCCTGCCGCCGAATGCCTGCCCGATGGCTTGGTGCCCGAGGCAGACGCCTAGAATCGGTATCTTGCCCTTGAAGCGTTCAATCAGACCCAGCGAGATGCCGGCCTCGTTGGGCGTGCAGGGACCGGGCGAGATCACGATCCTCTCCGGCGCGAGCCGGGCAATCTCCTCCAGCGTAATCTGGTCGTTTCTGTAGACGCGCACGTCCTGCCCCAGCTCGCCCAGATATTGCACCAGGTTGTAGGTGAAAGAATCGTAATTGTCGATCATCAATAACATGGCGGTTCCAGAATCAGCGTTTGGAGATATCGAGGCCGCTTTCTGCCAGCGTGACGGCGCGGAAGGTGGCACGCCCCTTGTTCATGGTTTCTTCCCATTCATTGCTCGGCACTGAGTCCGCGACGATGCCCGCGCCGGCCTGGATATGCAACACCTTGTCCTTGATGACGGAAGTGCGGATCGCGATCGCTGTGTCCATGTTGCCCGCCCACGACAGGTAGCCGACGGCGCCGGCATAGATGCCGCGCTTCACGGGTTCCAGTTCATTGATGACCTCCATGGCGCGGATCTTCGGCGCGCCGGAGACCGTGCCCGCCGGAAACGTGGCGCGCAGCACATCCATTGCTGTTTTACCCTGTTGCAGATACCCGGTGACGTTGGAGACGATGTGCATTACATGAGAATAACGCTCTATGATCATTTTGTCAGTGACCTTGACGCTGCCGGTAGCGGCCACGCGACCGACGTCGTTGCGGCCCAGATCGATCAACATGAGATGTTCCGCGATTTCCTTGGGGTCGGCAAGCAGATCCTTTTCAAGCGCCACGTCTTCCTCTTCGGTGGCGCCCCGGCGCCGGGTGCCGGCGATGGGTCGCACGGTAACGACATTATCTTCAACACGCACCAGGATCTCCGGTGACGATCCGACGATGTGAAAATCACCCAGGTTAATATAAAACATGTAGGGCGAAGGATTGAGACAGCGCAGCGCCCGATAAAGGTTAATCGGCGCCGCCGTGAACGGTATGGACAGCCTTTGCGAGATCACCACCTGCATGACGTCGCCCTCGACGATGTAATGCTTGATCTTCTCCACCGCCGCTTCAAACTTTTCCCGGGTAAAGCCGGAGATAAAATCATTTTCAACGACGTTGCGTTTGTCCACGACCGGTTGCCGTATGGCATTGCCAGCAAGTTTCTGCACGATGCGATCGAGTTCGGCGTTGGCCCTGTCCCAGGCATCGGGTTCGTCCGTATTTGCATGCACGATGAGATAGAGCTTGCCGCTCAGGTTGTCGAAGACCACCAACTGGTCCGAGACCATGAGCAGAATATCGGGTGTCTGCAACGGGTCGTCTTTTTTACATGCAAGTCGTGGTTCGATGTAGCGGACGGTGTCATAACCAAAATAACCCACGAGACCTCCCGCAAACTTGGGCAACCCGGAGATTGCAGGCACACGGAACTGCTGCATGAATGCCTCGATGTCCTGCAACGGATCGCTTGTCTGTTTCCGCTGGGTGACTTGCCCGTCCTGTTCGACAGTCAGCTCGTTACCCGAGACGCGCAGGATGGTGTGCGAAGACAGACCGATGATGGAATATCTGCCCCATTTCTCTCCGCCCTGGACGGACTCGAACAGGTATGAGTAAGGTGTATCGGCAAGTTTCATGTAAGCGCTCAACGGCGTTTCCAGATCAGCCAGTATCTCCCGCATGACGGGGATGCGGTTGTAATTGGTGCCGGCGAGTTTTTTGAAAAGTTCGGGGGTCATGCGCTGATTGCGTCAAGCAGGCGCGGGAGTTCGGTGAGCGTGTCCACCACGGCGTCGGGGTTTGCCTCGCGGATGTCACACCCCAGGTTGTATCCGTAGGAGACACACAGGATCTGAAAACCGGCGGCGCGGGCCGCCTCGACGTCGTTGATCGAGTCACCCACCATGAGGGAACGTTCCGGGCTGACATTGAAATGTTCCGCCGCATGCAGCAACTGCAGGGGGTCCGGTTTCTTTTTTGCCAGCGTGTCTCCGGCGATGACGATATCAAAATCGTCATAGATGCCGAGTGCCTGCAACAGGATATTGGTGAAGCGCGATGCTTTATTGGTGACGCACCCGATCCGGTAGTCGTTTTCCTGCAAATAAATCAGGCTGTCCGTCACGCCGTCGTAACAACGGCTGAGCACGCAGGCGTTCTGTTCATAGATCTCGAGGAAGATCGGCATGGCCCTCTGGAACAGTTCCGGTTCAGGCTCGGCATGCATCTCTCCGGTGAGGGCGCGCTTGACCAGCCGCTCGATGCCGTTGCCGATCCAGTTGCGGATGCGCGCTTCGCCGTGCCGCGGCATGCCGAGTTTCTCCAGCATGGAGTCGGCGGAAAAGGCGAGGTCCGGCGAGGAATCAACCAGCGTGCCGTCGAGATCGAACAGGACCAGTTCCGGTTTTCTCAGGGTCATATTCCAGATGCATCCGTGTTCATTTTTTGAAGGAGAAATCTTTGTATGTAATTGACTTCGTGACAAAGTGAACTTCTCGCTACGTTCAGCTTGATACAACAGGTGTGAGCGCCCGATCAGGATTTTATCTTGGCCAATTCATCGCGCATGGCCTTGATGGTGGAGCGATAGTCGCCGCTGCCGAAGATGGCGGAGCCGGCGACGAAGGTGTCGGCGCCCGCCTCGGCGATGGCGCGGATGTTGTCGGTCTTGACGCCGCCGTCTATCTCCAGGCGGATCTTGCGCCCGCTCTTGTCAATGATACGGCGCACCGTCCGCAGTTTGTCCAGGCTCGAAGGAATGAATGACTGCCCGCCGAAGCCAGGGTTCACGGACATGATCAAGATCATGTCGATCTTGTCGAGCACATGGTCGAGACAGGACAGCGGCGTCGCAGGATTGAATACCAGGCCCGCTTGGCAACCCTGATCGCGGATGAGTTGCAAGGTGCGATCGACATGCTCGCTCGCCTCCGGGTGAAAGGTGATATAGGTGGCCCCCGCCTTGGCAAAATCGGGGATGATGCGGTCCACCGGTTTGATCATGAGGTGCACGTCGAGGGGCGCCTTGATCCCGTATTTGCGCAGGGCCTCGACTACTATCGGTCCGAAGGTCAGGTTGGGGACATAGTGATTGTCCATCACGTCCACGTGTATGAACTCGGCCCCGGCCTTGAGCACCGCCTCGGCCTCCTGACCAAGCCGGGCCATGTCGGCGGAGAGTATCGATGGGGCTATGATGAAATCAGTCATGATAAATCAGGGCGTTAGAGAACAATACGTGCGCGCACTTTACCTGATCATGCCCCTGCTGGCTACCCGTCCTTGCCGTGGTACTGGCAGGCAGTCTGTGCATGCCCTCAGCTAAGCTGCTAATCTTAGTAAGCCCGGGGCCGGGGAGCGCCCGGCAGGTTGTTTTTCAACATATGCTATCTATGGGGGAGCTATGAACCAGCAAACAGAGACCAACACAATTTCAAAAGAAGAACGCACCTGGGGCATGTTATGCCATCTGAGTGTCCTGGCCGGTTTTATCATCCCGTTGGCCAGTATCATTGCTCCACTGGTGATCTGGCTGATCAAAAAGGACGAGATGCCGTTTGTTGAAGACCAGGGCAAGGAATCGCTTAATTTCCAGATCACCATCCTTATAGGTTTTATCATTGCAATTATCCTGGCATTTGTGTTCATTGGTTTTTTACTGATGCCGGCGCTGGCGATATTTGATCTGGTCATGGTGATCGTGGCCGCAATGAAGGCCAATGAGGGTGTACGTTATCGTTATCCGTACAGCATCAGGTTCCTGAAGTAATTGTTTTATCCCGGCGCCGGGGTTCCCTGATTTAAGGAAGGAAACAATATGGAAAACCATATCATCTGGCTGCTCATAGGTTTCGGTCTCATGATCGTGGAACTGCTCACCGGCACTTTTTATCTGCTGGTGCTGGGGATCGCGGCCTTTGGCGGGGCGGCGGCGGGCTGGTTTGGCCAGGGGTTCCCGGCGCAGATCATTATCACCGCCGTGGTCGCCACCATCGGCTCTTGGATGGTGCATGCCTACCGTGCCAGGAATGCCCTGCGACAAATGAAGCCCATCGATTTCGCCAAGCCGGTCATATTTGAAAAATGGGTGGATCAGAAAGAACGCATGGCGCGGGTCCGCTATCGCGACGCTTCCTGGGAGGCGCAGGTCGAGGCCGGTGCAGAGGTCGAGCCCGGCGGCACGCTCTATATATTGGCCGCTGACGGCAATACCTTCCGGGTTGCAAAGACCCGGCCGGACTGGAAACAACAATAATTCACGAGGGGGAGTCTATGTTCGCCAAACTGCTGGTTGCCATTGCCATTACGATTGCCGCGGCGTTTTTTCCGCCAACCAAAAATTACGCCGTCTACATTTTCTTCATCGCCATCGTGGCGGTCTTCATCGTTGAAGGCGTCCGTATTGTGCCACAGCAGCAGGCCTGGGTGGTGGAACGTCTGGGGCGTTTCTATGCGATCCTGGAACCCGGCCTCAACCTTATCATTCCCTTCTTTGATCGGGTGGCCTATGAACATTCGCTGAAAGAAGTGCCGCTGGACGTGCCGGAGCAGACCTGTATCACCCGGGACAATACCCAGTTGGCCGTGGACGGCATCATCTACTACCAGGTGACGGACCCGCGACTTGCCTCCTACGGCAGCGCCAATTACATCATGGCCATCACGCAGCTTGCACAGACTACACTCAGGAGCGAGATCGGCAAGATGGAACTCGACAAGACCTTCGAGTCGCGTGATGTCATCAATCACCAGGTAGTGGCTGTGCTCGATGAAGCAGGGCGCAACTGGGGCGTCAAGATGTTGCGTTATGAGATCAAGAATCTCACGCCGCCGGATGCAATTCTGAAGTCCATGCAGGCGCAGATCACCGCCGAACGCGAAAAGCGCGCATTGATTGCAAAATCCGAAGGCCAGCGCCAGCAGGAGATCAATCTGGCCGACGGTGAAAAACAGGCGGACGTGTTGAAGTCCGAAGGTGAGAAACAGGCGGCGATCAACAAGGCGCAGGGCGATGCCACCGCGATCAAACTGATTGCCGAGGCCACGGCGACCGGAGTGCGCGCGGTGGCCGAGGCCATCGGCGACAAGGGTGGCATGGAAGCGGCCAACCTCAAGGTGGCACAGCAATATATCGAGGCCTTCGCGAACCTCGCCAGGACCAGCAACACATTGATCATCCCGACCAACGCCAGCGATGTCGCCGGCTTCATCGCCACCGCCATGAGCGTTCTCGACAAGACCCGCAAGGGTCCGGCGAGCGGTAAAGATCCGGGCAAGGATCCGTGGCCGGGTTGAGAACTTGCGTACTACATTATACGAATGCCGCATAGCATAGTATTTACGTCCATTCGTACAATCAACTGTTATGCGCAACGGGATTGACGAAATGCCGGAGACAAAAAGCGATCTCAACATAGCCTCAATTATTGAGGAACTGAACGAACTTGAGAGTTTGTTCATGCAGTGCCGTTCTGTTTTTCCTGCATTAACGAATGAGATGATTGGACAGTATCAATTCATGACAGCTCCCTACTACTTGAGTCGAGGCTACAAAGCACAAATTCAATTGCAGGATCCAATTACCACAGAGTTCATCGAGCGAAACAGAAAATTGGGGAAATGGATTAACGAAAACGCCATCATCCGACTCCACGGAATAATGACCCATCGTGGGTTGCTGTCCAAAATAGATCAGAGCCTTTCGGGTTGGCGTGAAGTAGACTTGATGAGACGCATGAGAGATGTCTTTACCAAGACACGGTTGAATTACATCCCGAACAACCAGAAAAATATCAAACTTCGGGAAGAAGTCATAACACATTTCCATCTAAAGAAGAAAGATTTCCTCGAAGAGGAAATACCAACGCCGATCAATAGCGTTGTTGAACCAATCTTCAAAATGTGTCGTGAATATATAAATGCTAAGAATGCCAGCGCATAACAATGTTTTCAACCGGACGCGGTGTGGCGGTGGCGCGCTTTTTTGCTTTCGTGGCCCGCACTGGTTAAAACGGCGTTAGGCGGACTCTGACGCGGGAAGGAACACGTGGATACAAAGGACATGACGGACACCTCGCACCTGACACCGCGGAAGCGGTTCTGGTCAAATGTCAGCTGGCTCGTCCTAGGCCTAGTGCTTGGTACGGTCCTCAGTGAGTTATGGACTCGGTATCAGTATCACCAGCCAACTCAGAATCCATTAGCAAGTCAGCCCTCCACTGCTGCTGCACATCAACTCCCAACCGCCACGGAGGTTTTTCATCTCCGGTCCGAGTGTGCCCAGCTTGGAGAGAAAATTCTCAACAATAATTTCATAGGTCGTGCACTCACACAGTCTCAGGTTTCACACTACAACCCTAAGACGAACCGTTGTCATGTGGAACTGACAGTACAAAGCGCTGACATGACCAAGCCACCTGAAGTCATGTCGGGGTATCTGTTTGATGGCCAAACAGGGGAGATGCTTGCCTATGCCAGGATTGAGAAAGGCAAACAAAGCGGTATGTCATTTAAGAAAGGAGGCATTATAGGCTTCGAAGAAGCTCGCTCTTACATTGATGAGGTGATGAAAGATGACTGATCACGCCCTAACCCGGTGCTCAACCCGGACGCTTTGCGGCTACGCCGCTCGAGACGGTTAGCTCCACGTTGGGCTGTAGAAAAAGTCGATTTCAAAAAAAATAATAGGGGACAGATCACGGTTTTTAGATAAAGCTTGCGTTAATTTACAAAAAACCGTGGTCTGTCCCCTATTATTACTATTATTAACGCGGAACTGCGGATTTAGTAGCGAGTAGCGAGGGTCAGGTCTTGTAATGAAATATAATTGCTCAAATACAGATAGATTTTGAATGTGTTCTTGCAAGACCTGACACCGTAATTCGCCTCGCCCCGCGATTACCTAGCTGTCGGGCGGCGGCGCCTGATTTTTTATCAAATCAACCCTCGTATTTAAAGGAAAGCCGCACTTTGGCACGATAGGCAACAATCTTTCCTTCCTCAATCCTCACGTCGAGATCAGACACTTCGGCTACGCGCATATCACGCAGGTGTTTGCTTGCGGTTGCAATCACATCCTTGACCGCATCCTCCCAGGATTTTTCGCTGCTGCCGATGATATCAACCACCTTGTAATGGGAATGTTTCGACTTGGGCATGATATTCTCCTTTTTATGGCCTGCCGTCTGGAGGCCTTATGGTTAATTATAGGCAAAATCAAAAGGGTCAGTGTCTGAGGTATCCCCACGAAGTTAAACAAAAACCTGATCAAAAACAATACGTTAAGATTTTATTCACCTCACAATGAACCTGCATGATGAATATCGATCTGATCAGATGACGAAATCCTATTCAGCGAGGTCATCACCATGCAGGCCAGACCAGTGTTACATAATTTGCTTATGAATACCTGTGCATTAATGCATAAGACACGCTGTCGCTCTCTCGAAGCGGCCATTGGGGGCGCCCTGGTGGGGCGGCGCCTGACCGTGACGGATATCGGCCGGTCGATATCAAGCCAGACGAGTCATAAACATAACATCAAGCGGACGGACCGGTTACTCTCTAATGCGCATGTGCAGCGGGAAGGCATTGAAGTGTATCGGGGGTTATGCCAGTTACTCATCGGGTCACAAACCCGGCCGGTGATACTGATTGACTGGTCGGATCTGGACGAATACAAGCAGCATTTTGTGCTGCGGGCGGCACTGGTCGCCGAAGGCCGTGCGCTCACCTTGTATGAAGAAGTCCATACGCAAGCGACGAAAGAAAAACTGCTTACCCACAGACAATTTCTTCAGCAATTAAAGGAGTTATTTCCGGCCCATTGCCGACCCATCCTGGTGACGGATGCCGGTTTTAGAACCACGTGGTTTGCTGCCGTTGCAGCGCTGGGATGGGACTGGGTGGGGCGGGTGCGGAACCGGCATTATCTGCGTTGGACGCGGGGTGGCCGTTGGTTTGATGTCAAGCGTTGTTATGCCTTGGCCTCTCCCTGTCCCCGTTATCTTGGCGCAGGCGTGTTAACCGTCCGTAATCAAATACAGTGTCAATTGGTTCTCTACAAGGCAAGACCCCAAGGACGTAAACACAAGAACCGTTTGGGCGAGCTCGCCATGAATGCCTGCAGCCGTAAAAAGGCAGCTGCGGCACGCGAGCCTTGGTTACTGGCCACCTCGCTCCCCTGGACCTCAACACTGGCAAAGAAAGTCGTTAACCTCTACCGGCGCCGCATGCAGGTGGAGGAAGCGTTTCGCGATGTGAAGAGCCATCGCTTTGGACTGGGCCTGAATTATCACCGCACCCATTCTGTAGCACGTTTACAGACGTTATTGTTGATCGCGAATCTGGCCCTGATGGTGTTATGGTTGTTAGGACTGGCCACGATGTTAAGTGGGCAACATTATCAATTTCAGGCCAACAGTGTCCGTCACAAACGCGTGTTATCCATGGTCTTTATTGGACGACAGATGATCCATGAAACGAGAATACGATTAACCCATGACGATGTTAATGCCGCTTGGATGCAACTCAATGTGTTGCTGCAAGAACAGCAGTGGCAAACATGATTATTCGTGGGGATCGCTCAGACACTGACCCCATTGATTCCATCCCCGACCCCCGAGAGTTATTTTTTCGGCACATAAAGATCCGTAATCGTCCCCGCAAACACCTCTGCCGCCATGCCGACAGTTTCCGAGAGTGTCGGGTGCGGGTGGATGGTGAGTCCGATGTCTTCGGCATCCGCGCCCATCTCGATCGCCAGTGTGCATTCGGCGATTAGCTCACCGGCATTGGAACCGGTTATGGCCGCGCCGATGATGCGCCCGGTGGCATTATCAAAAAGTATTTTCGTCACGCCGTCGTCGCGTCCCAGTGACAATGAGCGACCGCTCGCGGCCCAGGGAAACACGCCCTTGCCGTAATCAATATTTTTTTCTTTGGCCTCCGTCTCGGTTATGCCCACCCAGGCGATTTCCGGATCGGTATAGGCGACAGCCGGGATCACGCGATTGAGAAATCCGGTTTTATGCCCGGCAATGACTTCGGCCGCGACCTTGCCTTCATGCGTGGCCTTGTGCGCGAGCATGGGCTGGCCGGTGATGTCGCCGATGGCGAAGATATGCGGGACACTGGTACGCTGCTGATCGTCAACCGAGATATAACCGCGTTCATCAACTTGAACGCCGGCGGTTTCAGCGCCGATATTCTTGCCGTTGGGTTTGCGTCCGACCGCAACCAGTATGGCAGCAAAGGTGTCCGTCTCCGGCGCGTCCTTGCCGGTGAAGGACACAACCAGTCCTTTTTTATCGGCCTTAACGCCGGTGACGGATGTCTTCAGAAAAATATTTTCGTAACGCTTGCTGATGCGTTTCTGCAAGGGCCGGACGATGTCCTTGTCGCAGCCTGTGATTAAGACATCCAGCATTTCAACAATCGTGATTTTTGCGCCCAGCGCCTCGTAGACCGTTGCCATTTCCAGGCCGATGATGCCGCCGCCGATCACGAGCAGGCGTTCCGGGATTTTTTCGAGGTGCAGGGCGCTGGTGGAATCGAGGATGCGCGGGTCGTCAGGCAGTCCGGGGATTTTTGCGGGTTGCGATCCGGTGGCAATGACGGCGTGATCGAAAGAGATTATCGTGGTCTTGCCCTCATGGGTCACGGCCAGCGTGTTGGGTGAGGTGAATTTACCTGTTCCCCGGACTACCTGCACCTTGCGTTGCTTCGCCATCTGCGCGAGCCCGGTGGTGAGTTTCGCGACCACCTTCTCGGCCCAGCCACGCACCTGCCTGATATCAGGTTTGTTTCCGCCAAAGTCGATGCCATGTGTCTTCAGTTCCTCGATCTCGGTGATTACTTTGGCGATATGCAGTAGCGCCTTGGACGGAATGCAACCTACGTTGAGACACACGCCGCCGAGCACGGGATAACGTTCCACCAGTACCACCTGCTTGCCGAGATCGGCGGCGCGGAAGGCCGCCGTATAACCACCGGGACCGGCGCCGAGCACTACGACCTCTGTGTGTATGTTGGTTGACAAGTTAAATCTATCCTGCTTAAATTTTTATTAATAAACTCGTATCTCGTATCTCGTATCTCGTATCTCGTATCTCGTATCTCGTATCTCGTATCTCGTATCTCGTATCTCGTATCTCGTATCTCGTATCTCGTAGTTCGTAGTTCGTAGTTCGTGGTTTGGGGTTGCGAGATACGAGATACTCTTCACGAGATACTTTTTTAAAGAAGTATCTGTCTGATATCCCCCAGCACCGTACTCAGGTGTTGTGTAAATTGCGCGCCGGCCACGCCGTCGATCACGCGGTGATCGTAGGAGAGGGCGTAAGGCAGCATGAGTCGCGGGACCAGTTTCTCATCACGATAAACCGGTTTCACTGCCGCGCGCGATACGCCGAGTATGGCCACCTCCGGTGCGTTGATGATCGGGGTGAAGCCCGTGCCGCCGACGCTGCCGAGACTGGAGATGGTGAAGCAGCCGCCCTGCATCTCGGTGGGCGTCAGTTTTCCCTGCTGCGCCTTGTCGGAAAGTCTGCCGAGTTCCGCCGCGATATCAAACAAGCCTTTCTGATCGGCGTCCCGGATCACGGGCACGACCAGCCCGTTGTCCGTGTTCACAGCAATGCCGATATGAAAATATTTCTTGAGGATGATGTTTTCACCGTCCGGACTCAGCGAGGCATTGAACTCCGGATACTGTTGCAGGACATCGACGACAGCCTTGACGAGAAACGCGATCAGCGTGAGTTTTATATTTTTCTTTTTCGCCGCATCGAGTTTCGATTTCCGGAAGTCCTCGAGATCGGTAATGTCCGCTTCATCGAACTGGGTGACGTGCGGCACGGTGATCCAGCTCCGGTGCAGGTGCTGCCCACCCAGCCGTTTCAGGCGGCCCAAGGGTTTGGTTTCAATTGCACCGAATTTGGAAAAATCCACGGGCGCGACTTCCGGCAGTGCGAATGCGCCCTGGCCAATCAGTTTATTGCCGGACAACATGCTTTTGACAAACGCCTTCACGTCCTCCTTGAGTATCCTGCCCTTGGGTCCCTTGCCATAGACGAGCCCGAGGTCCACGCCGAGTTCACGGGCGAAGTGTCTGATGGACGGACTCGCGTGTGCCTTCGCGGAATGACTGGCGCCGACGATCTGCGCGCCGGTGACCGTTGCCGGCGCCGCCCTTGGCGCAGGCGGCTGCGGGGGAGGTGATGTAGTGGCGGCAGGCGCCGTCTCAACCCGCGTGGATGTTCCTGTCGTTTTTTCTTTTTCCGCGGTTTCTTCAAGGATCAGGATCGGCATGCCCTCTTTGACCTTGTCACCTGCCTTGACCAGTATTTTCTTTACGACACCGGCCGCAGGCGAGGGGATGTCCATTGTGGCCTTGTCGCTTTCCAGCGTGATGAGTGTGTCTTCTTTATTGACACGATCGCCGGGCTTGACGGCAACCTCAATGATATCGACATCCTTGAAATCGCCGATGTCGGGGACTTTGATCTCGATCTCGTTTGACACGTTGAATTAATCCTGCTTTCAATCGTTGTTGATAAACTCGTATCTCGTATCTCGTATCTCGTATCTCGTATCTCGTATCTCGTATCTCGTATCTCGTTCCTGGTGTTGCGAGATACGCTTCACGAGATACAAGATACGTTTTTTATACCGTCACCGGATTCGGTTTTTCCGGATCGATTCCGTATTTTATGATGGCATCGGTCACGGTCTGTGCCGGGATGCTGCCAGCATCAGCCAGCGCCTTGAGTGCCGCCACGGTGACATAGTAACGATCGACTTCGAAGAACTTGCGCAGTTGCTTGCGCGAGTCGCTCCTGCCGAAGCCGTCGGTGCCGAGCACGCTGTAGCGGCCGGGGACAAATTCACGGATCTGGTCGGCGTAGATTTTCATGTAATCCGTCGCGGCCACGACTGGATGCCCGGTATCCTTCAGGGATTCAGCAACATAACTCATGCGCGCCGGCCGGTCCGGGTGCAGCATGTTCCAGCGGTGTGTGTCCAGTCCCTCGCGCCGCAATTCATTGAAGCTGGTCACGCTCCAGATGTCCGCGGAGACATTGAAATCCTGTGCCAGCAGTTCACCGGCGGCGATGACTTCGCGCAGGATCGTCCCGGCCCCCAGCAGTTGCACGTGCAGTTTTTTCTTTTTCCCGGCGCTGAATTTATACATCCCGCGCAAGATCCCTTCTGCGCAATTTTCCGGCATGGGCGGATGCGTATAATTTTCATTCATGACGGTGATGTAGTAGAAGACGTCCTCGTCCTGTGCGTACATGCGTTTCATCCCGTCATGGATGATCACGGCCAATTCGTAGGCGAAGGCTGGATCGTAGGACACGCAGTTCGGGATGGTGGAGGCGTAGAGATGACTGTGACCGTCCTGGTGTTGCAAACCTTCTCCGGCCAGCGTGGTCCGGCCCGCGGTGCCGCCGAGCAGAAAACCACGGGAGCGCATGTCGCCCGAGGCCCAGGCCAGATCGCCGATACGCTGGAAGCCGAACATGGAATAAAAGATGTAAAACGGGATCATGTACATCCCGTGATTGCGATAGGAGGTGGCAGCCGCGATCCACGAGGAGTAGGCGCCGGCCTCGGTGATGCCTTCCTCAAGTATCTGTCCCTTGATGTCCTCGCGGTAGTAGCTTACCTGATCAGCGTCCACTGGTTGATACAACTGGCCCACGCAGGAATAGATCCCGAGCTGCCGGAACATGCCATCCATGCCGAAGGTGCGCGCCTCGTCCGGCACGATGGGGACGATCAAATCGCCGATGTTCTTATCCTTGAGCAGGACGCCCAGGATGCGGACGAAGGCCATGGTGGTCGAAATCTCGCGATCGCCGGTCCCTTCCAGAAGTTTATTCTGTACACTGACCGGAGGGATGGTGAGTGGCGGCGGCTTTCTGAAATTGCCGAAGAAAAATCCGCCCAGTTGCTTGCGCCGCTCGATCATGTATTGAATCTCGGGACTGTCCGCCGGCGGACGGTAGAAGGGGGCGTCCGCGATCTTGTCGTCCGAGATCGGGAGGTTGAAGCGATCGCGGAATTGCTTCAGCGACTCTTCACCCATCTTCTTCTGCTGGTGCGTGATGTTCTGTCCTTCGCCCGCCTCGCCCATGCCGTAACCTTTGACGGTCTTCGCCAGGATCACGGTCGGCTGGCCTTTGTATTTCACCGCTGCCGCGTAGGCGGCATAGACCTTGTGCGGGTCATGTCCGCCGCGGTTCAGGCGCCAGATGTCTTCATCCGACAGGTTGGCGACCATGGCCTTGAGTTCCGGATATTTGCCGAAGAAATGTTCGCGCACGAAGGCGCCGTCGTTGGCCTTGTAGGCCTGGTATTCGCCGTCCACACACTCTTCCATGCGCTTGTACAGAAGACCGGTGGTGTCGCGCGCGATCAGCGGGTCCCAATACGAACCCCAGATGACCTTGATGACGTTCCAGCCCGCGCCGCGGAAGGCGCCTTCCAGTTCCTGGATGATCTTGCTGTTGCCGCGCACGGGCCCGTCGAGGCGTTGCAGGTTGCAATTGATGACGAAGATTAAATTATCCAAACCTTCGCGCGCGGCGAGATCGATGGCCCCCATGGATTCCGGTTCGTCCATCTCGCCGTCGCCCATGAAGGCCCACACCTTGCGATCGCTCGGTTTCTGCAGACCGCGATTTTCCAGGTAGCGCATGAAGCGCGCCTGGTAGATCGCCATGAGCGGGCCGAGTCCCATGGACACGGTGGGAAACTGCCAGTAATCCGGCATCAGCCACGGATGCGGATACGAGGACAGGCCCTTGCCGTCCACCTCCTGGCGGAAATTGATCATCTGTTCCTCGGTGACGCGGCCGGTGAGATAGGCGCGCGCATAGATGCCCGGCGCCGAGTGGCCCTGCACGAACAGCAGATCGCCGCCCTGCTTTTCCGTCGGCGCGCGGAAGAAATGATTGAAACCGACGTCATATAATGTCGCCGATGATCCGAAGCTCGCGATATGCCCACCGAGTTCGCTGTTCTTGCGGTTGGCCTGGACGACCATGGCCATGGCATTCCAGCGTACGAGGGATCGGATGCGCCATTCGATGCCGGGATCACCGGGTGAGCGTTCCTCCCTGGACGGCGGAATGGTATTGAGATAGGCGGTGTTGGCAGAATAGGGCAGATAGGCGCCGGACTTGCGCGCCTTGGCGATCAGTTGCTCAAGGATGAAATGGGCGCGGTCAACGCCCTCGATCTCCAGTAAGGATTCAAGCGCCTCCAGCCACTCCCGGGTCTCCTCGGGGTCGATGTCTTTTTGTTGTTCTGCCATGTTTGCCGCCGCTTTAATAGTATTAGGATAGCAGGAATACAATCCACGTTACTAACAGGTAGATGCAAAACTACTGCGCTCGGCATTACTTTGTTGCTCGGGTCTCGAGAATCCTCATTTACTGTCGTGTAAACTCCGGTTTTACTCCGGGCGTCCTGCCCTCCGCCCCGCGGGGCCAGCTAAAGCTGTTCAAAATCGCTCCCGGCGATTTTGTCTCCCCTCGCGCCGCCTACTGCCTTCGCTCGTAACGTTTTGCATCTACCTGCTAGCCGTTATCCCGTGCAAATGACTTGCGTCGGAAGGATGGTATGGATTTACAATGACAGTATTATTGGTGTATTCACTCAGAAAATACCCAAAGGACCACAAATGAACGTCAAATTACAGCAACAAACCAAAATGCCGGGACGGCAGCAGATAGACAGGCTCGCAAACTGGATCTTTCTCTTGCCCCATCCACTCAAGCCCGCGGAGCTTAACAAGCTGCCTTACGGCGACGCTATCGCCGCGCGCCGGAAACAGGTCGGCAATGATAAGCCCGACAGGAAACCCGTCGTCATTGACCTGCCCAATAAAAACGGCAGCCATGCCGCGGCGGCATGCGTCAAGGCGGACATCAGCAGTTTCGAACTGCTGACACTGGCACGCAAGCTGGTCGCCGTACATGCCGATTACAAGGCCCGGGATCTTGGCGTGGTCGTGCACGGCTTTGATGTGAGAACCACGGAACGAATAGCAGAGGCGCTCGTTGCCGCATTGCTGGCCTCCGCCGTGCCGTTGCCGCAATTCAAGGGCAAGCCGAAGGCAAAACAGGAACTGCAAAAGATCCTGCTGTTCGGAATAAAAACGAAGCATGGTTTCACGCGCACCTTGGCCGAGGCGGAAGGCAACACGCTTGCCCGCAGCCTGAGCGTCCTGCCGTCGAACATGTTGACGCCCGCCGATTATCTTAAACGTGTGAGACAGATCGCCAGGGAAAATTACTGGAGACTTGAGTTCTACGGGGTCAAGGAACTAAAAAAGAAAAAGGCCGGCGCATTTCTCGCGGTGGCGCAGGGCAGCCCCACCGCGGATGCGGGCATCGTGCGGCTGCGCTATACACCTGCAGGGAGACGTGCGCGCAAGGACAAGCTGATACTCGTCGGCAAGGGGATCTGTTACGACACCGGCGGCACCAACCTCAAGACGGCCAATTACATGTTCGGCATGCACGAAGACATGCAGGGCAGCGCCGTGGCATTGGGCACGTTGCTCGCCTTGACAAGGTTAAAAGTGGATTTCCCCGTGGAGTGCTGGATGGCGCTTGCCATGAACCATATCGGGCCCAAGGCCTACAAACCGAATGACGTGGTGACGGCCGCGGACGGCACGACGATCGAAGTCGTGCACACCGACGCAGAGGGCCGCATGGTGTTATGTGACACGCTGGCGCTGGCCTCCAGGGAAAAACCAAAACTGATCATCGACTATGCCACGCTCACCGGCGCCTGCGTTTATGCACTTGGCACTGCCTACAGCGGGATCTTCTCCAATGATGACAAGTTATTGCCCACACTGGTACAGGCCGGTCGCGACAGCGGCGAGCGTGTCTGGCCGTTCCCGCTGGATGAAGATTTCGATAAGTTGATTGAGAGCGATATTGCCGATATCAAGCAATGTTCGCGCGAAAGCGGACAGGACCAGATCCTCGCCGCCCGCTTCCTGCAACGCTTCGTGAAGAACAACGCCAAATGGATACACATTGATCTTTCCAGCAGTCGCAGCAAGGGCGGCCTTGCCCACATCCCGACGGACACCACCGGATTTGGAATTCGTTACACGTTGAATCTCCTGCTGGACAAGAAGATTATCTGATCACATAAAGGGTGAGATTTGCATCATTTCACCCCCACCTTAATCCTTGTATGTTTATACAGAGGATATTGAATACAACTTTTACCGGACATGATAGGCCGTTTAATCCTGGGTGGACAACGCCGTGGGGGAGCGAGGTCGTCATGTTCATTATTTT
>Ga0315281_10002391_pt1 | contig 27914 bp, 17 predicted proteins | sample YL17G07_0_MG_FD_204540 | JGI IMG/M metagenome (GOLD analysis project Ga0315281, IMG submission 204540) | Sediment microbial communities from Yellowstone Lake, YNP, Wyoming, USA - YL17G07_0 | ecosystem: Environmental > Aquatic > Freshwater > Lake > Sediment | place: USA: Wyoming | collected...
TGGAGAAAGAAAAGTGCTGGAGATCAATTCCGGCATACCACTGCCGCTATTTGAGTTTTTTCTGCGCGACAATGCTGTGGAATACGTACTCTCCACAGGATTGTGGTTGGATGTGACATCATATGAGTTCTTTATGAAGGAATCTCCACGCTTTTGGTTCGAGCCTGTTTTCACCGCCTCCAATCTGCATGTGTTCAAGGTTCACTCCCGCTGGGTCTCGCTCCCCGTACAGCCTCAGCAACATTTTGACTTCGACACGGTCGGAGCAGCGGGTCTGCTTCGGAAAGGGCGGCTCTGCATACTCACAGAGGATTATCCTGGCGCTGTTCAGGCGTTAAAGAAAGCTTCCGCATTGGAACCAAACCAGCCCGAATCCGTCTTCCAGCTCTTCCTCGCCTACACATTCATGGGCGATTCCCTCAATGCGATCCAGCAGGTCCATTCGATGTTCACAAAACCACGGTCTACGCCCTACGTGTGGTCAGCTCAAATTCATCTCTCTGCGATGAATCGATATCGTGAGGCAAAGCTGCTGAAATCCGAGGTGCAACAATCGAATGAACTCTTCGCCCTTTCAAAACTGTATTGGAATCTCGGTTATCAAAGGCGTGCATACCGCCTGATCCGTGAAACAATTGGCATCGATCCTACATTCTTTTCGGGCCTTCTGTGGGCGTGGCACTACGGAATCCAAACGGGCGACACACTCCAATCGGCAGCCTACCTGCGAACGCTGGAATCGATCGACCGGACGAACGCCGTCGTCAAAAGCTTTCGAGCCATGACACAATTCAGCGATACGCTCCGCCGGACCAAATGGCCGCAAGAACGCGCTCGTTTGCGGCTTGCGATCGCACGGGAATACGATAAGATGGATCTTCCCGAAGAAGCGATCGATGAAGCTGAGCGCGGGATAGGAGAACACCCGTCCGGTCGAAACGCCCGGAATTTTCTTGGAGAGATGTTTCAGAAAAAAGAAAAATTGAGAGCAGCTGCCAAGGCTCTTGATTCCGCATCTTACCCGCCAGAACAACAATAAGATCACGGTATGTCCACCATTCTCGTGACAGGTGGAACGGGTTTCATTGGCTCCTCTCTTGCCATCGCACTTCGCCAAAAAGGTCATGACGTTCGGATTCTCAGGAGGGAACATTCTGACCTGCGGGCCATCGGTAACATCGATGTCAAGCACTATCTTGGAGATGTTCGGGATCGGGAGTCTCTCAGAAAGGCGATCTCTGGATGCAGTGTTGTCTTTCACACCGCTGCCGTCATTTCCCACTGGCGCAAAGAACGAGAGCTTATGTTTGAAACAAACATTAGCGGGACAAGGAACGTGGTGGAAGCGTGTGAGGAACTTGGCATCCAGAAACTCGTTTACACAAGTTCTGTGTCAGCGGTCGGATTCCGCTCCGACGGCCAGCTGGCCGATGAAACAACGGAGTTTAACTGGGATCCTTACGACATCGGCTACAGGATATCAAAATATCGAGCGGAACAGGAGGTTTGGAACGGCTTCAAGAGAGGCCTCCCCGCAGTCATTTTGAATCCATCCACGGTGATCGGGCCACGCGATATTCATTTCCATGGCGGACAACTCATTCGGGATGTGTTCAGGAAAAAAATCTTTTACTATACGAAGGGTGGTATGAATATCGCGTATATCGACGATGTTGTCTCTGGACACCTTGCGGCCCTTGACAGGGGACAAATCGGCGAACGCTACATCCTCGCCGGGGAAAACCTCACATACCAACAGGTTTTCACCACGACGGCCGAAGTGGTCGGTGGCATCCGGCCATTCATCAGGCTGCCAATTCCCGGGGTCAGGTTCATCGCCGCGGCGGCGGAGGCCGTTTCGACCTTCACAGGCAGGCGTCCCTGGGTTTCTCGAGAGCTCGTTGCTGGAATGGAAGTATGTAACTGGTTTAGCTCAGACAAAGCCCGCCATGAACTGGAGTACATGACAACACCGTTTCGCCAGGCCGTGGGTCAAACGTTTGATTGGTACCGGAAGAACAAGTTTCTTTAACAGGGTGCTGAAAAACCGATTTCGACATGGCGTCAGGAGTTGCTTGCCCGCCGATCTTTATGGCGGGCCTCCTGACGCTAACAGGCCGGATCTTCTCAAAATCGGAACCACCAAGAATCCATTTTTCAATAACTTGTTACGAAAAACAAGGGCAGTACGCAAAAAACCCCGGCCATGTGGCCGGGGTTTTTGGTTTTGGCAGATCCGAAGCTTACTGTATCGAGCCGGATGCGAGGTCGAGCGAAAATGTTCCGTACACAGGATGCGTTACAGTCACCGTTAAAAATCCTTGGGTAGGCGGTGTGTTGCTCGTTGTCGGATCCGCATCCCGCAGGAAGATCGTGAATGTTGTTATCCTCGGACCACCTGTTCTGGTATCGGGAAGCGTAAGGTTAGCCCCATCCACTGCCCCTCCCGGTGCGCTTGCAGATATTGACGTTCCTGCCGAGAGTGGATTGCCGAGTTGGTCAGTCACTGTGAAACTCCAGGGGCCGGCACTGCCATTGTTTCCAATCGTGTATGTTGCGGGCCCGCCAGTTTGGACAATCACTGGCTGTCCAGAAACCAAAAGCAAGAGTGAATCCCTGATTTCCGCTCCCGTCTCTAAGTTGACAGTCCGCGCTCGAAGCCTCATGAAGCCCGGACTCAATCCGGGATAAAGGTTAACCCCAAACGGTTTCTTTCCCGCTGCGTACATTCTCACCGAACCAAAACCATTCGAGTTCGTCAAAGTAACCGGGTCAACACTAAGGTTGGTCGCGTCAAAGGAGACCTGCGTGCCGGCTTCGATCGGATTGCTGAATATATCCGCGAGCGAAACAGTAATCGTGTTTGTGAGACTCTCCTCAACTCGTTCAAGGGCCGGGAAATTATACCTGTTTGGAGCAACGGTAAAGTGGGCAGGATCCGGCGGCCCCGTCCGTATCGTGATGTTCGTCGAGGCAGTAACGGTTTTAGGGGGGACAGTGGGGACAATGGTTGTCGCCTTTATCGTAAAGAATCCCGACTTCGTTCCTGCGAGAAGTTTGGTGCTCACTTGGGCGAATTCATTCGTTGAGTCAGCCGGTGTCAACAGTCTCGCGCCGCCGAGCACGCCTCCGCTCGCAAAGTCGGACGGAGTAACCACGAACGTCACATAAACCTTTGCCGCACTCGGATTCAATGGATTGATAAGGAGATTACCGACAGAATCCCGGACGTCGAATGATATGGTTGTGAGAGATTTGTCGCTTGCGGAACCGTCATTCACGATAATAGATGACTTCGAGACGGAAACTATTCCGATTCTGTCCGCCGTAGGAGTTCCAACGACCACGCCTCCCCCGCCGCCTCCCCCGCCGCCGGACAGGACAAGTCCCTGCACCGTTTTGGATTCGACCTGGCCGGTAAAATTATTTGGACTGTTCACTTCGACCTTCACGACGACCTGACCACTTGCACCGCCCCTCGTCTTGTCCACTATTCTCACGGAGAAATTCGTGAAATTTGTGTCCCGCGTGTCTGGGAGAGCAACATCAACATCTTTTTCAAGCTGCAAGCCGCTTGATCCCGCTCCACTGACCGAGACCTTAATGTTTGTTCCTTTGACGAGCGGGTTGCCATATTGATCCTGAACTTGGTAATTGAGAGTGTACGAACCGCTGTCCGGGATAGCGAACGCAGTTGAGGGAACAAGAATCTGCGTTGGACCTGATAATACCAAAGGCAAGTTCGCAGAAATACGTGTGCCGCTATCCCCGATTGTAGTCGCCGTCACAGTTGCTATGCCATTGGGAGGTCTCAGACCACTACTGCTGTATTCTGCGGACGCAATGCCTGAGGAACTTGTTGTGGCAGGCCCGGTGATGACACCATAGTTTGCGGTAAAGAGAACCGCCGACGGCTGGGCAGGATTACCAAACCGGTCGCCGACGATGACACTAAACGTAGATTTCTGGTTGTCGCCAAACGGCAAGCCGAAACCACCAGGGATGTTCACGGTACTTCTCGACATCGAGAAGTGAGCTGCATCCGGGAGACCCGTGGTAATTGTTATTTTCGTGGGCCCCGATTGAACGGTGTCACCACGTGTCGTGGCATACACCTGGACCACTCCAGCTATTGTTCCGCTATTCACGCGGGTTGAAACGCGGCCTTTTGAATCAGAATCCACAGAATTCGGAAGGAGGTACTCTCCACCGCCCGGCCCACCCAGAATTGAAAACCGCACTGTCACTTTTCTTGTAAGAGTGACCGGAAATCCAAGAGAATCTCTGACTTCCCATGTGAGGACGGTGGTCTCGTTCGCGCCCGTCCCCCGAATTGAAATATTGGACGGGCCCGTGGCAACTTGAACGATGCTCGCGGCTATGCCCGTGTATGCAGAACCCGGCGGAGGACTCGAACTGTCCACGCCCAAAACAATTCCCAAGCCCGTCACCGTCTGGCCTGGATCTAGACTCACAGAAATTGTGTCGTTGATGTTGTCAATGAATCCGGTCGAAATGGCTGTTATTCGTGTGTTGAGTTTCGTGTCCAAGGAATACAAAAGGTCGAAATCCCCGCTGCTATTCGTCGTATCAATAATATTAATGAACGTAAGGTCTCGCACGATGGCCCCAGAGATCCCGCTATTATCATCGCTGCGAACAACACGTCCGCGAAGAAACGTATCCTTTAAATTACCTCCTCCGGGTTCTGTCGGGCTTTTACACGATGACTGGATGAGTAAGAATAGCGATATCGAATAAACAAGCGTCCGCGCGAATCTCATATTCCCTCCCCTTGTTGGGTGTTCATCTCCAATAAAACAAATCTTATTGTTTCTTGCTTTGACGGCGGTCAATGTCCTTTTGATTGTCAAGGAGCCGTTCTTCCATTGCGTCTTTTTTAGCCCTTTGGGCCGCTCTTTCCTCTATGAGTGGCACAAGTTCTGCTTTGATGAGAACGATTAACTCCTTGCGAGATTGAGACTTGCGGTCAAAGCCAAAAATATAGCGTAATCCGAAAAACCACCATGGTAAATCCTTCAAAAGGGGGATTCCGTCCCGGACTGACGACTCATCCATGGAATACAGCCCTCCAACATACGACTCCTCCCCATTGAGCATCGTCAATGTAGTTGCAGCTATAGTCTTGTTAATAATCGTGCTCACCGCGCCCGGATCCACGGAGCTTTTTTCCACTTCAAGAGTGAGGACAACAAACTGAACATTGCCAACTTTGTATAATTTGGGCGTCACCTTCAGGATGGTTCCTGAATCATAAAACTGTTCAATCGTGTTGCCCTGGAAATCCTTCGAACGTGTCGAGAACGATTGACCGATTTGCACCCTGCCCAACATGCCTTCCCGAACAGTCACTTGAGGCCGTGAAAGAATCTCACCGTATTGTTCGCTTTCAAAAAACTTTATAGCCGCCGCAACATTCACTGCCGTTTTTCCAGCTGTTGGAGCAATACTCGCTGAAAAAACGTCGCTCGAAACCCTGCTCGCTCCCTGGAATTCCACGTTGATGTTCATATCGCTGCCGCGAAATACTTTGAAGTCGATGCCGCTTTCATGGAGTTTTGTTTGATTGATTTCGAGAAAAATGGCCGAGATCGTTACTTCGCGCAGTCTGGCCATCAAAGCTCCGCTATCCACGACTGCCGGCATGCCCGTCGGCATCCCCATTTGCTGCTGGGTTGTCGTTGGCTGCGTTCCCGTTTGCTGAGTCGGCGTCGCCGCCATCGTCTGGGACATTTTGCTAATGTTCTCAACCGTATTGATGACGATATTGGCGTCTCCCTCAAGGTACCACAGACCTTGTTTTCTCAGAATCTGCTCAAGGGCATCGCGCCAAAACATGCCGTCGATATTCTCTCCGATCGGATTGCCTTCTTTGGTTGCAAGCGGGGAGTAATCGAGAATCTCCTTGTTCATGAGTTTTTTCGTCACCTCCGAGATCGCTGCAATCGCCGCCGGATATTGGAAGTCAGCTTTGAACGATACGCGCTCGTCAGGCTTCACGACTTTTCCTTGCGCCGTTCTCATTAATTCTCTTTCATTCTTGATTTGCGCCTGCAGCGATACGGTGAGCAGCAGGAGAACGCAAGGCAAGAGAACTCGTTGTTTCATGGTTACCTCGTCCTTAGTTTCTTGTCAAACTGTACGAACTTCACGGATTTTCGAATGACGCCTCCTTCATCGAGCGTGAATACAACGGAGGCGGAGGTCGGGTCGATCTTGCTGACATATCCACGCCACACTTTGTCTCCCATCTGGAGCACAATAAGCTCAGCATCATAGAGAGCGAAGGCTTTACCTGGAATGATGGCTTTGAGCTCCAGGTTATTGCTGTTCAACTCGCCTTCAGGTGCCTCTGTTGCAAGAGTCCCCAACACGAGCGGCTTGAATGGATTGAACGGAGAAGGCGGAACGGGAAGCGCTTTCGCTGCGAGTGAGGTCCCAAGTTCTGCGATGGATGTGAAATACGCATGGAATTCAACGTTGAAGAGAATCGATGACTTCGTTTCTTTCGTGTCAGGATCCAGCGCCTCACTGTGACTGAAACTGACTGACTTGATTTTGTAGAGCCTGCGGCCGTTCTCAAGATAATAAATGAATTTGTACAGGTTCTCAAATTGACCCTCCCCCTCTACCAGCCTGTACGTGTTGTAACCGTACTGGCCGAAATTCTCAGACGTCTCAAACTTCATGTTGAACTTCATGAAACCCGCTTCATCCAACCCCTTGCTCATGTATGCATACGTTTGCGATGAGATATCGTACGGGGGAATCTCTTTACTCCGCGAGTCATACTTTCTTTTCATGTCCTGGAATTGACCCGTGAGCGCCGCGACTTCCTGAATCAATGCCGGCAACTCTTCCAACTGCTTATTGACCTTGCCGAGTTCCGCTTTGATCTTGTTCAGCTGCCTTGGTTGCCACCACAGATAAAAGGCCGACCCCGCGAGGGTCACCAGCAATGCGAAGGAACCGAGAACGATCGTATTTCTGATCTTAAAGGACACGGTCAGTCTTTATTTCTTCGTTGTCTTTGGTATGTATGGAGCATCACCTTTGTCCACCTGTTCGACAACGATGTCGAACTCGTAGATGATCTTGTTTCGAATGGAGGTCGTCCGTACTTCCTTCAACGTGGCCTTCTCGAAGATATTCGCAAGCCGGGGAATTCGCGTCCGGTAAATCGACCTGCCGGTTATCATGAACACTCCAGGATTCTGCGCATCCGGCTTGATGTTCGAAATCCACAATGAGTTGAGATCCTCGACACTGTTGGCCATGTAATGGAGGACCCTCCCCCATCGATCCCCGCCGGGGGCAATTTCTTCATACAAAGCCGAAGCGACACGATACCGCGCGAGGTCTGCGTTGAGCTGTTCCTTTCTGACTCTCAATTCCTCCAACTCAACCAAACGCGATTGCTTTTTCTTCAACTCTGAATCGGTATTGAGGATTTCGTTGTGTCTCTTCAGAATGGACGTGTAGAAGAAGACAATCGAAACAACAATCATCGCGGCCGCAAGCCAGCCATGCCAGGCGAGCTTGAAGACCTTTTGGCCTTCAATAATGGAGACGGGAACCAGGTTTACATCGAAAAAGCCCTGGTGTTTTTCATGAAGGGCTTTCCAGGCTATGGTAAGAGGAATAGCATACTCGGAAATGGCCTCACCCACCGAACCTTCGTAGAGACTGAGGTCCAGCTCGGCAGCCTTCATGTATTCCACTTGGGCATTTGAGAACTGGGGTGCAAGCGCATCGAGGAGGTTGACCTTGTGGCTTTCGCCTGCAAGCAGGATCCTGTCGATTCTCGTGAGGGCGATGTTGTCCTGCTCCAGCAGGATGCGGCTGTAGAGCGTATTCTCAATGTTGGTCGAGCCGAGTCCCTCGCTGATAATTGGGGCAAAATGGAGGAAATTTTGGCCCTGCATGAATATAAGCCGGCTGAAGTCGTGTCCGACATAAACCAAAACCGAGATCTCCTCCTCCTGAATCTCGTAACCGGAACGAACGAGCTCCAACAAGGCAATGTCGGCGCTCCCGATACCACTGACATTCGGGATTCGGCCGCCGAGAAATGACCTGAGTTCTGTCACCAAATCATACAAATGAAGACCGTCTTCCCGGACGATGGACAAGATGCCGCCGGACGCCGTTGGGATCATTTGAACAGCATCGAGTGCCGGCGCTGTCGGGCGGTTTGCAGCAAGCTCCTGTATGACCTGCTTCTTTTGTTTTGTCCCGGTAAGACCGAAGCCGCTCTCGAATTCGTGATAGGTTACAGCAGGTTCAGAAAGTCCAAAGGAGACCGTGTATTTGGTGGAAGGCAAGTCGCCCAACACGCCCAACAACACTGAGGCGTTTGTATTCCCCTCTTCTGCCGCCGCCTCGGTTGTCGGCGCCGCTGCAAAGGCATCCTGCGTGGGAGCTTCGGCGAAACTGGCCTCGTCAGCTGCTGAAGCCGCTGCCTGTTTCTCCTCGAATTTCTTCACCAAGGCAACTGTCTTGAAATCTCTGAGTGTCGTCCGCCCGCCTTTCATCGACAACTGGACCATCTTGAGTTCCAGGCCGTCGACGAAAAGACCAACAGCGGTTTTACCTTGACCGGACTGGTAAGGCATTAACGGTGTGATCCTTGATCGTGGGAGGTAACTTGTGGGGGCGCCGGCTTACGCATCCGAGGGTTGCATTTGCAATAATTGCTGAAGCCTGCGCTTGTTGTTGGCATAATTCATGGCATTCTCGAGGGAAATCTTTTTCTGCATATACAAACGCCTGAGGTCTTGTTCCATGGTCGTCATGCCGTTTTCCAGACCTTCAGAGATCATTTGGTAAATCTCGCCCGTATTGTTGTTTTTGATCGCCGCCTTCACAGACGGAGTTGCGAGCAGAATCTCTTTTGCCAACACACGCTTGCCATCGAGACTTGGTATGAGTTTTTGCGACAGCACACAGCGCAAGGTGTCGCCAAGGCGGTTTCGAACGCGTTCCTGCTCGACAGGGGGAATCTCGCCGATAATCCTGTCTATGCTCTCGACAGAGGAAGCGGTGTGGAGCGTCGAGAACACCTTGTGGCCCGAATCGGTAATTTCCAGCGCTGTCATGATTGTTTCCGGGTCCCTCAGCTCGCCTATCATGATGATATCCGGATCCTGCCGCAGTGCCTGAGTGGCGCCCTCTTTGAATGACATGACGTCGCGGCCAACTTCACGATGCCGAACGATGCAGCGGGCGGATTTGTGCACGTACTCAATCGGTGAGGCCACGATAACAATATGACCGTCAACCGACTGATTATTCGCGTCGATGATTGCATCTAATGTCGAGCTTTTCCCCGATCCCGTTATACCAGTGACTAGACACATTCCCTCTTTGGTGGTTGCCAAACTGAGCATTTTTGTGACATTGGGATGAAGATCCAGATTCTTGTAAGGGCGAATCGTGTTGCCAATCGCCCGCATATTGAGACCCAGCTGATCCAGGTCGAAATAGGCGTCCGCTCGAAATCGTCGGAATTCCCCGTTTTCAGAATAAATCATATGCGAGAAATCGAGGTTCCTGTTCTCATAGAGAAAAGCGCGTTGACGTTCGCCGATGACGCTTTGAATCAGAAAGTTCATTTCATCGGGAGTGTATTTTCCGAGAGTTGCATCCGGTTTCTTAGACCCGAATACCCTGTACCAAACAGACCCCTGGGCCCCATATCCTCCCATGTCGATGTCGGAGGCTCCCGTGGTAAACATCCGTACGAGGAAATGATTCATTAAGGCAAGCAGTTTAATTTTTTGGGACTCATCCATCCTCGTAAGTGTATCGCCAATCATCATTTGGCGCTCGAGGCCGGTCACACTCGTCGGGAGAGTTGCAGATACCTCTTTAAGGATTTTTTGAGCCTCAACGACGTGCACCGGTGGCTCATTCGTCGTGATGGAAGGAGCTGGTTTTGGGGGTGTTTGTTGTGTTTGAACTGCCATAATGTTGATAACTTTTTCTTCCAGCGACATGATTATAAGAAACTCCTGAGAGAAATGCAAATCGTTTAAAGAACTTTCTTGAGGGTTTGACCCAAGTCATTGATTTTAGTGGAAAAGCGGATTCGACTCCTAGAAGCAGTCAGGTCGGCATGACCCCCGAAAAAACAGAAAAGGCGCCGTTGGCGCCTTTTTCTGCTTTTTTCCAGATAATAGTGCTATTCTTCTTCCACCGTAGAAGCGAGAACTTCCTCCAGAGCGGTAAACCCTTCTTTCATACGCTCCATACCGGAACGCCGCAGCGTCCACATGCCGTCCTTTGACGCTTGATCGCGAATTGCGTTTTCATCGACTTTATCGCCAGCGTTCAAGATGATGTCCTTGATCGCCTTTGTGAAATACAAGGCTTCGTGAATGGCAGCTCTGCCCTTCCACCCGCCGTTACATTTGTCACAGCCGACCGCCTTGTAGATGATGTGGTTCTTGAGATCCTCTTCCGTGAACCCGAATTTGATGAGATCAGGTTTGTCGGCATCATCCACAGGCTGTTTACATATCTTGCACAGCGTGCGAATCAAACGCTGGGCAACGATGATGTTGATCGCATAGGCAATCAGGAATGGCTCGATTCCCATTTTGTAGAGACGTGCGACGGCGCTCGGAGCGTCGTTCGTGTGCAGCGTTGAGAATACCAAGTGACCCGTGTTGGCGAGCTTAATGGCCGTTTCGGCAGTGATTTTGTCGCGCATTTCACCGACAAGCACGATATCCGGATCATGGCGCAGGATGCCGCGAATCGACTGTTCAAACGACATCTTCGGTCCGATTTTCAGCTGACGGGCTCCCCTGATAATGTACTCAACCGGTTCCTCGATCGTCAGCACGTTCACTGTTGGGTCGATCACCTGGTAGAGGGCCGCAATCAGCGTCGTTGATTTTCCAGAACCCGTCGGGCCGGTCAGAATGATAATGCCCTGCGGTTTCCCGATGGCTTTGTAGAAGAACCCGCGCGCCGGACCCTGCAACCCGAGTTTCTCAAGGTCGGTGATGACCTTTCTGTCGTCGAGAACGCGGATAACAACGCTTTCGAACTTGTGTTTGAACTCTGTCGTCACAATGGGCATAATGGACACGCGGAAGCGCAGTTGGTGGCCGTCCACGACTCTCTGAATAAACCCGTCCTGCGACATTTCCCGTTCGAACCGGTCAACGTTCTTCGTTCTATCTTTCACAACAGCCAGAACAGCCTCCGGTACCGTATTCTCCTGACAATGCCATACCTGCAAGTTACCGTCAAGACGGAACAAGAAATTCGTCTTGTTCCCTTCTGCAGCAACAATGTGGACGTCGCTGATGTCCCTTCGCACTGCCTCGATAAGGCAGCCCTCGAACAAATTCACGAGAGCGCTCTTGTTAATCTCTGCATTCAGTATGTCTTCGTCGACCTCGGAATCTTCTTTACTCCCGGACCCATCATCAATATTCAGCTTTTCATCCTGCAGCAGTTTCAGAAACTCATTCTGCTTTGGAGCAACCTTTTCCATCAAGCTCTGAAGCTCCTTCAGCCTCACATAGCAAATTTCATATTTCTTCACGTTAAAACTGCGGGCAACGATAGGAAGGTTACGGTCTGTCGGGTCGGCCGCTATGATAATCAGCTTGTCCGTTTGGCGTTCATCGTACTTAAACGGAAGCATCTTTGCCTGAGTCATCATTTCGCGCTGCTGGTCCGAAAGTTGGTCGACGAATTTTTTTATGAACGCAAGGCGGGCTTCGTCTGTTTTCTCATCAGCGAGGTACAGTTCGCGGAAAGCATACAGGTTTGCCACTTCTCTAAATACGGCATCGTGGTCGGCGCCAAACTCAGAGACAAGAATCTGTCCGAGATTTTTGCGATTCTTCTTGTTTTCCTCGGAATCCTTGAGTTTCAAGGACTTCTCAAGAGTTTCGAAATCGATGATCCCCTTCTTGAGCAGGGTATAACCGATCTTATCAGTTATGTCTAATTCTGGCATTGCTTAACTCCCTCTCATGGGTTTCACGAACCAAGCAACCAATGGAGCACTGGAATGATAAACTGGCCTGGCCTCTTCGGAGAGACTGCGGCTGTTTCGGAAGACACCAGTGTCAGGCCCGTGAGCGCAAGCATGATAATCATTTGCACGGCCAATTGAATCACCTCGATGGCGTTCCTGAGCTTATAAGTTGTTTCCTTCTCGTAATATTCCGCGAGCTGCTGGGCAGTATTCCTCACCGTTCCAGTCTCGGCCCCTGAGCTAAACCGGGAAATGGCTGTCTTGGTAAATACACCTGTGGCCTCAAAAGCGTCGGTCAACCCCTTTCCTTTTTCCAGCATCAGGGGAATAGCGATCTTCTTGATTTGACTCTCCATGTACTTATTACCGCATGCTTCGGAAGACATCCTGATAATGTCGATATTCTCGCCTGATCCGCTGTAGAGCGCATAAAAAACGCGGCAGAAGATCTCGATGGCGGTTTTATGAAGCAATGTCCCGACCACCGGGACTTTGATGATGTACTGGTCCATCATAAACTGGCCGCGTTCCGTTCTGAAAAATTGCATGGCGGCGATGACAGGGGCCGCGAGGACAATTATGATGATGATGACATTATCGAGGAACCAAGCACTAAAATGGAGAGCGGCGTTGGTCATGGGATATGCGGCCATGTCCACGCCCATTTTGATAAAAGCTTCTGCCGTTTTCGGGAAGATGTACGCAACGTAGAACATGATCGCAATGCCAAGAACAAAAAGGGTCACAATGGGCATGATCAGCGCGCTTTTGAGGTTCCGCTTAAACTCCGCGTTACGCTCCAGAAACTTTGCCGTGCTGTCATAGATTTCAGCCATGTTGCCGCTCTTCGATGCCAGCCCCAGCATGTTTGCTGTGAATTTTCCAAACACCGCGGCTTGCTTGACGAAAACCTTCTCGCTGTCTTTTCCTTGCTTAAGTTCTGCGTTTATTTCTTTGAGTGCGTCCCGTAACGCAGGGTTCGATGCGTCGTTCACCAGCAATTGCAACACTTCGTTGTATGGCAATTTTTGTCTCATCAAGTCGGCGCTTATCCGAACAAATGCGATGATGTCCACAGCAGGCGCTGCCTTCTGCTTGTTTCCGAAGAGCTTTTTGCGGACATAAAGAACCTTATAACCCATTTTCTCGAGCGCAATTCGAACTTCATCCTTTGTATAGGCTTTCTGCTCGCCATCAAGGGGCTTTTCTGTTCCCTTTTGGACCCGGTAAATCCAGTTCGCACGCTCAAAGACGCCGGTGATCTTGAACTTCTTGTCACGAGCAAGGTCTGACGCTTTCTTTTTGGCGATTCCTTTGGTCTCTGCCGTAATGACGCCGCCAACGGGTTTTCCCGACAGGGTTATGCCTTCTACTCTAAAATCTGCCATAGTTGATCATTTCAATGTTACGTTACACTTCTCAAGAATCGCTGAAGGGATGGAGTGATTAAAATAATATGTTTTTTCGCAGACTGTGTCAAGAATCGGCTGAAGCGCACAACCAACGGCGTTTGTCGAGGGAATCGAACTAAATGCGTAGCCTATTGAAAGTCACCCGTGTAAGTCCAACTCATGAGTCCACCTTTGCTGTCGATAACAACCGTGATCTTGTTGGACGCTACGGCGTAAGAAGTCGCGACAACAGTGATTTCGTCGGCTGCGACAGTCAATTCGTATCTTCCATTCTCATTTGACATGAGTTTCGAAGGCATGGTAAACCCTGCATAGCTGCCGGCACCACCTGCCATCGTAGTGGGTTTCATTCGGTATTTCCGCGCCGATGCTCGAATAGTGTTCAAGTCATTAATGATAGCGAGTTTGTTTTGCTCTGCCGAGTTGGAACTAAAAAGGCCCAATGCCGCAGCAACGGCGACCCCGATCACCATGATTGCAAGCAAGATGAGAATCAGCTGTTGTTGACCCATAGCCTCTCTATGTTCAGGTCAGGAATAAGATTACAGAATTCAGTTCAACGAACAATTCACGTTTCAAAAGAGGACGAACCAATATCGTGATTCCTCTTGACTTATTCAACAAGCCAAATTGTACCAGTTTTTCCTCGTGTTAGGTAATTCTTGCCACTTTCAGAGCCTGAAACAGAAACTTGTGGGCCCTGTAGGGCTCGAACCTACGACCAGCGGATTATGAGTCCGCTGCTCTAACCAACTGAGCTAAGGGCCCGTGCCACTCAAACTTAACGAAATCACGGCGAAAAATCAACCATCTGTGGGCAAGTCATGCATTCGTGACCGTGAAAAACTGACAAGTTCTTGTTGAGCACCAAACTACCATCGTTCAAGAAGCTCGGCGAGTTTCTGTTTGCCGTACTTGTTTGAAGGGTCTACTGACAGAAGCTCCCTGGTATAAACCAGCGCCGGACCAAATCGCCTTTTGACAACATACGCCTCAATGAGAATTTCCAGAGCCTCAGGTGTTTTTGGATTCTCCCGCACGACCTGGAGCAGTTCATCAATGGCCATTTCACGAATTCCCATCCGGATATATTCCCGGGCAATAGCGATGCGATGGCGCAACCTTCTGCTGTCACTCACCTTCCCTTGAAGAGAATCCAAATGTCTGAACACAACGGAAAAAGCCTTTGTGAGCTCGTTCGATGGGTCGACGGAAAACGCCATCTTATGGTACCGCCGGGCAAGAACGGTGTCTCCGTTCTGAAACGCGTACAACGAGCCAAAGACGAGGGCCGGGAAGAAGCTGGAATCAGCCTCAAGAGACCGACGGAGCATGTCCACGGCTCTCTTCCGGAAGGCCAGTTCCCAATAATTCACGCCTAAAATGTAGAATTTCTCGGCCCGCCTCACGGGGTCGGTTTCTTGTTCAGCCAATCGCAATCTTGTGATAATTTCCAGATGGTACCATGTCTGGGTCAACAGCGAACCCGCCTGCGGAATGGAACGAAACCTTCTAAACAATTCGCTTGCCTGGTCAAGACTGTCGTTGAACTCCTTGGCGACTGCGGTATAGAATATAATTGTTCCAAAGCTTGTTCTCGTTTTCCCTATTTCCGTAAAAATACTTTCCGCTTGAATTGAGTTTACTTCAAGTCTCTGGAGTCCAAACCTGAGGTTCGATTGAATTTCCTTCTCCCGCAGTATATCATTCGATCGTTCATCTGAGGCGTTCTGTGGTACAGGCGGGGGATTCTTGGCGAAATTTTTTCTTGACACCTTATTCACTTCGAGATTTCCAACGCGGTAAACTGTTTCGAAATCGAATCGGAACGATGAGGCCATTTGCAGCTCATATTCCCGAAGCCCGGAGATTCCAACAGCGGAGACCAGAAATTCCACGTTGTAATCCCTGATGAGGTGATCGAAGCCGTCAAGGATTATTTGAGGGTTCATCTCGACGATTTTCCTGCCTTCGAGCCAGAAAAACAGCTCCTTCCATACCGACCCCACGACCGTTGAGGAGTCTGAGTTCCTTGCGATCCACTGACCGACCATGTCGATTGGCCGTTTGAAGTGATCCGGGAGCTGCTTAAGACGTTCCGCCGATTCCCTTCCTGACATTACCTGCGCATAGAGACGGTTATTGAACACGTAGTTCGAAAGCCAGGCGACGTTCGGGAAAATGCAGCCCATGCACAAAACAGACATGAGAACAATGACGAGTCCTGATTTCATCCTCCGCTGAAGGAAATGCTGTAGTTCACGGAATCCGTGTACTCCATGGAAAAGCATAATGGGAATCAGCGGCACGAGAAAACGGATGTCGTTAATGGGATACAGTAATATGGGCATGGAGTAAAAACCCAGAAAGAGGAGCGTGATTCTTCCTGCCAATGCTGATTTCCACTGCCTGAGAATTCCAAGCACACACAATCCCAGGGTCAGTGCGATCAGAGGAATTCGGGCATAGTCAACATAGGCCCATGCCGATTGAACAAGAAAATCACTTGTGGAAACTGCGCCATAACTCCGGCTGGTATATTCAGGCATAAAGACAAGTTGACCGACCAAATTGCTATAAACCTTCACATTGCTCAGAAACCGTTCGGCGAATTCCCGGGTCATACTCGCATCTTGCGGAGTGAAGAGATGCGTCATGAAGATCTGCGAATTCCTCATCACTGGCATTTCGAATCCTGCGACCACAACCTCGTTCCGGACAACCCAAAGGAGGTACCACACGACAGGCACAAAGCAGGAGAGCAGGGCTTTTTGGTACTCCTTTTTGGTTGCATAAAACACTGCTGCCGCCATCATCACGGTCAAGCCGACCTCACGAAGAAAAACAGCAGCCGTCGCAGTGATCAGTACTCCGACGAAGGCTCTTTTGTTGGCTTGTCCTGCATCCTTCTCGAGAAAAACAAAGAAACAAATCAAGCATGCTGCAAAAGCCACGTCAGAAAGCACTTGCGTAGAATAGAGAATAACCAAGGGGTTCAGGACAAACACTGCGGATGCAAACCCGGCCACGTATGCAGGCACTCTGGTATTCAGCCAGGCAGAAAATGCAAAAAGTGCGAATACACCGAAGAGAATGGTGGTCGCTTTCATTGCGATGACGCTGTATGGAAAGAAACGGGCAACGGGTGCCAGGAGAAGCGGATACAGCGGTGCGTGAATCACATATCGGGATGGCTCCAACCCGGTTTCATCCTTGTAGCCCTCGAAGTCAGAGAGAGATTTCGCCCACGCGACGTACCGGGCACTATCCGGAGTGTAGATGACAATGTTGTTTAAGCAAATTCCACAAACGATGAGAAACATGGCAGCAATGACGAGGACAATCCTATGTTTCTGCAGGAAAGAAACGGTGAATCCTAGGACGTCGATTTTTGATTCAGTCATTGTGAGCACACCGAAGGTATCATGTGAAACGTATCTTGACTTAGCTGCATATTTTGCGTAATTTTATGAAAGTTGTCAAGCATTCCATTTCCCTGGTCTGCTCGAGTGAAGTAAACACCCATGTGTTGAAAGGGGAGGTACGTTATGGCTAAATCGAAATACATCATGCACCTGTGTGCGTATTGCCATAAACAGACAAAGATGGAACTTGTTGGTGGAATGCAGAACGAAGCGGGCGACGCCCCGTCGGGGAAGGTGTGGTATCGCTGCACTCGATGCAAGCACAGCGCCTTGTTGGAAGCTTCGAGTGTCCAGAAGGACAAGAACGCTTCTTCCGTCAAGATCGAAAGGAACGAGTGCGTGGAGTATTCCAAGGATAAAGTGTACTCACTCGGCCAGGCAATTTATCATATTGAACTCGATGATATGGGAAAAGTGACCAAGAAAGACAAGATGTCGAATGGAATTCACTCGATAACCGTCTCTTTCGAAAAGTTGGGAGAAAAAAAGCTTATCGAAAACGTCCAGCTGGAAACTGTTTCACAATTGTCATAACTCAATGAAGACCTGCGAAATGGAGGTGATTCTTTGGTCGGCATATTAATCGGCGAAAACGAGCCTATCGACCGTGCAATTCGGCGGTTTAAAAAGAAATACGAACGTTCCGGGATTCTTAAAGAAGTAAAGAAACGCGCTTTCTTCACCAAGCCTTCGGTAAAAAAGAGGATGAAACTCGCGAAGGCCATTCGCCGAGCCCAAAGAACTGAAATGGAAGAAGTCTAACGCTCTTCCAGGCTCCATCGGTTCAACATCCCTTTCGGAAATCCGGAAGGGATTTTTTATTTCAAAGGCTGGTTTCCTATTCCCTTTTTTGCCATCATGGCCTCAATCTCGGCCATTTCGCGTGGAGCATCTGCCGAAAGTATTTTGTTGCCCTCTGGAGTGACAAGCACGACATCTTCTATGCGAACTCCGATGTTATGATACATGGGGTCTACCCCCGCCGCATTCTCACCGACATAGATGCCTGGTTCGACCGTGTATGCCATTCCCGGCTGGAGAATTGGCCCCCCAACATCATGGACGTTCAGCCCCACCGGATGGCCAAGTCCATGAATAAAGAACCGACGATGTTCTTGCTTCCCCTTTTCCTTAATGAGTCCGACCTTGAACAGTCCGTCCTCGATCACTTCGTTTGCTTTTGCCTGAACATCGCGCCAGACTGCACCGGGTTTCATCATGGCGATGGAGGCATTCTGGGCGTCAAGCACGATTTGGTAGATCTTCTTCTGAGCCGATGAGAACTTTCCGTTTGCGGGGTAGGTTCGTGTCACATCACTGGAATAGCCGTGATACTCCGCAGCACAATCGGCCAGGACGATATCTCCTTCTTTGATTTGCCTGCGGTTCGAGTTGTAATGCAGAACGATGGAGTTTTCCCCCGCACCGACGATGCACGGATATCCCGGGTATTCTGACCCCATTTTTCGATACACGTATTCATACACCGCTTGCAGTTCGTATTCGTACATGCCCGGCTGACAGGACATCATCGCCTGGTTGTGGGCAGTCGCACTGATTTGCGTCGCCTTCGTCAATAAAACGATTTCCTCGGCCGATTTGACAATCCGCATCGTGTACACCAGGGGACTGGGGTCTCTGAGCTCAGTCTGACTATGCCGCGATTTTGACGCGTCGATCATGCTGCGAATCGGCTGGAGAAGTTCAGCCATTTCCCCTGTGAAGTCCGATGGAAAGGGCGGAACGAAAACGATCCTTGCCCCAGACCCAAACATCGCCGACTGGAACACTTGGCGGAAACGATCTACGGTTGCCGCATACTCCAGTCCCCTCAATTTCATCGCACCTTCCGGACCGTACCTTCTGCCGTTCCATTGTTCGCGAAGCGGATCGCGGGCCCGGACAAACAGCACTTCTTTTACCGACATCGTCTTTGAGGTGTCCTCAGGATTCCTGACAATCACACCGTTGGGAGCAAGGAGAAGAATCGACTCCGGCTCCGTGAATCCGGTCAAATAGTAGAAGTTGTCATCCTGCCGGAATTGGTATTCGACATCGGCATTCCGGATGCGCTCCCAGTTTGAATAGAAAACAGCAATCGCGCTACTGCCTATTTTTGCCATAACGGAGTCACGCCTGGCCTTGAACATTGATGGGGAACCGAGATCAGTGTCGTATTCGATGTATCGGAGATCCTGAGACAACAGGATCATGACAAACGAAGAGTGAAGGAAAAAGGAATACAGCGTTGAACGAAAGATTCTCATGATTCTCTCCTTGAGATGCTTAATTGACGGCTCAAATGTATAAAAAGGCTTGAGGGGTTGCACAAATTAGAACCCTCAAGAACTGACGGCGGTCTGCCGCAATCCCTATTGCGGCGCCTGATTGTGCGTCAATAGCGATTGACGCAAGCCAAACTACTTATTTCAGCAATACCATTTTCTGAGTGCTCGCACGCACCCCCTGTTCAAGCCGGCAGAAGTAGACCCCCGAGGCAATTGAGGGGGATCCGTGTGAGAGGTCCCACTGCGCCACATATGTCCCCGGGCTTTGAACTGCGTCAACGAGAGTTGCCACCTGACGGCCAAGCACATCAAAAACCCGAAGCTGGATTCTTCCGCGCTCAGAAACGGAATATCGGACTCGCGTCGAGGGGTTGAACGGGTTCGGGAAATTCTGGTACAGTGCAAATTCCCTGGGAATCTCGGCCGAAACAAGTTCGACATCGCTCACGGTTGCCGCAATGTATGCCGTGATGAGAAAATTCTCGTAAGAAGGTATTTTTCCCGCGACATAGTTTGCGTCGGCTCGATTGTACCAACCCAGCCCATTGACGCCATTCCGGTAGGAAGAGGATCTGTCTGTCGGAGTGGTAATACCGTCATCGAGCAGGAATTGCAGGGTATCTCCAACGCCGCCCACAACCTCCCAGACCACATGAAAATCCGTTCCCGAGGCCACGTTCACATTCAATGTCGCTAAGTCAACAAAATTCGTGGCACCCTGCGTGAGTGAGCTGATGGGAACTGTGACGTTGCCGCCCATCTGGGTTCCCGGTATTCCGGCAATACTCCCCGTCGTATTCTGAGCAAGACTCACTCGCAGGCTCCCGGTTCCTTTTAAAGCAGAAACTCCATTGTTCATCGTGAACGAAACTCCAGATAATTTCCCGGAAATATTGGGCGTAAATCTTGTCGCGAATTTCAGATTTGGGGGGACTTGAATTCCATCTCCCGGCAGAAATATGAAAAACCTCGAACTGCCAGCATACGTGAGGTTCGCCCGGGTGGAACCTGCTGTGACTCCCACAGCCTTCGCAACTGCCTGGTAGGCGTCTATCTTGCCGTTTCCCCAAGTTGTATTCGGAACACTGCCAGTGAACGCGTCCGTACGCGCTGTTGATGTGAGAAAGGACTTCACCTCGGACGCGGTGAGCGAGGGCTTCGCACCGAGCAGAAGTGCCGCTACTCCTGCAATGTGGGGGGTTGCCATGCTGGTTCCCTGAATCAAATGGTGCTTCGCACCGGGTTGGATATATGTCCCTATGGTGCTTGTATCAACACTCGAAGAGAGCGCTGCAGTTATTCCCTGCCCGGGGGCCGTTATCTCCGGTTTTTGGCGGCCGTCCGCAGTTGGGCCGATCCCGCTGAAGGTCGAAATGTCCTTGGTTCGATCGGTTCCATTATAAATGAAGGCGCGTCCATCATAGGTCGGCCATCTCCACTTCGTCACGTAAGAACCCACCGTAATAGCTCCCAGTGCGGTTGCCGGCATCGAGATGCTTTTACTGTTGTCGGCTCCGATTAATGACGCCCCCATCGTCCTGAACGCCATCCACGCGTCGTAAGAAGTTGAGCTCGTGGAGAGGTTTGAAAGATTGATCATCCATGTGCCAATGGACGGGGCCGCCCCTGAGCCATCCCGCACGTCGAATGTGACGCTTGTGTTTTGGTTGATGCTGCTCGTTGTATTTGTGACGGAAACTGTGCCGTTGGAAGTACCTGCGGACGAGCCGTTCAAGGTGACGCTCGTAGTTATTGCAGGGTTTCCGTTAAACCAAATTTCCACGTAGAATTCGTCATTGTTCGAGCCAGCGTTGGGCGTGTAAGAAGGCACCGAGACGGAAACTGAACCCGAGGAACCGGCCGAGATGCTTCCAAACGCATGGATGAGGTTGGCCCCATCGTTTCCAGCTGCGACGCAGACAACTCGACCCGGTGTCGAAACGAAGTTATTAATTGCAGATTCATATGGCCGCTTACCGTCGTGCGGGCCGCTCTGGCCGCCGATGCTCCAGTTGACCACGATCGGTTTTCCAAGAGCATTGGCTTTGTTCTGAGCATACGTGAGGCCATCAATCATTCTAGCCTCACTGAAAGACCCGTCTCCACCTTTGACTATGATGATATCTGCCTGCGGCGCGACACCCGTATATTTGTTGAGTGTTAAACCGCTCCCGGCTGCCGTGCCAGCGACATGCGTTCCATGGCCGTTGATATCTTTTTCCCGAACAGCAAAAGTCGGCGTGCCATCGTTCTCATCATCAATCTGTGCTTTCGTGTATTCGACCCCGTAGGAAAACCCTAACGGAGGACTTTCACCCGAAATGGCGGTGAGGGTTTGATCCCAAATATTGAGTATCCGCGTTTGCGTCCAGTTCGCGAGACTCCTGAAGTCGATGTGGCTCCAGTCTATCCCCGTATCATAGATCAGAACAATCGCGCCGAGTCCGCGATAAGGCGTCGCATTCACAAATCCCTGGTGGAGAAGCGTCGCACCAATCTCGGGCACGCTCACGTCAGTTTGCACAGAGTTGACGGACCCCGGGTCGAGGTAAGTCACCGGCTCAAGCGCGGCCAGCTTCAAGAGATCATTCTTTGTTACCTGAGTGGTCACAAAACCAGGCCACGATGAATTTACATGAACTCCAGCGGCCCGAACTGAAGCGGGGTCATTTGTATAGATGATGGCATCATAAAGAGCCACGCCTTCCCTGTTCTGTCCGGAAGGGGCGCGCACAGCCGCGGAAGATTTCAAAAGGGCTGCCGGAGCGGACTCGGAAACAATCGATTGAAACGCAGGATGAAGCTTCTGCCATTGCTGTTCGTTCAGGGTTTGTGCGGAGAGGGAAACAACAACAAGAAGGGCAAGCAGAACAACTCGTGCCAGGACTTTCATGACATCCTCTTATTGTGGATAGTTCTTCGAGCTATTCTGCAACGCGTGAACCGATGGAATTGTCAGGACCTTTCGCATTTCGTCGACCGTCAAACGCGCCGTGATCACATCGCCCATGACGCTGTTGATAGGAATTCCTGCGGATCGTAACTCCCCGGCGTTTGACGATCGGATGATCACGCCATATTCTTTCTCGCCGCCCGAACGGTTTGACACATCGTAGTCACTTTCAGCTGCAAACTCCCCCGCAACGAGTTTTTGGAGCGGCGGGTCAAGTTTCGCCATTTCCCGATCAGTCAGCAAAGGGCGTGCGCAACCAAGCATTAACACCACGCCGAGGAGGAGCACTTTTGCCATGAACCTTTTCGCTATTTGATGAAGACAAGCTTCTGGGTTTTGGAGAGTTTTCCCTGTTCAAGACGGGCAAAATACACGCCCGAAGAGGCCATGGTTCCGGCATCTGTGCGAGCATCCCAGTTTAGTTCATGGACTCCGGCCGACTTCTCTTGATCCACGAGTACCGCAACCTGCTTGCCCGTTTCATCATAAATGCTCAGCCGTACTCTCCCCCGTTCGGCAAGCGTGTAACGAATACGCGTCGAAGGGTTGAACGGGTTCGGATAATTGGGCTCAAGCGTGAATTGCGTTGGCTGAGCCGCCGGAGCGTCGTTCACCGATGTCAGGGCATTGGACGTGAAAATTCCGTTGGCGTGGGTTGCAGCAACCAGGAATCCGTCAACCTGTCGAGCCACAACCATACCTACGACCACATTTCCTATCGTCGATGCACCTTCCTGAGCCCACACCGTCGATGATCCGTTGAGAGTCGATGCGGAGTAGAGGCCTGTGCTCGTTGCGACATAAACAATGGCGCCGGAAGTTGTTGGCAGAATTGCAGCCCATCGTGCCGACGGGCCGTTGCCGGTTCCATCTGCGTTTTGCTCTAGATTCCCCGAAATATCCGTCCAGCTTGTACCCCCGTTTGTCGTAAGGAACAAACTCTTGACAGAATAATTCGAGAAAACGACTACTGCTGTGTCGGCATTCCTCGGGTTCACAGCGATAGAGCTTACATTGGGTGCGCTCGCGGGAAATCCAACCCCTGTGACTTCTGTCGGCGTTGGATTACCGGAGTTCGCAGCATCGATTTTATAAACCTTGCCGTTTTGAGTGCCGAAATATACCCGGTTAGCCGGAGACTTCGATGCGACAACAGCCGATATACTGGCGCCCGACCCGGCCGTGGCCGTCATCTCGGTCCAGTTGACCGCCGTTGCGCCTGAGGAACCCGATGGAATAGCCGAAAGGTCGCTGTTCCTCCAGAGGCGGTCTCCCGCCGCGTAGTACATCATGTTGCTACTATTTGGGTCAAGAACATAAGGAGTGACAAACAAGTGCGCGGTGGAACCCGTTGGCTTGAAACCTGCAAACGCTGAGTAAACGCCGTTCGCATCGAGAGTCAGACGGAGCCCGTTTCCGTTTTGTGTGCAAATGTAGTAGTACGTTCGGCCGTTGGCGATTGCCGTGATGCACCCGTCGCCTCCAGCAGGTAATACGACCCAAGTTGTGGGGCCGCTGCTAAACAAGTGGCCGTTGTCCTGCAACCCGCCGATGATGACGCCGTTTCCACTCGTTCCATGGTCAACTGCCGCAGAATAAAACTGGCTCGTCACATACCCTGTGTTGATAAGCGTCCATGTCACTGGCGAAGCCAGATCGTTCGTCGTCTTGCTAATACCTCCGTCATGGCCGGAAAGCAACACGGCCGGATTGCTGGGCAAAAAAACCATTGATTGCTGATCCGGATGATGTTCCGCGTATGAGGAAATATCATTTGCCGTTGCATAGCCTCCAACCCATGTGGTGTTGCCGGTTGTGGCAAACCCATCGGTCGAGCGATACAGGTTTGTCCCTCCGATATACACGGTGCTGCTGTCATTCGGTTTGACTTTGACGATCAGGTCGTATCCTCCTTGGGAATCAAAGTCACCGACAGGCGGCCCTACGGCGGGCAGGTTTGCGGACCTGTTCACCCACGTCCCCGTTCCTGAACCATTGTCGCTGTACTTCCAGATGCTGTGATTGTTGAGCCCGCCTCCAACCGTTTCCGCAAGAAAATAGACCACATTTTCATTTGATGGTGCTATTCCGATCACAATGCGTCCATATGTTGTTGGCCATCCCCCAGGAGTAATATTCGTCCACGTGATTCCGTCTGTTGAACGATGAATTCCCTTCGTGACTCCTTCGCCGCTGAATGTTGCGTAAACGATACCGGTAGAAGTTATTGCCACATCCGTGGAGGATGAATTTGCAGAGACATTGCCTCGAACGGGAGTCCAGCTTGTTCCCCCATTCGTGCTTCGATAAATTGCATTGTATGTTGCTGCATATACTTCGTCTTCCGAGGCATTGCTCGGGTCTGTAACCATTGCCCAGACATAGTCAAAGTTGCTATCAAATGTTTGCGGTACATTTGTCGACGTCGAAGCCAGCACATTCCACGTGACTCCATTATCGGTAGACTTGTAGATTCCATCGCCTCGATATGATGCACCCCCTCCTCCGCTCGCGCTGTTTCCCAACCGCTCCCCCGTGCCGTAATACCAGATGTTCTGCTTCGTCGCCCTGGTATCCTGGGCAACACATGTCACACTCTGCACACCGAGGCTGAGACTTGTTTCCCTCGTCCACGATGTCCCGCCGTTTGTCGACCGCCACATCCCACCGGTAATACCGCCGGCGAGGATATTATTCTCGTTGGAAACGTCAATCGCCAAAGCTCGAGTCCTTCCGCCCTGGTTCACAGGTCCGCGCGAAACCCACGTGGACGACTGTTGCTTTGAGAGGCTTCCCACACTGACCATTGCCTCGGCCGTCGGAAGTTGAGCTGCAAACGCAAGTTCTTTTTCTCGGATATTTCCGGGGATTTCGTTTGTTTTCGGGTCGCGCAACATCATCCATTCATACCGCGCCCGGGCATCTGGGTCATCCTTTTCGCCCAAAGAGGCAGTGGCATTGATAATCTGTTTCTGAGGGTCGGCCGAAAAATATCTTACGCCAAGAAAAAATGAAGCTACAGCAACGAGAAATAACGCAAAAGAAGGGAACAATCGTTTCATAACACCTCCGGGTGATGTGGTGAGTCATTGAATGAATTATCGTGCGTCATACTGATTTACGGTGTAAGAAGTTTTTCCGCCGAGTCCTTCATCCGACCGTACGTTTGCGGTGAATGAGGAGCCGACTTTGAGTCCAGGATAGGCCTGAGTCAGCTGAGGCAGAATTTCCTTTGTCGGAGAAAGAGTGAATCCGAACATTATTTGAACTTGCTGGCCTACAGCGATGGAGCTTCCAAACGCGGAGCCATAGCCCATGATGGAATCGATCCGGACGGTGGCTGAACACGGAGCCTTGGCACAGGGGCTTTGAGGATCGGACGACTTCAGGCTTTGGTCAATGGCAACGACCGTTCCAACAATGCGACAATGATTGGGAGGGATTGGTTCTCCTGCAAGCTGAATCTTCGGTGTAGAGTCGCTTTGCTTCATCCCTTCCTGATTCGATTTGCTGGAGCCGCATGAAATAAGAAAGGTCGCGCAAACACAGACGACCGAAATTCTCAACAAGTTCATGTTGTTCCTTTACGCTATTTGATAAAGACCAGCTTCTGGGTTTTGGAGAGTCTTCCTTGTTCAAGACGGGCAAAATACACGCCCGAAGAAACCGTCGTTCCGGCATTTGTACGGGCATCCCAGTTTGTTTCATAGGTGCCGGCCGGATGCTCTTGATCCACGAGCACAGCAATCTGCTTGCCCGATTCATCATAAATGCTCAGCCTCACGTTCCCCCGTTCGGCAAGGGTGTAACGAATTCGCGTCGAAGGGTTGAACGGGTTTGGATAATTGGGTTCAAGTGTAAATGTTCCCGGCTGCTGGGAAACCATTTGAGGAACGGAAGTCAGAACGGTCGCGCTGAATACTCCGTTCCCGTGGGTGGCCGCCACAACAAGGCCGTCTGAGGTGCGATAATCGAGCATGTCGACGACGACATTACCAATTACTGTGACTCCTTCTTGCGCCCAGGTCGTACTGGAACCATTCAACGTGGTCGTAGAATAGAGCCCGGTGCTCGTTGCCACGAAATAGAATGTTCCTTGCGTTGTGGGTACAATGGCAGCCCATCTGCATGAAGGACCGTTGCCTGTTCCTCCTGGATTTTGTTCGAGGTTTCCACTCACAGCTGTCCAAGACACCCCAGCGTTTGTGGTGTAATACAGGCTTTCAACGGAGTAGTTCGAATAAACCGCGATCGCCTGGTCGCCGTTGCTTGGATTCACGGCTATGCAGCTTATGTAGCCCGCAGGAAGAGCCGTGCCGATATCCGTGGGCGTCGGGTTCCCGGTGTCTGCGGCGTCGAGCCGATAGACATCGCCAGCACTTGTGCCGAAATAAAGCCGGTTGGCCGGAGTACTTTTGGACACGGCGAGTGCGGAAATAGGATTCGCCTGGACGTTCGTGTTCGTCAGTTGAGTCCAGTTCACCGTTGTTGTCACATCGCTCCCCGTTGGAATTGCTGTAAGGTCAGTGTTTCTCCAGACCATATTTCCAGCCGAGAGGTACATCATATTGGTGTTGTTTGGATCGAGAATAAATGGATTGATAAACTGATAATTTGCACCGCCCGTCGGCTGGATGTTCGCCCAGTTCGTCCAACTCCCCGCACCATTGAACCCTAAGACCCTGTACATGACGCCATTTTGGGCTGACATATAATAAGAGGACCGGGCGTCGGCAACTGCTGCGTAAGCGCCGTCTCCACTAAATAAGAAGACCCATGCCGTGGTTGTATTTGTCGAATTCGTCCACCATGTCCCATTATCCTGCAATCCGCCGACAACCTCATTGTTGCCATTTGTTGCGTGGTCAATAGCAATCGTGTAAAACTGAGAAGTAGTGTATCCATTGTTTAGGAAAGACCATGCAACCGTTCCAGCTGTGACGTCAAAGGTCTTTGTCAGCCCTCCGTCATGTCCCGAATAGAATATGATGTTGCTCCCGGGCCTGAAGAAGCCGGAATGTTGATCTGGATGATGATTTGCATAGACACCATAGTTTGCTGGTCCAGCGTAACCGCCGAGACGGGTCCATGTCGGCGTGGCCACGGAAAAGTCCGCAGTCTTGTAAAGGTTTACTCCACCGATGATCACAAAATTTTCATTGTCCGGCTTCACCTGGACGGTCATGTCGTACCCGCCCTGTGTTGAGAACTCTGCGTTGTTTGTGGCGCCAGTCTGATTCGGCAGCGATATGCCTTTGTTCACCCATGTTCCGCCCGCGCCGCTTCCATCGCCTGAGACATACGTGTACTTCCATATCTGGTGGCTGTTGATCTGGTCAACACCATTGGTCCCGTTTGATCCCTGCACCAGGAAATAGACGGCATTCTGGTTTGAAGGAGCTATCCCGATGACAATCCTGCCGTATACTGTTGGAAAACCGGCCGGCGTGATGCTCGTCCAGGTCACACCATCCGGGGACCTCGATATTCCTGGGTTTGTGACCGTGCTGTTGATCGTTGCATACACAACTCCGGTCGTCGTTACTTGTACGTCGGTCGCCGAATTATTCGCGAGAGAGCCTCGCACGGTCGTCCAACTCGTCCCCCCGTTCGTGCTTTTCAGAATAACATTGCTGGCCGCTGCATAAACTTCTCCGTCCGACGGATCAACAGCAACATTGTTCACGAAATTGAAAGCGCTGTTGAATGTTTGTGGCGTGGTTGAGGCTGTCGCAGCCAGGACTGTCCACGAAGCGCCATTGTCCGTCGATTTATAGATACCACCGCCAAGAAAAAGAGCAGAGCCGCCGCTCG
>Ga0315281_10002392_pt1 | contig 27907 bp, 20 predicted proteins | sample YL17G07_0_MG_FD_204540 | JGI IMG/M metagenome (GOLD analysis project Ga0315281, IMG submission 204540) | Sediment microbial communities from Yellowstone Lake, YNP, Wyoming, USA - YL17G07_0 | ecosystem: Environmental > Aquatic > Freshwater > Lake > Sediment | place: USA: Wyoming | collected...
ATACCCTTTCCCATGGTGGTGTCTCCTTTTCTTTTGTTGATTTCCAGTTCAACATATTAAGATTTAGGATACACCGCCTGTTTTCTATTTACCCACTTTTTTATTGTACCTCCAGTTTTTATATAATAAGCGTAGGTATGGTAAACTTTTATGTCGCGGTATGATGGTCTATATATGAGACAGAATATAACGGAAATACTCTGCAATATGACCGAAGAGCTAATCCATTCGGGTCTCAACGGAAGGACGGCCGGACGCAAGCTGACGGAACTTGTTGACAACATTCTTGTTTCAGCTTTTGAGGCCGTAGTTGCTGAGCGCGGGGAAACTCACGGAAATCGCCTGGGATTGGCGCTGGTAGCGGTGGGAGGATATGGCCGGCGTGAATTTTCTCCTTATTCCGACATCGATATAATGGTTCTCGCAAAAACCAGGGGCCGTGCCATGGCGGATACGGCCCAGGCGGTCCTCTACCGCTTCTGGGACAAGGGACTGAATATCAGCCATTGTTTCAGGACGCAGCAGGAATGCGTCGAAGACGCCATGGCCGATATACAGACCAGGACATCACTTATTGAATCGCGGTTCCTTGCAGGTGACAGGGCCCTTTTCGAGGAGTATATGAGGGATGTCTATCCCCGTATTCTCTTTAAAAAGAAGCGGGAGTTTGTCGGCGACATGCTCAGGGAGATAGATAAGCGCCATAAGACATACGGGAATTCGGTATACCTTCTGGAGCCAAATGTAAAGGAGGGATGGGGTGGTTTGCGTGATATCCATTCCCTGTCGTGGCTTGCACGTGTCGTGCTCCATATCAGCGGACAGGAAGAACTTGAACAGCTCCTGCCAGGGCCTGATTACCGGCGCTTTATCAGGGCGTACGATTTTCTGCTGACAGTCCGCCTCTGTCTTCATACTTCAGCGAAGAGGAAAAATGATATTCTTTCCTTTGAATTCCAGGATAGGGTGGCGGAATTGGCCGGTTTCAGGGATACGAAAAGATTTCTTGCAGAAGAGATCATGATGCGGCTTTATTACCGGAACGCCCGCTTTCTTATGGACACCCTTGCGCGTGTCATGAGAATTTGCGGCCGGCATTATTTCAGCCTTCCCTCGGCTCTCTTTATTAAAAGGATAAGCGCTGATTTCTACATCTCGAAAAACGAGCTGATCGTCAAGGACAGGGGGATATTCAGGAACTCGGACAAGATTTTCGAAGCATTCCTCTTCTACGCCGGTACCGGCAGAAGGTTCAGCGAGCAGGTACGGGAAAGAATAAAGGCACGTTACCTCTTCATTAACAAAAAGACAAGGTCCTCACGCAAGGCGGTGTCCTGTTTCCTCGAAATTCTGAGAAGCAGCAGGGTATACGAGACCCTTAGGGAAATGCAGGATACCGGCATCCTCGACAGGTTTATACCTGAGTTCGGGAGGTTACGGCATCTCGTAATTTTTGAGCCCTACCATCGCTATACAGTGGACGAGCATACACTTATCGCCATACGGAACCTCGAAGCGCTCAGGCAAACAAAACATAAGAAGCTCCTCTATCTCTCGGAGATCATGAAGAAGGTAAAACCGGAAGTCATGTACCTGTCGGTGCTCCTGCACGACATAGGGAAAGGGGTTTCACGAAGGCATGAGGAAGCCGGCTATAAAATGCTCAAGGGGATACTGGAGAGGTTCGGTATAGGAAGCGAGGACAGGAGCAGGATTGAATTCCTGGTGAAAAACCATATCTCACTGGCAAAGTTCGCTCTGGCAAGGGATACCGACGCACCTGAAACCGTTGTCCAGCTTGCTGAAATGGTGGAGAACGAAGAAAATCTTACTGCCCTCTACCTTATGACCTACGCGGACATGACTGCGGTAAACCCTCATTTCTGGACCGAATGGAAGGCGTATCTTTTACATGATATCTATACGAGGACCAGGGACCATATGAGAGGAACCACGTGTCATTGCTTCGACCCGGCGGATAAACAACTTAAAGCATTTGCAGAGGGTATGACGGAAAGGTACCTGATTTCACATACGGATGAGGCAATCCGGGAGGATTATCTCCTGATCTGTAACGCAGTGGAAAACAAGGTGTCGGTTGCCATAAAGGAACGACCTGATGCAACTGCGGAAATATCCGTGGCAACTTCCAATAAATCAGGGCTTTTCTCTATGATTGTCGAGGCCTTGACCCGTAATGGACTGAACATCTGCCGTGCACGGCTTTATACCGGGGAGAGCGGTATTGTTATTGACAAGTTCTTAATATCGAACTGGAAGGAACTATGGTGGCTGGGAGTGGAAGAACAGGTTGAAGAGGATATCAGGAACAATATCCTGATGCCTTCTGATATGAACAGTCATCAAAGGTGCGGGAGCATACCCTTTGCGTCAAAGAGGTTTGAGACCTTTGCAGAAATCGATAACGAAACATCGGAGAGTCATACCATTTTTGAATTGTTCCTGACCGACAGACTTGGATTGCTTTACGATATATCGCTATGGCTTTATAAATATAAGGTGGATATTACTTCAGCAATTATAAATACTGAGGATGGGGTTGCTCATGATGTTTTTTATTTGCAATATAAGGGAGGCAAGCTGAATGCTGAAGTCATACCTCACATTCTAGGGGGAATGGAAAGGTGGAGCCAGGTGGATAGCGAACAAACCCATTGTCTTTCATAGGGTTACTCTCATCGATATGAAGTTATATATGAAGAAAAAAGTTATAATTATAACAAGTGCAATTCTATTATTGGGCGTGTTCCTCTATGCTTCGAGGGGGCCCAATATCTCCAATACCCTAAAAAAACTGATTTTGCCGGAACTGGAACTTATCACCGGGAAAAAATTTATTGCGCAGAAAATCTATATAAATATTATCCCTCTGTTCATTGAAATGAAGGGGGTAAAAACGCTTGATGACAATGGAGATACAATCCTCTCGGTAGAGAGAGTCAAGGGGTATATCGGGCTTTCTGGTCTTCTTTCAAATAAAATCGCCATAAAGCGGCTTGTTGTGAAACACCCGGAGATTTCTGCAAAAAGCAGTCAGCTTTATGAAATTCTGGACAGCGTAAAACTATATCTTGCAAAAGAAAACAGAGCTCCGTTCAAGGTAGTAGTGAAGTCGGTGGAGGTATCCGACGCCAGGATGACATTTCGTGAAGGCGACGAACTCATAAGCCTGAACGGTCTTAATGCAGAAGCAATTATATCCGATAATCCACGTTTTCGTGTTTCCTCGCGAAGTTTTTCATTTGCCGGCAAGGGAATAGCCGACCTGAGAGGAGCTTTTGAAATCCTCTTCACTATAAAGGACAACACGGTAGAGATAAAAACTCTGAAAATAGCATCCTCCGGCTCGGAACTGGAGTCTAAAGCCTCTTTGGACACAAAGAGTTTGAAGGGCTTGTTTGATGTTAATCTCAGACTTCTCCTGAGCTCTGTCAAGGGGGTGTTTGGCCTCAAAAGTAATGGAGAGGGGGAAATTATTGCGGAGGGGACACTAAAACTCGACAAACTAAAACCGGAAGCGCGCTCTACCTTTATCAACATTAAAGTGCACGGGGACTTATACCTTGAGACTCTTATGGAGTTGCTGCAGGTGAAAGAGAATCTTAAGGGATACCTGAAGGTAAAAGGAGAAATAAATGGTTATCTGAAGGATCTGAAGGGGACTGCTGTTGCCGATCTCAGGAAAGGCAACCTCTTCGGGGTAGAGGTTGACGCACTGAGTTGCAATGTATCTTACCGGGACAGGCTGCTGAAGTTTAATAACGGGATCGCACAGCTTTATAATGGCGCGGCCCTTGCTGAGGCGACACTCAGACTGCCATACGTGGATTTTTACAGTTTCAGTGTAAAAGTAAAAGAGGTGAACAGCAAGGGATTATTTAAACTCATCAAATGGGACCCTCTAATTCCGGCAGGCAAAGTGACTGGCGAGATCTCATCACACGGGAACTCTTTCGCTCCTTCAGGGCGATTTATCTACAAGAGTGTGCCGAAAAATGGCGATATACTCGATAAGGTAAAGGATGCCAGCGGGTCTTTTGAGATGAGCGGCGATGTTATCAGTTTAAGATCTCTGTCCTTAGATACAGGTGTGGCACATGTGGATGCTGCCGGCAGCGTGGATTTTGCAAACAAGACACTCGCCTTCACAGGAACAGGCCTGACCAGCGACGTGAAAGAGTTTTCTGCTCCCTATTTCACCGCATTGTCCGGTCCCGTGAAATTTACCGTTTCCGTGCGTGGAGCGCTGAACGATCCGGAACTGGAAGCGCAAATCGATTCCACTAACGCGCTGTTCAACACGGGTGGACTGGGCGCGCCGGATGTTTTCAGGGAGAAGGCATATATCCTGGACGCTCTGAATACGTCACTCCTCTACCGCAAAAACCTGCTCTCTGTCAGGGCATTGAAGGCCCGTTCAGCAAAGGAAGAAATAGGCATGGCAGGGAACATTTATTTCAGGCAAGCCAAAAAACTATTCGATGTGAAATATCCTGATTTCGATCTTGCCGTATACGGCAGAAATATTGAGGCAAAGGGTATTGCCGAGGCCTTTAAGGATAGTCCGCATTTCTCAGGTACAACAGACACAAATTTCAGACTCCAGGGGCAAAAGGATGATCTCAGGGCGACAGGTGATTTTCGCGCCAGAGATATTTCCCTTGATAATACACCTGTAGGGAACTTTGCAGAGGGTAATGTTGCCTATTGGAAAAAGAAATTCAACTTCCCCCGCCTTGTTATAAGAAAGGGGATTTCGACAATGAATGCTGAAGGGAGCATCTCACTCGACAGAAACTTCTCCTTTACGCTCGATGGCGAAAAGATCGGCTGTATTGACCTTGTTCCCCTAAAGCACAGGGGAAAGCTTGCGTCAAAGTTGCAGGATACGACATTCCTTGAGTCTTTGTACTTTACGGCTGTAAATATGAAAGGTGACGGTACTTTCGATCATCCCCACATCAGCGCCGCTGGTGAGGTAAGCGGTGGTCAATACAAAGGGCGATTAATCGGCAGGGGAAATTTCAGTATGACCCTGGATGGTAATGACGTCACCGCTGCAGCTACTCTTCTTGACGGAAAACTGAGCGCAAAGGGCACGGCACATCTTTCCGGCGAGATGCCGTGGTCCGCAGATATGGACCTCCAGCCCGCCAGGTATGATCTTATTCTGGCGAATTTCATGAGAGAGTTGCCCGAGGACCTGCTCCTAACCCTGAAAGGGACAATACATATGCAGGGGGACAGAAAACATCTGAATGCCGTGGCCTCAATAGACAAAGCTCATCTCTACCTGTACGGGACCGGCTTTTCCAATAATTCCTCTATTACCGCCAAACTGCAGGATGGGAAACTGTCTCTGGAGAATCTTTCCATGAAGAGTGATACCACTGAATTCAGAGTAGGCGGAAAGGTAGACGTCGGGAAAGGGTATGACCTGCTTATCGAAGGCTCCTCCTCCCTTGCGCCGGTGAAAGCGTTCTTCAGAAATATCGAGGTGATAAAGGGGAACGCTACCTTTGTCTTAGGGATATCAGGCGACTGGGAAAAACCAAAAATAAACGGCTCTATGGATGTCACCGGCGGAACCCTGGGACTGAAAGGCATCCATTCCCGGTTATCCTCCGTTTCCGCCTATATGTATGTGGATGATGACAGGATAGTTATTCAAGAGGCAACCGGCAAGTTATCCGGAGGAGATATTTCAGTTTCAGGTACCGCATATATCCAGAAGTTTGCACTCAAGCGGTTTTTTCTTGATTCACACGTAAAGGGGCTTACGGCTGCTTTAGAAAAGGATTTGTGGGTCAATCTGGATGGTGACCTGCAATATCGCGGCACTTCTCAAACACAGACACTTTCCGGTGATATCACAGCCAGGAGAGCACGCTATTCAGGGCGAATCGAATGGAAAAGCTGGCTGCTTAAGTCCATGCAGAAGGAGAGGATCAAGACTGAGGTCAGCAAACTTGACATGACCAACCTGAATATCCGGCTGAGCGGTACTAATCTCATTATCGATAACAACGTCGCACGGTCGTCGATGAAGATGGACCTTCTTCTGAGGGGGACGGTCGGTCAGCCTGTCCTTCTTGGAAAGGTTGAGGCAAAGGAGGGTATTGTCTTTTTCAGGAATAATGAGTTTAATATCCTCAGGGTAACTGTGGATTTTTCGAACCCGAACCAGATACACCCCTATTTTGATATTATGGCCGAGACAAAGGTCAGAAGCTATAATATACGGTTGAGCCTCAACGGGTATTCTGACCAGTTCAGCTTTACTCTCTCATCCGATCCCCCACTGAATGAAACTGATATATTCAGTCTCCTGACTGTGGGCTACATAGGGAAGAATCTGAAAGGACTTGAGGGAGGAATCGGAGCGGGCGAGGCCACCTCGTTTCTCACGGGAAAGCTTCAGGACGTGGTCGAGGAGAGATTGAAGACTGTTACGGGATTCGACAGGGTACAGATAGACCCTTATATTTCGAAGTCGACGGGAACGGTCACTCCCAGGGTGACCATTGCAAAGCGCCTGATGAGCGATAAGCTCTATGTCACTTACAGTACCTCTGTGGCAACGGGAGAAGAGCAGGTATGGAAGCTGGAGTATATCCTGGGGAAAAACATTTCCCTTGTAGGCGTTCGGGATGAGAAAGGCGGTCTTGGTGGAGATATCAAGTTCAGGTTCGAATTCAAATAATACGGGGGAATCGGGGTTGGAGATGAAGTGTAATGCTGCTTCAACGTCTCTGAGGAGAGCGTTTTTTTTCATACTTGCTGTTTATATTTTGTTCCCTTCCCTGTCCTTCTCCGCAACTGAAGAGCCGTCGTATCAAATTCGTAAGATAACGGTAAAAGGGCTTACATCTCTTCCGCAGGAACGCTTCTTCGATTTGCTGAGTATCCGTGTCGGTAAAGCGTTTGACAGAGGTGATCTGAATGCAGGGATTAAACGGGCTTTTTTAACAGGTCTTTTCAATGATATTTCGGTCGAAACCGTAATAGAAGATGATGGGCTGATTAATATAACCGTGAAAGAGAAGGAAGTTATCGCCTCCATACAAATAAAGGGTAACGAACACTTTTCCAAAAGATTTGTAAAGAAACAACTAACGGTAAGCGCGGGGGAAAAGATCAATGCAGTGAAGGTTAGCCAAAGCATTAAGACTCTTAAGGACGAAATGGTCATGCGGGGATTTGCTGATGCGCAGGTGAACTATTCCTTTGTGCCCAGGAAGAAAAACAGGGTTTCGCTCATTGTTGAAGTTAAGGAAGGGGACCCTCTTATAATCAAGGATATTGTGATTTTAGGACCAGAGGATGTCATCAGGTCCCGCCTGTCTCTTTCAAGGGGAGATATATACGACCGTACAAAACTGCAACAGACGTCAAAAAAGGTTATAGCCTACTACAGGGAAGCGGGACACATCGGCGCCTCAATGGCCTGTACTTATAAGGATGGTATTGTATCCATATTGCTTAATACAGGGAAAATTCTTACTGTTTCCTTTGTGGGGAACACATCCATTCATGCAGAGGCACTGATGAAGGAGGTCCTTTTTTTTGAGTTAAACGAATTCAGCGATGATCTGCTGGACGAAACCAGAAGCAGGATAGAAGCCTTGTACCACCGGCAGGGCTATCCTTTTGCGCAAGTTGCGCCTGTGCAGACTGTGACTGACAAGACTATTGGCCTGGAATTTTTCATCTTTGAGGGTGAAAGCTACCGGGTTAATCAGGTGAATTTTACAGGGGCGACTATTTCATCTGCAACCTTGAGGACCATTCTGGAGTTAAGACCCGGGAATCTTTACAATCCCGACATGCTTGAGGCAGACACCGATACCCTGGTTGAGTTCTATCATGCGCTTGGGTATATTTATGCAGAGATACATGCCCCCGAGTTAAAGATGAACAATAACATTGTGGATATACTGTACCTGATAAAAGAGGGCACTCAGGTTAAATTAAGAAACATTTCGATGAAAGGAAAAGGGGAGATTGCGGAATCCGAATTAGTGAATATGATACCGGTAAAACCCGGGCAACCTTATAATGAGGTGGACATTACGGATGCGAGAAGAATAATTCTCGATATGTATAACAAACGCGGTTTTATCGATGCACGGGTAACCGCTGAAAGGAGCATTACCGATGCTTTCGCCGATATTGCCTTCACCGTGCAGGAGGGCGCTGTTTCTCTATTCGGCAAGGTTATTATTATTGGTAACGAGCGGACCCGTCATAGCATTATAGAGCGTGAAATCGTCCACCAGGAAGGACATCCTCTGGACTACAGTCTGCTCCTGAAAGAAAAACAGGAATTATACCGGTTGGGTCTGTTCAGCGATATAGAGATTACACCTTTAGAAAAATCGGATACGAAAAGAGATATTATTTACAAACTGACAGAAGCCAATAACGGCGCTGTGGAATTCGGCTTCGGATACGGGGAGTATGAAAAGTACCGTGGTTTTGTCGATCTAAGTTACAGGAATCTCTGGGGAATGAACAGGCAGGCGTCATTCAGAACGGAGATGAGTTCCCTGGAACAACGCTATATTCTTTCCTATAATGAACCGTGGTTTTTTTACAAAGAACTTACTTTCAGGGCACTGCTCCTGCACGAGAACAGGAAGGAGATAAATATTGATAACGGTGATGTACAGTACCGCCTAAAGAGAGATACGGCAAGTGCGGGTATCGAAAAAAAGATACTTGGAAACGTAAAAGCTGAATTATACTACGATTTCTCTGTCGTTAATACGTTTGAAGTACAGCCTGACATAGTCCTGAGCAGAGAAGATGTCGGTACCCTCATTATCAGCGGCATACGTCCCGGCCTGCTCTACGATACCAGAGATAATCCCTTCGAGCCCAAAAAAGGAACACTAGCAGGTCTTACAGTTAAATTCGCCTCCTCCGTACTTTTTTCACAGACTGATTTCACCAAAGTTACCATGTATGCCAACAAGTATTACAGCCTGCATAAAAGAGTGGTTCTCGCCCTGTCCGCGCGGGTAGGAGCTGCGAACGGGTTTGGTTCCACACGGGAATTGCCTATTGTGGAAAGATTTTTTCTCGGAGGAAGGACAACAGTACGAGGCTATGCGCAGGACACACTCGGCACTAAGGGAACAGATGGAAATCCCACAGGGGGGAATGCTTTTGTCATGGGGAATGTTGAATTAAGGGCTGATGTGGGGAAAGGGTTCGGATTTGTTACTTTTATTGACGGCGGCAATGTATGGAGGAAGTTAGAAAAAGCGGATATTGCGGATTTAAAGTACACCACCGGAATGGGAATACGCTACAATACACCTGTAGGACCGTTCCGGATAGATTACGGACACAAATTGAATCGGGAAACAGGAGAGAGCCGTGGAGAGATACATTTCAGTCTCGGTCATGCATTCTGAAAACGGTACATGGTTTGCAACTGACAAAAAGCTGCGATGGGGAGGGATAGCGTTTGCTTTTCTGACAATCTTTTTATGCCTCCTCCTGTCATCACTCTGTTATGCAGAGGTGATAGACAGGGTGGTAGCTTACGTGGACGATGCGGCCATTACTCTTTCTGACTTCAGGGAGATGCAAAAAGCTATGAAGAAAGCGCTGCCCAGTATTACCGATGAGGATGTCCTGAACTCCATGATTAACAGTCTTATCCTGCTTAAGGAGGGCAGGAGAATGCGCCTTGAAGCTCCATCGAAGGATGAAATAGTACGCGCTTACATCGAGATCAGGATAAAATCTCCACTTATTGTGAAGGAAGTGGAAATCGAGAAGTTTTACCGGGAACACAGGGAAGAATTTAAAGAAAAGGAATATATTGCGGTCAGAGATGAAATTGAGCGGTACCTGTTTGAGCTTGAAACCAACAGACAACTGAAAAGGCACCTGGAGGAATTAAAGGCTAACGCTTCTGTAAAAATACAGCTTAAAGAGTAATGATAACCGCATGCTCATTGCATTCCGGGAATTTAGGACACTTCATACAGTCGCCCCATATTTTGTGGGGAAGTCCTGCCTTATCGATTTCCTTGAATCCTATCTTTTTAAAAAAATCAGGATGATAGGTAAGGGCAAAAACATTATTTACTCCGATTTCACCGGCCTCTTCCAGACACTTTTTCACGAGCGCCTTACCGATACCGAGATGCTGATATTCCTCCTTTACGGCAAGAGAGCGTACTTCTGCAAGGTCTTCCCATACAATGCGGAGAGCGCATACGCCTTTCAACACGCCTTCATCTTCATAGATGATAAAATCTCTGACGCTTTCATAAAGCTCGTTAAGGGCACGGGGAAGCATCTCCTCCCGCTTCGCAAATTCATTGATGAATTTGTGTATTAGACGTATATCCGCTATTTTAGCCTTTCGTATCTTCAACCAGTTGGTATCCTTTCCTGAGTAATGTGCTGTTTACCGCTACCGAATCGCTTCTGCGGGTCGGGGTTATTACACGGAGACCTTCCAGTGTGGAATCGAGGGATATAATGCTCATTACGGAAATCAATGCACCCAACATCACCATGTTGGCTGATTTTGGCGCAGAGCTTAAAGCAGCAATCCCGCTGGCCGGTACCTTTAGCAACCTGATATCCTTACGGGGTGGCCTAATGCTTATCATCGATGAGTCGTAAGCGAGAAGCCCTTGTGCAACAATGCGTTCGGAGAAACGTTTATAAGACGCCTCGTTCATGACAGCCAGAATGTCAGGATTCCGAACAACGGGGGAGCCAATCATCTCATCAGAGATTATAACTGTGCAGTGCGCTGTCCCACCTCTCATTTCCGCGCCATACGACGGGAACCAGGTGACCTCCTTCTTTTCTATCATGGCAGCATACGCTATTATTTTTCCCAAAAAGAGAACGCCCTGGCCTCCCGATCCTGCAATGTATATCCGCTTTCCCATAGGTTCAGCGGCAGAAGCCGGGAGAGTTTTTAAAAATTCCGAGTTTGAATTCAACTATCATTTTGTCCCTTATCCAGGCAATGGACTCTTCAGGCGGCATTCCCCAATCAGTAGGGCAGGGGGACACGATCTCCACAAAGCTGAACCCCTTTCCTTCCATCTGATTTCTGAATGCTTTCTCCACCAGACTCTTTACCTGAGCGATAGAGCTGACCGAGTCCACAGAACCACGCGCTATAAAAACAGCTCCTTCTATGGTTGACAGCATTTCCGCAACATGCAGGGGATGGCCGGAGATTGTGCAATTCCTGCCGCCTGGAGTGGTGGTTGTCACCTGGTTCGCGAGTGTCGTGGGCGCCATCTGCCCACCTGTCATCCCATATGTCGCGTTGTTTACAAAAAAAACCGTTATATTTTCTCCCCTGTTGGCCGCGTGGATTATTTCGGACGTGCCAATAGCCGCAAGATCTCCATCCCCCTGGTATGAAAAGATTATCCTGTCCGGCAAGACCCTCTTCATCCCGGTTGCAGCGGCCGGTGGCCTGCCATGTGCAACCTCTATCATATCGAAGTCGAAATAGTCATAAGCAAAAACAGCACACCCCACCGGAGCAATGCCGATAGTCCTTTCACGAATATCCAACTCATCAATAACTTCAGCAATAATTCTGTGAATTAGACTGTGGCCGCATCCGGGACAATAATGGAACGGAGTTTTTCTGAGCGATGAAGGCTTCGTGAAAACCTTTTCCATGAAACTAATTATACCATAACCAAATCTATTCGACCATGACACGCTATATACGGCAAACACCTTCACTATTTACGAAGTGTTGGAGTTGGCAATTATGATTCCCTCAAGTAATCCGTAATCGCTTACAATAACCTCATATGCGCCTATAATCTCCATCAGTGTTATCAGTATCACAACGCCTGGAATTATAATGTCAGCCCTTTCGGGGTCAAGCCCTTTTACTTCACGTCGCTGCTCAAGTTTCATTTGCAATAGGCCGTTCAATAAAAAAGTGAGGGTTTGGAGAGAGAGCTTATGACCATGAATCTTATCGCCATCATATTCATCCATGTGTAAATCCATGGCTGCGACGGTTGTTGCCGTACCTCCCGTGGCTATAAGAACAGGGGAGAGCGATAACCCGGGAGTAATTCCTGTATTTGAATAGGATTTCATGACCTCCCTGCGAATATCTTCCTTAATTTGTGCAATTTCCTCATCATTAGGTGGATCATGAGCGATAAAATTATCCAAATATTTAACCGCTCCAATGGGAACACTCCCCTTTATTAAAGGGTTAGTTGAACCATATGTCTTAACATACTCGGTGCTGCCACCTCCGATATCGATTACAAAAGAAGAGACGGAATTCATAGACTGCCTTATAGAATTTGTTCCGAATATACCTTTAAGAGTAAGTTCAGCCTCTTCATCTCCAGAGATAATTTTGATTTCAATGCCGGAACTTTCCTTAACCCTTTTTATAAACTCCGCTCCATCTTCCGCTTCACGCAAAGCGCTTGTTCCCACTGATAAAATACTCTCTGATCCGTACTCGTTGCACGTATCTTTAAAGCTTCTAAGACATCTGATTGAATTCTCTATGCCCTCATTGTCGAGCTTGCCGGACTTTAGAATGTTTTTACCGACCCTGGTAATAGCCCTGCGCTGCGCAATGCGCAACAATTTTCCCTCATGAACATATCCGATGAGGAGCCGCAGAGTATTAGTCCCTACATCAATGGCAGAAACAGGAGCAGGGCACTGAGCTCTCATCGGGTTTCATTGATGATAGCTATAATCTCGTTGAGAGCATTTTCCAGAGGAACCCTTCGTGCCTCTTTGGTGCGACGCATTTTAACTTCAATCTGATTATCTTTCAAAGACTTCTCACCTAAAACTACATGTACCGGTATGCCGATAAGGTCTGCATCTTTAAACTTGACACCGGGCCTCTCATCCCTGTCGTCGACCATAACGTCAAACTTGTGTGCAGCAAGTCCTTGGTATAGGGTATCGGTGATCTCCCAAGTCCTCGAATCTGTTACGCTAAGAGGAATGATCTCCACATCAAAGGGAGCTATACTCCGCGGCCATATCATGCCGTCTTTATCATTGTTCTGCTCAATGGCGGCAGCGGCAATTCTTGCAGGACCAATGCCGTAACTGCCCATTATTATCGGTTTCTCCAGTCCATCCTTATCTAGAAAGACAGCATTCAGGGGGGTTGAGTATTTAGTGCCAAGTTTGAAAATGTTACCTATTTCAATGACTCTCTCAATTCTTATCACAGTTGAACAGGTTGGGCAGAGGTCTCCTTCCGTTGCTGTATGAAGATCGTGCCACTCAGCATCGAAATGAACACCGGGCTTTACACCCTTCATATGATAATCAGGCTTATTGGCGCCTGATACATAGGCACCTTCTTTGAGTGAATTATCGGCAAGTACGCGGATTTTATGTCCCAGTGGGCCTATAAATCCGGCCTCAACACCAAGGATTGAAAGCACTTCATCCTTGCCGGCAGGTCTGAACGTTCCGATAATCTTCATAAGTTTCTTTTCATGTAAATCCTGGTCACCCCTTATCAGTGCCAGCACAGGCTGATCATTGGTTATGAAAAGCAGGCTTTTAATAAAATAGGAAGGAGCCATTTTCATAAATGAAGAAACTTCTTTAATTGTTCTTTTCTGTGGCGTATGCACTTCCTCATATGCCAGGTCTTTGTCTTCATTTCTAACGGGAACTGAGATGGCAACCTCAACATTTGCCGTATAACCGCATGTATTACATACAACTACATCATCTTCACCCGCAGAACTTGGCGCCATGAACTCGTGTGCTGCAGCTCCGCCCATCATCCCTGTGTCGGATTCTACCTGGTAAAATGTTAAACCGCATCTTTTGAATATCCTGTGATAAGCTTCCGCATGTATCTCATAAATTTTATCAAGGCCTTCCTCGTCACTATCAAAACTGTAGCTGTCTTTCATAATGAATTCCCTGGTCCTGAGAATACCGCTCTTGGGCCTGGCCTCATCTCTCAACTTGGTCTGTATCTGGTACCATACCTGGGGAAGGTCGCGGTAAGAGCGGATCTCTCGTGAAGCAAGCCAGGTCATTATCTCCTCATGGGTCATGCCAAGGCACATGTCCCTGTCTGTCCTGTCCTTGAGACGGAACATTTCTTCTTTGATTTCGAACCAACGACCGGTTTTCTGCCATATTTCAGCGGGATGCATAATGGGCATGGAGAGTTCCTGGGCTCCTATGGCATCCATCTCTTCCTTGAGAATCCTGTTGATCTTATTCATAACACGCCAGCCAAGGGGAAGGTATATATATAGTCCTGATGCAAGTTGTCTGACGTATCCTGCTCTGAGCATTAATTTATGACTGATGGCCTCCGCGTCAGAAGGTACTTCCCTCATGGTGGGTATCAACATTTTAGAAAAGTTCATGATATGCCTCCGCGTGAAATGGAATCTTTCACTATATCATTAATTCCGCTGAAATGACAATAAAATGTCCCAAAAAAGAAGTCTGTTTCAAGGAATACTGCAAAGGGTGGTCTTGCTGAGATATTGCAAAATAGCATTGTATCAAAAAATCTCAACTTACGATAAATTTCTCCGAAGGTGCAAAGTAAACAAAATTAAAATTACTATATATCAACATGTTATATCTGGATTGATAGGGCCGAAGCAAGCACTTGTTCCCCCTTAGCATATATTTACTTTACATAATATATCTTATCAGACTAATTAAATAAACATCTCTTGTTGATAACTTGTTGTAAACCAGGTTAGCAGCAGAGAGGCATTAGCCGTATTGCCGGGTTTTAGCGAAGATGTCCAACTTCTATGCAGGCAAAAAAAGATTATAGGTTAGAGGGTTCCAAATATTTTATGGGAACGCCAGCGGCCATGCCGTTGCTGACCTCTGTAAGATGAATATTAGCAAGCATTCCAGCATGGATAAATTCCATGTCCTTTATCAAAACCTTGATATAATTATCTGTAGTGCCGATAAACCCTTCATTGCATTCATGCTCTATAACGGTTTTGAGTACCCTGCCCAGGTTATTTCGAATATATAAGTCATGTTTTGATGTGCCTGTCTCCCGCAAAATTGCAACCCGGTCCTTTTTAATACTGTCAGGCACACGGTGAGGTAAAGATAATGCTTTTGTTCCGGGACGCACTGAATACGGGAAAATATGGAGATATGAAAATGGCAATGATTCAATAAAGTTATTAGTAGTAGTAAACTCCTTTTCGCCCTCTCCTGGAAAGCCTACAATGACATCTGTCCCTATGGCTAAATCAGGAAAACGTTCTGCAATGTTTTCTACCCCTTTCCTGTAATCAGCAGCAGTATAATGCCTGTTCATGAGCTTTAAAATTGTATCATCACCGCTTTGAAGCGGGATATGAAGATGTGAACAAATCCGCTTATCTGATATAAGATCGAGCAGTTCCTCAGTAATCTCTCTTACCTCAAGTGAACTTAAACGGACTCTTATACTAGAAGTTGCTTTAAGTATTTCCCGTAAAAGTAAAGAAAGATTCTTTTTCCGTGGCATATCAAGGCCGTAAGTGCCCAGATGAATTCCCGTTAAAACAACTTCACCGTATCCTGTTGATTCATAAGAGACTATTTCATTAATAATATCTTCAAGAAGAACGCTTGTGGATATCCCTCTCGCTTTAGGTATCGCACAGTAGCTACAGGAATAATTGCAGCCGTCCTGTACCTTTATAATTGGCCGATGTCTTGGATAAAGGGATAACGTCTTACTCTCGTCCAAGCCAGTGCTATCAATCAAATTGAATATAGTGCTTTTATCCCTATTTTTTACTACAACAATTGAATCGTCCAGCTCTTTGATCGTATCAGGGTTTAACTCAGAATAACATCCGGTAACAATAATCTTCGAGTTCTTTCTTAACGCCCTATTAAGTAATTGTCTTGAGCGGTAATCAGCTTTTGATGTAACTGTGCAGGTATTTATAATGTAAAGATCAGGGGTCCCGGAAGGCTCCACAATCTCGTGCCCGGAATTTATTAAAGCCTTTTCAATAGAGAGACTTTCGGCCTGATTTGTTTTACATCCCAGGGTTACGATAGATATCTTCATGTATTTAGCGAAATAACAGTTCCGTCGAGAGTGTGTCTGTTTGTTTTTTCAATTCTTGCCTGCACAATATCTCCAGGCTTTAGTGAAGAATGGACGGGAAATAGTACAATCTTGTTTGTTCTGGTCCTGCCTGTGAATATTTCAGGAGATTTATCACTATACCCTTCCACAAGCACCTCTTGAATTGTCCCTTGAATCTGGCTGTTCTTACTGTCGGTGAGTTCATTTTGAGTTTCTATGATCTCGTAAAGCCTCTCCGATCTTACTTTATCGGGTATGTGACCTTCCATATCGGCAGCTTTTGTTCCTGTTCGGGCAGAATATTTGAAAGCAAAAAGACCATCGAAGCCGATCTCCCTCAAAGCTTTCACCGTTGCAGCATGGTCCTCATCCGTCTCTTGAGGAAAACCGGTTATAATATCTGATGTAATAGCAATTTCCGGTATTTCCCTTCTAAGCATCTCCACTTTCATCATATAGTCATTATAGGTATATTTCCTGTTCATTTTCTTCAAGACATTAGTAGAACCTGATTGAAGGGGAAGATGTATATGCTCGCAAACCTTTTCAAGGTCCCTCATGACACAGACAAGTTCTGGAGAAAGATCCTTGGGATGGGAAGTGACGAACCTGATCCTTTCGAGCCCCTCAATATTGTTCACTTCAACCAGAAGAGTCGGAAAATCAACTGAACTACAATAGGAATTCACATTCTGACCGAGGAGAGTAACCTCTTTATAGCCTTTTTCAGCAAGGCCCCTGATTTCCTTGATAATATCGCTACCCGCCCTGCTCTTCTCCCTTCCTCGGGTGTGAGGCACAATACAATAGCTGCAAAAATTGTTACAGCCAAACATTATGTTTACCCAAGAACGAATTCTGTCCTCACGATGCGCTGGGAATTCCATATCGGCAAGAGCAGGATTATCATCTACAAAAACAAAATCAGAACTTGTATGGATTATTTCCCGTACTTTATGAATATTCTGAGGACCAAAAATAAAGTCGACATGCGGAGCCCTTTTATGAATACTCTTGCCCTTGTGTTGGGCAACACAGCCGGCAACCGCAATTCTAATATCAGGCTTTCTTTTTCTTAAAGGTTTTAATCTGCCTAGTTCGCTGAAGAACTTCTGCTCCGCTTTTTGTCTAATACTGCAGGTATTGAATATAATGATATCTGCATCTTCAGGGCTTTCTGCGCACGTATATCCCTCTTCTTCAAGCATGCCGGCCATCTTCTCCGAATCATGCACATTCATCTGACAACCCATTGTGTTAATGTAATACTTTTTCATAATAATTATATATGAATCAATAGGTTTTGGCGCACATAATCAACTGAACCTTTAGCTGCGCAACGGCAGCATATATTGTATCATTTCCCGGCGCAGCCAAAGGGTTAGTTACTTATTTCCCTTTTAGTGCGTTTTCCACCATCAGTTTTGTAATTGCTCTCGCAAAGGCGGCAGGGTCCTTCGGTTTAGAGCCCTCCAGCAATACAGCCTGGTTATAAAGTAAAGCGCTGTACTCCTTAAGAAGCGGACTTTCCCTGTCCTTGCTGAAAATCTCTTCCATTGCGACCACAAGCGGGTGAGCAGAATTTATTTCGAAAATTCTTTTAGTTGATGGAACCTCTTTTCCCATGGCTTTCAGTAACTTTTCAACTTGAGGATCCATGTCACCCTCATCGGCGACGAGGCAACAGGCTGAATCCTTCAACCTGCCGGATAAGCGTACTTCTTTAACATCATCCTTTAACTGTTCCCTTATAAGCTCTATGAGTTTGCCGAACTTCTCTTTTTCTTTTTCCCTGTCCTGACTTTCCGACTTGTCCAGTTTTACATCGCCCTTTATAGCCGACTTAAATTTTTTACCTTTATACTCGGACAGATCGCCCATTATAAAATCATCTAGTTCATCAAGGAGAACAAGCACTTCAAACCCTTTTTCGTTGAAAGCTTCGAGATAAGGAGATTTCGCCGCATCATCATATGAGGCTCCGGTGATATAATAAATATCTTCCTGTCCCTCCTTCATTTCTTCAGTATATTTTTGCAGAGTTGTATAGACACCCTTTTCCTTCTTTGTAGACTGCAAAAGGAGGAGGTCTGCAATAGTCTCTCTTTTTGCGAAATCGAAATGGATGCCTTCCTTTATTATCTTCCCGAACTCTTTGTAAAAAGAAAGATATTTCTCATATTCGTTTAGCTTCATATCACTCAGGGCATCAAGAACCTTCTTCGTGATATTCTTTTTTATAACATCCACTTGCCGGTTGTTCTGCAATATTTCACGCGAAACATTCAGTGGCAGGTCGGAAGAATCGATAACGCCCCTCACGAAACGCAGGTAAGGCGGCAGCAATTCTTCACAGTGGTCCATAATCTGGACCCTTCTCACATAAAGGACGGGACCTATCTTGTAGTCTTTATAATAAATATTAAAAGGCGCCTGTGAGGGAATATAGAGGAGCGCGGTAAATTCTGATGTCCCTTCAGCTTTATAATGTAACACTTTCGCAGGTTCACTAAAATCATGAGAAACATGCTTGTAGAATTCGCTGTATTCACTTTCGGTTATCTCTGATTTCTCCTTGAGCCATATAGCTTTTCTAGAGTTAAGTGTTTCCTCTTCCCGGATAGTTACCTTCTGGTTTTTGTCGATCTCGCTCTGCTTTTGCCGCTCTACTTCCATGACAACAGGATGCTCTATGAAATCGGAGTACTTCTTTATAATGCTCCGGAGTTCCCACTCCTCCAGGTATTTCTTCTCCTCCTCTTTGAGATGGAGTATCACGTCAGTTCCTTTGTCGCTCTTCTCTATGTCCTCCACGATAAAGGATCCGTCGGCAGTGGATTCCCACTTTATTCCTGTTTTATTCAGAGAGCCTGCTTTTCTGGAGATAACAGTGACCTTGTCCGCAACCATGAATGAAGCGTAGAATCCCACCCCGAACTGACCGATGAGTTCGATGGAATCTTTTGCTTCCCTGTTTTGAATGGCTTTGATAAACTCTTTTGTTCCGGAATGAGCTATAGTACCGAGTTCCCTTATAGCCTCTTCCTTTGTCATGCCGCTGCCATTATCACTAATGGTCAGAGTTCCGGTATTTTTGTCAGGGATAAGGGTAATCTTCCATTCCTGACCTCCCTCGGCCATCGAACTGTCGGTAAGGGACTCATACCTTGCCTTATCAATGGCATCAGAGGCATTTGAGACAAGTTCCCTCAGGAATATTTCCTTATGGGAATAGAGAGAGTGAATCATTAAATCGAGAAGCTGCTTGATTTCGGTCTTGAATTCCATTTTTTGCAACGACACGTTAAATCACCTCGCTGAATTTATTTTGCACTCCTACATGAAGAGTGCTAATGTTTATTACTATAATAAAATAAAAGTCAACGTACACATTTAAGTTATAGTTATCCCCTTGATACATTTACAAAATTATAAGGAGAGGCCGTATTCTTTTATTTTTGTGAGGAGCGTTTTGTAACTCACCTTCAGCAGTTCAGCGGCCCGACTCTTATTTCCGTGTGTCTGCTGAAGTGCTTCCTCTATTTTATCCCTCTCCACTACACGTATGGCGGATTGAGTGACATCATGAAGAGATGTGCCCGGATAGTCAGTGCTAGCAGCATAAGGGGAGTTGCCGGAAAAAACAAAATGGCTGGTAAGGATTTTTTTGCCGTCACACAAAATGATAGCCCTCTCCATTGCATTGCATAGTTCCCGCACATTACCCCTCCAATCATGCTGTAGCAGCACATTTTCCACGTCTTCAGGAATGGCGGGTTCCTCTTTGTTCATCTCCTGTGAAAAGAGCTTCATGAAATGTCTGGCGAGGGGGATAATGTCCTCCCTCCTCTGTCTGAGCGAAGGTAGAATAATGGGGAAAACATTAAGGCGATAATAAAGGTCCTCTCTGAAGCTACCGTTTCTTACTGCATTTTCGACATTCTTGTTGCTTGCTGCTATCACCCTCACGTTGACACGTATGGTCTTTACCCCCCCTACTCTCTCAAACTCGTTTTCCTGAAGTACTCGCAGCAGTTTTGACTGCAGGACTGTCTCCATATCTCCTATTTCATCGAGAAAAATGGTCCCTCTGTCACCCAGTTCGAATTTCCCGAGTTTCACTTCACTTGCGCCGGTAAAAGCACCCCTGTCATGACCAAACATTTCGTTTTCAACCAGATCTTTTGAAATGGCAGCGCAATTGATTGCAACAAAAGGTTCTTTTGCGCGTGGACTCAAGTAGTGGATGGCACGTGCCACCACTTCTTTCCCCGTGCCACTCTCCCCGAGAAGCAAAACTGTAGTCTTGAGAGGGGCAATTTTTGCCACCTTCTCCATAACTTCGCACCACATCCTGCTGCAACCCACAATATCAGGCATTTTGAGGTATTTTGAAAATTCTTTTTTCAGTACAATGTTTTCACGCTGCATGCTCTTGTCTTCAAGAGCTCTTTTTATTATCAGCACAAGATGTTCGCTGTCAAAGGGTTTTGTAATAAAATCATAGGCGCCATCCTTGACAGCCCGCACCGCGACTTCTATGCTGCCGAAGGCTGTCATGACAATAACAGGCATCAAGGGGAAACTCTCTTTTGCGGCCCGAAGAATCTCGAAGCCTTCACCGTCAGGCAGACGCATATCAGTAATCACCGCATCAATACCACCGCCTGAAAGTATTGCAAGACCGTCCCTCACATAGTACGCAGTCCTGGCACTGAACCCTTCGGATTGAAACGTCTTCACAAGCATGTCCGCCATACTTTTCTTGTCCTCGACTATAAGAACAGTTGGCTTTTCGATCAGTTCCTTCAGTTTCCCGCTCACAAAGTCTCCTCAGGCAGAAACAAGTTGAATGTGCTCCCTTCACCCTCAGTGCTTTTGGCGTTTACACTACCTTCATGTGCCATGGCGATCTTCTGTACCAGCGCAAGACCGATGCCGGTCCCCTTTTCTTTTGTAGTATAAAAAGGCTGGAATATTTTCTGCATATCGGTTGCGGGAATGCCCTTCCCGTTATCTTTGACAAAAATAAAGACTCCTTTTCTGCCTGACAGACTCCCTTTTTCCACATGTACGGACACCCTATCACCTGCGTCGAGAGCATTATGAACAAGGTTCTTCAACGCTTGCCGCAACGTGGTCTCGTCGCCCTGCAGCATTATTTTCTCGTCGCAGGACACGGTAATTCTGGCCTCGTCATCACCAGTACTCTTCAACACACTGCTTAACAGACCGGAAGCGTCGATATTAGTTTTGTGCAGGGGCGCTGATTTTGAAAACTTCAGCAGTTCCTCCATGACAGTGTTCATTTCTTCAATCTCGTTAAGTATTCCCTGAGCGCTGTCCCTTCTGTCGTCGTGTTCGTCGAAGCTCTTAAGAAGGAGTTTTGCATAGCCGGCGATAACGCCCATAGGGTTCCGGAATTCATGGGCGATCCCGGCAGATACTTCACCGAGGGCGGCCAGTCTTTCCTTAATGATAAGTTGCTCTTTAAGCGATTTAATTTCACTTCCAAGAACATTGAAGGCGCCCATCACCGTGTTCAGTTCACTATATTCTTTTTCTTTCTCTTTTTTTTTCAGAATACGCGGCAGGGACACGACAAGGGCAAAAAGCGCTATCAGTACAACAAAAATGGAGAAGAGAATAAACAATATTCCTGAACTGTCTCTCATTTCATCTGCTTAAGTCGCCTACTTCCGGCCGTCATCAATAAGCTCGATGAGCTTTTCTGCGGGCATGGTCCCCGTATGCACTCTACCGTTGGGGAAAACGATGGTGGGAGTTCCGGTAATATCAAGTGAAGCGGCAATTTTGACCGTATCGTCCACATCCGGCGCATTGCATTCAGTTCTGGCTATTGATTTTTTCTCGAAATTCTCTTCCAGTAGTCCTATTGATTTGTTACACATGATACTCTTCGCTTTCCAGTAGGAATCTTTGTGGTTCTTCAGCGGAAAAATTTTCAGGAAAAATGCGATATCTTTTCTCTTCGACACGACTTTCTTCAACTCCTGATGAAGTGAGGAACAAAAGGGGCAGTCGGGGTCGGTGAAAACTACAACCTTCTTGGTTGCATGACGGTTTCCCAAGATCAGAGCATTTTCCAGGGGGATTTTTGAAAAATCTACTTTCCTGATCTTCTCATAACTCTCACGTGTCTTATCAGTGCCGTTGCCCACTTCGATAATTGAACCCGCAACGATATACTTCTTCGAGAAATCCACATACACAATGCCGCGTCTTCCGCTATCATCTATGGATACCTCCCATAGGCTCTTGACAGGACTCAACTGTATGGAAAGTATTTTAGCCTTGGCAGCGTTCGTCTTTGTTAGAATACCGTAGGCCTCCTGGTATGTCAGTGAATGGCACTTCCTGCAATCTCCATCGCACCCGCCTGTACTGAAAGCGTATGCGCTCCCCATAGCCGACGCTGCGTACAGTATAACCGCAAAAAGCGAAACCTTTATTGTTGAATGTATATTCATTATCATCCTACTGCCCTTTATTATATTAAATAACATTTTCTTTGAATTTCAAGAAGTATTTTGTTATAATTATGTGTTATGGAAGATTTTCAGAAAAAAGCGGCCCTTGAAGCCCTTCTGTTTGTTGCAGGAGAGTCAGTAACGGCAGCAGCCCTCTCAAAAACGCTGGAATTGCCTGAGTCAGAGGTCAAAAAAATGCTGGACGAAGTGATGTCAGCATATCGTGAGAGAGAATCGGGCATAGGGGTGGTGGAGATAGCGGGTGGCTACCAGATGGTAACCAACTCTGACTGCGCCCTATGGGTAAAGAGATTCAAAAATGTAAGCCACGCGAACAAGCTCTCTCAGCCTGCCCTCGAAACCCTGGCCATCATTGCGTATAAGCAGCCGGTAACAAAATTAGAGTTTGACCAGTTAAGAGGAGTTAATTCGGAGGGGGCGGTCAAAAGCCTCCTTGACAAACGTTTCATAAAAATTGTAGGCAAGAAGGAAAGTCCCGGCAGACCTTTTCTGTACGGTACTACGAAAGAATTTTTGCAGTATTTCGGACTCAACAGTTTAAGTGAATTACCGCCGATACATGATTTTTTGAAAGATGAGGCAGCGTAGCTGCCGTAGGATGTAACGCATCACATCTTACTCCCGGATTTTCCAGAGGAGGTTTTTATGCAGAGGATGTGTGTTTTCCTGGCTTTTATTTTTTTCCTTGCATCATCGGTTTTTGCCTCCACCGCTCATGTAGTAAAGAGGGGCGATACCTTGCAGAAGATATCAAAGAAATATACCGTTTCCGTTGCCGGCATAATGGAAGCAAACAACATGAAGACGAACAAGCTGAGCATCGGAATGAAACTGCTTATTCCCGACAACGGACCAGTCCCTTCCTTCCACAAGGGAAAAGCTCCGGAGGATGCAAAACATGCAAGAACTGAAACAAACGATACCGCTTCACGACACAAGGACTTATACTATCGCGTAAAGAAAGGCGATACCTTCCAGTCCATAGCGAAAAAATATTCCATCCCGGTTAGTCAACTGAAAGAGATCAATCACCTGAAAAAGGAAAAACTGCGACCCGGACAGCAACTACTGGTGAAGAACTCCGACCCGAAAACCTATATGGTAAAAAAAGGCGATACAATTACAAAGATCGCCAGGAAATTCAAGGTCGGCATAGCGGAACTGAAAGAGATTAACGAGTTGCGGAGCAATTCCCTGAAACCCGGGCATAAGCTTCTTCTTTCACGAAAGCCGGAGGATGCTAACCCGGAGGAGGGAGAGAAAGCTATCCAGGTGTCTTATGACAGAAAACTGACTCCTGTCATCGCCTCAGCCCGCCTCGAAGAAGTTAAGAACATGTCTACATCAGAGGACATCCTTACTGAACTCAGCATGAAAGAGCGCCTTATCCTTTTCGCCAAGAAAATGCTGCATCTTCCCTATAAATTCGGCGGCAACGGGTCCTTTGGAATTGATTGCTCCGCATATGTTCAGAAGGTTTACAGCCTTGTGGGACAAGTGCTGCCTCGCAGCGCACGGGAGCAATTCCACCTGGGAGAAAAGGTCAACAGAGACGAATTACTCACGGGAGACCTGGTCTTCTTCAGAACATACGCGTCTTTTCCTTCCCATGTTGGTATCTATCTCGGCAACAACCTCTTTATCCATGCGTCGTCCCTGTCAAAGAAGATCACCATTGACAGTCTCGAGAGTCCCTACTATATGAAACACTATATTGGAGCAAAGAGGTTACTCCCCAATGAAGAACTTGATCTGGAACTGGACAAGGAAGAGCCCTCTAAAAAGGATAATTAACCCTTTAAGACATCCGGGTCGGTGTGGGGGATAAAAAGGCCTGCAGGGAACTGCCTCATGAACTCACCGTCGGTATTCATTTCCCGGTACGTTACCATCCCGCATATCTTTTCAATAGCTGACACCAGATGCCTGTTCAGCAGGAGCATCTCAGCACCCCTCAGAGATGAATTGCCAATTGGATGAATCCTGTCCCCACCCATTTCCGGGACCATACCTATGCTCGCAGCCTTCCCTGCATCGATTCCTGTCCCGAAAGCGCCGCTGACAAATACCTTTCCCACGTTACTGAAGGCCAGACCTACAGAGGAAACCATCACCTGGAGAGAGGCGAACATGGCTGCTTTGGAGCGCATGAAGTTATCTATATCCGGATTCCAGATCACAAGTCTCTTTTTGCCGTCCCCATGGAGAAGAAAGCCCCTTATGCCCCCCTCCTCTATAATCCGCCCTGCAGCGCTGCCGGACGGCGCGAGCGCTCCTTTTGCATCAAGGAGCCCGGAACCGTAAAGTTCTGCCACCAGTTCGATCATGCCCGATCCGCATATCCCTTTCGGCTCGCTGCTTCTTATGGTCCTGAGTGTTATTTCATATGTTTGACGGTCTATCTCTACCCCGCATATTGCTCCATCAACAGCCCTCATCCCGATTGCGGAAATGCCGCCTTCCAGTGCAGGTCCGGCCGCGCCGGCGCCGACCATGATCCAGTCCCGGCATCCCAGAACGATCTCGGCATTTGTCCCGACATCGATGAGAAGGCACGGCTTCTCTTCCTTTGACAGTCCGGAAGAAAGTATCCCGGCAACAATGTCCCCTCCCACATAGCTGCCTGTATTGGGGAAGACATACACGATTCCCTCTGGATTCATCCTGAGACCGATGTCGCCGGGTGAGATAAAACCGATATGGTGTGCAACTGGAATATAGGGTTCTACCGGGAGGTTGTGAACAGGAAAGTCCAGCAGAAAGTGTGTCATAACCGTATTGCCGGCAATAGCGACGCCGCTGACGGCTGAAGGATGAAATGAGCATGCCGTACAGAGGTCCATGATTGCGCCATTCACACCCTCCATCAAGAGTTGGTGTAACTCAGCCCCTTTGCCGTTCATGGCAATATGCATACGGGTCAGGACATCAGTCCCCTCGGCAATTTGCGGATTTTCGACTTCCCTGTACCCTATTTTTTCTCCTGTATTCATGTCGTAGAGGGAGGCCGCGATATTTGTGGTGCCGATATCAACGGCAACCGCACAGGCTTTACCTTCGCTTAATGAAAGGATTCTTGCCGTGTCACCAAGATAACCAAGCGTGGCTGATACGGAAAAATTATGATTTCTGAGAATGGCGGGCAGTTCCCTTAGGAGGTCTGTAGAGATGTCGAAAGAGAGGTCTCCGGTTTTAATGCGCAAGGCATCCAAAAAGCGCTCTCTGTCGGCGCGCTTATCAGAGGGGGTTGGTGGCTCAAGAGTAAGCGATACAGTACGTATAATGGGTTCCATGGACAGTACCTGCATTCATATTATAGCACAGGGTACCATCATGTTCGGGCTGAGGGGACTGAAACAAAGATGAGAAAATTGACATTATGTTCACCCTTCTTTAAAATTGCGTAACGGACACTCGATGCAAAAGGGTTGCTAACGATCCCCTGCAGGCATGATATTGGTCCGGAAACGAGGTTTACAATTGGCATCAATCCCTAAGAAAAGAGAAATTCCCGATATCCCCGAGGTTTTTAAGGGGTTCACTGAAAAAGAGCTGGTAGAGGTATACTCCATCGGCACAATAAGAAAAATGGACACCGGAGATGTGCTTATCGCCGAAGGCAATACTGACCGGACCGTTTACGTGATACTCGAAGGCTCCGTCCGGGTCGAAAAATATTTCAACAACAGAGCTGAGGAGATAGCAATCCTCTCCCGTGGGAGTTGTGTCGGGGAGATTGCTGCCGCGCGCGAATCGCGGAGGACAGCATCCGTAATCGCCATTGAACGGCTCAAGGTCATGGCCATCGAAGAGAGTGCGCTGAACACACTCTCTCCTTCAATGCGGCTTACCCTGTCAAATAATCTCAGCGCGCTTGCCTCACTGCGCATCGATAGCCTTGCCGCCAGGGTTTCGGAACTGTCCGGCGTTAGCGACTACCTTATATCCTATATCAGGAACTCCATCAGGGCAAGGAGCGATCTCTACGCCAACTCATCTATCATACGGACCATATTGAAGAGCTTCCCCCGCCTCCCCATGTATGCCACTAAACTGACAGAACTGCTTGTTATGGAGAACGTCTCCCTTGAGGAGATAATGGACTTTGCACGCCATGACCCTTCACTTGTCAGTGTGGTACTCAAAACAGCCAATTCGCCCTATTACAATTTCCCCAGCAAAATCGTTGATTTTCAGCATGCGTTACTCCTTCTGGGGTTTAATCAGATATACCAGATCGTCGTTAATAACGGCATAAGTAACATCATGCCGAAAGATCCGGAGTTCAGTGAATTGCAGGGCCACGCCATTCTAATAGCCCTTATAAGTTTTGAGATCGCCCTGCTATGCGGGATGAAGCGGCCGATGATCATGAATACACTTGGTTTGCTGCACGCTATCGGTAAAGGCATCATTATGCTGCTCAAAAAGGACTTCAAAGACATTGCGGTGCTGCTCGATATGCTCGACGACGCAAAGGTGGCCTCTCTCCTGCTTGAGGATTGGCTTATCCCCGACATCCTTTGCCGCAGTATTGAATATCATCGCTATCCGGAATTCTCTCCTCCCGAATATATACTGCCTGAATACAGGGAGCCCGTAGCAATACTGCACCTGGCGCACCTCTGCAACGACTATCTCCTGGGGAACCCGGAAGGGGAGACGCCCTCCGCCTTTACCGCGGGATACCTTAAGGCTCTCAACATAAACGTGACGGTGCCGGAACTCGTCACTGCGAATATCGTCCCTTCACTTCAGAAAAAAATGGATACCTTCCCAGAGATGGTCAGGAAAATCCTCTCACAAGTAAATTGCTAAACGCTTAGCTAGAGGACTGAGACTAATCATGACCCACAGTGATAAGAGCGCAGCAAATCATGACCCGCTTGAATTCCCGGTTGACGGCGTTCTGGACCTTCATACCTTTCAGCCTAAGGAAGTGAAGGTTCTGTTGCCAGCGTATATTGAAGCGTGCAGGGACAAAGGTATCTACCAGGTGCGCGTCATCCACGGCAAAGGCAGCGGGGTCCTGCGTGAAACCGTGCATTCCCTCCTCAGGCGCATGCCGGAAGTGGAATCTTTCACTCTTGCAGGAGAGGACGGCGGGGGATGGGGCGCGACATTTGTAGTGTTGCGGCGCTAAGCAGTGAGAGGTGGACCCCAAAGGTTGGACAGCTTTGGGACTGAGTTAAGGTGGAAACCACCATTCCTCATGCCGCCAGTTTTACCGGACATCCCGGCCTTTGCAGTTTAAAGTATGCCTCATGCGGCGTCC
>Ga0315281_10002393_pt1 | contig 27907 bp, 12 predicted proteins | sample YL17G07_0_MG_FD_204540 | JGI IMG/M metagenome (GOLD analysis project Ga0315281, IMG submission 204540) | Sediment microbial communities from Yellowstone Lake, YNP, Wyoming, USA - YL17G07_0 | ecosystem: Environmental > Aquatic > Freshwater > Lake > Sediment | place: USA: Wyoming | collected...
TGAGGCGGCCGTTGGACGGAACGCGGAGCGCAACGAGGCGGCCGATATCTTCGTTCTGGTGGATGAGGGACACCGGGGACAATATGGTCCCCGCCACGCCAAGATGCGCCGGGTTTTGCCCAAAGCGTGCTACATCGGCTTCACCGGCACGCCGGTCATGAAGAAAGACAAGGACACCGTCAAGAAGTTTGGCGGGCTGATAGACACCTATACCATTGACCGTGCCGTGGAAGACAAGGCCGTGGTTCCGCTGCTGTATGAGGGACGCCACGTCGAACAGCACGTGGACGCCCAAGGCATTGACAGTTGGTTTGACCGCATCACCGCGCCTCTCAGCAAGGATCAGGCCGCCGACCTTAAGAAGAAATTCTCCACCACGGAGCAACTCAACAAGGCCGCCCAGCGGGTCATGGCAATCGCCTGGGACATCGGCCAACACTATCGCGACAACTGGCAAGGAACGGGGTTCAAGGGCCAGTTGGTCGCTCAGGACAAAGCCACCGCGCTTCTTTACAAGCAATATCTCGACGAGTTCGGGATGGTGTCGTCCGAGGTGCTGATTTCCGGTCCCGACGAACGGGAGGGCGAAGAGGACCTCTATGCGGAGAACAAGCAGGCGGTTCAGCGGTTTTGGAAGACCGTGCTGCAGAAGTACGGGAGCGAGGAGAAATACAACAAGCTGCTGATCAACGCGTTCAAGAACGCCGACGAACCCGAGATTATCATCGTCGTTGATAAGCTGCTGACGGGCTTCGACGCGCCGCGAAATACCATTCTCTACCTCACGCGGAAACTCAAGGACCACACCTTGCTCCAGGCCATCGCGCGGGTGAACCGCCTGCATGAAGGCAAGGAGTTCGGCTATATCCTGGATTACCGGGGCATCCTTGAGAATCTGGATCGGGCGCTTGACCTGTACAGCGCCCTGCCGGAGTTCGAGAAGAGCGACTTGGACGGGATTCTGACCGACATCCGATCCGAGGCGGCGACGCTTCCTCAGAAGCATTCCGTCCTGTGGGACACCTTCAAGGAAGTCCGCGATCGCAAAGATGAGGAAGAGTACGAGGTCGCCCTGGCCGACGAGGAGTTGCGCTGGAAGTTCTACGAACGACTGTCCGCTTATGCGCGGACTCTGGCGGTCTGCATGTCGAGCATGCAGTTCCTTGAGGAAACGTCTCAGCAGAAGCTCGACAGATACCGCGACGATCTGAAGTTCTTCGCCAAACTGCGGACATCTGTCAGGCATCGCTATGCGGAGGTTGTTGACTTCTCGGAGTACGAACCAAAGATTCAGAAACTGCTCGACACGCATGTGGGAACCGGAGAGGTCGAGCAGATCACGCCCTTGGTCAACATATTCGACAAGGACGCTTTCGCGAAGGAACTCGACAAGATCCCGGGCGCCGCGGCCAAGGCCGATACGATCGCTCACAGGACGGCGCGGACCATCCATGATCGAATGCAGGAGGACCCGGCATTCTATAAACGATTCTCGCAACTGCTGCAGGAGGCGATCCAGGCATTCAGGGAACAGAGAATCCGGGCGAATGAGTACCTGAAGCGGGTCTCGGAGATAATGCACGCCGTGATCAATCGAACGGGAGACGACATACCGCAGAAGCTAAACCATCATGATGTTGCCAAGGCCTACTACGGCTCCCTCCGGGAGATCCTGGGGCGCGACGATCCGGAGTTCGGTATGGAGGATCGCCTTGCCGACCTGGCTGTGTCTGTCGACGCCGTTATCGAGCGCAATCGGATCGTGGATTGGGCCGCCGACGCCGATGTTCAGAACAGGATGCGCAACGAAATCGAGGACCGTTTGTTCGAGTTCAAGGAAAAGACGGGACTTGAAATTACCTTTGAAGATATGGACGCGATCATGGAGCAGTGCCTCGACATAGCGAAGGTGCGGAGGCCGTGAGCATGGATGTAGCGCTGGCGTTTGGCAGCCGCAAGTTCACGGTGCACGTCGCCCTCGAAACCCGGAAGCGGCTTTCGATCACAGTGCATCCGGATTGTCGGGTGACAGCCAAGGCCCCGATAGATGCTCCGCTTGCGAGAGTGGAGGCGGGGCTGAGAAGGCGGTCCCGCTGGATCGCGGGGCAGCTGTCCTACTTCGAGAAGCACCAACCCCTTCCACAGCCGCGGCAGTATGTCGGCGGAGAGACTCACTGCTATCTCGGGCGTCAGTATCGGCTGCGGATACGCGTTGGCGGGAAGGCGCGCGTTCGCCTCGTCGGGCGATTCTTCGAAATGGAGTTGCCCGACCCACGGGACCGTGAGAAAGCCCGATCGCTGATGCTGGCATGGTTTGGCGCCCATTCCAGAGAGATCCTTGAGAGCCGCTTGGCGAAGCACATGCCCGATTTCCTGCGGCGGGGCGCTCAGAAACCCCGGGTGCGCTATCGTCGAATGGCAAAACGCTGGGGGAGTTGCTCGCCCAAGGGCGTTGTCACACTCAACACCGAACTCGGCAAGGCGCCTCTGCACTGCATTGACTATGTCGTGGTCCACGAACTCTGCCACCTTCTCCATCCGCATCACGATCAAAAGTTCTACCGTCTTCTCAGCGGAATCCTTCCCGACTGGAAAAACCGCAAGGACAGACTGGAACAAGTGCCGATTTGAGCGAGGCGCTTTATCCAAGAGCGAAGGTCGGCCCGAAGGGGGTGGACCTTGCAACTCATGTATAATCACTGCTGTATATGTCTTTGAGATTTTGTGCCCAGGCATGCGAATACGGCATGCGAATAGTTCTTGACAGAGCGATACAGATTTGGTGGACGGCTTTTAGGAGCAGGATTAGTATCTGTAATTCGTCCGTTGTTGTCACTGTTTGCATCTTCAATCCGGCAGTATCGTGCGGCATGCGCGATGGGGATCGGTGGATATGCGTACTGGCCAGGAAACGGAGAATTCTTTGGAGAGGGCTCGGCGGGCCGCGTGTGGGTTCGTCGAGGGCCTTTTGTTTTGCCTGCCATCGGGTTGAGTGTTGGGGGCCTCACGCGGCGGAGCGGTCGCAGGTTCCTTCTTACGGATCGCGGGGTGTTCTCGGCGGGTCGCGGGTATGGCGAAGAGCCGGCATGGGTTGGGGCAAAGGAGAGCAAGTAATGCTTGTGCGGGGGCACGCGGGATAGAAAAGGCCGGGCAGGCTTGGGGAGAAAGATTTTGAAGGCAGGTGCGTCAGGCTTCGGAGGCAAGGAAAAAACAAGGGGTCTGGCGTGATAGGCAGGGCTGGCGCGGGCACGAACAGGTTGTTTTCCTTGAGAAGCCGGCGGTGCGCGAAGTGGGCAAAAGAATGCTGGAACGGGCTGGATACCGGGTGACGATCGCCTCGGACGGGCAGCAAGCGATTCGTTTGCTCCGCGAACGTCCCGACGAGATCAGCTGCGTGGTCCTCGACCTGACCATGCCGGTGATGGATGGGGAACAGACCTACCGGGAGATCCGCATGATTCGCGGGGACGTCCCTATCATCATCTCCAGCGGATACAGTGAAGAGGAAGTCACCGGCCGTTTCGCCGATCAGTATCTGGGCGGAGTGTTGGCGAAGCCTTATCAATCCAGCAGCCTGATCGGCATGGTCAGGAGGCTTCTCGGGGAAATATAGTGCTCCGTCACACCTGATTTGGTGGATTGGTTCCGGCTTGATCGAGTTAGGGAGAGGGCATTCATCAATTCAAGCGTGACGGGGTACTAGGGTCTCCAGGCTGAGCCGTGTTACTCCGGTAGTACCGGGATCCTGAAGACCCAGGCGTCCTGGCACGGCAGTTTGTCTATCGTCAGCTGCGGCACCTCGATGCGCATTTCACCGTTCCGCGCTTTCCAGGCCACGGTCCCTTCGTATCCCAGCATCTTGACTTCAGCGCCCTCGGGAGGTTGGGGCGTCTTCAGGACTAGTTCCTTGCCCGGCCAGGCGGTGCAGATCGCATAAACGACCTTACCCTTGACCGTATACCGCACGGTTCCTTCGTTCGTCACCTTCCAGCGGCGCGTTCCGTAGATGGCCTCGCCGTTCACCTTCAGCCATTCCCCCACCTGCAGAAGCCGTTCCTGCATGATAACCGGGATGCGGCCATCCGCGGTGGGACCTATGTCCAGCAGCAGGTTTCCCCCGTTCATGGCGCACTTGGTCAGCATGTCAATCAGTTCCTTGGCCGAATTGTAATCGTAGATGCTCTCATTGCGATTGTAGCCGTAACTGTGCCCCATCCCCCGATCTTCCTGCCAGGGGTGGCCGGCCCAGCCCTGGCCGCCGCCGTACTCGCTGGAGAAAACGTCGCCGTGCTTGCCGCGCGAGGCTCCCCAGCGGTCATTCGTAACCACGTAGTCTTTCGCCGGCGACTCGTTGTAGAGCCACGCCGCCAGTTCTTGCGTATGCCATGTGTTGTAATCGGCCTCCCATTCGCCGTCCAGAAAGATAAACCACGGTTTGTATCTCGTCACCACTTCCTTGAACTTTGGGTGCATCCATTCCGTGGCGAACTGTTCCTTTTTGCCCGCCTGCCAGAGGGGGTGATACCATTCGTAGAGGGAATAGTAGATGCCGAACTTCACGCCCTTCTTCTCGCACGCCGCTCTCATTTCGCCGAGAACGTCCCGCTTGGGTCCTACCACCATGCTGTTCCACTTGTCCGTCTTGGACGTCTTCGAGTACTGCGTGGGCCAGAGGGCAAAGCCGTCGTGGTAATTGGCTGTCAGGGCGATGTATTTGGCGCCCGATTTGGCAATGAGGTCCGCCCAGAAGTCGGGGTCCCACAATTCCGCCTTGAGCATCGGCCCGAATTGCTCGTAGTCGAAGTCCGTGCCGTAGTTTTTGTTATGGAACGCATGAGCGGGGTCGTTGGCGTCTTTCATCCGAGAGCCGTACCATTCCGCGTATCCGCCCTTCACCCACGCGGGCACCGAGTAGGGACCCCACACAATGAAGATGCCGAATTTCGCTTCGTTGAACCATGCGGGAAGCGGGCGCGTGTCAATGGACTCCCATTTCGGTTCGTACTTCCCGGCGTCCGCGGAACCCGCCGGGGAACTCGCGAGCCCCGCGAGCAAACCCGCCAGACAGATGACGCTCATTCTCTGAGACCCCATTCTTGCTTTTGTCATGACCAGATCTCCTTCCGGATGCGAGAGTGAACTAGAGTGTATTCCAAACAGGTGTTCCACGTCACGGGCAAGAACCGTCCGGCGGATCGTCGCATGGAGAAACCAGTCCGCAATCCGCCGGAATCGTCTTCAACCCGTTTTCCCAACAGATACCGCGGCTATCAGCCGCCGAGGGCCTGCGGGAGGCCGGCGAATCCCCCGCACCGGCCGATGCCTCCGCGGCTCTTCGTTCCGTTCGTGGGATCATAAAGGCAGTCGCTCGGGCTCGGCGGCCAGTTCGGATTGCCCTCCGTGTAACTGGGATTCACGAGAACCCGGTAGGGGTAGTGGGACATATGCGGTTCTGACCTGGAAGGGCCATAGCTATGCATGATGAAAGCCCTGCGGATGAAATCCGGATGGACCTGCCGCGCCCAGAATCCGGCATAGTAAACGTACTGGTAGGTGCCGAGAAAGCCGGGATCCTGGGTCCAGCCTACACCGGAGCTAAAATTACTGGGAGTAAAAGGATCGATCAAGTTTACGGAGGCGATGTACGACACCGGGGTCGTGAGTTGAGGAAGCCACTGAATAAAGACATGGTTCCAGCCGAATTCGGGGACGGTTTCAGGAAAGGCGTTGTAGTCCACGTGATACGCTTCGAGAGCCGTCCCGACGGACCTCTGGTCCGCCTTCACGCGCGAGACCTTTGCGCGGGTTTGGGCCTCCAGGAAATTGGGAACCGCGATGGCGGCCAGGATGGCGATGATCGCAACAACGATCAGGAGTTCGATCAGAGTAAACGACTTCTTCCCGTTCATGAGTTTTCACCTTTCCTTAGATTTGTTGATAGCCTTTTCTCCTGGGGGAGATGGGTGCTACAGACACAAACCCAACCCGCGCATCCTCGATTGCCTTGCTCCGCGGGTGGAGAGACTGCTCATTTCTCCTTTCTTGCCCGGCAATGCCATCTGTTACCGGTTACAATCATTTGGAAACCTCCAGCGCCCTTTGAATCTCCTTCTGCGCCCAGATGGACCTTCGTCCAGTGTTACCGATCACAATTATACGGAATCTCGGAGCTTTCTGTCAAGCTTTTTCTTTCAGCTTTTTCCCGGGCTTTTCGTTTTCTTGCCCTGCCGCCGGGGAGCAGTGTGCCGATGCGGGTGGTGTCGGAGAACATGAGGTCCCAGGGTTCAGGATGCGGCGACACCCCCAGTGTCGACCAGCCGTCCCCGTTCCCTCTCGAGAGGCGGAACGAGGGGTGTGATTTCCTTCCTGGTCTTCACTCGCATGCCTGAGCGTCAGATTGTTATCTTGATTCGCTTGCCTTTGCGCGCGCTTTCGATTGCCGCGAACACCATGGCCAGCGACTTGATATTGTCCTTGCAGTCGGTTTGCGGCAGCGTGCCGGTGCGCAGATAGTTGAGCATTTCGCACAGCGCGCCGTGCATGCCGGTCGAGGGCATTGCCGCATCGGGAATGACGGCGGGCGCAAGCGGTCGGTGAAATCCGTCGGTACCCGCGACCACCTGCCCTGTGGGCCGCTGGTCTTTCTCGTAGAGCAGGGTGCCCGAGGAACCGATCACGCGCCAATCGCCGTTCCAACTGGTGTGACAACCCTCGGCGCACCAGCTTCCGCGGTAGGTGAAGATGACGCCGTTGGTCATCTCGAAGATGCAGCTCGCGGCGACGTCGCCTTTGTACCAAGAACCTCTCGGGTTGAACTCGCGCGCATACACGGCCACGGGATCACAGCCGGTGAAATACCGGGCGAGGTCGAAATGATGGATGGCCATGTCGAGAATGAGCGGGCTGGCCATCTCATCCCTGAAGCCGCCGAAATGGGCGCCGATGTAGAAGTCGCAGTTAATGGTGGTAATGTCGCCGATGGCGCCTTCGCGCGCCGCGCGGGCGAGGCTTGCGTGCTCCGCACTCCAGCGGCGCGATTGGCTCACCATGTAGAGCTTTCCCGCCTTCTCGGCGGCCTTGACCATGCGGCGCGCCTCGGCCAGGCTTGCGGCCATAGGCTTCTCGCCGATGACGTGGCAGCCCTTCTTCAGCGCCGTGCAGGTGACGGTGCAATGTGCCGCCGGTATTGTGAGGTCAACCACGAAATCCGGCTTGGTCTTGCGCAGCGCGGTGCGCACATCGCTGAAGGCCTTCGCCGCCAGGTTGTATTGCTTGATCCGCGCCTCGGCCGCATCGGGGATGATGTCCACCACGGCCGGTATCCCCACGCCTTCCTTGATCAGCGGTGGGAACCATGCGTTCGATATGCCGCCTGCGCCAACAACAACAGCCTTTAGTGTATCCATGTGTTCACCTTGTGTCGAACATACGTTCCTTGGAGTTACCAACGTCTAACACCGCGCTGAACGGTACCATATTGCGGATCGAGACGCAAGAGCACATTTGTCTAGCATGAGTGCCTGCAGCATACGCGTGCCGCCCACGTCGTCATAGTTGCGGGTTCCCTATGATGTGCCGAACAGGACAGGGTGCCGCCGGACAATCGCATCAAGGTCCTCGCGGTACTTGATCCAGGTAGAAGGCACAATGCTCATGCTTATCGGAATAAATTCCGGGTGTTGCCACCGCATCGCTTTTGTTCTGTCGTCGCTCATGATGTCCTTTTGTATCAGTCGGTCAACTGTAGAATCCACATTCGTGGGCGGTGTCAAAAAGGGCCACGACGTTCTCCGGCGGGACTTCGCCCTGGATGTTGTGCACGTTGTTGAAGATGTAGCCGCCACCCGGCTTGAACGCCACCCTGGTGTCGCGCACATTTGCTGAAACCTGGCTAGGCGCGGCGAGAGCCACGATCTGCTGCGCATCGCAGCCGCCGCCCCGGCAGAAATGGGGACGTCAGTGTGGAACGTGCGGCGATACCAGAAAGCCTCGCGCTTTGTGCTGTTGACGCCGACTTCCTCAAAGAACGGCTGGGCCGTGTCGCCCAAGCCCGGCACGGGAACCTTGTGGTCGAACTTGGCCGGCACAGCATCGTGTAAGCCTTCCGCAATCCGCCAGCGACTATCCAGCGAAATGGCTCTCCGCGACCTGGGTTCCGCCGCGGCCGTGAGAGCACAACGGATGGGGATGACAATGTTGAGCCACAGATTGCGTTGCATTATCTACTCCTGGTTTTTCCTTTCTTGATTGCGCCCATTCTTGGCCTGTGTTTCGGTAACACTATACTATGCAGATCGCACACAGCAACAGGCTCCGGTTCCGTGATCATGGTTTCACCGCCAAGCGGCCATCGAGAGCATACACCGCCTGTTTCCGAGTCGGCAACGTGACGGTATTCCCGCCGTGGCGTACGGTGCAGGTATTGCCAAGTTGTGAACGTAGGATGGCCTCGGCAAGCTTGCCATCCTTCCAAGTGATATCCACCTCGAAGCCGCCGCGGGCGCGCAGGCCTTTCACGCTGCCGCTTCGCCACTGCGACGGCAGCGCGGGAAGCAGGTGAATCTCACCGGCGTGGCTTTGCAGCAGCATCTCGGCAATGCCCGCCGTGCCGCCGAAGTTGCCGTCAATCTGGAACGGCGGACAGTTGTCGAACAGGTTCGGCAACGTGGAGCGGCTCAGAAGCAGCTTGAGGTGCTTGTAGGCCTCGGCGCCGTCCTCAAGACGCGCGAAGAAATTGATGACCCACGCGCGGCTCCAGCCGGTGCCGCCGCCGCCATTGGCGAGGCGGTGCTCGAGGCTCTTGCGGGCGGCGGCGGCCAGTTCCGGCGTGCCTCGCATCGTGATCTGCGCGCCGGGATGCAGGCCGAACAAATGCGACATGTGACGGTGCCCCGGCTCCGGCTCGGCGTAGTCCTCCACCCATTCCTGCAGACGGCCATCCTTCTTGCTGATTTGCAGGGGGGCAAGCCGGGCGAGCGCGTTCGTCAACTCGCGCCGGAGTTCCGGCTCAAACGTTTCTTTGCCTCCATCCAACACGTCAATCGCCTTCACACAATGGCTCAACAGGTCTTGGACAATCATCAGGTCCATGGTGGCGGCGTAGGTGAACTGCGAGTGCGTGCCGTCCGCTTTGCGAAAGCTGTTCTCCGGCGAGTGGGATGGGCAGGTTACCAGCTTGCCGGCGACGGGCGTCCCGGCGGGAGCCTCGATGAGGAAGTCGAGAATGAACCGCGCAGCTCCCTTCATGAGTGGCCAGGCGCGCTTTTCGAGGAACGTTTTGTCGCCGCTGAACGCGTAGTGCTCCCAGGTGTGTTGTGAAAGCCATGCGGACGCCATGGGCCAGACGCCCCATACGCCGTCAATCGGCGCCGCGCCGCGCCACAGGTCGGCGTTGTGATGGACCACCCAGCCGCGGGCGCCGTAGTGTTTCTGAGCCACCTCGGCCCCGGTGACCGCGAGGTCATCCATCAGGTCGAAGAGCGGTTCGTGGCACTCGGCCAGGTTGCAGACCTCGACGGGCCAGTAGTTCATCTCCGTATTGATGTTGACGGTCCATTTGCTGCCCCAGGCGGGGACGACGTCCTGGTTCCAGATGCCCTGCAGATTGGCGGGCTGCGTGCCGGGCCGGCTGCTGGAGGCAAGCAGGTAACGCCCGAACTGGAAGTAGAGCGCGCAAAGCTGCGGGTCGTCCGCGCCTTGCTGAACGGCCTTGAGGCGAACGTCGGTGGGCTGCTGAGCCTCCTCGGCTCCGCCGAGGTCCAGCGCCACGCGGCCCATGAGCCGCTGCACGTCGGCAGTGTGGGCTTTGAGCAGTTGCGCACGGGATTTCTTTGCCGCCGCGCTGAGTTGCCCGCGCCAGATGGGGCCGGGATCGCCCGAGATGTCCCGGTAGCTCTTGAAACTGGTGGCGGCGGCCAAGCGCAGCGTCACGCGCGTGGCGCCGAGCACCTTCATCTGGCCGTTGGTAATGATGAGAGAACCGCCGTCGCGCTCGGCGTTGAGGCCGCATTCAAACCGGATGCCGGGGCCCTTGACGCCGGCCAACAACTCCCGGTCCTCTCCGTCGCCCACCCACTGGCCCTTGAGGACCACTTGCCGAGGGCCGTCTTGAACCACTTCGTGCGGATGGGGTGTGCTGAGCGCGGCGGAAAAGTCCAGCTTGCCGGGTTTGTCCGCCGCCAATTGCACCACCAGCACCTGGTCCGGAGCCGAGACGAAGCACTCGCGGGTGAACGTGACATCCCCGATGCGGTATCGGGTGCGCGCAACGCCATTCTGAATGTCCAACTCCCGACGGTAATCCGCGGCGCTCTCGTGGTGGTCGAACTTCAGGTTGAGGTCGCCCAGCGGCTGGTAACCTTGCTGGAGCACCGGACTGCCCATAAGGCGGTTGGCGAGTTCCGCGGCGTCGTTTTCCTTCCCGGTAAACAACAGCCGCCGCACTTCCGGTAGGCTGTCCGCCGCGCCCTCCACAGCATAGCTGTGCGGTTTGCCGGACCAGAGCGTGTCCTCGTTGAGTTGCAGCCGCTCCTCTTGGATGCCGCCAAAGACCATCGCGCCCAAGCGGCCGTTGCCGATGGGCAACGCCTCGTTCCACTCGCCGGCGGGTTGGCGATACCAAAGCGACTGCAGCGGATGATCCGGTTGATTCTCTCTCATGTTAACCTCCCGGGTTGTACGCAGGGTGACCGGCCCAAGCAGGCCGGAAGGAAGCAACGGCGAACCAGGTTGGTACGGATTCCAAGTGGTCCAGGTGAACCGTTTCTCTGGAGGCAGCGCGGCGTCGCGGATAAGGCGGTTTACCCACTGGTTTGCCACGACCAGATCCAATTCGTTGGTGCCGGTCCGCACGGCACCTGTTATCTCGATCCGCCAAGGCGCGCACCACGCGATGCCCAGCCCCTTGCCGTTCAAACGGACCTCGGCCAATTCCTTCACCCGGCCGAGGTCGAGGTAGATCCTGCGGCCGCTCTGATCCGCCGGAAAATCGAAGGTCTTGCGGTAGGTGGCCTTCCCGGAATAGTACTTGATGCCCTCTTCCGGGCGTTTCGTCCAGTCTTCCAGTTCTGCAAATGCCACCGGCTTCTCTGGGCCGCCCCAGCGCGGATCGAACGACACCTGCCAGTGCCCGGTCAATTCGACGATGGACTTCAAGTCGTCGAAGTTCCTGCCGGTCTCGGACCTCGGTCCTGCCTCCGCCGCCCTCCGGAAGACGATGAAGAATGATTGCCCGGGGGCGAAGTCCAGCGGAACCGTGGTGCGGCCGTTCTGTTCGCGGTACACCGGCAGATCGCGGACCTCGCCCGTCACTGCGTCCCATAGTTCGGGCCGGCGGCCAGTCGACCGGAAGGTGCAGTCCTCCTTGCGTGTTCGGCCCGCCTGGTTGGAGACGAAGTAGAAGTCCGTCTCGCCCTCGTGGCGGTGAGTGTAGGCCAACATATTGTCGCTGTTTTCCTTGCCGGACATTTTGTACTCGAAGTCCGGGGCCACGCCCATCTCGCGCAGCACCTCGATTTCCCGCACACAACTCAGGTAGGCGGCCACGCCACACCCGGCCGTGCTCAAAGCCGGCCTTTCGGGCTCGGCCCAGAACACGCGGCCGCGGCCGCAGACGCGTCCCTTTCGGCCCGCCGCGGCATCGGTGCCCCAGAGTTCCTCGGCGATCTTCCGCACCTCGTCGCGGCTTGCCGGATAACCCACCAGCCCCGGCGCGTCTTCCGGCTTCAACCCCATCACGGTGGCACCGGCCTCGGCCAGTTCCCGCAGTTTGCGGATGGTTTCGGGCCGCATCTCGCGGCTATACGTTGCCAGCAGGCGGTATCGCATTCCCGAGGGAAGGATGATCCAGCCGTCGGCCACCTTTGCGTCGCGCAGCACCTCGATGGTCAAACCATGGTAATCATAACCGGCGGCCCGCAATTCCGGATGCCGCGGGAATTCGGCCGTGACCCCGTCGCCCGTGAACATGCACACGTCCACCACCGGCAGGCCCTGCTGGAGCATGAACTGGGAGCGGGTGAGGTACATGATATACCCGGTGGCCAAATCGAACCATGTGTTGCAGCGGTCGAAGTGGATGCCCCACGGGCCGAGCGTGATGCCGGGCCGCTGGGTGAGCGAGGGACTATGGGCCCAGCAGTGGAAGCAGAAGCGGTTGATGCCCTCGGTGAGCCACAGGTCGCCCCAGGTTCGAAGATACTCGGGCGACTCCTTCCAGGCGTGGGCGTGGTCGACGCCCGTGAATGCCTCCGCCCAAACGACGCCGTTAAGGCCATAGGTGCATGCGGCCGAGGCCTCACCCTTGGCCAGGTGGATCTCGGGGCCGACCGGCGGATTCTCGGCATACCAATGCGTGCGGCGCTCCCCAAGGAAATTCCCCACCGGCTCCGAGACGTGCCCGCCATATTGAATCTGGTCGAACACCTCCGGGATGAGGTGGGGTTCTGTGGTCAATGCGACCCCTTCGCGCTGGCACAGGTCGCGGAAATGGCGGCCGATCCCCTCGGCGAAGAGGTCCGCACGCACGCGGCGGAAATCCCAAAGGAACCGCGCCGAGACTTCCGGATTGGTTACAACCCGGCCGAGCACGGCTGGCAGGTACGGCAGCGGGTCGTATCCGCACCGCCTCTGGAACTCATTGCGGAACTTGGGTGTCCAGGTCTGCGGGCCGAATTCGTAACTGTCGACATGCGCCCACTGGATCACGCGTCGCGCCTCGGAACCGCACTCATTAAGCACGCGTAGGACGAACCCCTTCCAGTTTTCCTCGACCGCCTCGGGACTGAGCTTGTCGCATTCCCAGCCGCCTTCCCCGGAAACGATCGGGTGGGGCCGCTCACCGGTCGAACTGTGGCGGAGCACCTCGACGATCCATGCCCCCGGCGGAACATCCCACGCCAGGCGGCCCTGCGCGTCAACCTTGTCCGTCAGATTGACCGCCCCATGACCGTCGAGAATGTCCGCTGGAGGCTGCCCTTCGCCCTTCTCCTGACTCTGAAGCGGATAGCCGATCGCGCCCACGAGAGGACCATCCCCAATCGCGGTCTCCCAGTGGGTCGGCCCTTTCAGCCGGAACTCTTGGCCCAATCTGAGCCGCTGCATGCTGTGCTCGGGCTTCACCCAGGGGCCGCCGCTATGCGACCAGCCGCTGCCGTTGTTGAGATTGATCTTTAGGCCCAGCCGGTCGGCTTCTCGGACCGTATGCCGCATGAGTTCCCACCACTGCGGGTCCATGAACTTAACCGGGCACCCATCTACTACTTTGAGTTCTACGTCAACTCCGCCGGCCCACATCCACAACGCCCCACCCAGACCCACCTGACGCATCGCCTCCAGGTCCGCGGTGATCCCTTCCTTGGTGACATTGCCGTTGATCCAGAACCAGTAAGCCCATGGGCGGGCCGAATCGGGCGGTGATTGAAAGGCTTTTACCAAGTACACATCCTTGGTCGCCAAGAGGGATCGGTTTTCCTCCGCCGCCCCGCTGGAAGCAGCACAAAGGAGCCCGCACACTACCGCCACCATCACCAGTATTGATTTCTTCATGGTTGATCCTTTCTGATATCGTAGTCCACTTATTTTGAGCCCTTTCGGCTCACTCCTCCGGTGGTTCCCGCAAACGGCTCAGTCAGAAATACGGACTTCACCGGCTCGAGCACGAGGTGGACACGAGTAACCTCTTGCCCCTTCTCCGTTATCTGCGCACACTCCAGCGGCGACATCGCTCCGGAATGTGGATCCCACTTCCGCAGCGTCAGCTTGCCGCAGAGCCTGACCCAGGTATCTATCCGGTCATTGCTCGAATCAGCAAAGTAGTAGATACTTGCACCGTCTTTAACCTTGTGGAGATACGACAACATGCCCCCTCCAGAATCCACCCGCGGCGATCCTTCGAACGCTACGTCGCCGACGGGAAGTGCGTCGTCCAGAATGGCCTGCGGCGTCTCGACGGTGGGCTGCTTAGCGAAGTAGGTCTTGCCACCCTTGGAATGGGTCTGGACGCGATACGGCACGGGTGCCGCAGGAGTCGCCGCGTTCGCAGGCGCGGGCTCGCCGAACATCGCCCGGATGGTGCGCCGCACGTCGGCATCATGGCCAAACTCGGCAGACTTTTCCGGCAGCTGGGTGGTGGCGATGACACGACCTCCGGATTGACAGAACTGCTGGAGCTTCCGCAGATTGCTCCAGGAGATGACTTTGCCGCCGGGAATGATGATCACACGGTATTGCTCGCGGTTGGTGGTGTTGTTCAGCCGCAGCGCCGCCCCGTCCACGGTGCAGCGCTGATCCACGATTTCAGGATGCAGGAAGGTGAAGTCCCGGCGGATGCGGCCCGTGAGCAGATCGCTGATCTTGAGGTAATCCGCCTCCTTTGGTCCGGCCTCGCGGCCAAAACCGCCCGCCGCCGGTTTTTCAAACGAGTAGGCCGCCTGCAGCGCGGTGATCGGATAAAGGATGCCGATGTCCGCCACATGCCGCCCGCCCTGTAGCAACAGGCTGCAACGTCCCACGAAGTTGTTATAGGCCGGTAACTCGGCGCCCAAACGCGCGCTGCGGTGCGATATCTCCGGCGGACAGGTCACCTTCGCGGGATCATACCACATCCCATGCGGGATAATCAGGTTCGCTCCCCGGACATACACCTCCATCGCGGAACGATAGAGCATCGCCGTATCCACGCTGTTGTCGGGATAGGCGCCATAAATCTCCACCGCCGTAAGCGGCTTGTCGTAGTTGAACGCCGCCGAAGTGGTCAGTTGGAAGCCGGGACGCCCGAGACCGTAGTAGTGGATGGAATCAAAAAGAGGGATGTCGCAATGCCGGTAGAACAGGATATTGTCGCCGCTCACATCTACCGGTTGCAGGTTAAAAGGGCCCATGGGGTGGCCTGAAGACTGGATGCCGTGGGCCCTGCACCACTCGTGGACCTTGCGGACGAATCCCTCGGCAAACAGCTCTGCCCGAAAGCCAAAGAGCGCCACGCGCGCTGCCTCTGTGTCAGGACCGATATCGTACCACAGCGCGGGATAGAGCAATGCGGGATCACCGCCATGCTTCGCCTTGAACTTGCGGTTGAACTCGTATGTCCAGGTGCGCTGTCCCGAGGTATAGTACAAGGCCACGTCGTCGAAGAATGACTGGACGATGGTCTTCCCGAAGAACCGTCCGAAGCGTTTGGCATACTCGTCGTAGGTGAGCGCCAGGAACCGATCCACGGCCTCGGGGTCAAGATAATCCACGACATTCCCCTCCGGCACGCAGACAAAGAACATGACCTTCCATGCGCCCGCCGGCGCGTCCCAGCGCAGACAGCCGTCCTTGATAAAGCGAGCAAGGTCGATCCTCTGCAGCGTCTGCGTTTCCATCGCCACGGCGGCCATCAGTGTGCCCTGGGGAACCTGCCGCTGGACATTCCGCGGCCCGGCGACAGTCTCCTCCACTTTCCGGAGGTTCTTGAGCATACTGTCAGGAGACTCTCGGATCAGACGCCCGCCGGCCGTGCCGGTGGGAAAATCAATATCGTCGTAGAAAATTACCCTGAGCCCGAGCTTTTCGGCCTTTTCCAGCATGACGCGGTACTGGTCGAAATACTCATCAGTCAAGTACGCCGGCTGGGTTGATCGCATCGGCAACGGCGAGAAGCCGCCGAAGCCGCATTGGTCGCGCATAGCCTGAATCTGGTCGCGGAGGCCAGCGGCATCAAGTTTGCCGTTGAGCCAGTAGAACGGCAGCGAGCGATATTGTATCGGCGGGTCTTTGAACCATGCGGCCATCCGTTCTGGCGTGCTGGTATCACCGTCGAATTGACCGACCCGTTTGAGGGCCTCGGCGGCGTTCAAGTTAAACATCGGCATCAGTGACAGGCAGCACACGGCGCCGATGCCAACCCGTAGAAGGGAGAAGAGGTTCATGTTCCGAGCTATACGAGTCATGGGTTTCCTCCTGATCTGATTGTTGAAATGCAGCCGTTCTCCAGCTTGACTAATTGGAGAGGTCGTTGCGACTCAGTTGCTTTTCGAAGGTCGCGAGCTCCTCCTTGCTGAACACGGACCACATGTCGAACCCCGATATGCGGCTTGCGGCATCGAACACGGCCTTGAACTGCTGCCACATGTTGCCCTTCATCGCCGCGACGAACTCCGGTGTGTACTCCGACGCCGGGAAGTCCACGCCGATCTTCCAGTAACTTGCCCGTGGATTGTCCGGCTCCTGCGCGACCAGAACCATGCGGAAAACCTGCTTGAACGCATCCCAAGCGCGGCGCCAGCCGGCCTGTTTGGCGATGAGCATGAACTTGTCCTGGATGAGATTCCAGTTCACCCGGCCCTTGGCCCAGCCCTCCTGCCCGATTTTGTGCACGACAGCATGGTACTCATCGACGGCGGCCATTCCGCGCTTGTTGCCGCACGTGAGGTCGAGCTCTGCGACGGCGTAGAAAGCGAGGGTTCCGGGCGGAATCTCCCCCCATAGCGGCGTCACGGCCAGGTTGTGGGCGAGCTCGTGGATGGGGCCGCCCTGGAAGGCGACCTCGCGGATCTTGCCGGGCTCCCATGACTCAATCTCCTCGCCACCGACGAGGGCGGGATTGCCGGACCAGGCGCCCTCCCAAATGCTCCAATTCAACGGATGGAAGAACACCTGCTTGCCGTACCACGCCTTGCCCGTGAGATCCGACATGGTGTCGTAGTAGGCATCGATCTCCTGGACATATTCCTGGGCCTGTCCTGGCTGGAGTTTGTCGAGCGCCTCTTTGCGGAAGAAGCGGACGATGTGCCGCCCCATGATGGTCACGCGATCCGCCGCCGGCTCCACGCGCACGTTGTCGATCCACACTATCCCCGTGCCCACCTTTCCACCCAACCCTTGTCCACTCTGCAGACGCACGGTCGCCGTCCCATCGCCACCGGTTGGGAAGTCGAGCTCGACGTCGGTCCAGCCGAAGGTCCCCTTGAGATTGGCGTTCAGCTCGACGTTACGGAAGGACTCGGACAGCCATCCATCGACGGCCACGCTGGGCCCCACATACTCCGGCGACATGTTGTTCCACAAACCCTGCTGAACGTTCTCACCGCGCATGCGCGCCTTGAGCAGGTAAACACGGTAAGGCTCGAGCTGCACCCGCTGGGACAAGACGACGCCGTTTCTCCGGTTTCCCGTCGGTGTCGGCCAAGGCTGTGTCGTAATCCGAAGCGCCGCGCTGCCGGCTTCGCCGCCCTTCGGATCGATCGCCACGTTCGCCGTCGGGAACGTCCGGGCGAGTTTCCAACCCACGGGCATACCGCCGCCGTCGGCGCGCTCGAAGTCGCCGTTCGTGACGCCCGTCGGGGTTATGACCGACACACGCACCTGATCCGCGCTGGAACGCTGCCCGTCACTGATGAGGAGCTCGAACTCGTAGTCGGCTTGGGTTTGGGCGGCGAGCGAAGCCTGGGGTTTGCCGGCGTCGCGCAGAGCCACTTCGGGGCCGGAGATCTGGCGCCACTGGTATTTCCAGGTCGGACCCGCGGGCAAGCGCGAGTTGGAGGCGTCGAGTGTGACGGTTTGCCCCTTCGTGACACACTGGTCGGGCTTGGCCACGGCGATGAGTGGAACGCCGGCAAACGACGTCGCGACCTTGTCGGCGGCATTGAGGGTGCTGGTGGCCACTTGCAGGGTGACCGGCCCAAGCAGGCCGGAATCCAGCAACGGCGCGTTCGGATCCATGGTGATACTCGTCCGCGTCAACCGCTTTTCGGCCGGCAAGCCGGCATCGAAGATCAACCGGTTGGGCCAGAGGTTGATCACGTCCACCTCGAGTTTGTTGCCCGTCGGTTTCACCGCGTCCGTGATGTCCACGCTGAACGGTTCAGCCCAGACTACTCCGAGATTCCGGCCGTTGAGCCGCACCTCGGCCACGTTCTTCACCACGCCGAGGTTCAGCCTGAGGTGTTTAACCTTTTGGAAATCCTCGGGCACGTCGAACGTCTTCCGATAAGTCGCCTTGCCGGAATAGTGCTTGATCCCGGGATCGGACTGATCCGTCCAATCAGACAGATCATTGAAAACCACCGGCTTCTCGGGGCCGCCCCATTTCGGATCGAACGTTACCTCCCAGCCGCCGCCAATCTCGCGCGGATCGGACCAGGTCAGGTAGTTGCGCTGTTCCGGGCCTGCCGCACTCGTGGCAATCGCCTTCTGAAACACCACGAAGCACGAGCCGTACGGCCCAAATTCGAGCGGCACGATGGTGCGTCCGGCCTCCTGGCGGAATGCCTTGGCTGGCCGCATTTCGCCTTTCACGGCATCCCACAGCTCGGGTTGTTTGCCGCTCACGCGGAACGTGACGTCAAGCTGTTCCTTGTTCGCATTACGGTTGCAGACGAAATAGATCTCCGCCCCGCCGGCGCGGCGATGGATGAAATCAAGAAATGTTTTCGCATTCCCGCCTTTGTGCTCGAAGTCGGGCTGAACACCGTCTGCGTGGAGGATTTCGCGCAAGGGCTTGCCCCAGAAAATCCGGCCCTGGCCATAACGGCGCTCTCGGATGTTCTGACCATCACAGTCGCCCCAGATTTCGTCGGCGAGCTTTTTGACGTCGGCATCGCATTGGGGATAGTTCTTCAGACCGGGATCACGCACCGGTTTGGGCCCGACGACCGTCGCTCCTGATTCCACGAGCGACTTGATCTTGCGCAACACTTCCACCGGCATTGTCCGGCGATCGGGCAGTACCAGGAGGCGGTAGCTCATGCCGTCCGGCAGGACAATGCGGCCGTCCCGCGCCTCCATGCGGGTCAGCAGCACTTCAGCATTGCACACATCGTAATCGTAGCCGGGCCCCAGGGACGGATCAACGTGTTTGACCTCAACCTGATTGGGCGTGTTGTCTCCGTAGTAGTAACAAACATCTGCGGCAAACAGGCCCTGCTGAAGGAGATACTGGCAGCGGGAGATATAGGAGAAGAACGCCCCTGCCATCGGCCACCAAGTGACATTGCGGTTAAAGTGGGTGCCTGCGCCGTATTCATACCCCGGCACGCCATCCTCCGGTCGGCTGGAGGTCCACGTATGCAAAAAGAACCGGTTAGTGCCTTCGCAGAAGGCCTTGTCCGCGGTCGGCTTCAAATCGGCGAAATCATCCAGATAATGCCTGGTGGATGTAAACGCTTCCGCCGCCGCGAAGGTCTTGCCATAGATATGAGCCGCGCTGGCTGTCTGCTTCCCGGCAATATGCTGGCCATTCTCCTTCCATTGGCCGCTCTGCCAGAATTCGCCCATTGGGATGTCGGTGCGGCCCAGGTTCTTCAGCGCGTCCAAGGGGGGCACCCGGGGATAACACGGCCCGCCCGCCTCGCAGTGAATCTTCACGCCCCGAGCGTGCGCCAACTCCGCGAGCCGCCCATAGTGGTTATCCGCCAGACAGTCTCCGATCGTCTTGCGAAAGTCATACAGGAACCGATCCGACACCTCGACGCTGCCCACAATGGCGCCCGTCAGCACCGGCAGATAGGGGCGCACGTCATAGCCGCGGTACTTCTTGAAGTCGTCCAAGAACGAATCAGTCCAGTTGGGCAACCCGGCCTCCCAACTGTCATCGTGGAAGTACTTCAAGGTCTTGCCCGCCAGCGGCCCCGCATCCTGCAACAGGATTTCGGCGGTGTTCTTGAAATGAAAGTCGGTCGCCGCCGCGCTGAGGAAATCCACACAAGGACCCGCCGCGCCCGGGCTGGCGCACATGATCTGGTCGTTGTTGCAGCCAAAGCCGGTGCGCACAATCGTCCACTCCCCCGGCGGCGCGTCCCAGTCCAGTTGACCGTCGGGTCCCAGCTTCGCCGTCAGATCAACAATGCGTTCCGGAGCCACCACCAGCCGATCGCCCAGAGGTTCCGGGTCAGCCAACGGGGCCTCAACCATGCCTCGAACCGGTCCGTTTTCGCCAAATCCGCTGAAAGATTCGCGTCCGCTCTTCAGTGCCAAAACCGGGCTGATCGGATTTCCCGCGGGTCCCATGTCTCCCAGCTTGACTTCTCTCACCTGCACATTCTCAGTCCCGTACGCCGCGGTGATCAGAATCCTGAAGGAGCGCGCAGACGTCTCCGGGAAGGTCAACTCGCTCGCGCTGCGCTGCGCCAACTGGAAGGACTGAATCGTCCGGTAACTGTCCGTGCCGCCGGACACCTGGAGCTCAATCTCGCGGGGACCTAGTTCACCGTTGGGCGCCACGCGCAACGTACGGGCCGTGAAGGGCTCGCTAAAGTCCAGGCGAATCCATTCCGGCTTTTCCCGCGTGGGCGCATCGCCGGGCTTGTATCCGTCAGACACCCAGAAACTCGACGCCACACCGTCGGCGGCATTGTCGGCCGGGTGGGCGGGTTGCGCGCTGCTGGCGCTGATCAGCACTTGCGGCGCCTCCGGCTTGCGCGGCACCGCCTGCACAGCAACATCACGATACTGCAACTGCTCGTCCGACAGCGACCCCCGGGGCCGTGTCCCAACGCCAACCGCAACCTCCCGGTAGCTGGGCACATCTCCGACCGGTTTCGGTAGCTTTCCGGAAATTCTTCGTGGCCCGGTCACGTTCCACGTGGATTGCTGGAAATGTTTCGAGGCATGGGCGGGGGTGATCCAAGGGCCACCCGCATCCCAGCCGCTGCACATATTGACGCTGACCTCCAGACCCAACCGGTCAGCCTCGCGCAGCGCGTGCTTGAAGTTCTCCCGCCAACCGGGGCTCATGAAGGCAGGAGCGTGCGGCATCGGCACGCCAACGCCGGCGCAATCGAAAATCATCACGCCGCCGCCCCCCTTCGCATGCAGTTCCTCAAGATCCTTGGTGATCCCTTCCTTGCTCACCAGCGACATCAGCCACCACCAATACACACGCGGCTTCGCGGCATTGGGCGGTTGCGCAAAGCCCTTCGCCAAATCCTCTTGCGCCGCTAACGGGGAGAGCGCACCCAGGAGGGCGCACATGACAATCACCAACGGTATTCGTTTCATGTTCGTTTCCTTTCACGACCTCACTTCATGTCTCACTAGCAAACATCTGAACACACTCTTGCTCATCGGACGTCAAACCTTCCAAGGCTTGCGATAGTCGCATGTAAGCCACGAAGGATCGCAACTGCGGTCGGCGAAAGCCAACTTGTGCGGGTTCCATTTGATTGTCTGCCGATGGCAGTAGGCGAGGTTCATCAGGTGGCAGCAGATGGCGGAATGGGCGCCTTCGATTTCGCTCGCGACGGGGCGCTTGCGATCTGCGACGCGAGCGAGGAAATCTTCGGTGTGTGATTTGCTATAGTAGAGGCGGATCCGCGCATCGGCCAAGAATTCCTTCTCGGCCCTGGCCCACTGTTTGATGGTCTCACCCCCACGCACGAACTCGAACCCCCCGCCGTTTACCTTTACTTCGCCCTCCGTGCCGTAAAAGTGCACGTCAGATCCGTCATTCACTTGCGTGACCGTGACACCGTTTTCATACACCACCACGGCGCCGCTAAGAGCGTCCGCCTTTTCCGGTGGCCGCACTTCGACCGGGCCGCTCTCGTCCATGCCGAGACCCCACTGCGCGATGTCGAAGTGATGCGCACCGTAGTCGCACACTCCGCCGCCGCCATACTCCGAATAGGCACGCCACTCCGGGTAATGACTATGGACGCCGCGGGGGCTCAGCACGGAGTTATACGGGCGAACAGGGGCCGGGCCGAGCCAAAGGTTCCAGTCCAGACCCGGTTCCGCCCCTTCCTCGGGCAGGTCGCAGGGCCGTGCGGGGCCGCCGACTTTGCACGTGACGCGTTCGATCTTTCCGATGACGCCGTTGCGGACGAGTTCGCAGGCCACTCGGAACTCGCTCGCGGATCGCTGATGAGAGCCGGTCTGCAGTACCCGCTTGTACCGTTTGACCGCCGCCATCACCTCGAGCGCTTCGTGGATGTTGTGGGTAAGCGGTTTCTCGCAGTACACATCCTTGCCTGCCTTCAATGCGGCCAGGGTGATGATGGCATGCCAGTGATCCGGCGTGGCGATGCACACGGCGTCGATGTCTTTGCGGGCCATGATTTCACGAAAATCATTGTAGGCCTTGCAGGCGATCGCGCCTTTCTCCGGATGATCGGCGTGGAATCTCTTCACCATCTTGAGCGCGTTCTCGCGCCGGGTTGTGTCCACATCGCAGACGGCGACAATCTTGACGTCGCACCACAGGAAGTTGTCAAGGATCTGTCGATTTTGGATGCCCATACCGATGAATGCCATGTTCACCAGACTGTTGGGTGCCGTCTCCGCGGCCCGGATGCGCGACGGCAGAATGAAAGGCGAAACGATGGCGGCGGTTGCCGCCTGCGTAATGAACGTGCGACGTGTAATCTTCATGTATACTCCTCCATGGTTTTCTCTCTAAACCCAACAACTACAACAGACATCGGTTTTCGGGCAGCACGGGCACACGCCCATGGGAACCGTCCTGAAGAAACGCTTTCATGCCGGCAAAAGGTGGCGACAGGTGCCGAAAAGGCAGCGCAATGTTTATTCGCGGCTTTTCTCATGGCGCCCTTTTTAATCCTTCCCGTTTTACCACCCACGAGCCATCGGACGGAAAACCGGGCGCATGACGCTCCGGCCCACCATCCCAGCCGGCGGCCATCATGGCCACGGCATAGAGCAGACCGCCGTTGCCTGGAAGATAGGGCATGCCGCCGGCACAGACGCCGCGACGGTCGTATGCGTTCTTGGAGGAGGGATGCAGGAGTGCATCGACCGCTAGGGCGGGCTCGCCGGTGCGCGCGGCCGCCATGGCGAACCAGGGGAAATCCCATCCCCAGCTTCGCTCCCAGTCGTAGGTCTTCCAGACCTTCAGAACCGTGCGATGAGCCGTTTCGCGATCCACCCCTTTCAGCGGCGGCAACATCCCGCAAACCCCGATGGAATCCGCATGTGCAGTCCCCTGGATATTGGGATGATCCTGCGACAGGACGTAGACCCCATTGCTCTCCGGCACCGGCGCAAGCCCGGCCCGCACCTCGTCCCACCTTGGCTCGCGCGACAGGCCAAGGCGTTCACGCCACTCCTGCGCCTTGTCCAGGCCGAACCGCCAGTAGGCCGTTTCAAACACCATATTCGTGCCCAGCGCATTATCTTCGGAAGCCGCCCAGACCGGCGCAAGATTGTAGATTCCTTTGTCATCGCGCGTGGGGAAGTCGGCCATGTAGTCCGCCGTCTCAAAGATCACTTCCTCCCACTTCTTGAGCGTCGCCCGGGTCGGCCGCAGGCGATATTCCAACTCGGCAAAGAAGATCGGGTGGGGCTGCTGCCACTGCAGAAGAAAAATAGTGTCCCCCCACGGCGCGGTGCGGCCTTCCGGGCCCACCTGTTTGCCCCACTTGGCGCCCTTGTAATCAAACTGCCCGGCCAGTTGCCGCGCCACCGGCAGGAACTTCCGGTAACAGCCCAGCGCCTTCTCCGCCATCGGCCAGCGATCCCACAGGCCATAATGCGCGAGGTGCCACCAGACCATTTCCATGTGGAACTGGCTGCTCCAGTAGTCCGCGCCCATCAAGCCGATCTCCGCCGGAGGCCAACTCCCGGCCGATTGCGCGGCCATCTGATATTGCGAGAGCACGATCCGCCGCTCCAGCTCCATCCATCTCGGATCCTTGCTTTGCGACAGGTCAATCGCGCCGCCGGTGCTCCAGAATTTCTTCCAGTGCTCCGCCGCGGCCTGCTGCGTCTGGGCCACCGTCGGCAACGCGTCCAACGTCTTGCTGGAGAAACCGCAGGCGAACTCCAGCGGCCCGTCTTTCGCGGCTGACAGCATGAAGCCGTGCTTCCAAACCGCAGCCTGGATCAACAGGGGCACGCCTTCCCGGACTTCTGCCTCCTTGGGTTCGCCATCCAGGGTGTACGAAACTTGAAGATTCTTGGCGCGACCGGGGAGCGGGTCGCCCAATTGATCGAACGAGGGCGTCAAATCCAGTCGGTTGTCCTGAACCGACGCGGCGACCTTGCCAGTCACGTCTACCCACTTGTCGTTATCGCCAAAGCGGGCGTTGGTGATCACCAACTCCTTCTTCCTGCTGCCCGGTTCCGGCCATTTCTTGAACTCGGATCCTTTCGACCACGCCACGCTGGCATGGTACGTCGAGGCATCGGCGGTGCGGCGGATCACAGCGTCTTTTCCGCTTTTCCCCGGCAGCAGTTCACTGACGTGCGCCGCCTGCCGATTCCAGTCCCCCGCCCACTGTTCGCCAAGGGCGGCCGGGTACGGGAAATCGAGTGCCACCACTAGCTTTCCATCGCATAGCAGCGGTGATTTCGCCCGGACCGCAATGAGGTCCAGCGTGGGATGCACGCAGGTTTCCACCGTGACCGTCTGGCCATCCACCTCGAAGCGACTCGTGTGCAATCCGGTCCACAGGTTGTAGTTCCGCGTCACGTTGCCGATGTCCTTGGCCTCCAACGCCACTCCGTCGGCTCGAATCAGGCGCAGTCGCGCCAGATTGATCGGATGGGGATTCTTGAACATCCAGCCCCAGTCCATTGTGTCGAGTACTCGATGGTTGGTGTGGTTGCGCATGCCGACTCTAAGCCGGCCTTTCTCCATCGTTCCCGTCGGTGGCACGTCGGCGAGGGTAAGTCCGGGCGGCAGCGGGGCCGAATGCCAGGCCCAGTGCGACAGGGTGCTGCCGCTGAACGTCTGCAAGCCGGTGGCGTCCACGTTGAAGCAGAATTCTCCGTTGCCGAGCGGAATCTCCCCGTGCGGATCGTTCCACCCGATGTTGTGGCGCGTCACCAGAGCGTGGCGGTCGATTGCCCCATCGGCGGCGAAGGCCGCGCCGGCCGCTTGCAGAGTGATCGGCCCGAGCAAGACGCACACTGCCACCACTATTGTGAGTACTGATTTCTTCATGGCTGGTCCTTTCTGACGTTGTTGTTCTCTCATTTTCACTTCTTTCCCCTCACTCCCTCGCCGGCTCCCGCGAATGCCTCGGTCAGAAATACGGACTTCACCGGTTCAAGCACGAGGTGGACACGGGTAACCTCCTGCCCCTTCTCCGTTGTATGCTCACACTCCTGCGGCGACATCGCTCCGGAATGCGGATCCCACTGCTGCAGTGTCATCTTGCCGCGGAGCCTGACCCAGGTATCTACCTTGTCATTGCTCGAATTGGCGAAGTAGTAGACATTGGCGCCGTCCTTGACCTTGTGGAGATAGGACAACATGCCGCCTCCAGAATCCATCCGCGGCGATCCTTCGAACGCTACGTCGCCGACGGGAAGCGCGTCGTCCAGGATGGCCCGCAGGGTTTCTGCCGTCGGGTTTGGCGCAAAGAAGCACTTGCCGCCCTTTGCGTTCGTGCTCACCTGGTATTTCTTGAGGCTCTCATCCACGTCTGTGCAGGGGATATCCTTGATGACCCACCAGCCACCGTTGATTTTCTTGTGGGGTCGCACGCGGTTCTTCCCCGGCCAGAATTGCCACATATAACAATTGCTGCCGTTGGGATCGGCGCGAAATACCAGCCCCGAGCAGGCGTCATTCGTGTTAAGATCCGCCTCGAGAACATAATCGGTCCACCCGTCCCCCTCGCGGCTTCGCATGAACTCGTTGCCCCTGATCTTCAGCCACCCATCGCTGAGGTTCGCGTTGCGGATGTTTGCCCATTTGTCGAGACCGCCTTCGAAGTCGTCCCGGAACAGAAGCCGGCCGTCGAGCGAAGTCACCTTCACTTCGCCGATCCCACCCGGTTCGTCGCCGCCTTGCCGGAACCCGATACAACCCTTCTTCATACTGTCATCAACCGTCACGTCGACCAGAACACCTTTGACATACGTCTTGATCGTGGATCCTGACGCCTCGATGCGAACGCGATAAGACGAGTCGGAATCCCGGACGACCCGACGCGAAGGGGTCACCCCGAACATGGCCTTGATCACCCGCTGCACATCCGCGTCATGCCCAAACTCGCTCGATTTGAAAGGAAGCTGGGTCGTGCCGATCACTTTGCCGCCGTTATTGTAGAAACTCTGCAATTTCTGCAGGTTGGACCAGGAAATGACGTTGCCGCCGGGCAGGACCAGCACGGAATAGGTCTCCCAGTTGTTCGTATTGTTCAGCCGCACTTTCGCGCCTTCGACGCTGCATCGCTCATCCATGATCTCGGGATGAAGGAAGGTGAAATCCCGACGGACTGCACCGGTAAGACGATCGCTGATCTTGAGGTAATCCGCTTCCGGCGGAGCCTCTTTTCCCCAGTTCGGTTGCTGCATACCCGGGACGTCGAATTGATAAGCCGCTTGCAGCGCCACAACCGGGTAGAGGACCCCGATGTCTGCCACGTGCCTGCCGCCTTGCAGCAGGAGGCTGCACCGCCCCACGAACCGGTTGTAGGCGGGCAATTCGGAGCCAAACCGCGGATTGCGATGCGAGAATTCAGGCGGAATGTGCATCGTGGCGGGATCGTACCACATGCCGTGCGGGATCATCAGGTTCGCTCCCCGGACATACAGCTCCATCGCCGAGCGATGGAGCATCGCCGAATCCACGCTCCCGTCCGGGTAATTGCCATAGATTTCGACCGCAGTAACCGGGCGGTCGTAGTTGAACGCAGCGGAGGTGGGGAGTTTGAACCCGTCGCGCCCATGCGTGTAGTAATGAATGGAGTCGAGCAATGGAATATCGCAATGCTTATAAAACTTAATGTTGTCACCGCTGACCTCCACTGGTTGGGGCTCGTAATTTCCCGCGGGATGCCCCGAGACCTGGATGCCATGGGCGGCGCACCACTCGTGGATCGTGCGGACGAAGCCCTCCGCCATCAACTCGGCGCGCATCCCGAACAGCGCGACCCGCGCCGCCTCGGTGTCCGGCCCTATGTCATACCACAAAGCCGGGTAGAGCAGCGCCGGATCCATGCCGTGCTTCAGCGTAAACTTCTTGTTGAACGCCGTCGTCCACGTGCGGCCGCCGGAGGTATAGACCATCGCCGCGTCATCGAAGAATGACTGGACGATGGTGGTGCCGAAATGCCTCCCGAAACGCTTGGCGAACTCGTCGTAAGTGAGCGACATCCACCGCCTAACGGCTTCGGGATCCAGGTAGTCCACGAAACCGCCCTCCGTGACGCACACAAAGAACATAACCTTCCATGTGCCTTGGGGTGCATCCCAGCGCAGCATGCCGTCCTTGATGGAACCGGCCAGGTCGAGACGCTGCTTCGTCCCGGTCTCCATCGCCACAGCGGCCATAAGCGTCCCTTCCGGAATACGCAGCTCGACAGTTCGCGGCCCGGCGACTTCCTCTTCCACTTTGCGGAGGTTCTTCAGCATGCTGTCGGGATACCTCTCGGCCAGACGTCCGCCGGCCGTGCCGGTGGGAAAATTGATGTCGTCGTAAAAGATGACCTTGAGTCCGAGTTTCTCGGCCATTTCCAGTATGAGGCCATAGCGGGCGAAATACTCATCCGTCAGGTACTCCGGCCGGGCCGAGCGCAGGGTGAGTGGCGCGAAGCCGCCGAAGCCGCACTGGTCGCGCATGGCCTGGATTTGGCCCCGGAGAACACCGGTGGTGAGCGTGGCGTTGAGCCAGTAGAGCGGCCGCGAGCGATACTGCATCGGCGGGTCTTTGAACCATGCGGCCATCCGTTCTGGCGTTTCGGCGGCATTGGGCGGCTGCGCAAAGCCCTTCGCGGGGTCTTCTTGAGCCGCCTCCAGCCTGGAAACAGCTCCCAGCAGCCCGCAGATAACCACCATCAGTATTGTTGCTTTCATAGCGTTAAGTCCTTTCACGGCTTCGCGGTCTTTCGCGGTCTTGCGGCCGGTCGACGAATCCGCTGCCAGTGCCCGCGAGTTACTGTACTTAACAATTTCACGTCGTACCATTGTTAATGATGTGTTCCAACTGTCCCGGCTAGAATGGAATTTGTGCCATCCG
>Ga0315281_10002394_pt1 | contig 27907 bp, 23 predicted proteins | sample YL17G07_0_MG_FD_204540 | JGI IMG/M metagenome (GOLD analysis project Ga0315281, IMG submission 204540) | Sediment microbial communities from Yellowstone Lake, YNP, Wyoming, USA - YL17G07_0 | ecosystem: Environmental > Aquatic > Freshwater > Lake > Sediment | place: USA: Wyoming | collected...
GATGACGCCGGGAATCGAACGGATCGCCTCGCGGGTAGCGACGATGACCACCGGCAGGATCAACAACGCGAGCGTCAGGCCGGCGGACAGGATGCTCTGGCCGAAACCGAACTTGTAGACGAACAGACCCAATGCCAGCAAGCCGTAAATGATCGAAGGCACGCCGGCGAGATTGGTGACGTTGATCTCGATGATGTCCGTCACCCAGTTCTTCGGCGCGTATTCCTCGAGGTAGACCGCGCCCGCCACGCCGACCGGTATGGCGGTGACGGCGGTCACCAGCATCACCAACGTGCTGCCCACCCAAGCCGACAGGATGCCTGCGTTCTGCGCGCGGCGGGAGGGAAAATTAACGAAGAAATCCCAGGACAACCGGTGCGCACCGTCCATCACCATGCCGGCGAACAGCGCAACGAACGTCAGCACGCCCACCATCAATGCCAGCACCCCCACGGTCGCGAAGATCAGGTCCCAGCGCTTGTGCTTGGTGATGAGCGCCCGGATTTCGGCTACCGTCATATCGGCCATGTCAGTACACCTGCCGGTAGCGGCGCTTCATGATGTGGCCGACGACGTTGAAGAACAGCGTCAGCAGCATCAGGGTCAAGCCTGCCGCGAATATGGTCTGGTAGCCGATGCTGCCGTGCGGCAGGTCGCCCAGCGCGACCTGCACGATAAAAGCGGTGATGGTTGCCGCCGGTTCGGCGGGATTCCAGGTCAGGTTGGGCTGCATGCCGGCAGCAACCGCGACGATCATGGTTTCTCCGACCGCGCGCGAGATGCCGAGGATGTAAGCCGCGGCAATGCCGGAGAATGCCGCCGGCGTGACGACACGAGTCGCCGTTTGGTAGCGCGTCGCGCCCATCGCATAGGAACCCTCGCGCATCGCCATCGGCACCGAGCGCATCGCGTCCTCGGAAACCGAACTGATGTAGGGAATGATCATGATGCCCATGACCAGTCCCGCGGACAGAAGATTGAAGCCGGGCAGCCCGGGAAAGAAGAATTGCAATGCCGGGGTCACGTAGAGCAAAGCAAAATAGCCGTAGACAATGGTCGGTACGCCCCCCAGGAGCTCGAGAAACGGCTTGGCGATCTCGCGCACCGCGAAGGGCGCAAATTCCGACAGGTAAATGGCGATCATGGTGCCGAGCGGTATGGCCACGGCCAGCGCCACCAATGAGCTGACCACCGTGCCCGACAACAGCACCATGATGCCGTAGTGGGCATCGTCGAAAAGCGGCGTCCACTGATTGTCGGTCAAAAAATCGACGAGCGAGACGTGCTGGAAGAACTGATACGACTCGCTCACCAAGATCACCACGATACCGACGGTGATGGCAACCGAGAATGAGGCGCACAGGAAAAGCACGCCCTCGATTACCCGCTCGCGAACATGCCGGGTCTTCTTTTTCGCGAGCCGCGCGCTGATCGTGTGGTCCACCAGGGTATTCAGTGGGGTATTCAGTGGTAGGGTGTTGGCGACGGAACTCATCGGTTAAAGACCGAAGAAAAAATATACTACAGAAATTTCGCGATACCCGCTGCCCGGGCCAAAAAAACAGAAGGGGCATGGCCCCCTCTGCTGCTGCGCAATCGGAATGGATTAAAGCTTGGCTTCGAGCTGCATCAACTGTTCTATCGTAAGACCGACCTTGTTCTCGCCGCCGAATTTGGTGCCGAGCACTTTCTTGTTGGCATGGTCGATGTTGTAGGTGTAGGCCTTGGCCGGGAGCGGCACGTACTTTACCTCGCGCACCAGGACTTCCGCGTTCTTCATGTAGAACTCGACGAATTCCTTCACTTCCGGCCGCTCCAGCGACTTGGCGTTGATGTAGATGAAGATCGGACGGGCCAACGGCTGGTAAGTGCCGTTGATTACCGATTCGAACGAGGGCTCCACCCCGGGGCCGGCCTTATCGACAATCTTCGCAGCCCGGAGCTTGTCCTTGTTTTCGACGTAGTAGGCGAAGCCGAAATAGCCGAGCGCGTTGACATCCCTCGCTACGCCTTGCACCAGCACGTTGTCGTCTTCGGATGCGGTGAAATCTCCGCGGCTTGACTTGGCCTTACCGTTGATCGCCTCGGTGAAGTAGTCGAATGTGCCGGAATCTGCTCCCGCACCGAACAACTTGAGCGGCTGATCGGGCCATGCGGGATTCACCTGCTTCCAAGTCTTCACCTTGCCCTGCGCGCCCGGTTCCCACATTTTCCTGAGTTCGGCGACGGTGAGCGTCTGCGCCCATTTGTTGTCCGGGTGTACTACGACGGTCAGCGCGTCATAGGCGACCGGCAATTCGATGTATTGCACGCCGGCAGCCTTGCAATCGTCCATTTCCTTTTTCAGGATCGGACGCGAGGCGTCGGAAATGTCGGTCTCGCCGCGACAGAATTTCTTGAAGCCGCCGCCGGTGCCGGAGATGCCCACGGTCACCTTGACTTTGCCCTTGGTGGACTTCTGGAAGTCCTCGGCCATGGCTTCGGTAATCGGGAAAACCGTACTCGAACCGTCGATCCTTACCAGTTGTGCGTGCGCCACCGGCGCGACGGTGCACAGGGTGACCGCGAATGTGGCCGCCAGGGCTGCAAGGGCGAGGCGAGGGGCTTTGAACATGAGGTCAATCTCCTTCGGTAAGAGGTTTGAATCTGAACGGCACAATTTTATGCACGCAATGTGACAGTTTGATTGCATGGCCCCCGGATTGCGGGCCACGCCGCGCCTCGCGCGGCCTCACTCGCGGGTTTGCTGGCGAATGGTGTGCGCCAGGGATTGCGCCAGTTCGGAAATGAAGGCGTGAGCTTCCCCCTCGACCATGACGCGGATGACCGGCTCGGTGCCGGATGCACGCAACAGCACCCGGCCCTTGCTTCCGAGTCTGGTCCGGGTCGCCTTGAGTGCAGCCCTGATCTGCTCGTCGGCTTCGAAATCGAAGCCTTTCCGGGTTTTTACATTGACCAGCACCTGCGGGTACAGCCGCACGCCGTTGCACAACTGCGCCAGGCCCTGGCCTTCAGTGCGCAATGCGTGCAGCACTTGCAGCGCGGAAACGATGCCATCGCCGGTCGTATGTTTGTCGAGGCAAATGATGTGGCCCGAGTTCTCGCCGCCGAGCTGCCAGCCTTTCTCGACCAGTTCTTCGAGCACGTAACGATCGCCGACGGCGGCGCGCGCAAACGCGATGCCAAGGCCGGCAAGCGCCTGTTCCATGCCCAGGTTGGTCATCAGCGTGCCGACCACGCCGCCTCTGAGGAGCGCGTGCTTCTTGCGGAACTGCGCGATGACGAACAGCAGCTGGTCGCCGTCATAGAGCTTGCCGTCCTGGTCCGCCATCGTCAGGCGGTCGCCATCGCCGTCGAATGCCACGCCCAGGTGCGCACGATGCGCTGTCACCACCTTCGCCAGCGTCTGCGGATGCGTCGCGCCACAATCGCGGTTGATGTTGATTCCGTCCGGCTGCACGCCGATCGAAACAACCTCGGCGCCGAGTTCGTGAAACACATGCGTCGCGATGTGGTAGGTCGCGCCGTGTGCGCAATCCACCACCAGTCTGAGTCCGCGCAGGTCGAGATGGCTGGGGAACGTGCTCTTGCAGAACTCGATGTAGCGTCCGGCGGCGTCGTTCAGCCGGCGCGCCTTGCCCAGTTGCGCCGAGGGCATGATCTCGAGCGGCTGATCGAGCCGCGCCTCGATGGCATGCTCGACCGCGTCCGGCAATTTGTTGCCATCGGCCGAGAAGAATTTGATGCCGTTGTCTTCGAACGGATTGTGGGAAGCGGAGATGACTATGCCGGCCTGCAGGCGCAGCGCCCGCGTGAGATAGGCGACCGCGGGGGTGGGCATGGGCCCGGCCAGATAAATGTCCACCCCTGCGGCGGACAAACCCGCCTGCAGCGCGGATTCCAGCATGTAACCGGAAATGCGCGTGTCCTTGCCGATCAGCACCGAGGCATGCTCGCCGGGCGGCAGTTCCTGCCCCGCCGCGAGCACCCTGCCGGCGGCGTAACCGAGGCGCATCACGAAATCCGGCGTGATCGGCGATTCGCCGACGCGTCCGCGCACGCCATCGGTACCGAAGTATTTTCTGATCTTCTTCATGGGAAGAAAAACGCAGGGTCGTCTATCGCGCGCAATACCAGCAGGCAATCGCGGGTCGCAGCCACATCATGCACGCGAACGATCGACGCCCCGCGTTGCGCCGCCAGCAAGGCGCCTGCGGCGCTTGCGTACACGCGTTGCGCTGCCTCGCGTCCGACGATACTGCCGAACAGCGCCTTGCGCGACAGGCCGGCGAGCAGCGCAAACCCCGCCTCGCGCAACCGCGGCAGCGCGCGTATCAGCTCGAGATTGTGCTGCGGGGTCTTGCCGAAACCGAAGCCCGGATCAAGAACGATGCGATCACGCCCGATTCCGGCGGCAACAGCGTCGGCTGCGCGTTCGACCAGGAAGGTTTCCACTTCGCCGACCACGTCACGGTAATGCGGGGCGCGCTGCATGGTGCGCGGCTCGCCCTGCATGTGCATCAGGCAGACCGCGACCGCCGATTCGGCGACGGTATTCAGTGCGCCTGGTGCCCGTAGGGCATGGATATCGTTGATCATCGCGGCGCCGGCAGCGATCGCGCGACGCATCACTTCGGGCTTGCAGGTATCCACGGATACCGGCACCGGCAATTCGACGAGCTTTTCCAGCACCGGCAGGACGCGGCGCAATTCTTCATCGGCCTCCACGGGTTCCGCGCCCGGACGCGACGATTCACCGCCGATGTCGAGGATATCCGCGCCTTCGTCAAGCAACCGCCTTGCGTGGTCCAGCGCGCGGCTGGAATCAAGAAATTCGCCGCCGTCGGAAAACGAATCGGGTGTGATGTTGACAATACCCATGATGAGCGGGCGTTCGAGCGACAGCGAAAAGCGGCCGAGCTTGAGAACGGCGTGAGGGGTAAGGGGTGAGGAGTGAGGAAAAACCACCTCGGCACGGCTGACCATTGGGCTAAGGTTGTCGATGTGTAACCGTGTGCTCAAAAAACGAAAAGGGTGAGGATATGACCCCTCACCCCTACCTCCTGACTCCTCACCGGGTTATTACGCTTCCCGCGCCGGGCTGGCCGTGGCTGCCGGCGCCGTGGCGCTGCCTTGCGACGGCGGCGGTGTCTGCGCATTGGCGGGCGGCTTGGGCGGACGCGGCGGACGGCCTTCCATGATGTCGTTGACCTGGTCGGCGTCGATGGTTTCCCATTCCATCAGCGCCTTGGCCATGGCTTCGACCTTGTGGCTGTTGTCTTCGATGAGCTTGCGTGCGAGCGCGTATTGCCCGTCGATGATGCGCCGGATCTCCGCGTCAACCTGTTGCATGGTGGCTTCGGAAACATTCTTGTGCGTGGTGATCGAGCGGCCGAGGAAGACTTCGCCCTCGTTCTCGCCATACACCATCGGCCCGAGATGGTCGCTCATGCCCCACTGGGTCACCATGCGCCGCGCCATTTCAGTGGCGCGCTCGAAGTCGTTCGATGCCCCGGTGGTCATTTGCTTCATGAACACTTCTTCGGCGATGCGCCCGCCGAACAGCACGGCGATGTTCTGCAGGATCTGCTCGCGATCCATGCTGTAGCGGTCCTCCTGCGGCAGCTGCATGGTCATGCCCAATGCGCGCCCTCGCGGAATAATGGTAACTTTATGGACCGGATCGGTCCGCGGCAGCAAACGGGCAACAACCGCATGACCAGACTCGTGATATGCGGTATTACGCCGCTCATGCTCCGGCATCACCATGGACTTGCGTTCCGCGCCCATCATGATCTTGTCCTTGGCGCGCTCGAAATCGTCCATGTCTACCAGGCGTTTGTTGCCGCGCGCGGCGAACAGCGCCGATTCATTCACCAGGTTGGCCAGATCGGCGCCGGAAAACCCCGGTGTGCCGCGGGCAAGGACATCGGGGCGCACATCGGGTGCGACCGGAACCTTGCGCATATGCACCATGAGGATCTGTTCGCGGCCGCGAATGTCCGGCAGCGGCACGACAACCTGGCGGTCGAAACGCCCCGGACGCAGCAATGCGGGATCGAGCACGTCCGGCCGGTTGGTCGCGGCAATCACGATCACGCCGACACCGGTCTCGAAGCCGTCCATCTCCACCAGCAACTGGTTCAACGTCTGCTCGCGTTCGTCGTTGCCTCCGCCAAGGCCGGCGCCGCGCTGGCGGCCAACCGCGTCGATTTCATCGATGAACACGATGCAGGGCGCGTGCTTCTTGGCCTGCTCGAACATGTCGCGCACGCGCGCAGCGCCAACGCCAACGAACATCTCGACGAAATCGGAACCCGATATCGAAAAGAACGGCACCTTGGCTTCGCCGGCGATGGCGCGCGCCAGCAACGTTTTGCCGGTGCCGGGAGAGCCGACCATCAGCACGCCGCGTGGGATGCGCCCGCCAAGCTTCTGGAATTTGCTCGGATCACGCAGGAAATCGACCAGTTCGGAAACTTCTTCCTTGGCCTCCTCGCATCCGGCGACGTCCCCAAACGTGACCGGATTGGTGGACTCATCAAGCATGCGCGCGCGGCTTTTGCCGAACGAAAACGCGCCGCCGCGCCCGCCGCCCTGCATCTGGCGCATGAAGAATATCCATACGCCGATCAGCAGCAGCATCGGGAACCAGGATACGAAAATGTTCATCAGCAGCGAAGGCTCTTCCTCGGGCCTGGCCTCGATGATGACGCCGGCTTTCAGCAGATCCGACACCAACCACGGATCCGACGGCGAATACGTGGTGAACTTGGCGCCGCTGCTCTTCACTCCTTTGAGCACGCGGCCTTCGATGGTGACTTTGGCGATATTGCCCTGCTTCACCTCGTCGATGAACTGCGAGTACTCCATCGAGGTGTTCTGCTGCTGACGCGCGCTGAATTGATTGAAGACTGTCATCAGCACCAACGCGATGACCAGCCAGATCGCTACGTTCTTGATGAGATTATTCAAAGCTTCTCCTTGCCACGGCGGCTTCTCGAGCCGCCAATCATTGGGCCATTCTAAACCGATTCCCGCCTCTGCGCGGCGATGCGGCCGCGCGCATGCCAATCAGCCCGGCTGCCGTTTGCCCCGAGCCAGCAGATAAAGCTCGCTTGAACGCTCGCGTGACGCTTTCGGCTTGCGTACCGCAACCGAGCCGAAGATATCGGAAAGCTCCTTGCGGAATTCGTCCAGTCCCGCGCCCTGGAAAACTTTGACTAACAAATCGCCGCCCGGTTTCAGCCTGTCGCGCGCAAATTCGAGCGCCAGTTCGGCCAGATGGATGGAGCGAGCCGAGTCGACAAGCCCTACGCCGCTTATATTGGGCGCCATGTCGGAAACCACAAGATCTATGGACCGATTGCCCGTCTGCCCTTCGAGTAGCTTCAGCGTGGCCTCTTGCGAGAAATCGCCGCGAATCACGGCCACCCCGCGCAGCGGCTCCATTTCCAGCACGTCGAGGGCAATAACCTGGCCCTTCACGCCAACCAGCGGTGCAAGCACCTGCGACCAGCCGCCGGGCGCCGCGCCCAGGTCGACCACCGTCATCGCCGGGCGCACCAGTTTGTCCTTGTCGAGAATTTCCAGCAGCTTGTAAGCGGAGCGCGAACGGTAACCCTCCTGCTGTGCGCGACGCACGTAGACATCGGTCACATGCTCGTGCATCCAGGCCTTGCTGGTCTTGGTTCGCGCCATTGCCTAAAATGCCCGTTTAAGGAGAATCCCGTGTCGCTGCAACTCTCGCCTGACGAACGCCGGGCGCTCAAGGCCCGCGCCCATGCCCTCGATCCCGCCGTGCTGATCGGCAGCGGCGGCCTTACGCTCGCGGTGGCCGGTGAAATAGACCGCAGCCTCGCCGCCCACGAACTCATCAAGGTGCGCGTCATGGGCGACGACGGCGACGCGCGCGAGGACATTCTGAATCGGATCTGCAAAGACCTGAATGCAGCTCCAGTTCAGCATATCGGCAAGATCCTGGTCATTTACAGGCCCAAGCCCGACGCGCCGCCAAAGCCCAGGACAAAATCGAAGAGAAAACCGCCGCGAGCGCTCAAGCGCAGCTTCCAGAACCGCGCCTGACGGCGATCGACTGCGGGGTGTTGGCGAGGAAGTTCATAGGAGTGAGGCGCTAGGCGCTAGGCGCTAGGCGCTAGGCTCGAGGTGCGAAACCTTTCAAGACCTCGAGCCTCGTGCCTAGCGCCTAGCGCCTCACTCCTAGCGCCTCACTCCTAGAGATACTTCACATCCAGGATCTCGTACTCCTTGATGCCGCCCGGCGCTTTGACCTCGGCCACGTCACCTGAGTATTTTCCGATCAGCGCGCGCGCTATCGGCGAACTGATCGAAATCTTGTTGTTCTTGATATTGGCCTCATCGTCGCCGACGATCTGATAGGTCACAGTCTCGCCGCTGTCCACTTCTTCCAGCTCTACCGTGCAACCGAACACGCAGCGCCCGTCGGCATCGAGGTGAGCCGGATCGATGATCTGGGCGTTGGCAAGCTTGCTTTCTACTTCGACTATGCGCCCTTCAATGAAGCTTTGCCTTTCCTTGGCGGCATCGTATTCGGCGTTCTCGGACAGATCGCCGTGCGAACGCGCCTCCTGGATGGCGGCGATCACGCGGGGCCGCTCCACAGTCTTGAGTTGATGCAGTTCGCCGCGCAGCACTTGGGCGCCCTTCACGGTCAATGGAACCTTGTTCATCATCTACATCCCTTGAGATTTGTGAGTTGGCCGGCCGACTACAGGCTGGCGTGCAATTCCTGCAACGAGCGGGCGGTCAGCTCCCGCATATGCTGCATGCCGGTGCAGGCGGCTCGCGCGCCGGCGATCGTCGTGAAATAAGTCACGCGCGCCTGCAGCGCCGAGCGCCGGATGGAGTACGAGTCCTGTATCGCGCTGCGACGGTCTTCCACTGTGTTGACGATCAACACGACTTCGCCGTTCTTGATCATGTCCACGATGTGCGGCCGGCCCTCGGCAACCTTGTTGACCGGCATGACCTGCAAACCGGCTTCAGCCAGCGCCGCGGCAGTGCCACGCGTGGCCAACAGGTTGAATCCGAGCTTCGACAGTGTGCGCGCGATTTCGACGACTTTGGGCTTGTCGGAATTGCGCACGCTGATGAAGACCTTGCCGCTCGAAGGCAGCTTCACGCCGGCGGCGAGCTGCGATTTAACGAAGGCCTCCGCGAAGGTAGCGCCCACGCCCATGACTTCTCCGGTGGACTTCATCTCCGGACCGAGAATGGTGTCCACGCCCGGGAATTTGATGAACGGGAATACCGCCTCCTTCACTGAATAGTACGGCGGAATCACTTCACCCGTCATGCCCTGGCTCTCAAGGCTCTGGCCGACCATGCAGCGCGCGGCAATCTTGGCGAGCGCCAGCCCGGTCGCCTTGGACACGTAGGGCACGGTTCGCGACGCACGCGGGTTCACTTCGAGCACGAACACGACGTCGTTCTGAATCGCAAACTGGACGTTCATCAGGCCGACCACCTGCAACGCCCTGGCCATCGCCACGGTCTGCCGCCGCAGCTCATCCTGCAGAGCCCGGGAAAGGCTGAAAGGCGGCAGCGAGCAGGCCGAATCTCCGGAATGCACGCCCGCCTGTTCGATGTGCTCCATGATGCCACCGATCAGCACATCCTTGCCGTCGCAGATCGCGTCGACATCGACCTCGATCGCATCGTTCAGGAACCGGTCGAGCAGTACCGGGGAATCGTTGGATACTTTCACCGCCTCGCGCATGTATCGTTCCAGATCGCGCTGTTCGTGCACGATCTCCATCGCCCGTCCGCCGAGAACGTAGGACGGCCTCACCACCAGCGGGTAACCGATTTCCTGCGCCAGCGCGATCGCCGCCTCGGGGTTTCGCGCGGTGCGGTTGGGCGGCTGCCTGAGCTTCAGCGCCATCAACATTTTCTGGAAACGCTCGCGGTCCTCCGCGCAATCGATCATGTCCGGATTGGTACCGATAATCGGAACTCCATTGGCGTCGAGATCCCGCGCGAGCTTCAGCGGCGTCTGGCCGCCGTACTGCACGATCACGCCGAAAGGCTTCTCGACCGCGACGATCTCGAGTACGTCTTCCAGCGTCAGCGGTTCGAAATAAAGACGCTCGGAAGTGTCGTAATCGGTGGACACCGTTTCCGGGTTGCAATTGACCATGATCGTCTCGTAGCCATCCTCACGCAGCGCCAGCGCGGCGTGCACGCAGCAGTAATCGAACTCGATACCCTGGCCGATCCGGTTCGGCCCGCCGCCGAGCACCATGACTTTCTTGCGCTCGGTCGGCCGCGACTCGCACTCTTCCTCGTAAGTCGAATACATGTAAGCCGTGTGAGTATCGAATTCGCCCGCGCAGGTGTCCACGCGCTTGTATACCGGCCGCACGCCAAGCTCCCAGCGTTTGGCACGCACGGCATCCTGGGTGGCATTCAACAGCTTCGCCAGCCTGCGATCGGAGAATCCGGCGCGCTTCAAGGTCAACAACGCATCGCGGTCCAGGTCGCAGGCGCGTTTGCCGGCAAGCGCTTTCTCCTGGCGGATGATGTCCTCGATCTGTGCCAGGAACCACGGGTCGATGTGGGTCAGTTGCCGCACTTCCTCGAGGCTCATTCCGATGCGCAGGGCGTCGGCGAGGAACAGGATGCGATCCGGCCCGGCATCGGCCAATTCGGTCTCGATGAGCTCCCGGTCCGTGGTCATTTCGTCGAAACCGTCGATGCCGGTTTCCAGCCCGCGCAGCGCCTTGTGCATCGATTCCTGGAAAGTGCGGCCGATGGCCATGACTTCGCCAACGGATTTCATCTGTGTGGTCAGGCGCGAATCGGCTTGCGGGAATTTCTCGAACGCGAAGCGCGGAATCTTGGTGACGACGTAGTCAATGGTCGGCTCGAAGGATGCCGGCGTGACACCACCGGTGATGTCATTCCTGAGTTCGTCGAGCGTATAGCCGACGGCGAGCTTGGCCGCCACCTTGGCGATCGGGAAGCCGGTGGCTTTCGAGGCCAGCGCGGAGGAGCGCGAAACACGCGGATTCATCTCGATGATGACCATGTGCCCGTTCAGCGGATTGATGCCGAACTGCACGTTGGAGCCACCGGTATCGACGCCGATCTCGCGCAGGCACGCGATCGATGCGTCGCGCATGATCTGGTATTCCTTGTCGGTCAGCGTCTGCGCCGGGGCCACCGTGATCGAGTCGCCGGTATGGATGCCCATCGGGTCGAGGTTCTCGATCGAGCAGACGATGATGCAGTTGTCCTTGTGGTCGCGGACCACTTCCATCTCATACTCTTTCCAGCCAATCACCGATTCTTCGATCAGCAGTTCGTGGGTCGGCGATGCTTCCAGGCCGCGTTCGCAAATGGCGACGAATTCTTCCTTGTTGTAGGCGATGCCGCCGCCGGTGCCGCCGAGCGTGAACGAGGGCCGGATGATGGTCGGGAAACCGACCATCGCCTGCACCTGCACTGCTTCTTCCAGACTGTGCGCGATGGAGGAACGCGGGCTCGCCAGCCCGATCTTGGTCATCGCCTTCTTGAATTTTTCGCGGTCCTCGGCTTTGTCGATGGCGTCCCTGGATGCGCCGATCAGCTCCACGCGGTACTTTTCGAGTACGCCATGCCTGGCCAGGTCGAGGGCGCAATTCAGCGCGGTCTGGCCTCCCATCGTCGGCAACAACGCTTCTGGCCGCTCCACCGCGATGATCTGCTCCACCATCTGCCAGTTGATCGGCTCGATGTAGGTGACATCCGCCATCTCCGGATCGGTCATGATCGTCGCCGGATTGGAATTCACCAGGATGACGCGATAACCCTCTTCGCGCAGCGCCTTGCAGGCTTGCGCGCCGGAATAGTCGAACTCGCAGGCCTGGCCGATGACGATCGGACCGGCACCGATGATCAGGATGCTCTTCAGGTCGGTGCGCCTTGGCATCGTTCGATCGATCCGGCTCTAGCGATGCGACTTGTGCTGTTCCATCAATTTGATGAAACGGTCGAATAGATAGTCGACGTCGTGCGGCCCGGGACTCGCCTCGGGATGCCCCTGGAAACAAAACGCCGGCTTGTCGGTACGGGTGAAGCCCTGCAGAGAGCCGTCGAACAGCGACACATGCGTGACTTTCACGTTCGCGGGCAGCGTTGCCGCGTCCACGGCGAATCCGTGGTTCTGGCTGGTGATCATGACGCGGCCGGTTTCAAGATCCTGCACGGGGTGGTTGGCGCCGTGGTGGCCGAACTTCATCTTGACGGTGCGGCCGCCGCTGGCGAGTCCGAGCAATTGGTGGCCGAGACAGATGCCAAAAGTCGGCATGCCGACATCCAGGAATTTCCCAATCGCATGAATTGCGTAATCACAAGGCTCGGGATCGCCCGGTCCGTTCGACAGGAATATGCCGTCCGGTTTCAGCGCCAGCGCTTCCTCGGCTGCCGTCTCGGCCGGCAGCACGGTGAGCTTGCAGCCGCGACTCGCGAGCATGCGCAGGATGTTGTGCTTCACGCCGTAGTCGTAGGCGACGACGTGATACTTCGGCGTCGGCGGCGTCCGGTATCCCTGGCCCAGCGCCCACTCGGACTGATTCCATTGATAGGGTCTGTCGCAGGTGACCACTTTTGCGAGGTCCATGCCGGCCAGGCCGGGGAAAGCGCGAGCCTGCTCGAGCGCGAAGGCTTCGTCGGCGTTGCCCGCCATCAGGCAGCCGCTTTGCGCGCCTTTGTCGCGCAGGATACGGGTAAGTTTGCGCGTATCGATACCGGTAATCGCCGGGATGTTCCGCTCGCGCAGATAGCCGGGCAGGTCCTGGCTCATGCGGAAATTGCTCGCACGCATCGGCAGATCGCGGATGACCAACCCGGCGGCGAAGACCTTGTTCGACTCGGCGTCTTGCGCATTGACGCCGACATTGCCGATGTGCGGGTAGGTCAGGGTGACGATTTGCCGGCAATACGACGGATCTGTCAGGATTTCCTGATAACCGGTCATCGCCGTGTTGAACACTACTTCACCGGATGCATGGATGTGCGCGCCGATCGAGAACCCGCGAAATAGCGTGCCGTCGGCGAGCACGAGTAGGGCAGGCTGACGGTCGAGGGCAGGCAAGAGGGGCTCCCGGGAGTGCGGTTTCTGAAGGTGCACATGGAAAGCGGGAGAGGCGTACGCCCCTCCCGCTTTCATTTGGTGCGCGATTATAGATGAACGACGGCCGTCGTTCAATGCGCCGCGGTTAATTGCGCCGCGGTTAATTGAAGCTTGGTGGCTTATTTCAACCCGAGCACGTCCTGCATGTCGTATAGGCCGGACCTTTTGCCGGCCAGATAGCGGGCCGCGCGCAATGCGCCCAGCGCAAAGGTCGCGCGGCTGGCAGCCTTGTGCGTGATTTCCACCCGCTCGCCGGTGCCGGCGAACAACGCCGTGTGATCACCGACGATGTCACCACCACGCACGGTGGCGAACCCGATCGTCGACGGCTTGCGCTCGCCGGTCACGCCCTCGCGACCGTAGACAGCGTCCCTGGCAAGATCGCGGCCCAGGACTGCAGCGATGACCTCTCCCATGCGCAGCGCAGTGCCGGAGGGCGCGTCCACCTTGTGCCGGTGATGCGCCTCGATGATTTCGATGTCGTAACCCTCGTTCAGTACTTTTGCGGCCAATTCGGCCAGCTTGAACGTGAGATTGACGCCGACGCTCATATTTGGCGCCATCACGATTGAAATTCTCTTCGCCGCCTCGACGATCAGTGCTTTCTGCGCCGGCTGAAATCCGGTGGTGCCGATCACCATGCGGATGCCTTGCGCGCTGCACAGCTTCAGATGGGTCAGCGTTCCCTCCGGCCGGGTGAAATCCACCAGCACGTCGCAACCCGCGAGCGATCCCTCCAGATCCGCGGATATATTAACGCCGCGAGGCGCACCCACCAGTTCACCGGCATCCTTGCCAAGATGGGGATTACCGGGCAGTTCAAGCGCCGCCTTGAGGCAAAAATCCGTCGACTGTGCGATGGCCTCGATCAGTGCGCGGCCCATGCGCCCGGAACTGCCCGCCACTGCAATCTGCTGAGTCATCATTTCGCCGTATGCAGTTGAACCCGAGCAAGCCTCTCAGGGCTTACGGGAATCGGGCGCCACCTGCGAGAGCCTGTCAGCAGGGACGATGTCGCTTTCGACTTGCTTGAGCTTGTCACCGTTGAAGATGACCGTAATCTTGTGCTCCACACGCACGTTGTTCGCCTTGCCGGTCAGGAAGACATAATCCCAGCGGTTCTGATGGAAAGCGTCGGCAATCAGGGGCGTGCCGAGAATGAACCGCACCTGGGATCGCGTCATCTCCGGTTTGAGCTTCGCCACCATCGCCTGGTCGACATAATTGCCCTGCTGGATGTCGATCTTGTGGGGGGCCAGCATGCAGCCGGCAAGCAACGCAGAAAACATAAGAAACAGTAGGCGCATATTTTTCGGGGTGGGCGGCGGTGCCGGCCTCGCGCGGTTTCCAAGCACATTGAAAGCCGCTATGATAATTCACTCGTCCCTGCCTGTCAGTCCCGTCATGAGTAATCCCCACGATCTGAAGAACATCGGACTGAAAGCGACCCTGCCGCGCCTGAAGATCCTCGACCTGTTCGAGAACAGCGAGGTGCGCCACCTGACCGCCGAAGACGTCTACAAGATCCTGCTCGGCGAGGGCATGGAAATCGGGCTTGCCACGATTTATCGCGTGCTTACCCAGTTCGAGCAGGCGGGCATTCTGATCCGGCACCATTTCGAATCGGGCAAGGCAGTATTCGAGTTGAACCAGGGCGGCCACCACGATCACCTGGTGTGCCTTCAATGCGGGCGGGTGGAGGAGTTCCTGGACGCGGAGATCGAGCGCCGCCAGATGAAAATCGCCAAGGATCGCGGTTTCTCCATCCACGAGCACTCGTTACAGCTCTACGCCGACTGTATCAAACAGGACTGCCCGAACAAGCCTAAGGGATGAGGTACGAGGTGCGAGGTACGAGGTGCGAGGTGCGAGGTTTCGTGCCTCAGTCCTCGGTCCTCTGTCCTCTGTCTTCTGTCCTCTGATCTAGCATTTCGGCCGCGTGCTTGCGGGTGGTATCGGTGATTTTCACGCCGCCCAGCATGCGCGCGATCTCGTCAACCCTGGCATCGCGGTCCAGCACAGCCACCGTACTGACGGCCTTGCCGTTTGCGGCCCCTTTGCTCACCTGCCACTGATGGTCGCCGGCGGCGGCGACCTGCGGCAGATGGGTCACACACATCACCTGATGCTTGCGGCCCAGCGCCTGCAGCATGAGACCGACGATCTCGGCGACCCGCCCGCCGATGCCGGCATCGACTTCGTCGAAAATCAGCGTCGGCACCGCGGCGACCTGACTGGTGACGCTCTGGATTGCAAGGCTGATCCGCGACAACTCTCCGCCCGACGCCACTTTCGCCAGTGGTCGCGGCGTCGCGCCGGCGTGCCCGGCGACCAGAAATTCGATCTGCTCCAGGCCATGAGCAGTGCCCTCGGCCAGTATGTTGAGCGAAATCTCGAACGCGCCACCCGCCATCGCCATGGCCTGCATCGACGCCGTGACTTTCTTCGCCAGGTCCACCGCGCCTTTCTTGCGCGAAGACGATAGTCTGCCGGCGAGGTTCTTGTACGCTTGGTGAGCTTGCGCCTCGCGCTGGCGCAACGCATCGGCGTCGAAACCCGCGGCCAGTTCGGCAAGCCGCGCCTTTATTTTTACCAGCCGCCCGGGAATCTCGGCAATCTGCAGCTTGAACTTGCGCGCCGCGGTGTGCACCGCGTCCAGTCGGGCCTCGACCTCGCGCAGCCGCTGCGGATCCAGTTCGAGCCGCTGCTGGTAGTGGCGCAGGCCGTAAACGCTTTCCTGCAACTGGATCTGTGCCGGCTCCAGCACATCGAGAATCTCCTTGAGCTTCGGATCGAAGCCCACCATGCCCTGCAAGCGCGACTGCACGGATGCCACCGCCGTCAGGGTTGATATCTCTCCTTCCGACAACACGTCGAGGCCGAATTGAACCGCTTCGATCAGGCTGGCCGCATGTGCCAGCCGCTTGTGTTCAGCCTGCAGCTCGTCCCACTCCTCGGCCCGGAACACCAGCGCTTCGAGTTCCTTCGCCTGCCAATCGAGCTGCTCACGCTCCGCCGCCAGCGCCTGCGCGTTGGTTTCCAGCGTCAGGAGTTGGCGACGAATGTCCTGCCAGCCGCGGTAAGCCTCGGCGACTTGTCCCGCCAGATCTGCCGCGCCGGCGTAAGCATCGACCAGATCGCGCTGCGACGCCGCGCGCAGCAAGGATTGGTGCGCATGCTGACCGTGAATGTCGACCAGCCGCTCGCCGATGTCTTTGAGCTGTTGCACGGTCGCGGGCCGGCCGTTGACGTAGGCTCGCGAGCGGCCCGACGTGTCGATGACTCTGCGCAACAGGCATTCGCCCTCGTCGCCGGCGAGATCGTTTTCCCTGAGGTACGCTGCCGTTTCGCAGCCGCGGTCGACGGCGAATTCGGCGCTCACTTCGGCTTTTTCCCTGCTCTCGCGCACCAGCCCGGCTTCCGCCCGTTCGCCCAACACGGTGGCGAGCGCATCGATGAGGATCGATTTGCCTGCACCGGTCTCGCCGGTCAGAACCGTAAAACCCGGCTGGAATTCCAGGTCGAGCCGGTCGACGATGACAAAATCGCGGATGCTCAGAGTGCGCAACATGGACGCTTCGTGGTCGGCAGCTGACGCAACTAGAGCGTTTCGCTCCAGTGCAGTTTCTCCCGGAGCATGTGGTAATAATTGTGCCCGAGCGGATGCAGCAGCCGGATGGAATGGGGACAGCGCCGCACCAGGATCTTGTCGCGCTCCTTCAATTCGTGATGAGAATGGCTGTCGAAGTGCGCGCGCGCGTCGGCCGCCTTGAGGATCATGATTTCGATCTCGGAATCGCTGCCGAGGACAATCGGCCGGTTCGACAACGTATGCGGACACACCGGCACCAGGCCGATGACGTTCAGGCTCGGGTGCAGTATCGGACCGCCGGAAGACAGCGCATAAGCCGTGGAACCGGTCGGGGAAGTTACGATCAGACCGTCGGCGCGCAGGTTGTAGACAAACTTGCCGTCGATGCGCACCTCGAGTTCGATCAAACTGCCTTCGGCGCCCTTGTTGACCGAGACATCATTGAAGGCGACCACCTCCAGCAACCGGCGCTCCGCGCTCCAGACTTCGGCCTGGAGCAGCATACGGGATTCTTCCACACAATTGCCATCGAGTATGGCCGCCATCGCATCGAACATGCCGCCCATCGACAGATCGGTCAGAAAACCCAGCCGGCCCTGGTTGATACCGACCAGGGCCACGTCGAACGGCGCGAACGTGCGCGCGATGTTGAGCATGGTGCCGTCGCCACCGATGACGATCGCCAGATCGGCCGCGCGACCCACCTCGTCGAGCGGCAGCACGCAGTAGCTGTTCTTGCCCACGTAGGTTGCGGTCAACGGATCAAGGAGCACCTGAATACCGCGCTCGTGCAGGAACTGCGCGAGCCGCAGAACAGGCTCGGCGATCTCCGGGCTCTTGTACTTGCCGATCAGCGCGATGGTCTTGAAGGTCTTCGACATGCTTCGAATTAGAGCACATTTGCCGGTCCGGCTCCCGTCAAGGACCGACAGATCAGGAGTCGGGCGCGGTAGAATGCGGCCATGGCCACGAGCGATCATTTTCCCAGCGAACGGGCACAACGCCTGCTGAAGATGCTGGTCGAGCGCTACATTGCGGACGGCCAGCCGGTCGGATCGCGTGCGCTTGCCCGGCTGTCCGGCCTCGAACTGAGCCCGGCCAGCATCCGCAACGTCATGGCCGACCTGGAAGAACTCGGTTTCATCTCCAGCCCGCACACTTCCGCCGGCAGGGTACCGACGTCACGCGGCTACCGATTCTTCGTGGATACGCTGCTCAGGGTTCGTCCGCTGGACCAGATCGAGATCAGCCAGTTGGAAGGACAGCTGCAGCCGGACAACACGCAAAAGCTCGTGTCCCAGGCCTCGCACCTGCTGTCCGACCTGACCCGCTTCGCCGGGGTCGTGATGACGCCCAAGCGCACGACGGCCGCCTTCCGCCACATCGAATTCCTGAGCCTGTCGCAGAAGCGCATCCTGCTGATCATTGTTGCACCGGACGGCGACGTGCAGAACCGCATCATGCTGACCGACCGGGCTTACAATCCTTCGGAATTGGTCGAAGCCGGAAATTTCCTCAATCAGAACTTCGCCGGCCTGACTTTCGACGAGATCAAGGGACGCATCACCGCAGAACTGCGCCAATTGCGCGAAGACATGACCCACCTGATGACCATGGCGCTGGAAGCCGGCAACCAAGTCATGGGCCAGCGTGCCGAGGATTATGTGCTCTCGGGCGGGCATAACCTGCTGCACGTGCAGGATCTGTCTTCGAACATGGTGAATCTGCGCAAACTGTTCGACCTGTTCGAGCAGAAAACCAGCCTGCTGCAACTGCTCGACATCAGCAGCCGCGCGGAGGGTGTGCAGATTTTCATTGGCGGCGAATCCGGCCTGGTGCCGCTGGACGAATGCAGTGTGGTGACTGCGCCTTACGAAGTAGACGGTCAGGTGGTCGGCACCGTCGGTGTGGTCGGTCCGACCCGCATGGCGTACGAGCGCGTGATCCCCATCGTTGACATCACCGCGAAGCTGCTCTCCAGTGCGCTTTCGCAGCACTAGGTGAGGTGCGAGGTGCGAGGTGCGAGGTGCGAGGTGCGAGGTGCGAGGTTCTAGGCCTTGAAAGGCTTTGGCGCCTCGTGCCTAGCGCGTAGAGCCCAGAGCCTCGTCCCTCGTCCCTCGTCCCTCTTCCCTCGTCCCTGACGTTCCATGCGTTATCTCCCCGAACCGAGGCACCAGCACGGCGCGATTGCCAAAACCGGCATTCTGCTGATCAACCTCGGCACGCCGGAGGCGCCCACCGCAAATGCGGTGCGCCCCTATCTGAGGCAATTCCTGTCGGATCCGCGGGTGGTGGAAATATCGCGACCGCTTTGGTGGCTGATCCTCAACGGTTTCATTCTGCCGACGCGCCCTGCGAAATCGGCGGCAAAGTACGCGCTGATATGGACCAAGGAAGGCTCGCCGCTGGCGGTTCACACCGCGAAACAGGCGGCTCTGCTGCAAGGCTACCTGGGCGAGCGGATCAAGACGCCGCACCTGGTCACGTGGGCAATGCGCTACGGGCAGCCTTCGATCGAAACGGCCTTGCTCGGCCTGCGCGAACGGGGCTGCGATCGCATCCTGGTATTGCCGCTCTATCCGCAGTACGCGGCCAGCACCACGGCCAGCGCCTTCGACGCCGTGTTTGACACCGTGAAGCAAATGCGCAATGTGCCGGCGTTGCGACTGGTCAAGCACTACCACGATCACCCGGGGTACGTTGCGGCGCTGGCGAAGAGCGTCAACGACTACTGGATGATCAATGGCCGCCCGGACAAACTGCTGATGAGCTTTCACGGCGTGCCGCGCTTCGCGCTCGACCGTGGCGACCCGTATCACTGCGAATGCCACAAGACAGCGCGCCTGCTGGGCGAAGATCTCGGTCTCGCGCCGGAGCGCTACCAGGTTACGTTTCAGTCCCGCTTCGGGCGAACGCAGTGGCTCAAGCCTTACACTTTGCAAACGGTCACGGAACTCGGCAGCCGCAAGACCGGCAGGCTCGATGTCATCTGTCCGGGCTTCGTTTCGGATTGCCTGGAGACGCTGGAGGAGATTGGCGTCGAGAACAGGGCCGCTTACCTCGAGGCCGGTGGCCGGGAATTCCATTACATCCCATGCCTGAACGAGCGTCACGAATGGATCCAGGCACTGGCCAGCATCGCTGCCGAAAACCTGCAAGGTTGGGCGTCGGCGCACTGGGAGGCTGCGCCGGCGCTGCATGCCGCCGCCGCGGGGCGCGAGCGCGCGCTGGCCCTTGGCGCGAAAAACTGACCACCAAAATCTGGAGCAACAATCTAGAGCAACGTAGCGCCCTGATTGCGGCCGTGGTCGGTCTTGCGATCGACCTCTTGGTCGAGCGCTTGGTATTTCGCCACGATCGCCTCAGCCGCAGCGTTGGCGGCCGCACCCAGATCATCGCAATTGCTGGCGGGCTTGACGGCGAGCACCGCGGCTTCGATCTCCTTACCGGCTTTCAACCCGTGCTCCTTGTGACCATCTTCGTGGCGCTGCAAGGCCTCGAGGAATTTTGTCCAGCGGGCCTTCAGGGCGGCCGCCCCCTTGTCTTCACCACGCCACCTCGGCAGAGTCTGGGCAACCCCGACCGCCACGGCGACTTCCTTCATGGAGCACACGGTTCCTTGCTGCTGGTGCCGGAATTTCCATTGCACGTCCCAGCGGGTCTTGCCCGCATAGCGCCTGCCATCACCTTCAGGTGGGCCGTTCTGATCGAGTTGCGCGGCGAGCACGGTGGCGGACGGGCCGTCGATGTAGTAATAACTGGTGTGCATACGCACCAGCGGCTCTGCGGCAGCCGGCACGACCGGCATTGAGATCAGCGCCGCGCACGCGAACATCACCTTACGCATTCTTAAGCACTCCTGGAGGTCGTATCCACAAGGCAAGAGGCCGTGGAGATCGGGTCGGTAGTATAGCGCTCGCACTTTTTCGCCAGAACGGGGTTGAAACCGGCGGTCACGCCCCCAGATCACCTTCGATTTCGTCCCAGGAGGAATTGAATGCAGGACCAGAATAAGACAGCCGCAACGCCGGAAACCGATGTCGGGCACGCGCCGACCGATGTGGCCGCCAACGATCCGACCCCCCGGGACGCATCAGCCTTGGCAGGATTGCTCGAAAAAGCCGAGGCCGCCGCTCAGGAGCATCGCGACGCGTGGCTGCGGGCAAAGGCTGACGCAGACAACATTCGCAAGCGGGCACAGAGCGATTTGGCCAATGCCCACAAGTACGCCCTGGAGAATTTCTCGGTCGAACTGATCCCCGTGCGCGACAGCCTTGAAGCGGCGCTGGCCAGCGGGAACGCGGCCCCGGAGACGTTGAGAAGCGGCGTCGAACTCACGCTGAAACAACTCACGGCGGCGTTTGAGAAGTTTTCAGTTCGAGAAATCAACCCCTTGGGCGAGAAATTCGATCCCTACAAGCATCAGAGCATCAATATGGTCGAGTCCGATGCGGAGCCCAATTCGGTGGTCGGCGTGCTGCAAAAAGGCTACAGCTTGAATGATCGGGTACTGCGCCCGGCGCTGGTCAGCATCGCAAAACCAAAGGCTTCGGCTTGATTTTCGGGCGCGCAGACCAAATCTCGTAGAACAGAAGGCATTCTTACTTTCGAGCAAAGGAACCGTCATGGCAAAAATCATCGGCATTGATCTGGGCACCACGAACTCCTGTGTGGCAGTCATGGAAAACGGCCAGCCCAAGGTCATCGAGAACGCCGAAGGCGCGCGCACCACGCCGTCGATCGTCGCTTACATGGACGACGGTGAAATTCTGGTCGGCGCGCCGGCCAAGCGCCAGGCGGTCACCAATCCGAAGAACACCCTGTCCGCGGTGAAACGTCTCATCGGCCGCCGCTTCATCGAGAAAGAGGTGCAGAAGGACATCGGCCTGATGCCCTACAAGATCGTGCAAAACAGCAATGGCGACGCCTGGATCGAAGTGCGCGGCAAGAAGATCGCGCCGCCCGAAATCTCGGCGCAGGTGCTGATCAAGATGAAGAAAACCGCCGAGGATTATCTCGGCGAGCCGGTGACCGAGGCGGTGATTACGGTGCCCGCCTACTTCAACGATTCGCAGCGCCAGGCCACCAAGGATGCCGGCCGCATCGCCGGCCTCGAGGTCAAGCGCATCATCAACGAGCCGACCGCGGCTGCACTCGCCTTCGGCATGGACAAGAAGGAAGGCGACCGCAAGATCGCGGTCTATGACCTGGGTGGGGGCACGTTCGACATATCCATCATCGAAATTGCGGAAGTCGACAAGGAACATCAGTTCGAAGTGCTCTCCACGAACGGCGACACGTTCCTCGGCGGCGAGGACTTCGACCAGCGTTTGATGGACTACCTAGCCGACGAGTTCAAGAAGGACCAAGGCATCGACCTGCGCAACGACGTGCTTGCGCTGCAGCGCCTGAAGGAAGCGGCCGAGAAGGCCAAGATCGAGCTGTCTTCCACTCAGCAAAGCGAGGTGAATCTTCCCTACATCACGGCGGATGCGTCCGGACCGAAGCATCTGGCGATCAAGATCACGCGCGCCAAGTTTGAAAGCCTGGTCGAGGAATTGATCCAGAAGACGGTCGAGCCCTGCCGCATGGCCATCAAGGATGCCGGTGTCAAGCTCGACGATATCTCCGACGTCATCCTGGTCGGCGGCATGACCCGCATGCCCAAGGTGCAGGACAAGGTCAAGGAGATCTTCGGCAAGGAGCCGCGCAAGGATGTCAATCCCGACGAAGCGGTGGCGGTCGGCGCTGCGATCCAGGCCGGCGTGCTGCAAGGCGAGGTCAAGGACGTTCTGCTGCTCGACGTGACACCGCTGTCGCTCGGCATCGAAACGCTCGGCGGCGTGATGACCAAGCTGATTCAGAAGAACACGACGATTCCGACCAAGGCGCAGCAGGTATTCTCGACAGCCGACGACAACCAGACTGCGGTCACCATCCACGTCCTCCAGGGCGAGCGCGAGATGGCCGCCGGCAACAAGAGCCTGGGCCAGTTCAACCTGTCGGACATTCCGCCATCGCCACGCGGAATGCCGCAAATCGAAGTCGCATTCGACATCGACGCCAACGGCATCCTGCATGTTTCCGCCAAGGACAAGGCCACCGGCAAGGAAAACAAGATCAAGATACAGGCCAACTCGGGCCTCAAGGAAGATGAGATCAAGCGCATGGTGAGGGACGCCGAAGAGCACGCGGACGAAGATCGGCAGGCCCGCGAGTTGGTTGATGCGCGCAACCAGGCTGATGCGCTCATCCATGCGGTGAAGAAATCGCTCACCGAACATGGCGGCAAGATCGACGCGGATGAGAAGTCCGGAATCGAACGCGCGATCAAGGATACGGAGGAAGCCATCAAGGGCTCCGACAAGGCCGCGATCGAAGCTGGAACCAAGGCTCTTACGGAAGCGTCGCACAAACTGGCCGAGAAAGTGTACGCGCAGCAGCCGCAAGCCGGCGGCGCTGCACCTCAGCCCGAGGCCGGCGGCGGCAAATCCGACGAAGGCAATGTAGTGGATGCCGAGTTCGAGGAAGTGAAGGACAAGAAGTCAGCCTGACGGGGTCGGGCGCAAGCGTGAGGGGTGAGACGCACAGCCGGCTCACCCCTTGTGTTGTTTGGCAAAGCGAGGCGGCGACTTTGCGGCGAAAGAACTGATCAATGGCAAAACGCGACTATTACGAAGTGCTTGGCGTCAATCGCGATGCTTCGGAAGAGGACATCAAGAAGGCCTACCGCAAGCTGGCGATGAAACATCATCCGGATCGCAATCCGGACAATCCGAAATCCGAAGGGCTGTTCAAGGAGGCAAAGGAAGCCTACGAAGTGCTCTGCGACTCCGGCAAGCGCGCCGCCTACGACCAATACGGACATGCCGGCGTGGACCCGCAACCCGGCATGGGGGCCGGCGCGGCCGGCGCCGGTTTCGGCGGCTTCGCCGACGCGTTCGGCGACATCTTCGGTGACATATTCGGCGCAGGACGCGGCCGCTCCAACGTTTACCGGGGCGCGGACCTGCGCTACAACCTCGAAATTGCGCTCGAAGAAGCCGCGCGCGGCGCCGAAACGCGCATTCGCATTCCGACCATGGAAGAGTGCGAGACCTGCAGAGGTTCCGGCGCGAAACCCGGCAGTCAGCCGATCGCCTGCCCGACCTGCAACGGCCAAGGCCAGGTGCGCATGACCCAGGGATTCTTTTCGATTCAGCAAACCTGCCCGAAGTGCCATGGCAGCGGCAAGGTGGTACAGAACCCCTGCGGGACTTGCAGCGGCGCGGGACGTCTGAAGAAGCAGAAAACGCTGTCGGTGAAAATCCCCCCCGGCGTGGACGAAGGCGATCGCATCCGTCTGACGGGCGAGGGCGAGGCGGGAGTCAACGGCGGGCCGCCAGGCGATCTCTATGTGGTAATGCATCTGCGTGCGCACGACGTTTTCAAGCGCGAGGGTAATGACCTGCACTGCGAAATGCCGATCAGCTTCACCAAGGCTGCGCTTGGCGGCGAGATCGAAATTCCGACACTGGACGGTTACGCCAAGATCAAGATACCCGCGGAATCCCAGTCCGGGAAAGTATTCAGACTGCGCGGCAAAGGCATCAAGGGCGTGCGCAGCCAGTCTTTTGGCGACCTGCTCTGCCACGTTGTCGTGGAAACGCCGGTTAATCTCACGTCCCGGCAAAAGGAGTTGCTGCACGAACTCGAGCAAATCAACGAGCACGACGGCGGCCGCCACAACCCCCGCGCCAAGAGTTGGATGGACAAGGTGCGCGAATTCTTCGAGCCGTAAGCCTCGGCGCATTTTTTGAAGAACAAGAAAGGGCCGCTCTGCGGCCGTTTTTCACGCTGACGATGCCAGGTTACTTGCGGCGCCAGGTTGTGCCGGAAGGCCCGTCTTCGAGGATGATGCCGGCTGCGAGCAACTCGTCGCGGATGCGATCTGACTCGGCGAAATTCTTCGCCATGCGCGCCGCCTTGCGTTTCTCAATCATCCGGTCGATCGATTCAGGCGTGTGAGTCACGCCACTCCTCCCCGGTATCACCGCAGGGTCTGAAACCAAATGCCCATGGCCGCCAATCAGCGTCTCGGTCGACGCACCTCCTCTTTGCAAAAAGTCTACGGGGTCGCGCTGGAGCAAGCCCAGCACTGCGCCGAGTGACTTCAGCAGCCTGGCTGCTTGCGAGGACTTCGAAGTATTCACTTCTTTGGCAAGTTCTTGCAGCACGGCCACCGCTTCAGGTGTGTTGAAATCATCGTTCATCGCCACCCGGAACCGCACGGCATGGGGTTCGTTCCAGTCCACGGCGCCGGTTTGCGCCGGTCGCGTTTTCAGCGCTGTATACAGCCGGGTCAGCGCGCCTTTCGCGTCGTCGAGATGCTGGTCCGAATAATTCAGCGGGCTGCGGTAATGGGCGCGGACGATGAAAAAACGCACGACTTCGGCATCGTATCTGGCCAGCACGTCGCGTATCGTGAAGAAATTGCCGAGCGATTTGGACATTTTCTCGTCGTCCACGCGCACGAAGCCATTGTGCATCCAGTAGTTCACGAACACATGATCGTGGGCGCCCTCGGATTGCGCGATCTCGTTTTCGTGGTGCGGGAACTGCAGGTCCTGTCCGCCGCCGTGGATGTCGAAATGCGCGCCGAGATAACGCTCGCTCATGGCCGAGCACTCGATGTGCCAGCCCGGCCGGCCCCTGCCCCACGGCGAATCCCATGAAGGCTCACCCGGCTTGGCCGACTTCCACAGCACGAAGTCCAGCGGGTCGCGCTTGTTCACGTCGACTTCAACGCGTTCGCCCGCCTGCAATTCGTCGAGCGATTTGCCGGACAGCTTGCCGTAACCGCGGAATTCGCGCACGGCGTAGTAAACATCGCCGTTCTGCGCCTGGTAGGCGATCGCCTTATTGATCAATTGCCCGATCAAGTCGAGCATCTGCGGGACGTTATCAGTGGCACGGGGCTCCAGATCCGGTTTGAGCACGCCGAGCGCGGCCGCATCTTCGTCCATGGCGCGAATGAACCTGCCGGTCAATGCATCGATCGGTTCTTTGTTTTCCGCCGCGCGCTTGATGATTTTGTCCTCGATGTCGGTGATGTTGCGAACATAGGTCACCCGCAAGCCTGTTTCGCAGAGCCAACGCTTGGCCACGTCGAACACCACCATGACGCGCGCATGGCCGAGGTGGCAGTAGTCGTACACGGTCATGCCGCATACGTACATGCCAACCTTGCCCGCGGAGATGGGAAAAAATGTTTCTTTGGCGCGTGTCAGCGAGTTATATATCTTTAACATGGGTGGCGCTTGAAGCATGCTTGCGGGGGGCAGGCGCGGCCACTCACAAGGGGCTATTTTTTAGGTTGTGGACTGGAGCGCGCTGCTGGTAGAATCTACTATTAATTACAAGAACCTACCGTTTCTTATTGAGGTAAAGTTTAACACATGAGCCGATTCTCAATTTTGGCGCTGGGCGCTGTACTGCTGCTGGTGTCGCAGATGCAGGCCGGATTTGCGGCCAACAGCTACGAAGATGCCAGCAAACTGTTCAAGCAGGGCAACTACGCCGGCGCGCTGGAGAAGATCGAAACGCTCATCAGCGCCAATCCCCGCGATGCCCGGGCGCGCTTCCTCAAGGGCCTGATCCTGACCGAGCAGAACAAGCCCGCGGACGCGATCAAGGTGTTCACCTCGCTGACCGAGGATTATCCGGAGCTGCCGGAACCCTACAACAATCTGGCGGTGCTGTACGCCTCGCAGGGTCAGTACGACAAAGCGCGCAAGTCGCTGGAGATGGCGATCCGCACGCATCCGAGTTACGCGATCGCCCACGAGAACCTTGGCGACGTTTACGCCAAGATGGCGAGCGAGGCCTACGACAAGGCGCTGCAACTGGATCGCAGCAACGCCGCCGCGCAGACCAAGCTCGCTATGATCAAGGACCTGTTCTCTGGCAGCGTGGTGCCGGGCAAGGGTTCGACGGAGACGGCCGAACCCGCCGTTGCCGACGCGGCAATGCCGGCAACCACCGAGAAACCGGCGACGGCCGCCGCCAAGTCCGCAGCGCCATCCGCGAAGGCGGATACCGATGCCGTGCTGGCTGCCGTCAACGGCTGGGCCAAGGCCTGGTCCAGCAAGGATGCCAACGCCTATCTGGGGTATTACGCCCCCGGCTTCGAGGTGCCGGGCGGTGAAGCGCGCGCCAATTGGGAGGCCACCCGGCGCGATCGCATCGTCAAACCCAAGTCGATCGAAGTGAGCGTCGGGTCGCCCAAAGTTTCGTTCGATGCCAACGGCCGCGCGATCGTGAAGTTTCGCCAGGGTTACAAGTCCGACACGTTAAGCACATCCGGAGCGAAAACTCTGACGTTGGTGAAAAATGACGATCGCTGGCAAATCATCCAGGAGAAAATGAACTGATGCGTGGCACCAAGCGCCGCTGCCAGGCAGGCTCGCGCCAGACGCTGATCCAGGCGCTGGTGGCGATCGTTGCGGCCGGCGCGTCCTACGCCTGGGCGATGAGCATCGCTCCAGCGCCGGTTTCGCGCCACATTTCCGCGCCCGAGGCCATGCTGGTGCGCGCGCTGCTCGACATCAGCGACAGCAAATTTTCCTCCGCGCGCGATCACATCGACAGTCTGCTCGTCGCCAATCCGAATTTCCGGCTGGCGCAACTGGTCAAAGGCGATCTGCTGCTCGCGCGCGCGCGCCCGATCAATTCCATCGGCAACGCATCGGGCGGGTCGGCCGAACAGGTCGCGGGATTGCGCGACGAGGCCAGGGTGCGCCTGATGCGTTCGCAGATCGACCCTGCGCCGGAACTGGCGCCACGCTACCTGCTGCAATTGCCGAAGAAGGAAAAGCTGGCCCTGGTGCTCGACTCGACCAAGTCGACGCTGTTCGTATTCGAGAATACGGGCAAGACCCCGCGCTATGTCGCCGACTACTACGTCACCATCGGCAAGAACGGGCTGGAGAAGCTGCGCGAGGGAGACAAGAAGACACCGGTGGGCGTGTATCGCGTCGTCAGCCGGTTGCCCAAGGACAAGCTCACGGATTTTTACGGCAGCGGCGCCTATCCAATCAGCTATCCGAACGAATGGGACCGCATGCGTGGCCGCGATGGCCATGGCATCTGGCTGCATGGCACGCCGCGCGACACGTACA
>Ga0315281_10002395_pt1 | contig 27899 bp, 29 predicted proteins | sample YL17G07_0_MG_FD_204540 | JGI IMG/M metagenome (GOLD analysis project Ga0315281, IMG submission 204540) | Sediment microbial communities from Yellowstone Lake, YNP, Wyoming, USA - YL17G07_0 | ecosystem: Environmental > Aquatic > Freshwater > Lake > Sediment | place: USA: Wyoming | collected...
AAAAAGCAGGCTGCGCCATTTCCCTCTCGCGTGCACTCGGCGTGGCGATCAGCCGCCACTGCGCCTGACGATGGCGCCCTGCCTGTTCGCCAAACCCGGAAGCAGCCGCGTGCCGAGACCCGGGCCGTTGAGCGGATAGATGTATCCGTCGCGCACCTGCGGCAGGTCGGTGAGAATGTCCTTGTACCAGGTAGAGTAGTAGGCACGCACCACCTCCATGATCAGTGCGTTGGGAATGTGCGCCATGAAATGGATCGATGCCACCCATACCACCGGACCGTTGCAGTCGTGCGGCGCCACCGGACGCTGCCAGGCCTCGGCGAGCGCGGCGATCTTGCGCGCCTCGGTGAGGCCGCCGCACCAGCCCACGTCGAGCATCACGATATCGGCAGCCTGACTGGCCAGCATGTCGCGGAACGGGTACAGACCACCGAGGGTTTCACTTGCGCATACGGGTATCGACGTTGATCGCGCGTATTCTTTCAGCGTATCGACATCGCACATCCTGATCGGATCCTCCGCCCAGTAGGGGCGGTAGGGCTCCAGCGCCTTCGCAATCTGCTTGGCCTGCTGAAGATTCCACAGCGAATGGAACTCGGCCATGATTTCGATGCGATCGCCGACGGCATCGCGAATCTTGCGCCAGGGTTCCAGCGCGAGGTCGAGGTCGCGGGTGGAGATGAATGCGCCGCCATTGTCTTCGGCATAGGGGTCAAACGGCCAGATCTTCATGCCGCTGAAACCTTCTTCCAGCAGACTTTGCGCCAGTTCGTCGGCGCGATGGACGAACGCGATCTGATCGTCGTAGGGTCCTTCGGAGGCGGGCGCCTTGTCGCCGACGCGCATCGAACGCCGCGCCGCGCCGTGGGTGTTGTAGCGGTAGCCGGCGCAGGTGTTATAGGCACGGATGCGCTCGCGGCTTATGCCGCCCAGCACCGTGTGGATCGGCTGATTCAGCGCCTGCCCGAAGATGTCCCACAACGCGATATCGATGACCGAGGCGGCGCGCACCTCCACGCTGCTGGCGGAAAAACCGAGATAGCAATTCATCAGTTGTCTGCTGTGCCTCGCGATCTCCAGCGGGTTCTTTCCGAGCAGGTAGGGCGCGACCAGCTCGTGCAACTGTGCTTCGACCGCCTGCGCGCCGCGCGAGGTTTCGCCCAGGCCGATCAACCCCTCGTCGGTGTGAACCTGCGCCAGCAGCAGGTTGGGGCGCTCGGGCAGGCGAATGGTCTCGATGGCGGTGACTTTCATCTCGAATTTTCGTCAGTTAATTTCTTCTGCCCGGCCACTGAATGACCGCATTGCAGCCGCGAACGCCGTCGGTTGGTATCAGAATATTCTTGAACATGATGTGCTCCCGGTCGCAGTGCGTGCGATACAAAGGTGTTCGCCGCCAAGCCGTTCACTGCCAAGCTGTTCACTGCCACGGCATCGCCGGCAGGCATCGGCCAGGCACGCTTGCGGTATAGTGCCGGCGATCGTCTGCCGATATTCTAACGACTTTGACTCCGCATACGCTTGAAGTTCTCCGGCTTCTGGAAGATGGGGAATTGCATTCCGGCGAGACTCTGGGAAGGACATTGGGCATCACCCGCGGTTGCGTGTCGAATGCCCTTGCCGATGTCGACGCCCTCGGGCTTGACGTGCACAAAGTGCATGGCCGCGGCTACCGGTTGGTGACGCCGGTGCAATGGCTTTCGCGCCAGCGCATCGTGCGCCATCTCGGCAGGCAGGCTGCCCGCTTCGACATCGACGTGCTCGATCAGACCGGCTCGACCAATACCGACATGCTGGATCGCGCAATGCACGGAGCCCGCTCCGGAAGCGTGCTTGCAGCCGAGATGCAGACACACGGCCGGGGCCGGCGTGGACGCGACTGGTATTCGACCCCGGGCGGCGCGCTGACCTTCTCGATCCTGTGGCGATTCGACCAGGGCGCGGGATTCTTGAGCGGACTGAGCCTGGTGGTCGGCGTCGCGCTCACCCGCGTGCTGAGGAAGCACGGTGCAGCGGACGTCATGCTGAAGTGGCCGAACGATCTGCTTTGGCGGCATCTCAAGCTCGCCGGCATCCTGATTGAGCTTGCCGGCGACGTCATGGGTCCGACCGTCGCGGTAATCGGAATCGGGATCAATTTGCGGCTGCCCGAATCCGTAAAGGCGCGCATCGATCAGCCCGTCGTCGATCTGGCAAGAATCGGCGTCCTGGAAGATCGCAATGCCCTGTTCGCCGAGATTCTCGGCGAGCTGGACAGCATGTTGAGGAAATTCTCCGCGGAGGGATTCGCGTCGTTTCGCGAAGAGTGGAACCGGCTGCATACCTACCACGATAAAATGGTACGGGTGCGGATGCCGGATAAATCCGCAATAGAAGGCCGTGTGCAGGGCGCCGGTGACGATGGCGCTTTGCTGTTGCATACGCGATCAGGACTGCGCAAATTTTACGGCGGGGAGCTGAGCCTGCGCGGGGGCACTTGAGATCTTTTCTGGAATTCAATCGAGCCAACCTTGATTCTCGCAGTCGATGCCGGCAATAGCCGGGTGAAATGGGCGCTGCATGATGGCCGCGATTTCGTTCGCGACGGCTGGGTCGTGCATGCCGATATCGATGCGCTCGATGCGCAGTGGTCGTCGCTGCCGGTGCCCTCGGCGATCGTGATCGCCAACGTGGCCGGCGATGGCATCGGCCAGAGGTTGCGGAAATCTTCCGGTCGCTGGAAGACCGCGCCGCGCTGGGCTGTCAGCGCACGCTCGCAGGCAGGGGTCTGCAACCGCTACGACGACCCGTCGGAGCTTGGCATCGACCGCTGGGCGGCATTGATCGGCGCTCGCAGATTTTCGTCCGATCCGTGCGTGGTGGTGAATGCCGGCACCGCGATGACTGTCGACGCGCTGACTGGAACAGGGGAATTCATCGGCGGCATCATTGTTCCGGGTTTCGACCTGATGCACGAATCGCTTGCCGCCCATACCGCGCGGTTGTCCGCGGACCGGGGCAATTTCACGCCCTTTCCCCGCACGACCCGCGACGCCATCACCAGCGGCGCCATTCAGGCGTCGTGCGGAGCGGTCGAGCGCATGCGCGATGCGCTGTTGGTCGCGGGGCGCCAGGATCCGGCGTTGATATTCAGCGGTGGCGCGGGCGAACTTGTCGCGCGCCACATGAAAGGGCCGGTACGCGTGATCGACAAACTGGTTCTGCAGGGACTCGTGCAGATCGCGCTGGAGCCGCAATGAAGTGGGTATTCTTCGTGCTGCTTGCTGCAAATGTGGGGCTGGCTGCGCTTATATATGCGAGGGATCGGTTGCCGAATCCGGATGCGCAACTGCTCAGTCTGCAGATCAATGCCGAGCAGATCCGCATCATTGCGCCAAGGCCAGCGGCGCCGCCTGCTCCTGTTGCAACGGCGACGCGGCCGGGCGTTTGCCTCCAGTGGGGCAGCTTCGGCGCCGCCGAACTGCCCAAGGCGCAGGCTGCCCTCGATGTGCTGGCGCTCGGCGAGCGAGCCCGCAGAATCGAGGTCGGGGTACAGACCGGTTATTGGGTTTATATTCCGCCACTCAGATCGAAGGCGCAGATGCAGAGGAAGGCGATCCAGTTGGGACAACGCGGCGTAACCGATTATTCCCCGATCCTGGCAGACGGCCGCTGGCGCTACGCGATTTCGCTGGGCGTATTTCGCGACGAAGACGCCGCGAAAAAGCGCCTCACACTGCTGCGCGGAAGCGGCGTGCCCTCGGCGCAGATCGGCGAGCGCATCCAGAGGGTCACCCAAACCGCGTTTCTGGTGCGGGATGCAACCGAAGCGCAGTCCGCGCAACTGGCAAACCTGAAGACCCAATATCCCGGCTCCGAGTTGCGGGCGGTGGACTGCCCGCTGCCCTGAGCATGGGTGCTATGCGGGGGCCAGCACCCTCGAACCGTGCCCGTCGCTTTTGAGTTCCAGCGTGCGTGCATGGAAATCCAGCAGCGATGCACGATGCCCGATGCTGATGATGGTGGTCTGCGGCAGTTTCTCTTTGAGCATCCGGTAGAGTTGCTGCTCGGCATTGTCATCGAGCGAGGATGTCGCCTCATCGAGGAACAACCAGGCGGGCTGCTGCAATACCGCCCGGGCGAACGCGACGCGCTGTTGTTCGCCGGGCGAGAGCTGCAGGGACCAGTTCTGTTGCTCGTTCAGGCGCGCACTCAGATGCGCCAGCCCGACGATGGTCAGCGCGTCGCCTATGTTCTTATCGGTGAAGCCGCTGTCTCGCATGGGATAAGCCATCACCTCTCGAAGGGTGCCTACCGGCAGGTAGGGGCGTTGCGGCAAGAACAATTCGGGACGATTGAGCGGCAACCGTACCTGTCCCGCTCCGAATGGCCAGATTCCGGCGATGGCGCGAAACAGCGTGCTCTTGCCGGAGCCTGACGGGCCGCGGATCAGCACGCTATCGCCCGGTTTGATGACTGCGCTGGAAGCGGCCATCAGCGGCGAGCCGTCGGGCAGCGTCAGCGAAACATTGTCGATCACCAGGTCGGACTCGGTTTCCTGCGATTGCTGCACGCCCGTTTTGCTGCGCATTTGCGAGCGCGCGTTCTCGATCGCGTCATGGAATCCGAGCAAACGATCTGCTGTGGCTTTCCACACCGCAAAGGTGTTGTATGCGCCGATGAACCAGGACAGCGATCCTTGAACCTGGCCAAAGGCGTTGGAAATCTGCATCAGGCCGCCGAGCTGGATCGTGCCGGCGAAATAGCGGTTGCCGGCGACCACGAAGGGAAAGATCACGGCTAACTGGTTGTAGCCGATGGTGAAGGTATTCAGCACCTTCTGGCGTTTCATGATTTTCCACCAGTTATCCACGACACCCATGAAGCGGGAACGGAAACCGCGCAGTTCATCCGCCTCGCCGGCGTACAACGCGACGCCCTCGGTGTTTTCACGGAAGCGAACCAGCGCGAAGCGAAAATCGGCCTCGAAGCGCTGCTGGTCGAAATTCAGTCCGATGAGTACTTTCCCGATCTTGTGCGTCAGCCATGTGCCGGCAACGGCATAGACAAGTGCGGCCCACACCATATAGCCGGGAATCGCGATCTCGCCGCCGTTGAAGGGCACGGCCATGGGGCCGGAAAGGCCCCAGAGAATGCCGACGAAGGAACCCAGCGTAACCACCGCGTTCAGGAAGCCGAGTGCCAGGCTCAGCGTCTCGTCGACGAAGATCCTGAAGTCTTCCGCGATGCGTTGATCCGGGTTGTCGGCGGGGCTGCCGGTAAGTTGCAGGCGATAGTAGACGCGGTCCGCCAGCCACTGCTTGAGATAGTCATCGGTGAGCCAGCGCCGCCAGCGGATCTGCAGCATCTGGTTCAGATAAAACGCATACACCGCCATCGCGATATAGATGGTGGCAAGGATGGCGAACTTCCCGAGAAGTCTGAAGAACGCCTCCTTGTCCTTCTCCTGCAACGAGTTGTAGAACAGGTTGTACCAGTCGTTGAACTGCACGTTCATGTACACCATGCTCAGAGTGAGCGCGATCACCGCGGCCAGCAACAGCCAGGCGGAGGTTTTTTCCTCCGAAGTCCAGTAGGGTTTGATCAGGCGCCAGGTGTCACGCAGGAATTTGGATCGAACAGGCATGAAGGTTCCTTGCTGAGGAAATCAGGATTTTCGAATGCGGGACAGCAGCGCCGTTGTCGAACGCTCGAACCGGAAGGGAATCGATTTCGCCGCCCCGCCCCAGCCCATAACCTCTGGCGCGCCGACGATCTGGCCCACGGGCCAGTCCCCCCCTTTAACCAATACGTCCGGCCGGCAAATCAGGATGAGGGAAAGCGGCGTATCTTCTTCGAACCAGGTGACGAGGCTCACGCTTTCCAGCGCCGCCATCACCGCCAGGCGGTCTTCGAGTGGATTGACCGGCCGGTCGGCGCCCTTGCCGAGCCTTTTGACCGACAAATCCGAATTCAGTGCGACGATCAGGCTTGCGCCCAGCGCGCGCGATTCGGCCAGGTAAGTAGTGTGGCCACGATGCAGCACGTCGAATACGCCATTGGTGAAGACCAGGGGCCGAGCCTGCGAACGCAACCGCGCGGATAACTCCTCGGGTGGCACGATCTTGCTTTCGAAGGTGGGGGATTGGCTCATGGCGCTGGCCGCCATGATACAGGCGGGCGGCCCGATGTACCGTGCGCACAGCCCGGCCTTACGCCGCGAACCGGACCAAGTGCTTGCGGTAGCGGGAAAGGTCCTGAATGGTTCGGATCGGAAACTCGAAGAGATTGGACAGATTGTGCAGGATCATCTTGACGACTTTGGCTTCCCATTCCCGATCGAAGCTGATCTGCGAGTCGAGCCAGTGCTCCAGCCAGGACGGATCGGGCAGCCGGCTCTGCACGGTGTCGTTCGGAAACAGATTCTTGTTCACGTGCAGATTGGTCGGGTGCAGCGGTTTGCGGTTGCGGCCGCTCGACGCCATCAGCAGGCCGACTTTGGCGAATGCGGTCCTCGCGGCATCGCCGCTTCGTTCAATGGCTTTCTTCATGTAGCGCAGATAAGCGCCGCCGTGGCGTGCCTCGTCGCGCGAAATCAGGTTGTAGATCTTCTGGATCACGGGTTCGGTGTGCCACTGTGCCGCGCGGCGATACCAGTGGTTGAGGCGGATTTCGCCGCAGAAGTGCAGCATCAGCGTCTCCAGCGACGGCGCCGGGTCGAAATCGAAACGCACTGCATGCAATTCCTGTTCGCTCGGCATCAGCTCGGGGCGAAACCGGCGCAGGTATTCGATGAGGACCAGGGAATGTTTTTGCTCTTCGTAGAACCACACAGACATGAAGGCGCAAAAATCGCTGTCTTCGCGATTGTCGCGCAAGAACATTTCCGTGGCGGGAAGCGCGGCCCACTCTGTTATCGCGTTCATCTTGATAGTGAGTGCCTGTTCGTCGGAAAGTCTTACGCCGTCGAATTCGTCCCAGGGAACGTCGTTGTCGACGGTCCAGCGGACCGCCTCGAAGGCCTTGAACAATTCGGGATAGAGCATCGTAGGGATTTTCATTTTGTGTCCGCGATTCTTACAGGATTCACCTTCAATCCGCGCAGTATAACTATTCTGCCATCTCGGGGGTTCGCCACTGTTTGACGAGATCCACCATCTTTCCGAAGCTTTCAACCGGCTGAACCCCGTTTATCGGCTTGCGCAGCCGCAGCGCTCCGGCGCCGCCAGCCCAGAGACACGTGGCCGAGGGAAGTGCCGCGCGCAACTGGTTCAACCCCTCTGCGGTTTTGGTCTCCGGATAGGACGAACTGAAGGACAACGCAACAATGTCGGCCTGATGTACCTGTGCCGCCGTGACGATATCGGCCAGCGGTGTTTCGGGTCCAAGAGCAATGCAGAATGCACCCTCGACCGCCAGCATCGCCTCGGCCATCAGCAGGCCAATGCTGTGCTGTTCCTGAGGTAGCGATGTCAGGAGAACGCGCGGTGAGCGTTGCTGCGGTTGCATCGATGCGATGGCGTTGCGCAAGACGTTCTGGATCATCTCCGAATACACGTGTTCCTCGTATATCGCCAGCCGACCACCCATCCAGGCATTGCCTACCGCGACGTTGAGCGGGGCGACGATTTCGAGGATGAAGTTCTGCAAGCCTCGCCGCGCAATCGTCTGCGAGAACTGGGAACGCAGCTCCTGCGCTTGGTGCGATCTGATCAATCTCAGGAAGATGTCCAGGTCTTCAGGGTCCGCAGAATCTTTAGAGGCATCCGACCCGAGGGCCCGCAAGCGTTCGATGGATTGCCCGACAATCTTTCCGGGGCGATGACCGCGTTCCATCAACCGTTTGATCAGACGCAGCTTTTCGACTTGCCCAGCGGGGTAGAGGCGTTCCCCGTGGCGGTCGCGTGTCGGATTCGGGAATGCGTATCGACGTTCCCACATCCGCAGCGTGTCCTTGCTCAGGCCGGTGTCCCGCTCGACCGCGCTAATATTCAGTTCGTCGTCAGTATTGTCCAAGACAAAATAGTTGACTAATGGGAAAATTCGCCGTATTGTCCACGATACTGGAATAATTGTACAGGACAAATATGATTTTTTGCCCACGTCGATTCTTCACAGGCGACGCCCGTCATGGCAACTCACAGTGCCTGCGGATCTCGTAGGCACAACGCGCAACGTACGATGGAAGGCAAGGACGATCGATGAGCAAGACAACGCGCGTCGCCGTGATCGGGTCCGGAATTTCCGGTCTTTCCGCGGCATGGCTCCTGGCGCAGCAATTCCGGGTCACGCTATTCGAAGCCGGCAACTATCTCGGCGGCCACACTAATACGGTGGATGTCACGCTGGACGGCATCACGGCCCCGGTCGACACGGGTTTCCTGGTATTCAATGACCGCACCTATCCCAACCTGGTCGCGTTGTTCGGGTTCCTGGGCGTGCGGGCAGCGTCCAGCGAAATGTCGTTCAGCGTGCGCGTCGACGAGGAGCGTCTGGAATGGGCGGGCAATTCGCTCGCGACCGTGTTTGCCCAGAAGCGCAATCTGATCAAACCTGAGTTCTGGCACATGCTGAAGGACATTGTGCGTTTCAATCGCGAAACCACCGAAATCGTCGGTGCGGGTCGCCTTGATCAAGGTTCGCTGGGAAGCTTTCTGGATCGGGGAGGCTATAGCCGCGCGTTTCGCGACTGGTACCTGCTGCCGATGAGCGGCGCGATCTGGTCATGTCCGACCCGGCAGATGCTGGAGTATCCGGCCGAGACTTTTTTCCACTTCTGTCATAACCATGGCCTGCTGCAACTCACCGGCAGGCCGCTGTGGAGAACCGTCGCCGGCGGCGGGCGGGAATATGTGCGGCGGCTTGCTGCATCGATCGACGATGTGAGGCTCGCGTGTCCTGTTGAATCCGTGGTGCGCGGCGCGTCTGGCGTACAGATCGGTTTCGACGGCGGCAGGACGGAGAATTTCTCGCAGGTCGTGTTCGCCTGTCACAGCGATCAGGCGCTGGCATTGCTCGACGACGCCGCGGAAGCCGAGAAAGAAGTGTTGTCGCGCTTGCGCTACCAGCACAATCGCGCGGTACTGCATATGGACATCTCGTTGCTTCCCAGAAATCGCGATGCATGGTCGGCATGGAATTACATTACCGGCGGCGGCGGGCCGGATTCGCGCCCGGTCAGTGTCAGCTACCTGATCAACAAGCTGCAGCCGCTGCCTTTCGAACGTCCCGTCATTGTCACGCTGAATCCCACTCACGCGCCGCGCCCGGACTCGGTGATCGAGCAGTTCGATTATGCGCATCCGATCTTCGACCGCGCGGCCATCGATGCACAGCGCGAACTGCCCGCGATCCAGGGAAAGCGTCACACGTGGTACTGCGGCGCCTGGACTGGCTTCGGCTTCCACGAGGATGGACTGAAATCGGCGCTATCAGTCGCAAACGCGCTGGGGGTGCTTGCGCCGTGGCAATCCAGGGAGTTGGCGGCATGAGGCCGCAGCTTTTTCACGGCGCGGTGCTTCACTCCCGCCTCAGGCCGCTGCGCAACGCATTTCGCTACCGGATCTTCTTTCTGCGCTTTGCGTTGAGCGAGGTGCAAAGCCTCGGCAACGCCTTGTTCTCGATCAATCGCTGGAACCTGTTCAGCTTCCATTATCAGGATCACGGCGCGCGTGACGGTTCCCACCCGGAGATCTGGATTCGCGCGCTATTGGCGCAGGAAGGACTGAACGAGGTCGATGGTGAAATCTGGCTGCAGGCCTTCCCGCGCATGCTCGGCTATGTTTTCAATCCGGTGAGTTTCTGGTTGTGCCACGACAGAAGCGGCGCGCTGAGAGCAGTCCTTTGCGAGGTCAACAATACGTTCGGCGAACATCATCATTATCTGTTGGCGCACCCCGATCATCGTCCGATTCTCGAAAGCGACACCATGAACGCGCACAAGGTATTTCACGTTTCGCCGTTTTGCGATGTTGCCGGGGAGTACCGTTTCCAGTTCAATATCGCGGAAGCCTCGACACACATCCGTGTCGACTACGAGGATGGCGAAGGCAAGCTGCTGCTTACCGCGATCTCGGGCAAGGGCTCGGTGTTCAGCGCCGCCGCCTTGCTGCGCGCCTTCGTGCTGTATCCATGGATGACGCTCGGCGTCATGGCGCGAATTCATCTGCAGGCGCTCAGGTTGTGGATCAAGGGCGTGCCCTGGTTTGCCAAGCCGCTGCCTCCGTCCCGGGAACTGACGCGATGAATCCGAACGAAGCCACAGCGCAGCGTTTCTCGGTCCACGTGCCCAGGGCAGGGCATTTGCTGCTGTCCCTGCTGGCGCGGATGCGTCATGGCCGCTTGGACTTGGTGGTTCCCGGGGGACAGGTGTTCAGTTTCGCCGGCGATCTGCCCGGTCCGGACGCGGCGATTCACCTCGGGGACTGGCAGGTTTTCGACGAGGTGCGGCGCTCCGGCGACGTTGGGTTTGCGCAGGCGTACCTGGACGGACGCTGGCAGACCCCGGACTTGCGCGCCCTGCTGGAACTCATTGCTTTGAATCGCGCTGTCCTTGAAAAAGTGTTGTACGGCAAATGGTGGGGCAGACTGTTCTACAGGTTGCGGCATCTGCGCCGCGCCAATACCCGGCAAGGCGCAAAAAAGAACATCCACGCGCACTATGATCTGGGCAACAAGTTCTACCGGTCGTGGCTGGATGAGACCATGACCTACTCTGCCGCCCTGTTCGAGGGCGAGTCGGACCGCACGCTGGAGCAGGCCCAGATCGCGAAGTACGAGCGCATCCTGCGCCGACTCGATGTGCGCGCCGGCGACCATGTCCTCGAGATCGGCTGTGGTTGGGGAGGATTTGCGCAATACGCCGCGCGGACCCGCGGATGCCGCGTGCACGGCATCACCTTGTCGTCAGCGCAGTTGGAATTCGCGTGCCAGAGGATTCGCGACGCCGGTCTGTCGCAACTCGTCGAGTTCTCCCTGACCGACTATCGTGATGTTCAGGGCAGTTTCGACTACGTCGTGTCCATCGAAATGTTCGAGGCGGTCGGTGAGCGTTTCTGGCCGGCGTATTTTTCGGTGGTGCGCGAGCGCCTGAAACAAGGCGGCAGCGCACTGGTCCAGACCATTACCATCGCCGATGAGCTGTTTGAGCAATACCGAAAATCGACGGACTTCATCCAGCAGTATGTCTTTCCCGGCGGCATGCTGCCCTGCCCGAGTATCTTCCGACACCTGGCCGGGCGCGCGGGGCTTCTCGTCGGCGACGAGCATCGTTTCGGCATCGACTATGCCGAGACCCTCAAATCCTGGCGCACCCGCTATCGGAAAGTCAGCGACGAATTGCGCCTGCTGGGATTCGACGCGCGCTTCGAGCGCCTGTGGAATTTTTATCTGGTCTACTGCGAGGTCGGCTTCCGTGCCGCCAGTACCGATGTCATGCAGGTGGAATTGCATCGTGAATAAGATCGCACTCCTCGTGGTGGTTGCGCTCCTGATGCCGATGGGCGTTATGGCCCTGACGTTGCCGGAGCAGGTGGCAAAGGATTTTCCCGGTCTCCAGCTTGCCGGTGAAGGCCGCCTGCGCTGGTTCGGATTGCATGTTTACGATGCCTCCCTCTGGACCAACGGTGCGCGATGGAACGAAGACCGCGAGTTCGCGCTCGACATCCGCTATGCGCGCGACATCAAGTCCCGCCGGCTTGTCCAGTCCAGCCTGGACGAAATGCGCAGGCTGGGGTTCGGCGACGAACAACGGCTTGCAATATGGGAGAAAGAGATGGCCCGTGTATTGCCCGATGTCAAAAAAGGCGAGCACCTTACCGGCGTTAACCGGCCCGGCGTTGGCGCCGAATTCTACTACCAGGGAAGAATTGTCGGCACGATCACGGACCCTGCATTCGCGCAAGCCTTCTTCGCCATCTGGCTGGATGCCCGCACACGCGAGCCGGGCCTGCGTAGATCGCTGATCGGCAGCAAGTGATCGCGGCCGCGCTATCGCGCTCGCGGCTGGTCGCCTATTCGGTGTTTTCCGTGCCGCTGGCAATGGCGGCATTGCCGGTGTACGTTCACCTTCCCAAGTTATATGCCGGCGAACTCGGCATGCCGCTGGCGCTGATTGGCGGCATACTGCTGGCCGCGCGACTGCTCGATGCTTTGCAGGATCCGCTGCTCGGCTATCTGAGTGATCGCTGCACCCGGCTGCCGCTGGGACGCGGCCTACCCATCGTTCTTGGCCTGCCTTTGCTTGCATGCGGGTTCGTCGGCTTGTTCCATCCGCCGCAAGCCAATCAGCTCGGCCTGGCGATCTGGCTCATCGTCAATCTGTTGATCGTCTACATTGGCTTCAGCGCTGCCAGCATCAGCTATTTCGCAATGGGGGCGGACCTGTCGGACGATTATCACGAGCGCACGCGCGTTACCGCGACCCGCAGCGCATTCGGTTTGCTGGGCGTGCTGTTTGCCGCAGCGGCGCCCGGATTGCTCGGCAGCGACGAGGCGAGTGGACTGGCATTGTTCTCTCTGCTCTTCGTGCCGACCTTGATCGTGGCGGCATTCGTCACGCTGCGTCACACGCCGCGGCCGGTGATCATGGCCGTGCCGAGTGCCACATTGCGTACGATTCTGCTGCCGCTAAGAGACGCGAAGTTTCGCTGGCTGATGGGCGTATTCGTCCTGAGCGGCATCGCCGGCGCGATCCCTGGAACGCTGATCCTGTTCTTCGTCGATGATATCGTCCAACGATCCGATCTCGCCGGTGTGTTTCTCGCGCTGTATTTTGTGTTCGGCGCGCTGGGCATGCCGATATGGATAGGCGCATCGCGGCGACTCGGGAAGAGAAACGCGTGGATCAGCGGCATGTTTCTCGCCGTAGTGGCATTTGTCTGGGCCTACTTTCTGCGAGCCGGCGACGTTGTTCCATTTGCAGTCGTGTGCGCACTGTCGGGCATTGCTTACGGTGCGGAGCTTGCAATACCCCCTTCGATGCTGGCAGACATGGTGGATGCACAGGCACAACGAGAACGGCAGCGGCCCGACGGTGTCTACTTCGGACTCTGGCAGATGATCGAGAAATTCAACCTTGCGGCTGCAGCCGGCATTGCACTGCCTCTGCTCGCGTGGTCCGGATATGAACCGGGTGCTCTTCAGCATCATGCCGGCTCGCTCGCCGCGGTGTATGCGCTGCTGCCCTGCGCAGTCAAGCTTGCTGCCGCGGCCCTGTTGTGGGTGGCGCCACTCGATCATTCAGTTGGAATCGGTCGTAATCTGAACAAGGAGGCGGGAGCATGAGGTTGGCATCGGCATGGATAGGATTCGCATTGTTCCTGCTGGCGGGTTGCGCCGGTCCAAAGGTGGACGAGTATCGCAGCGAGAAGCCGGCGCTCGATCTGGCTAGCTATTTCAACGGTAGTCTGGATGCGTGGGGTATTGTGCGCAATCGCTCCGGCAAGGTCGTCAAGCGCTTTCGGGTCGAGATGACCGGAAAATGGCAGGGCAGCAGAGGGATCCTCGACGAGGATTTCACTTATTCCGACGGCAGCAAGAGCCGCAGGGTCTGGAACATCACCAAGATCGACGCGAATCATTATCGCGGGACCGCCGCCGACGTCATCGGCGAGGCGAAGGGCGAAGCGTGGGGCAACGCACTGCGATGGCGCTACGTGCTGGCAGTGCCCGTCGACGGCAAGACCTACAACATCAACTGCGACGACTGGATGTATCTGGTGGATGATGAGGTCATGCTGAACAAATCCGACATGGGAAAATTCGGCGTCGGGCTCGGCGAGGTCGTGCTGTCGATCCGCAAAAGAAGTCTCTGACGCAGCCAACAGGAGACAGCGCATGTCGTTGAACAAGCCCGTCGCCAAATGGAACGGACGCAGAGTGTGGATCGTCGGGGCCAGCAGCGGCATCGGGGCGGCACTGGCCCGCGCCCTGATCGCAAGAGGCGCGCGCGTCGCGCTGTCCGCGCGCAACGCGCAGGCTCTGGCGCTGATAGCGGCCGGCGGCGCTGCGCAACAGACGCTGCTTTTGCCACTGGACGTGACGCGTGCGGAAGAAATCGCGGCGGCATTCGCCCGGATAAATTCAACCTGGTCCGGTCTGGATCTTGCCGTGCTGCTGGCAGGCAGCCATCAGCCGGTTCGCGCCTGGGACCTGGATGCCGCGCAGGCGCGCGCGCTGGTCGAGACCAACCTGATCGGGGTGCTGAATGCGAGCGCGGTGTTGGCGCCCGCGTTCTGCCGCGACGCCACCGGAGCAATCGCGGTCGTATCCAGCGTCGCCGGCTACCGTGGCTTGCCCAGCAGCCTGGTCTATGGCGCGACGAAGGCAGCGTTGATCAATTTTGCGGAAACCCTGTATCTCGATCTCGCGCCGCGTGGGATCGGAGTGTTTCTGATCAATCCTGGCTTCGTCAAAACGCCTCTTACCGACAAGAACGAATTCAAGATGCCTGCGCTGATCTCCGCGGAAGACGCGGCGGAGGCGATGATCAAAGGCTTCGAGGCCGGCAAATTCGAGATTCATTTCCCGCGGCGTTTCACCTTCTGGCTGAAATTGTTGCGCCTTCTTCCCTACCGGATCTATTTCCCGCTGATTCACAAACTGACCGGGCTATGACTGTCATGGACCAGAGCAGGATCGATGCCCTCGTCAATTTCTATGAAACGCTCACGCCGGACAGGGTCGGGGATTTTGGTTTTTACTATGCGCAAAACGCCTACTTCAAGGATCCTTTCAATGAGGTGAATCGCCTGGAGGATATCCGGGAAATATTCGTCAGAATGTTTCGCCAGTTCGCCGATCCCCGATTCGCCATCAGCGAACGAGCGGGCGACGCGGGCGGACTGTTCCTGGTGTGGGAAATGCGCTTTCGCATGAAGTCATGGAAGCCGCGGCAAGTGCAGAGCATTCGCGGCGCAAGCCATTTGCGCCTGGGCGATGATGGCAAGGTTACCTACCATCGCGACTACTGGGACACCAGCGAAGAGCTCTATGCAAAACTGCCGCTGATCGGCGGCGCAGTGCGTTTCTTGCGACGCGCAATCGGCTGATGGCAGCGTTGTGGTAAAGCGCTATGAAACCGCGCTGGTCTGGTTTCGACGGGACTTGCGCAGCTACGACCACGCCGCGCTCTATAACGCGCTCAAGGATGCGCGGCAGGTACATTGCGTTTTCGTATTCGATACCGAGATTCTCGACCTGCTTGCGGACCGTCAGGACAGGCGGGTGGAATTCATCTGGCTCAGCGTCGAGGAGCTGGCGCATTCGCTCAAGGCAAAGGGCGGAGAGTTGCAGGTACTGGTCGGTCGCGCGCGGGAAGTGATCCCGGCGCTGGCTGACAAACTCGGGGCGCAAGCGGTCTATGCGAATCACGACTACGAGCCGACTGCGAAAGATCGCGATGCGGAAATCGGCCGAAGACTCGAGCAGGGCGCGCGCGTGCTGCATACTTACAAGGACCACGTTATCTTCGAGAAGGACGAAGTTCTTACCCAGGTCGGCCGGCCGTTCACGGTCTTTACGCCTTACAAGAGGGCCTGGCTGGCGAAACTGAGCCCGTTCTACTGCCAAGCCTATCCCGTCGATGTCTATCGCGACGCTCTCGCGCGCACCGGGCCGTTCCGGCTCCCTTCTCTCGAACAGATCGGCTTCAGATCCACCAACCTCAAGCAGATGAAACTGCCGACGGGAATGACCGGCGCGCGCCGCATGTTCGAGGATTTTCTCCAACGAATCGACGATTACCGGGACCAGCGCAATTATCCCGGTGTTCGCGGCGTGTCCTACCTGTCGGTGCATCTGCGCTTCGGTACCCTCTCCATCCGGGAATTGGTGCGTACGGCAGTGTCAGTTCAAACCAGTGGCGCGGATACCTGGCTCTCGGAACTCATATGGCGTGATTTCTATTTCGGCATCCTTCATCATTTTCCGCATGTGGTGGAGCATGCGTTCAGGCCGGAATATGAAGCGCTGCGCTTTCCGAATTCGCAAGCGCATTTTGCCGCCTGGTGCGAGGGGCGAACGGGGTTCCCGCTCGTCGATGCGGCGATGCGACAACTCAATGATACGGGCTACATGCACAATCGCCTGCGCATGGTTGCCGCCTCGTTCCTGGTCAAGGATCTGCACGTGGACTGGCGCTGGGGTGAAGCCTACTTCGCCCGGAAACTCAACGATTTCGATCTTGCCGCCAATAACGGGGGCTGGCAGTGGTCGGCCTCCACCGGTTGCGACGCACAGCCCTGGTTTCGCATCTTCAATCCGGTAACGCAGTCGCGGAACTTCGATGCCGAAGGCCGTTTCATCCGAATGCATCTGCCGGAGCTCGCCAAGGTCGAAACGAAATTCATCCACGCGCCATGGAAGATGACGGCCGATGAACGGCGCGCCGCCGGCGTTGCGATTGGCAAAGATTATCCGGCACCGATAGTGGACCATTCGGCTGCGCGCATAAGGACGCTGGAAATCTACGGGGCGGTCAGAAAGCGGTGATTGCCCGCGAGTCCTCGGGCAGCGGATACGAAAAAAGCCCGTCAGGGGCTACTTTGCGCTAACGCCCGGTAAATTAGTCGAGATACTCGAATACCTTGACGACTCGCTGCGCACCGCTCGTGGTAGCAGCGGTTTTCGACGCGGATTCGGCTTCCGCGTGTGTCACCAGACCCATCAGAAATACCGTTCCGTTTTCCGAGACGACCTTGACATTATTGGCGCTCACGTCCTTGTTTTGTGCAAGCCGGCCCTTGACTTGGCTTGTGAGCAGCGCATCGCTGGCGTGGGAAGTCATCGAGCTGATGCCGCCGACGACGATCTCGTTCTGGACATTGCGCACGTTCGGCACCTCGAGAACGAGGATCGGCAGATCCTGCTTGATCTCTTCGGTCGGGGCCTGCCCGGTCAGCAGCACGTATCGGTTGAAGCTGGTAACGCCGATGTTGACCTGCTTCCCATACTTCTCCGTAATCCTGTTCCCGGCCTTGATTTCAATGGTCTGGTCTTCCAGCACGGTGCCGCTCGAGCGCCGGTCCTCGGCCATCATTACGCCGGCGCCCACGCCGGCGCCGACCACCAACGCAGCGCACGATTGAAGCAACGGGACAAGGGCAACGAGTACCACGGCGAGACGAATAGTTGATTTCATTCATTCCACTCCTAACAACAGACAATCGATTGCATCGCACATGCAATGCAGGCAAAGCAGATGAACTTCCTGGATGCGCGCGGTCCTGTCTGCTGGCACACAGATGTGCACGTCGTTCGGTCCGAGCAAGGCTGCGATCTTGCCGCCTTTCTTTCCGGTTAGCGCGATAACGTCCATCTGACGGTCATGCGCGGCATGTATCGCCTGCATGACATTTGGCGAATTGCCACTGGTCGATATTGCCAGCAGGAGATCGCCCGGCTGGCCCAGCGCCCGCACCTGCTTGGAAAATACCAGATCGAAGTCGTAGTCATTGGCTATCGACGTGAGGGTTGAGGTGTCGGTGCTCAGAGCCATCGCCGCCAGCGGCGGACGCTCCATTTCGAAACGATTGAGCAGTTCGGCTGCGAAGTGCTGTGCATCGGCGGCAGATCCGCCGTTGCCACAAGACAGGATTTTGCCTTCCTTCATCAGGCACTGGACCATGCGCTCTGAGGCACTGGCAAGCGGCTGGGCAAGCAACCCCATCGCCTGCAGCTTGAGATTGGCACTATCGGTGAAGTGCTGATTGATTCGGCTGATGAGGTCCATCGGTGAATGCTGAAAACGCGATGGGCGAATTATTGCACAAAGCCTTCGCCGAATTGGCCTGGCCGTTGTTTATTCGCCAAACGCGTTTTCGATCCATTCCAGTTCTTTGGTGTCGCCATTGAGCAACACGGCGTCGAAGCGGCATGCCGGAAACCCCTTGCTGGCGGCCATATAGTGCCGGGCGGCACGCAGCAGTTTCTCCCGCTTGGTGGCGGTTATGCTTTCGCCGGCTCCACCGAAGGACATGTTGCGTCGATAACGCACTTCGACAAAAACAAGCGTGCGTCCGTCAGTCATGATCAGATCGATCTCCCCGAAGCGGCAACGGTAGTTTCGCTCCAGCAGGCGGAGCCCGCGTCCGCTGAGAAAATCCGCGGCTGCCTCTTCGGCCAGCGCGCCGTGTTCGCTCATCGGGCCTGTGGTCCTTCCAGTGCCTTGGCGCTGCCCTGGGAAAACTGCGCTGGCACCAGTGTGCGGATAAACTGGTGGGCGTCGTTGAGGGAGATCGTTCCGGTTACGCCGTCGAGCGGCTCCATGGTTTCGTAAGGGCGCAGTAGTTCCTGGACGAGGCGGTAGGCATCGATTCCCAGTGCGTAAAAACGCTCCTGATCAAGCCCTGGGCGCTGCGCGTCCGGGCGTGCATAGCTTATGACCGCCGGGTGATCCGGCTGCAGCAGCCACGGCATGTCGAGGAAGCGCACGCCATCCAGATCGTAACTGGCAAGCGCGTCCGTATTCGACGCGAATACCATCGAAGTTGCATAGATCGGGGTAAATGCGCCGAGATAGGACCGTATGAACCTGGCGCGCGCGGCGTCGACCGACATGAATACGATGTCTGCCCCGGAGTTTGCGACTTGCTCACGCAGCTTGGCCAGTGTCGCCGAGTCGGTCGTGTAGCTGAACTGGCCCGTCACTTCCGCACCCTGTCCTTTCCATTTCTCGGAGAACGCTTGCGCTATGCGACCGCTAAGGGGCGTTTCGCCCACAATCACGAAGGCTTTGGTGCCGCCGTGACGTAACGCAAACTGCGCGATTTGGCGAGTTTCAGCTTCGATCTGCAGTCCGTATAGATAGAGGTCGCGCGGCAGGGGCATTTCTCCCTCGGGTATGTTCAGCGCGAGTGTCGGCACGCTCACGAGGCCGCTTTGCGCGAGCGACGTCACCCCGTTGCGAGTCAAGGGTCCGATAACCGCGCGGGCTCCCAGGGATGTGGCGCGCTGATAGGCGGCCAGAATCTGCTGCGGGTCTTCGCTGGTCGCGTAGATCCTGACCTTGAGGCTGCCCGGCTGCGCATTTCCCGCCGCGGTCAGAATGCCCAGCCGCACGGATTCGGCATGTTTGCCGTAGGAGTTGGACTGCAATGGAAGAATTACCGCGATATGCGGCTCGGTGACCGGGATATTGTCGCCCGCGCCCTCGGTGGCCGCGAAGCCGGTGGATAAGGCAACCAGCGCCCAGTATAGTAATGAGCACACGAACGAAGAAAAGGCCGGGCGAAGTTGCATAGCGATAGCACCGAAATGGCCGAGCCGACATTATATGTGGTGGCTACCCCGATCGGAAATCTTCGCGATATCACTCTGCGCGCTCTCGATACGCTGAAGTCGGTGGATGCAATTGCCGCAGAAGACACCCGGGTATCCAGGAAGTTGCTGGCCCATTTTGGAATACGCGCGAACCTTATTCCAACCCATGAGCACAACGAACGCGAGGCTGCGCAACGGCTGATCGCATTGTTGTCGCGGGGAAAGTCAGTCGCGCTGATAGCGGACGCGGGTACCCCGGCCATCAGTGATCCCGGCGCAATCGTTGTCGCGCAGGTCAGGGCGGCCGGATTTCGCGTGGTTTCGGTCCCGGGCGCCAGCGCGATTACTACCGCGATAGCGGCGGCGGGATTGCAGAGCGCGTCGTTCTGTTTCCATGGTTTTCTTCCCGCACGCAAGGGTGAGCGCGAGAAAACTCTGGCCGCACTGAAGGCGCAGCGCGAGCTTCAGGTGTTCTACGAGGCTCCGCATCGAATAGTCGAGTGCATTGCAAGCATCGCCGCCGTGTTCGGGGGCGATCGCCGCATAGGCATTGCCCGCGAGTTGACCAAGCTGTTCGAGCAGGTGCATGTGTGTCGCCTCGAAGAGGCGGTAGTCTGGCTGGAGCAGAACGAGAACCATCGGCGCGGGGAATTCGTGCTTCTGGTGGAAGGTTGCCCGGAAACTGCCGATACGCAGGGCGAATCCGATCGACAACGGTTGCTTGAAGTCCTGCTCAATGAGCTGCCGCTGAGGCAGGCAGTCGGGCTGGCGGCCGAAATTACCGGCGAAAAGAGAAATGCACTCTACGAACGGGCGCTGAAGTTGAAAATGGAAGGCCGCAACGACGAGAAATGAATCGCGAAGGCCAATTTTTCCGGTACACATATCATCAATATGGATCGCATAACTCTCACCCGCCCGGACGATTGGCACCTTCACCTGCGTGACGGCGAGGCACTGAAGTCGGTGCTCGCGGACACGGCGCGGCGCTTTGCCCGCGCAATGGTCATGCCCAACCTGAGGCCGCCGGTGACCACGGTCGCTGCAGCGGCGGGGTATCGGGACCGTATCGTTTCCGCTTTGCCGCCCGGCAGCGACTTCGAGCCGCTGATGACGCTTTACCTGACCGACAAGACAAAGCCTGCGGAAATACGCAAGGCCAAGGCGAGCGGCATCGTCAGTGCTGTGAAGTACTACCCTGCCGGCGCGACGACAAATTCCGATTCCGGTGTAACCGACATCCGCAAATGCACCGGCACGCTTGAAGCCATGATCGAATCCGGAATGCCTCTGCTGATTCACGGCGAAGTAACCGATGCCGAGGTCGATGTCTTTGATCGCGAGAAAGTATTTATCGAGCGCACCATGATTGCACTGGTTCAGCGGTTGCCGGAGCTCAGAATCGTCATGGAGCACATTACGACGGCCGATGCGGTCAAGTTCCTGCTCAGCGCACCGGATAACCTGGCTGCGACCATTACCGCGCATCATCTTCTGCTAAACCGAAACGCACTCTTCCGGGGTGGAATCCGCCCGCATTATTACTGCCTGCCGATCCTGAAACGCGAAGAACACAGGCTGGCGTTGGTCAAGGCCGCTACCTCGGGCAATCCAAAATTCTTCCTGGGGACCGACAGTGCGCCCCATGCACGCCACACCAAGGAAACCGCCTGCGGCTGTGCGGGCATCTATACCGCGCATGCGGGCATCGAGCTTTACGCCGAAGCGTTCGACGCCGCCGGGAGTCTGGACAGGCTCGAGGGATTTGCCAGCTATTTCGGCGCCGATTTCTATGGCCTGGCGCGCAACAGTCAGATAATCACTCTAGTCAGAAGGGCTTGGTCGGTACCCGATGAAATTTCCTACGGCGCCGACACCCTGGTGCCGCTGCGAGGCGGGTCCACGGTTGCGTGGACGATCGAATAGAAAGCGAGCAGAAAAGCGCCGCGCCGATATTTTTCCCGCGTCCTGGCAGACGTCGCGATGCGCAGCGACTTGGATCAGGCGCATCAAATTCATCCCACCTCTTCTGCCGGTAATTTGATGCGTTGCACTTAAGCCGGAAACCCGATTGTTTTCGAGAAGATATTTGTACAACTGGAAATCGGGTTGAACTCGCGGTTCACCCCGAGAAACGGACTCCAGTATGCGGCTTCGCTCGGAGTCGCATTTGACATTTGAGGCTATGGTGTGCCACTCGAGTCAAGGATAATGGCTCGGGGGAGGTGTGGGAGCATCGGGGACCGCGCGAGACATCTTGTGGTTCTGGTACTACGTGGTGCAATGCTGCGTAAGCCCGGTTCGTACGCATCCTATGCGCAGACGGGAGGGGTGGCCGGATTTCCGAATTCGGTTAGCGTTCGTTTAGATGAGAGGGGGATAAATGAATAAGGCAGAACTCGTCGAGGCCATTGCAAAAAAAGCAGGCGGGAGCAAAGCCATGGCCGATATTATGATTGATGCATTCATCGATGCGGTAACCGGGTCGCTGAAAAGGGGGGAAAGCGTGACGTTGGTCGGTTTCGGGACATTTTCCCAGGGGAAGCGGGCAGCGCGTGCGGGGCGCAATCCGCAGACGGGCGCAGCAATCAAGATCCCAGCGGCGAAGACCGCGAAGTTTGCCGCCGGTGCCAAACTGAAAGCCGCTGTCAACGGCAGAAAATAGAATTCAGCGGTTCGGGAAATTCAGAGGGGCTTGTCGCCCCTCTTTTTTATTTCAATGCGCCTGCGAAACGTTCGAATGGCCTAGGCTGCGGCGATGAACGGCCTGTACGGCAGGATGCGAGGTACTTGTTCTGGTGGTCCGACTGAAGTCGATTATCAGCGAATCAAATTCGCGAAAGCATATGAAGTAGCGCGTAGAATACGCAGCGAAGCTGGCCGGGCAGTCGCTGTGCGATTCGCTTGCATAGAGGAAAGTCCGGGCTCCGCAGAGCAGGATGCCGGTTAACGACCGGACGCCGTAAGGCGATGGAAAGTGCCACAGAGAACAGACTGCCCAAGTCTCAGCAATGAGAACGGCGATGGTGAAACGGTGGGGTAAGAGCCCACCGCGTTTCTGGCAACAGAAACGGCACGGTAAACCCCATTCGGAGCAAGACCAAATAGGGGGGCAATAGCGCGGCTCGCGCTGTCCCCGGGTAGGTTGCTTGAGCCGGCAGGTAACTGCCGGCCCAGATGAATGACTGCCGGAACGCCGAAAGGTGTTCGACAGAACCCGGCTTACAGGCCAGCTTCCTTCTTCGCGCGACGAAACTCACAGCATGAGGTTTCGTGTCGCCTATTCTAGAATTAAAATTAATATAGAATTCTATTCTATTGAAAAACAATAACAAAAATGAGTTGAGAATTGTCCAATTCTGAAGAGTCACCCGTAAGTCTTTGTCGTAACTGAAAAAACTGCCGTCGCAGCTTGACCTGTCATTTTTTTTCTACTAGAGTGGGAAAAAGTAGGTTTAAGTGGGAAAACATGGAATTTCCAATACTTCCAGCGAATAAGAAATGTTTCAAGGAGCGACAGCGCTAAATGTGGATGCCAAAGGCCGACTTGCAGTCCCCACGCGGTATCGGGAGGCCCTCCAGTCGGGAGCGGCGGGTAAGCAAGTGCTTACGGCCCATCCTCATCGCTGTATTTTGTTGTACCCGGCCTCGGCCTGGGAGCCGATCCGCGCCAGGATCATGGGCTTCTCCAGTTTCGATGCGCAGACCAGCTTGTGGAAGCGGCTGCTCGTTGGTTTTGCGGAAGAGGTGCAGCTTGACGCATCGGGGCGACTGCTGATCTCTCCCGAATTGCGCAAGTTCGCCTCATTCGAGAAGGAGGTAATGATGGTTGGCCAGGGAAGCCACTTCGAGATCTGGAGCCAGGCGGCATGGGAGAGGCAACTGGAGCAGTTGTCGACAAGCTCCGACAAGCTGCCACCGGGAATGGAGAACTTTGCGTTGTGAGTTCGGGTTCGTCCGCGGGCGACGACGCGGGCTCGCACAAGACAGTGCTGCTCAACGAAGCCGTCGAAGCATTGCACATCAGGGCCAACGCGACGTATGTGGATGCGACTTTCGGTCGTGGCGGACATAGCCGTGCAATCTTGGCGAGACTGGGCAGCTCGGGAAAATTGATCGCGGTAGATCGTGACCCGGAGGCGCTCGCGTCTGCAGCGACGATATCCGATTCACGGTTGGTTGTATTCCAGACGCATTTCGCCCGCATTGGACAGGTGGCGGTAGAGGCGGGCGTGGCGGGAGTCGATGGCGTGTTGCTCGATCTTGGGGTTTCCTCGCCCCAGCTCAATTCGGCAGCCAGAGGCTTCAGTTTCCGCCTCGACGGACCGCTCGACATGCGGATGGATCCTGGCCGCGGGAAAACGGCGGCCGAGTGGCTCGCGCAGGCTTCGGAACAGGAGATCGGGGAGGTCATCAGGCGCCATGGCGAAGATCGGTTTGCTAAACAGATTGCAAGAGCGATTGTTGCGGCTAGATCGAGCGGACCTGTCGAACGCACGCGGCAGCTTGCCCAGATCGTGGCAACAGCCGTTCCCACGCGCGAGCCACATCAGGACCCGGCGACGCGCACCTTTCAAGCTATTCGGATTCACATCAATCAGGAGCTTGAAGAGTTGGAAAAAGCGCTGCCGCAATGCCTGGACATGCTCAACGCGGGAGGAAGGCTGGTCGTCATCAGCTTTCATTCTCTTGAAGACCGCATCGTCAAGCAATTCATGCGCACGCAAGCGCAGCCCGGTGCGCTTCCGGTCCGGTTGCCGGTGCGGGCGGCCGAGTTGCCGAAGCCGCGCATGCGACTAGTCGGCAAACCGGTCTACCCGACAAATGAAGAAGTGGCGGCGAACCCCCGCGCACGCAGCGCGGTGATGCGCGTGGCGGAACGGATCGCGGCATGATCAAGCTCAATGCGGTGCTTGCCGGAATTCTGATTGTGTGCGCGCTGGCCCTGGTTACGTCGCAGCACAAGGCAAGGAAGCTATTCGTCGAATTGCAGAGGCAACAGGATCAGGCCAGGCAGCTCGAAGTCGAATACGGCCAGTTGCAGCTTGAGCAAAGCACCTGGGCGATGCATTCCCGGATAGAGAAAATCGCGGCCAACGATTTGAAAATGCGTGTTCCGCTGGCCGCACGCGTGCATCTGGTTCCTCCCCCTCCCGCGCCTGCCAGACCATGAATCCCTGCCTTAATCCAGCGCTGTCGGTGCGCCTGCCCGTGTGGCGGGCACGGCTGCTTTTGCTGCTGGTGTTTTTTGGGTTCATGGTATTGGCGGCGCGGGCTTTTTATCTGCAGGGGCTGCACAACAACTTCCTCCAGCACAAGGGCGAGACGCGCTATGCGCGCGTGATCGAAATTTCGGCCCACCGCGGGATGATGACCGACCGAAACGGCGAGCCGCTTGCACTGAGCACACCGGTGGAATCGGTATGGGCGGCTCCGGCCGACGCCATTCTGAGTGCCGACCAACGAACGAAGCTGACTCGATTGCTCGGCATGGACGCGGCGGAACTGAGAAAAAAGCTGGCCGAGCCTGACCGTGAGTTTGTCTACCTGAAGCGGCAGTTGTCACCCGACCAGGCAGCGAAAGTCGTGCAGTTGAACCTTCCCGGCGTTTTTCTGCAGCGTGAATATCGGCGCTATTACCCGGCCGCGGAAGTGACCGCGCACGTGGTGGGCGTCACCGGCATGGATGACAATGGGCAGGAGGGCATCGAACTCGCTTATCAGTACTGGCTGACGGGCAAGGCAGGCAGCCGTCGCGTCATCAAGGATCGGCTCGGCCATATCGTCGAAGACATCGAAAGCATTCGCGCGCCACAAGAAGGCCGGGAACTGGTGCTGTCGATCGATCAGCGCATCCAGTATCTGGCGTTCCGAGAACTCAAGAGCGCAATCGCGCTGAACGATGCCAAGGCGGGAAGCCTGGTCGTACTCGACGTGAATACCGGCGAAGTGCTGGCGCTGGCTAACTGGCCGACTTATAACCCGAATAATCGGGACACATTGGAAGTTGGGCGTGCGCGCAATCGCGCCGTGGTCGATCTGTTCGAGCCGGGTTCAACGTTGAAGCCGTTCACGGCGGCCGCAGCCCTCGAATCGGGGCGGGTCAGCCCCGGAAGCATGATTGATACGCTGGGTGGCCACTACACGATTGGCAACTGGACCATTCATGACGCGCGTCCGCAGGGATTGCTCACAGTTGCGCAGGTGATTCAGAAGTCGTCGAACGTCGGTTCGGCAATAATGGCGCTGGCAATGCCTCCGCAGAAACTTTGGACTATTCTTTCCGATGTCGGGTTCGGGGCCCAGACAAAGGTGGGTTTCCCCGGCGAGGCGACGGGCCGGCTGCGCGCGTACCAAACCTGGAAGCCCATAGAACAGGCAACCATGTCGTATGGCCACGGTATTTCGGTCAGTCTGCTGCAGTTGGCGAGGGCCTACTCGGTATTCGCTACCGATGGCAAACTAAAACCACTGACGCTGGTGAGGCGCGATCAGCCGGTTGAAGGTAAGGCCGTGATCTCGCCGCGAACCGCGATTGCGGTGCGCAAGATGCTCGAAATGGTCACGCAGCCGGGCGGCACTGGCACACGGGCACAGGTGGCCGGTTATCGGGTCGCCGGCAAGACTGGCACCGCGCACAAGGTCGCGGGCGCTGCTTACGCGGCCGATCGTTATACCTCTTCATTTGTCGGATTTGCTCCGGCATCGCGCCCGCGCCTGGTCATCGCGGTCATGCTGGACGAGCCTGGGGGCAGGTCCTATTACGGGGGTGAGGTCGCCGCCCCGGTTTTCAGCAAGGTCATGGCCGGCGCGCTGCGACTTCTGCGCATCGCACCCGACGCCGCGCTCGACAATGTGATTTCTCCCGATTCCGCTGCTCTCGTCGGGGAGGAGGTATGAGCGGCAGGGCGCGCCGCGCGAGTGAAAATTCGACCGGATTCGACTTCGGTGCGATCGATGCGCTCGGAGTGCGCATTGGCGGCCTCGCGATCGATAGCCGCAAAACAAAGCCCGGCGATCTGTTTCTCGCCTATCCGGGCCAGCGGGCCGACGGCCGAGCGCATATCGCGCAGGCGATCGCCGCGGGCGCCATCGCCGTGCTGTGGGATAGCAGAGGCTTCGTCTGGGATGCGTCATGGCGCGTGCCAAATCTGGGCGTGGCGGATCTGCGCTCGCATCTCGGAGCGATCGCCGCTCGCTTCTTCGGCAACCCATCACGCCACATGTGGCTTGTCGGCGTTACCGGCACGAACGGCAAGACATCATGCTCGCACTGGATTGCGCAATCGCTGACGCGGCTGGGGCGCAAGACCGCGCTCATCGGCACACTGGGAAGCGGCTTCCCCGGAGAGTTGGACGCTACGGCCAATACCACACCGGATGCGATCACCGTGCAATCGCAGTTAGCCGCGTTGCGCGCCAGCGCGGGCACGGGCTGCGCAATGGAGGTTTCTTCGCATGGCATCGATCAGGGCCGCATCAACGGCGTCGAGTTCGATGCGGCGCTTTTCACCAACCTGTCGCGCGATCATCTCGACTATCACAAGACCATGGAAGACTATGGCGCCGCCAAAGGCAGGCTCTTCCGTTGGCCGCAACTGAAGCACGCGGTGGTGAACGTCGACGACCGCTTCGGTCGTGAACTCGCGGAATCGATCGACAAGTCTCGCGTTAACGTGCTCGGCTACGGTTTTGGCAAGGGAGAAATCGCCGGTCATCGCCTGGATCTTTCGACGCGCGGCCTGAAACTCGAGATCACCACTCCGTGGGGGCGTGCGCGCCTGACCAGTCGGCTGATCGGCGGATTCAACGCGGCAAATCTGCTCGGCGTCCTTGGCGTGCTGATGACCGCCGAGGTGTCACTCCAAGATGCTGTGGACGCGCTTGCGCACGTCGAGCCCGTTCCGGGCCGCCTGCAGATCATCCGGCTGCCAAAGGCGCCACTGGTCGTAGTCGACTACGCGCATACGCCTGATGCCCTGGAAAAAGTGCTGCAGACTTTGCGAGACCTGCTGCCTGTCGGCGCGAAACTGCATTGCGTGTTCGGTTGCGGTGGCGATCGTGATCCGGGAAAACGGCCCTTGATGGGGGAGGTCGCCACACGCCTGGCGGATCGCGTGATCATCACCAGCGACAATCCGCGCTCGGAGAGGCCGCGCGCCATCATCGAGGACATAGTCGCGGGCGCGCACTCCAATTACGGGATTGAAGTCGACCGCGCCGGGGCGATATCTCAAGCGCTGCAATCGGCTGCGGCGGAGGACGTGGTGCTGATTGCCGGCAAAGGCCACGAAACTTATCAGGAAATCGGTACGCAGCGCTTGCCCTTCAATGACGTGCAGATTGCGCGCGAAATGCTGCGCCGCCTGACCGGAAATCAGCGCCATGCTTGATCTCGCCACCGCCGCGCAGGCAATCGGAGCCCGCCACATCGGCGCCAACACCGATTTTGACAGGGTTACGACCGACAGCCGCAATCTGCACCGCGGCGATCTGTTTGTGGGGATACGCGGCGAGCGCTTCGACGGACAGGCGTTTGCGGACCAGGCTTTGCGGGGCGGTGCGGCCGCTGTGATGGTGGGAGCGGGAACTCAGATTATTACACCGAACGCGTCGGTGCTCGAAGTGGATGATACGCGGCTTGCTCTGGGCAGGCTGGC
>Ga0315281_10002396_pt1 | contig 27898 bp, 23 predicted proteins | sample YL17G07_0_MG_FD_204540 | JGI IMG/M metagenome (GOLD analysis project Ga0315281, IMG submission 204540) | Sediment microbial communities from Yellowstone Lake, YNP, Wyoming, USA - YL17G07_0 | ecosystem: Environmental > Aquatic > Freshwater > Lake > Sediment | place: USA: Wyoming | collected...
TCTTCTACCGGCATAAGGAAGGGTTTGTCGACATCTCGTTTCGGCAGAGGAATGTATGTGTCGACGGCATTCATCAAATCAAGGATGCATTTCATCGCCGGATCATCGGGCGAAGAGCCTGGCCGCAGAGAAGCTTCCATCGCCTTGAGCGCCGAGCCACGAATAATCGGAATCTCGTCGCCGGGGAACTCGAACTTCTTCAGGAGGTCGCGAAGTTCCATCTCGACGAGGTCGAGAAGTTCGGGGTCATCCACTGCATCGACTTTGTTCATGAAGACAACAATTTTTGGAACGCCAACTTGTCGGGCGAGGAGAATATGTTCGCGCGTCTGCGGCATCGGTCCGTCGGTGGCAGCAACGACAAGGATAGCGCCATCCATTTGCGCGGCACCGGTGATCATGTTTTTCACATAGTCAGCGTGGCCTGGGCAGTCGACGTGCGCGTAGTGACGATTGGCCGTTGAATATTCAACGTGTGCAGTTGCGATCGTGATGCCTCGTGCTTTTTCTTCTGGCGCATTATCGATTGAATCGAACGTGCGAACGGCAGAGAGGCCTTTCTTTGCCAACACCATGGTTATGGCGGCTGTCAGAGTGGTCTTTCCGTGGTCAACGTGACCGATGGTGCCGACGTTTACGTGCGGCTTACTGCGGTCAAATTTATCCTTTGCCATTGATTGGTCTCCTTACAGAATGGACTGGGGGTTACGATTTATGCTGTTACTGCTTCTTTGCCTTTTACTTTTTCTACGATTTGCTCCGAGATACTCTTCGGCACCGGGTCGTAATGCGAAAACTGCATCGTGTAGAGCGCACGGCCTTGTGTCATCGAACGAACTACTGTTGCATAGCCAAACATTTCTGAAAGAGGGACTTTGGCCTTCACGACCTGCGCATCTTTGCGAGGGTTCATTCCTTCGATTTTGCCGCGACGAGAATTCAGGTCGCCCATTACGTCGCCGAGATATTCTTCCGGCGTCACAACTTCGACATCCATAATCGGCTCGAGAATAATCGGACCGGCTTTTCTGGCGCCTTCCTTAAACCCGATCGACCCTGCAACCTTAAAGGCCATTTCGGATGAATCCACATCGTGGAAGGAGCCGTCGAACAATGTGACCTTCACATCTTCTACCGGATAGCCTGCGATTACGCCGTTGCGCATGGCTTCAATAATACCCTGCTCGGTCGGCTTCACATATTCTCTCGGCACAACACCGCCAACGATGGCATTTTCAAACTCGAACCCTTTGCCCTTTTCGTTTGGCTCAATTTCCAACCACACATGGCCGTACTGGCCACGACCGCCGGATTGACGGATAAACTTTCCCTCCGCCTGAACTTTTTTCGTAATTGATTCCTTGTACGCGACCTGCGGCTTGCCAACATTCGCCTCAACTTTGAATTCACGCTTCATCCGGTCGATGATGATCTCCAGGTGCAACTCCCCCATCCCGCTGATAATCGTTTGACCAGTCTCTTCGTTCGAAGAGATGCGAAACGTCGGATCCTCCTCAGCAAGCCGTTGCAAAGCTTCACCCATTTTTTCTTGATCGGCCTTGGTTTTTGGCTCAATGGCCACGTCGATGACGGGCATCGGAAAGGTCATCTTCTCAAGAAGGATTGGATCATCTTCGAGCGTGAGGGTATCGCCCGTTCGCGTGCTTTTCAAACCAATAGCCGCAACGATCTCGCCAGAATATGCTTCCCCAACCTCTTCGCGATGGTTTGCGTGCATGCGGAGCAATCGAGAGATACGTTCTTTCTTATCTGAGACGACATTGTAGACATACGACCCAGAAGAGAGCGTGCCAGTATAAATTCTGAAATACGTCAGGCGACCGACGAATGGGTCGCTCATGATCTTAAACGCGAGTCCGGTAAACTTTTCCTTGTCGTCGACGACACGCATAACGTCATCGTGACGGTGGGGATGATGCCCGTGAATTTCTCCGCCATTGATGTCCATCGGCGACGGCAAGAAATCCACAACGCCGTCGAGCAGCATCTGAACGCCTTTGTTCTTAAATGAGGAACCGCAGAAGACCGGGATGATACTCACCTTCAACGTCGCCCGCCGGAGGACCGCTCGAACTTCGTCCGGCGAAATTTCCGTGCCGTTTAGATATTTTTCGAGCAACGAATCATCCTCATCGGCAACAGCTTCCAGCATTTTCACGCGATACTCAGCAGCGTGTTTTTTTAGTTTCTCGGGTATCTCAATCTCGTCCCACGTCATGCCCTGTGTTGCCTCGTTCGACATGCGTGCTTTCATCGTAATCAGATCGATGACACCAACAAACATATCCCCTTCGCCAACAGGAAGCTGAACGGGAACTGCATTCGCACCAAGCCGCTGTTTCATCATCGCAACGACCGCAAGAAAATCCGCGCCCGCACGATCCATTTTGTTTACAAACGCAATGCGCGGAACGCCGTATTTATCCGCTTGCCGCCAGACTGTTTCAGATTGTGGTTCTACTCCGCCGACTGAACAGAAAAGGGCCACGGCCCCGTCGAGAACTCGAAGAGAACGCTCCACTTCAATTGTGAAGTCTACGTGCCCAGGCGTGTCAATGATATTGATGCGGTGATCGCGCCAGAAGCAAGTTGTCGCTGCGCTGGTGATAGTGATGCCGCGTTCCTTTTCCTGCTCCATCCAGTCCATGGTTGCGGCGCCGTCGTGTACTTCGCCGATCCGATGAAGCTTTCCGGTATAGAAAAGAATGCGCTCGGTCGTCGTCGTTTTACCGGCGTCGATATGGGCCATGATACCAATGTTGCGCGTTCGATCTATTGGAAACTCACGAGGCATAGATATTCAACTGCTTTCAGGTCCAGAATTTGAGATAATGAACTTTGTAACGCTTACCAGCGAAAATGTGCGAACGCTTTGTTCGCTTCCGCCATACGATGTACGTCATCTTTCTTCTTGATTGCGCCGCCCTCACCGTTGGAGGCTGCGAGCAACTCCGAAGCAAGCTTCAACGACATCGACTTATCCGAACGTTCTTGTGCATTGGCGATCAGCCATCGGATTGCAAGAGCGGTTCGCCGTTCGGGACGAACTTCTGTAGGAACTTGATAGGTTGCTCCACCCACTCTTCGCGCCCGCACTTCAATCATAGGCGCGGTATTATCGACTGCCTTCTTGAATACTTCGATCGGTGTCTTTTCAGTTCGTTTTCCAATCTCCTCAAGGGCACTGTACAGAATGTTTCGCGCAATACTCTTCTTGCCATCCTTCAACAAATTGTTGACGAACCGACCCACAAGCACATCGTTGAATTTAGGATCGGGAATTACGTGCCGCTTTGATGATCGCTTTTTTCTCATTGATAGATTCTCAGTTACTTCGGACGCTTGGCTCCATATTTCGAACGACCTTGTTTTCGGTCCTGTACTCCTTGCGTATCCAGGGTGCCACGAATAATATGGTAACGAACACCCGGAAGATCTTTTACCCTGCCGCCGCGGATCATTACGATGGAATGCTCCTGCAGATTATGCCCTTCCCCAGGAATGTAGGCAATAACTTCAATCCCATTCGAGAGTCGCACCTTCGCTACTTTGCGTAACGCCGAATTAGGCTTTTTCGGAGTGGTAGTGTACACTCGTGTACAGACCCCTCTTTTTTGTGGACTTCCAGCAAGAGCCGGCGACTTGCTCTTCCACGTTACCTGCTCTCTGCTTTTCCGAACCAGTTGATTGATCGTTGGCAACTAAAAATCTCCTCGCATTCCTATTCTTCTGCAAATTTTAGCTTGTTAAGATACGAATAACTGCGGAAAATGTCAACGTGAATCTATGATCTGCATAATCTCAATTTGGTGAGTTAGCCAAACTTGTCTGAACAGTTTCGACAGGCAAGTATGTTTGCCACACTTTCTTTTTACAAGTTGGGACATTTTCCTATGAACTCACTTTGACTTTTTTCTTTGTTTTCCGTTCAACTACTACTTCGCTAACATCGTCGAGCGCTGGGAGGACTTCTTCCTTCAGCGTCACAATAATGTCCCGGTACTTTTTCTGTCCCGTTCCCGCAGGAATCAGGTGACCCATAATCACGTTCTCCTTCAGACCGAGCAAATGGTCAACCTTTCCTTCCACGGCGGCGTCCGTGAGAACCTTTGTGGTCTCTTGAAAGGAGGCTGCAGATATGAAGCTATCGGTTGTAAGAGAAGCTTGCGTTATCCCCAACAGGATTGGGTCGGACGTTGCTGCGTTCGCCTCGCGGATTTCGACGACCTTTTTGCTTTTCTTTTTCAAATCGGCGTTGATTTCGCGGACTATTTTCTTGGTGGAAATCTGACCGTTCTTCAGTTTTGAATCACCCTTGCTTTCCACGTAGATCTTTTCTGAAAGGGAAAGATTTTCTTCATTCAGCCGCGCTTTGTCAACGTGGTCACCTTCTAAGTATTTCGTATCGCCTGGGTCCGAAACGCGTACCTTTTGCATCATCTGGCGCACGATCACTTCGATGTGTTTGTCGTTGATCTTCACACCCTGCATCCGATAGACCTCTTGGATCTCATTCACCAAGTATTCTTGAACAGCTGTGGTACCTTTGATTTTCAAGATGTCGTGGGGAGCGATCGCACCGGCACACAGTCGGTCGCCCGCCCGTATTACATCGCCGTCCTGACAGAGCAAATGCTTCCCTAGTGGAACAAGATACGTTCGCTTGTCTTTTCCATCGTGGCTGGTGACAAATATTTCGCGCGACCCGCGTTTCGGGGAACCAATGGTTACCGTTCCATCAATCTCCGCTACCACCGCAGGGTCAGATGGATGCCGAGCCTCGAACAATTCGGTGACCCGTGGAAGACCTCCGGTGATGTCTCGCGTCTTCCCAATATCGCGCGGAATCTTTACCAACACCGTTCCCGGCATAATTGCTTCACCGTCGTCCACAATCAAGTGTGCGCGCGTGGGAATTGGATAGCTCGAAATCTTATGACCCTTCGCGTTCACGATTGAAAGAAACGGAATTAGGCTCTTCTCGCGGCTATCGATAACGACTTTTTGAATGTGTCCCGTCTGCTCATCCGGTTCTTCACGGAACGTGACATTTTCTTTCAAGTCGTTGTACTTCAACGTGCCGCCATGTTCCGAGATGATCACGGCATTGTAGGGATCCCATTCATAAATCAACTCGCCTTTGGCGATCTTCTGATTTTCCTTCACCATCAGCGTGGCACCGTACGGAACATCATACTTTGTGAGCACGCGGTTGTCGGTGTCGAGTATGTTGATGACGCCGCTTCGGCCGGCAACGATCGGATTTCCTCCTTCGACGTTAATCGTCTTCACACCGTCGTACTTCAATTTGCCGTCGAACTTCGCGGTGAGCTGGGACTGCGATGCAATCAAACTTGCCGTACCGCCGGTATGGAAGGTTCGAAGCGTCAATTGCGTACCAGGTTCTCCGATGGACTGTGCTGCGATGACGCCAACGGCAAGCCCTGGCTCAACGAGATTGCCAGTGGTCAAATCGCGACCGTAACATTTTGCGCAGACGCCACGACGTGAATCGCAGGTAAGCACCGACCGGATCAACACCCCCTCTATGGAGGTTTCAGAAATCGCCTGCGCAATTTCCTCGTTGATCAAGCTTGCAGCCTTGACGAGAATCTTGTTCGTGAGGGGGTCGACGACATCCTGCGCCGCAACACGTCCCAAAATGCGTTCCGCAAGGGGCTCCTTCACATCTTCGCCCTCTTTTAGTGCACTTGTCAAGACGCCTTGAATTGTTCCGCAATCTTCTTCTGCGATGATCGCATCTTGCGCTACGTCGATGAGTCGTCGCGTAAGGTAACCTGCGTCGGCAGTTTTCAATGCCGTATCTGCGAGACCCTTTCGCGCGCCGTGGGTAGAGATGAAATACTCTTGAACCGACAATCCTTCGCGGAAGTTTGCAATGATGGGATTTTCAATCAGCTCGCCGGTCGCTCCCGAGAGACTCTTCTGGGGTTTCGCCATCAGCCCACGCATGCCGGCAAGCTGTCGAACCTGTTCTTTTGATCCACGAGCACCTGAGTCCACCATCATATAAAGAGAGTTGAATCCCTCTTTGTCGTGCTGAAGCGAATCGAACAACCGATCTGCAATCTTGCTGGTCGCCCGAGTCCAAATATCAATCACCTTGTTGTAACGTTCGCCGTTGGTGATAAATCCACGGTAATATTGGCTGTCGACTCCGTCAACATCTTTTTGTGCTTTCCCAACAAGTTCAACCTTCTCCTTCGGGATGATGACGTCGCCAACGGAGACGGATAACCCGCCTCGCATCGCGTAGGTAAACCCGAGCGTCTTCAGCTTATCCAGAAACTGCGCCGACTCGAGGTTCCCGCATCGTCGAAAGACAGTCGCGATAATCTGCACAAGCCTCTTTTTATTCAACAGCTCATTAATATAGGGCACACCCTTCGGAACGATCTGATTGAAGACGACACGGCCCGTGGTCGTTTCGATCATCTCTTTGTTCGAACGAACTTTGATGCGCGCGTGCAAGCCGATCTTTCCTTGGTCGTAGGCAACAACAACCTCAGAGAAGTCCGAGAACAGTTTGCCTTCACCCAGATCGCCTTTTCGCGACTTTGTGAGGTAGTAACATCCAAGAACTTGATCTTGCGTTGGCGTCACGATTGGTGCACCGCTGGCCGGCGATAGAATATTATGGCTTGAGAGCATCAACAGTCGAGCCTCAAGCTGTGCCTCGTACGATAACGGAACGTGCACAGCCATTTGATCGCCGTCGAAATCTGCGTTGAAGGCAGTACATACCATCGGATGAATCCGAATCGCCTTCCCTTCCACAAGCACTGGTTGGAAAGCTTGAATACCAAGCCGGTGCAGAGTCGGGGCGCGGTTGAGCAACACCGGATGGCCATCGATAATGTGGTCGAGAATATCCCATACCTCTGGGCCCTTCTTATCGACCATCTTTTTTGCGCTCTTCACGGTTTTCACCAGGCCACGTTCGATGAGTTTGCGAATGATGTGAGGCTTAAAGAGTTCAACCGCCATGTCTTTCGGCAGACCACACTCGTGGAGTTTCAATTCTGGGCCAACAACGATCACTGAACGACCCGAGTAATCGACTCGCTTGCCGAGAAGGTTTTGCCGGAATCTGCCTTGCTTTCCCTTCAGCATATCGGAAAGAGACTTGAGCGCCCGATTGTTGTCGCTGCGGACAGCGTTTACACGACGCGAATTGTCAAACAGTGAATCAACTGCCTCTTGCAACATGCGCTTCTCGTTGCGAAGAATTACTTCCGGTGCTTTGATTTCTATCAGCCGCTTCAGCCGATTGTTCCGAATGATAACGCGACGATAGAGGTCGTTGAGATCGGAAGTTGCGAATCGTCCCCCTTCGAGCGGCACGAGTGGACGCAATTCCGGAGGGATCACAGGAACCACATCCATAACCATCCAGGAGGGTTTGTTGGGTGCCGTGAGTTCGCTTTTTCGGAACGACTCGGTAACGCGAAGCCGTTTGAGCGCATCTTGCCTCTTCTGAACGGAAGTTTCGGACCCGACGGCTTCTCGTAACTGCGCCGCAAGTTCCAAAATCTGTACTCGGTTCAGCAAATCCTTGATCGCGTCTCCGCCCATTTTGGCAATGAACTTCTTCGGGTCACTCTCATCGAGATTTTGATTCGTTTCTGGGAGCGAGTCGATGATTTCTAGGTACTGATCTTCTGAGATGAGGTCCAGCTTCTGCAATCCCGTCGGCCCCGGATTGATGACCACGTATGACTCGTAGTAAATGATCTTCTCGAGTTCTTTCGATGCGATACCGAGCAGCGTGCCAATCTTGCTGGGCAACGAGCGGAAATACCAAATGTGAACAACGGGCACGGCCAACGCAATGTGTCCCTGCCGCTCGCGCCGAACACTCTTCTGAGTTACTTCAACACCGCAGCGGTCGCACACGATACCCTTATACCGGATGCGTTTATATTTTCCACAGTGACATTCCCAATCACGAACTGGCCCGAAGATCTTCTCGCAAAACAATCCATCTTTCTCGGGGCGGAACGAACGATAGTTGATGGTTTCCGGTTTGGTCACTTCCCCGTGCGAACGGGAAAGGATCATATCCGGCGACGCTAAGCTGATCGTGATCTTCGAGAATATTTTTTTTGTCGCTAGTTCTTGAGGTAAATAAGGCATGAAGCCTCCAAGTATGTTCAAACGTGAATGATGAGTTTGAAGTGAACCGCGATTCCCTTATTCTATTTTCACTTCGAGTCCCAGCCCCTGCAACTCGCGAACAAGCACGTTGAAGGATTCTGGGATGTTCGGCTCGGGCAAATTATCGCCCTTGACGAGCGCCTCGTACACTTTTGCGCGCCCGACGACGTCGTCGGATTTTACGGTCAAGATTTCCTGCAGCACGTGCGCCGCGCCGTAGCCTTCTAGCGCCCATACTTCCATCTCTCCGAATCGCTGACCGCCGAATTGTGCCTTGCCGCCCAACGGTTGTTGCGTGATCAGGGAGTATGGTCCGATGGAACGAGCGTGGATCTTATCATCCACCATGTGAGAAAGCTTCATCATATAGAGATAGCCGACCGTGACATCCTGGTCGAATTGCTCCCCAGTTCTGCCATCGATAAGCGTGGACTTTGAAACTTCGCTGAGTCCCGCTCTCTTTAGATGTTCTTCCACTTGTTCCCACGATGCACCGTCGAAAATTGGCGTTGCATAAGTCTCGCCGAGTTCGCGTCCAGCCCAACCGAGCGCTACTTCGAATAGCTGACCGATATTCATGCGGGAAGGTACACCAAGAGGGTTAAGAACGATATCGACCGGGCGACCGTTTGGAAGGAAAGGTAGATCCTCTGCCGGTACGATGGTTGACACAACGCCCTTGTTTCCGTGCCGTCCCGCCATTTTATCACCGACCTGAAGCTTACGCTTCTTTGCAACATACACTTTCGCGAGTTGAACAATTCCGGGAGCGAGTTCATCGCCGAGCTGAATCTTGTTCTTCTCGTGACGAAAGAGCTCTTCCGTCTCGGTAACCTTCTGGCGGTAGTTTTCGTACATCTTTTCGATGATCGTGTTCTTGCGTTTGTCGTCTACCCATTCCTTCTCGTAGTCGAGTTTATCGAGATTCGAGATAGATTGGAATGTATCGGACTTCAACTGCGTTCCGGTGCGAATCGCCATATCGCCGTCGACATCGCGAATTCCAACGGATTTTTCGCCGTCGAGCAACTGGTCGAGCTTTTTCCCCAGCCGCTCGTGTAGTTCGTTCAAGTCTCTTTTTCGAGCCTTCTCAAGCGATTCGAGTTTCTTCTTGTCTTCCTTCTTGCTCTCGGTATCCTTCTTCTTCCGGCTGAAGAGCTTAGTCGAGATGACGATCCCCTTCATGCCCGGAGGCGCTTTGAGCGAAGCGTCCTTCACATCTCCGGCTTTGTCGCCGAAGATAGCCTTCAAAAGTTTTTCTTCCGGTGTCGGATCAGTCTCTCCCTTGGGCGTAATCTTTCCGATCAGAATATCACCTTCATTTACTTCCGCACCGACGCGGATAACACCGTTTTCATCCAAATCCTTCGTCGCTTCTTCGCTTACGTTTGGAATTTCACGCGTCAGTTCTTCTTCACCGCGCTTGGTGTCGCGCACTTGAAGTTCAAACTCTTCAATATGAATAGAGGTGAAGACATCCTGCGCGATAATTCGCTCGCTGACAATAATCGCGTCTTCGAAGTTATACCCGCGCCACGGCATGAATGCCACGAGAATGTTCCGACCGAGGGCGAGTTCACCATTCTCCGTCGCGCACCCGTCCACCAACACGTCGCCTCGCTTGAACCGTTGGCCTTCGACCACAACAGGCTTTTGGTTGATGCAGGTATCTTGATTCGTGCGGAGGAACTTGGTGATTCTATATTCCACGCGTCGTTTGTCGTCGAAGCTCATGACGGCTTCAGCGCTGTTTTCGTCGATATCGTAGTTAACGACGAGGCTATCACCGTTTACTGACTCAACGCTTCCTGCCCGCTCCGCCACAATGATCGAACGAGAATCGCGGGCGAGTTTTTCCTCGAGCCCCGTCCCCACAATTGGCGATTCAGGCTGCAACAACGGAACTGCCTGGCGTTGCATGTTCGAACCCATGAGGGCCCGGTTTGCATCGTCGTGCTCGAGAAATGGGATCAAGGCCGCCGCCGCGCTAACAATCTGGTTCGGCGCAACGTCCATGTATTCGATCTTCTCCGGCTCCGCAACGGGATAATCCGCCTGGTACCGGGCCTTGACTTTCTCTTCCTGAAAATGTCCGCGGCCGTCGAGGGGAGCGTTCGCTTGCGCAATCGTCACCGTATCCTCTTTTTCCGCGGTGAGGAATTCAATCTCTTCCGTAACCCGTCCGTTCTTCACTTTGCGATACGGCGTTTCGATGAATCCGAAATCGTTGATGCGCGCGTGAATGCAGAGTGAAGAAATCAATCCGATGTTCGGTCCCTCGGGCGTTTCAATCGGGCAGAGACGGCCGTAGTGTGTGTAGTGAACGTCGCGAACTTCGAACCCTGCTCGCTCACGCGTGAGGCCGCCTGGTCCGAGCGCAGAGACACGACGTTTGTGTGTCATCTCCGAAAGCGGGTTGGTCTGGTCGAGAAACTGTGAGAGTTGGTTCGTACCGAAGAACGCGTTGATCACGCTGGTGATTGTCCTCGCGTTGACCAAGTCTTGCGGTGTGATTTGCTCTGCGTCGCGCAAATTCATTCGCTCGCGAATCGTTCGCGTCATTCTCGAAAGGCCAACGTTAAACTGCTGGGCGAGCTGCTCTCCAACAGTCCGCACGCGGCGATTGCCCAAATGGTCAATGTCGTCGATCGCCTTTTTCCCTTGCTGAAGTTGGATCAAATACTTCACGATTGCGACGATATCTTCCTTAGTCAGCACAGAAACATTCTCTTTAATCGCTAATCCCAGTTTGGCGTTCATCCGGTGGCGACCCACATCGCCGAGGTCGTAACGTTTGGGGTTGAAGAACAACCGGTCGATCAAATTCTTAGCGGTGTCTAGATCGGGTGCCTCGCCGGAACGTAATTGCGAATAGATTGCTTCGAGCGCATCTTCTTCTGAACGAGCCGTATCCTTCATCATCGTGTTGGCGATGACGGAGGCTTGCTCGGCGATATCGGATTTCAAGAATCGGATTCTCTTCACATCCGACTTCTTGATGATCTTTACCAACTCTTCGGTGAATTTGGTGTCTTTGTTGATGTAGACTTCACCGGTCTTCTTGTCAAATACGTCGCTGCATACGATGCGGTCGATGTACTCTTTGAGGTTTACCTTGTCGACGGCGACTTCCTCGACCATCTCGAACAGATTCATGATTTCGTCGTCGGAGGAATACCCAAGCGCACGCAACAGCGTGGTGACGGGAAATTTCTTCTTGCGGTCGATGTAGGCATACATCACGTTATTGATATCGGTCGCAAACTCTACCCACGACCCGCGAAACGGAATGATGCGCGCCGAGTACATTAATGTTCCGTTGGGATGCACACTTTCGCCAAAGAACACGCCCGGCGAGCGATGCAGTTGGCTTACCACCACACGCTCAGCACCGTTGATGATGAAGGTTCCGCGATTCGTCATTGCGGGTAGGTTACCGAGATACACCTCTTGTTCGATGGTGTCGGTAAAATCTTTTCCTCCCTCACGCTTTTGCGAAAGGCGAAGCTTTGCTTTCAGCGGCACTGCAAATGTCAGTCCGCGTTCCTGGCACTCGACGACGGAATACTTCGGTTTCTCGACATAGTATTCCGAAAACTCAAGAAGGAAATTCTCGCGTGCGTCCATGATTGGGAAATTCGTTTCGAACACCTGCTGAAGGCCGAGCTTTCTCCGGCGATGCGGGGAAACTTCAGATTGCAGGAAATTATCGAACGAATCGATCTGCACATTCAGCAAATCCGGTGTCTCGATAACAGATGGAATGCGGCCGAACGAGATGCGAGCGCTCGACCCATTGGATTGGTTTTTCAAAGGAACCACTCCTTTTCCTAAGTGATAAAATGAAATGCGGAACAGTTTGTACGAGGCGGGAAAATTTTTCCGGTACTCCCTTAGGCGCCTCTCAAAGATACCTCAAGCCGACGGCTCCTCCACCCATTCGGGTAGGGCGCAATCGGCTTGTTCAGCGAATTTCCGGACTCTTGACGCTCCAATCCGGAGAACAGGTCGACTATTTCAGCTCGACTTTTCCGCCGGCTTCTTCGAGTTCTTTTTTCAGTTTTTCGGCGTCGGCTTTGTTCAAGCCTTCCTTTACAACTTTGGGTGCACCATCGACAAGGTCTTTCGCTTCTTTGAGGCCGAGGCCGGTTGCAGCACGCACGACTTTGATGACGTTAATCTTCTGCGCGCCGCTCTCTTTTAACTCGACTGCGAATTCAGTTTTCTCTTCAACGGGGGCGGCGGCAGCACCTGCTGCCGGCATCATCGCACCCATCATCATCGGAGCGGCGGCGGTAACGCCGAACTTATCCTCGAGGGACTTTTTGAGCTCGACGGCCTCGAGCAAGGTGAGCTTTTCAATCTTTTCGACAATTTCTGCAACTGCTGACATGGTAGTTCTCCTAAGAAATAGATTTGAGGTTCAAAATCATGCTGCTTGTTTTTTCTTTTCGATCTCTCCGATAACGCTGACAAGGTCGCGAGCAACCGCATTCAAGACGTTTACCACGCCCGACATCGGTGCTTGCAGACTTCCCAAAATTCCTGCGATGAGTTCCTTGCGTGTGGGCATGGATGCAAGAGCGCCGAGTTTCGAACCATCGTACACTTGTTTCTCGACGACGGCGGCTTTGAGTTTTACCTTTCCACTCTTGTCGAAAAATTTTTTGATGATCTTTGCAGGCGCGCCAATCTCATCGCCCGCAAACGCAATGCCCGTCGGCCCGCGAAGTTGGTCGAACACGGCGTCGAACCCCGTAACACGCTCCATCGCTTTGCGCGCGAGTGTATTCTTCACGACGCGGTACTCAACCCCCGATTTCCGAAATTCTCGACGTAGTTCCGTTTCCTCTGCGACCGACATTCCGGAAAAATCCGCGAAGTACAGCGCTTGCGCTTTCGCGACCTTCTCCGCTACCTCAACGATAATCGCATCTTTTTCTGCCTTGTTCATGTGTCTTTATTCTTTCAACCAGTTGCTCGATGGGAAGCCCCCGCGATGTGCGGGGCACCGGGCGTGAATAATGATGAGTGCGTAAATTCTTTGTTAGTGTGCCGCGAGCTCGCTCCGGTTGATGTGCACGCCGGGGCCCATTGTTGAAGAGATCGCGATACTCTTGACGTACGTCCCTTTCGCCGTTGCGGGTTTCAACCGTACGATTGTGTTCAGGAACGCGTGGATATTCTCCACAAGTTTTTCTTTTTCAAAGTTCGCCTTGCCGATCGTTGCGTGAACGATGCCCGCTTTCTCGACGCGAAACTCAATTTTCCCCGCTTTGATTTCCTTGACGGCCTTCCCCACTTCTGCGGTAACCGTTCCACTTTTCGGGTTCGGCATCAATCCGCGTGGGCCAAGAACTTTACCGAGCTTTCCGAGATCGCCCATCACGTCGGGCGTGGCAATGATGACATCGACATCAGCCCAACCTTGCTGAATCTTTTCGAGATAATCTTTGTAGCCGACAAAATCGGCTCCGGCCGCCTTGGCCTCTTCGTCCTTCGGAGGCTTCGTAATGACGAGAACACGAACTTGCTTTCCGATACCGTGGGGAAGTGCAACCGTTCCGCGAATAGCCTGGTCAGCCTTCTTCGGGTCGACGCCCAGTCGAACAGCAATATCCACGGCTTCAGAAAATTTTGCTGTGGCCGCTTCTTTCACGGCTGTAACGGCGTCGTTGATTGTGTATTCTTTCTTTGGTAGAACTTTCTTCGAAGCCGCGACAAATCGTTTGCTCTGTTTGCTCATGAGAATCTCCTGCTTAGTCTTCGACCGTGAGGCCCATGCTGCGCGCGGTGCCCTTCACCATGCTCATCGCCGCTTCAACCGTGTTCGCGTTGAGGTCTGGCATTTTCTTTTCCGCAATCTCGCGAACTTGTGCGGACGTCACTTTGCCAACCTTTTTCTTGTTCGGCTCACCCGAAGCTTTTTCCAATTTCGCTGCCCTCAACAACAACGTAGCTGCCGGCGGCGTTTTGGTGATGAACGTGAAGGATTTGTCGCTGAATACCGTAATGATGACGGGGATAATGAGTCCCGCCTGTTCTTTTGTTTTCGCATTGAACTGCTTGCAGAACTCCATAATGTTCACACCCTTTTGGCCGAGCGCTGGGCCAACGGGAGGAGCCGGATTTGCCGCTCCGGCGGGAATCTGCAACTTAATGAACCCTACAACTTTCTTTGCCATCTCAACTTGTCCTTATGAGAGAATACGTTGACTTACTTTTCTAGTTCAACCTGAGTGAAATCCAGTTCCACGGGGGTCTTTCTTCCAAAAATGCTTACTTCCACTTTTACCTTCATTTTCTCGCCGTTCACTTCTTTGATGAAGCCGTTGAAATTGTTGAAGGGTCCGTGCACCACCTTCACGGGATCGCCGATGCGAAACGGAATTTCTACCAATTCGGTTTCTTCTTTCTCTTCCATCTTGCCGACCAGTCGCTTCACTTCTGTTGGGTGCAACGGGGCCGGATTATTCTTATCAGGAACAAACCCCAAAACCGAGGGTGCTTCCAGGATCAAGTGAATGGATTCCTTATCGAGGATAGCTTCAACAAGCACATATCCCGGAAAGAAATTCTTCACCTTGTGTTTCTTTTTCCCGTCCTTTACTTCCACGACCCGTTCTGAAGGAATTAGAACCGCCGAAATCTTTTCTTGCAGTCCCGCGCGTGCAACTTCTGCATCCACGTACGTCTTGACTTTAGTCTCGTGTCCGGAATAGGTCCGGACAACATACCAACGCTTATTCAAACTTGATTTTCCTTGCGCGTTAGAGAATGCGTTTCAGTGCTTCGCTGATCATTAGGTCAACGCCGTAGGCGAAGATGGCAATGGCCAGTGAAACGATCACAACGATTTTTGTGGATTCCATCAATTCCGCCTGTGTTGGCCAGGTGACTTTGCCCATTTCTTTTGTTACGTCGTCAACAAAACCGAGAATTTTTTCTTTCATTGCTTGACCTTGATTTGAGTGCACGTCAGGAGGGACTCGAACCCCCAACCTGCGGTTTTGGAGACCGCTGCTCTACCAATTGAGCTACTGACGTGTGGAACTCGTTACTTGGTTTCTTTGTGAGGAGTACGTTTGCTGCACCAACGGCAATACTTCTTGTACTCAACGCGGCCGGTCTGCTTCTTTTTATTCTTGGTGGTTGAATAATTTCTGCGCTTGCAGGTTGTGCATTCCAGCGAAATAATGTCCCGCACGTTTCTTCTCCTTGTTCAAAAATTTCGATTCTGCGTCGAGCTTGCGATCGGGATTGAACCGATGACCTCGTCCTTACCAAGGACGTGCTCTACCAACTGAGCTACGCAAGCGGTGATTCAGTTGGAGCGGGAGACGGGACTCGAACCCGCGACCAACAGCTTGGAAGGCTGTGACTCTACCAACTGAGTTACTCCCGCAATCAATTTCGAAATCCGGAATTCCGAATCCGAAATAATTCCCGTGGGTAGGGAAGGATTCGAACCTCCGAAGCCCGAGGGCGACAGATTTACAGTCTGTTGCGTTTGACCGCTTCGCTACCTACCCAGTCAACTCGTTCGCTCGTCAATCGCCGCTTGCCGAGCTGGCGACCAGACTTGAACTGGTGACCTGCTGATTACAAGTCAGCTGCTCTACCAACTGAGCTACGCCAGCGTGAAAGAACAACAACGAGAAATTCCGCCCGGCGACACTAATCCTGTTGCCAGTTTTATCAGAATTCACCGATGATTGGAATTTTTCGGGAGTGATGACTAACTGAGCAATAAATAAAGGAAATTTTGCTACAGAATCAAGAAGGTTTTGCGCCGTGGCTCATCTTTTTTCCGGGGCTCTTCTGAGGAGCGCGGCATACGATGGCTCTAGTGCCTCCAGATCGTGGAGATACGGGCGCACGAGGCTGTCTTTGTGGTTCTGTGTCAGCCACTTGATATTTCCAACGAGGATTTCAGTAAGGTATCGTTTGAGATTGTCGGAGAAGTCATCAGGCTTGCGAGGATTGAAGAAACATGATTTCCAATAGACGGGCGATAGCTGGAGCGAGTCAGACGAAAGTTGCACGAAATACCCATTGGGCGTGCGCCTTAGTGACTGGTCGAATTCAGTCTGAATGCGCCAATCTACAAAGACCGGTCGGTCCGCGAGATTGGCACGCACGAGTGATGATAAGAGTTCATTCCAGCGCGACTGGATCAATCTAAACTCATAAGGAGTCCCGTGTTCGAATTTTTCAAGCTCGATCAGAAATGTTTCGATCTCCCTTTCGGAACGCGCATAGATCTCCGGGAAATTCATTCGCAGTTGATTGAAATACCAGACTCTATTCTGGAGCAGACTTTTGTCGACGACTACGATGTCGTTCCTCTTCCCTTCTACAATCTGAAAGTAGTACATCGGTGATACAAAAAAATCCCACAAGCCTGAAATGACCAGAGCGTTCGGGGGAAGTTTTTCCAAACTCTCGACAGCAATGGAGGAAGCAAGTCGATCCTCGCTAGCGTCCACCCGGCTTCGATTGCTGTAAAACTGAACGGCGACTAGTCCGACCGTAAACGATGCAAAAATCCAACCCTTTCTCAATCTTTCAGGTAGCACCCAGAAGGTTCGCGCGAAACCTGAACAGAGGACCAATGCAACCGACACGAACGCAAGAAGAAAATAGGAATTGATGTCGTGGATGTCGTAGTTGACAGAATAGAGTAAGCAAGTTGCGAATAATAAAAGGAGAAGGACAAATCGTTTTGGAGCTCTCCACGAATTAGCAAATCCGAAAGCAATGAAGAGCCAACTCGGATAGCTGAACTCCGAAGAAAAGTCGTTTACAAACACTGCGAGCTGTTTCTTCGCAACACTCCAGCCTTCAAACATCCATACGCGGTACTGTTTGCCCGATACGTGCCACCAGAATCTTTCCAGCGAATCAATATTTCCCCAATCTAGTGGAGGGTTCGAAGAGGAACGAATCGGCAAGAAGAGATACACCGAGAGTCCGAGAATAAAGAACGGAGTCATCAGCATCAATCTTCGCCACGAATTTTCTGCTCCACCAAGAACGGCGAAGTAGAGATACAGAAATCCGGGTGCCAGGAGTACTGTCGTCATATGGTTTGTGAATGACAGCCCGAGCACAAAGCTAAATGCCATTAGATTTCGCGACGTGCTTCCCGATTCGCGAAGTTGTTCTTCGACTCCACGGATGAAGAAGAACATGGCGAGAAGGATGAGCAGAAGGTGCAATGCATACACTTCAAGCGAAGTAGCCTGTGACCAAACCGTCGATGAGAACGCGAGTAGGAGACTCGATCCGATTGCGGATAGGAGATTGTTGAAGCTCTGGCGGCCGCTCTCTTGTTTCTTTTCGGCGGCAGAAAAAAAAGAGGTCCGCTGCATTTCACGAACAACCTTGAAAAACACTCCGATGCTCACGGCTGTAACGAATGCAGCAAAGAGGTTCAGCCGGTAGATAATCGGATCAACGATCGGAATCATTGAAGCAATCCGGCCGAGCAGGGTGAAGAGTGGATACCCTGTTGGATGAGCAATGCTGAGCGTCGTTGCGACGGTTGCAAGCTCTCCGTTGTCCGTAAAGCTCACAATCGGACAAACGGTTGGTACATAGACTGCTAGGCAAATGAAACTTATCGCTGCCGCAACAAGATTTTCACTCTTTCTATTGGCAAACCAATTCATTTTGAATTCGCTCTCGTTCAAAATTTACATCAAATCATTCTAAGAATGAACTCGCCTGTGCGTCGTATCAGGTCTACTTGACCCAATAGACATTGCCCATTGCAATATTGCTTCTCGCCCCCTCTCCTTCTATATTGCTCCAACTTTTCGGCGTCTCGTTAACTCAAGAGGAACAACTATGGTGAAGCTCGTTGCAATGTACCGAACCCCTGATGACGTGAAGGCATTTGATGACCACTATAATAGTGTACACACACCGCTTGTGAAGAAATACCCCGGACTTCGCAAGATTGAAGTTGCTAAGGTCTACGGCGCCCCAATCGGCGAGCCAAAACAACATCTGATCGCAGAAATGTATTTCGACAACCACGATGCGATGCAGAACGCCTTTCGGTCGCCGGAAGGCAAAGCTGCCGCTGGCGATTTGATGGAATTCGCCGGCAAGCTGGTCTCGATGTTCTACGCCGAAGTCCAGGAATAGTCCTGTGCGGTTCGCCTGGCTCTACCTCTCGTCGGCGATCGCCACTGCCCTAGTGACAACTCTATCTGCAAGGCAAGTCTCCGATTTCGATTTTCTCCCAGCTCATAATCGTTTCCCCGTTTTCAGTGCGGACCCATCGACGCCGGACTTCTCGATTCAGAAGATGTTCGGCAACGAGGATCTCATTGGCAAACTTGGGGCGACAATTCCTCTCGCGCAGTTCCTCCTCAACAACAAACGATTGCAGATTGATGCAGCCACGAGCACAATTTCCTTCTTTCAGGCTCCCGGTGGAGGACTCAAAGTGATCAGCACAGATTTTCATTTCTTCACGAGTGCCTCAGTGGAATGGACGCCCACATTCTCGTGGCGATTTGGTTTCGGCCACACGAGCCATCACCTAAACGACAACGCTCTCACGAGAACTCCGGCTCTTACGCCCACGAATTATTCCCGTGATTATCTTGCCTTCGATTGTCTCATTTCAATCCCATCGTACCGAGCAATGTTCTATGCCGGCATCAACGATGCCTTGCAGTTTCACGTCTCGACCAATGCTCAAGAGTCAGTTTGGATTCTGCTCGGAGGCGTACCGGTGAAGGTTCGCATTCTTGAATCGTGTGACCTTTACGCCGCGTTCAATCTTCGATTTCGTCAGGAGTTTCAATTTGCCGCAACCCAGAACTTTCAAGTGGGACTCGAGTTCGCCTCTGAAAATGGGCGTGTGCTGCGTGCCGCGCTCGACCTTCAAACCGGCAAGGATAATCGTGGACAATTCTACGACAAGCCGCTTGATATCGCGACTATTGGACTGTATTTTGACCTCTGAATTCTCAATCAGGTTTCCACACCGACAACAAAGGATCAATCCCACGTATGGCAAAGTATTCTGGCATATCTTCAAAGAACTCATCCTTCAAGAACATTGGGTATGAGAAGAAAAAGTCCATCGCCTACATCACTCTCAATCGTCCCGAAGTGCACAATTGCCTCAACCTTGAGACGCTGCGAGAACTCGGCGCGGCATTCCAGGACGTAACGTGGGATGATACAATCGGCGTCGCGGTGATCACGGGAGCCGGGAACAAAGCTTTTTGTACAGGAGCCGACTTAAAAGAATGGAAAGAAGATTTTCTAGTCAAGCCGAGTGATTTTTACAAATGGATGGGGGTCTTTATCGAAACATTCGAGCGGCTGCGAAATATCGGCAAGCCGACAGTCGCACGGCTGAATGGCATGGCCGTTGGCGGCGGCAACGAACTGCAAATGTCCTGCGACCTCGCCATCGCAGCGGACGACGTCTACATACGGCACGTCGGGACAGAGCACGGGTCCGTACCCGCTGCCGGTGCCACGCAATGGCTTCCGCTGATCGTTGGCGACAGACGCGCACGAGAGATTCTTCTCCTGTGCGAAAAAATTTCGGCACAGAAGGCTCTTGAATGGGGATTGCTGAACGAAGTCGTTCCGCGCCACGAGTTGGATGAGGCGGTCGACCGGATGTGCAAGAAACTTCTCAACAAGCTTCCAGAATGCACTCGCTACACGAAGCAGCAGTTGAACTTCTGGCGAGATTTTTCGTGGAGCATGACCATCGGCCACGCGAAGGATTGGCTCACAGTCCACACCAGCGCTCCGGAAATTCTCGAAGGCATCCGCGCGTTCAACGAGAAGCGCCCCATTGATTATGCCCGGCTCCGCAAAGAACTAAGCCAGCCAGTCGGTAAGGGAAAGGTGAAAAGTAAAAAATCAAAATAGTAGGACCGAATCTTTGATCACTCTACCAAGTTACCACATTACTAAATTGAACATTCCATTATGACCTACACCAACCTCCTCCTCTCAAAAGAAGATGGCTACGCCGTCGTTCAGTTCAACCGCCCGCAAGTCTTGAACGCTTTGAATATGGAAACCATGACCGAATTGGTCGCCGCGCTCGAATCGCTCGACGGCGACGACGAGGTTCGCTGCATCGTGCTCACGGGTAATGAAAAGGCATTCGCCGCCGGAGCGGATATAAAGGAGATGGCGGATGCTTCTGCAATGGAAATGCTCAAGCGTGACCAGTTCGCCAAGTGGGACCGAATACGCAAAATCAAAAAGCCAATCATCGCGGCAGTGAGCGGATTTGCGCTCGGCGGCGGCTGCGAGTTGATGATGACCTGCGATATGGTTATTGCCTCCGAAACCGCAAAGATTGGACAGCCTGAAATCAACATCGGCGTGATGCCGGGAGCGGGCGGAACGCAGCGGCTCACTCGTGCCGTCGGTAAAGTAAAAGCGATGGAGCTGGTCTTGACCGGAAACATGATCTCAGCCGATGAAGCTCTCAAATGGGGACTCGTTAATAAGATTGTTCCGGTAGAGTACTATTTGCAGGAAGCGAAAGCGTGGGCAAAGGAGATTGCAAGCAAGCCGCCTGTTGCTGTTCGACTTGCCAAAGAAGCTGTGTTGAAATCTTTCGACACGACAATCGAAGGCGGACTCGAATTCGAGCGGAAAAATTTCTACGCTCTGTTTGCAAGCGAAGACCAGAAGGAAGGGATGAAGGCGTTCGTGGAAAAGAGAAAGCCTGAGTGGAAGGGAAAGTAAGGAGAATAACAAATCTCGAATTTGCAATTGCGAATTGAGTGGAACTTGAGAATCAATACCAAAAACATTAGCTTACGAAGGAAGAATTTATGATTGCAAAACGCAAACCCAAAGATGAAGCTATTGATTTGATCAAATCGCTTCCTGAGTACAGCACGTTCGAGGATATTCAATACCACCTCTACGTGCGTGAAAAGGTCGAGCGCGGGTTGAGGGCGATCGCAGATGGGGACGTTGTTTCACAAGATCAGGCGGAAAAGAAGGTGAAACAATGGCTAAAGTCATCTGGACAACGCCGGCGCTAAACGATCTTCGAGAGATCATCGAATTCATCGCGCAGGATTCTTCTGTTTACGCAGAGCGCGTAGGAATGCGCATCGTATCCGCTCCCCGCTTCCTTGAAACATTCCCCCATTCCGGCAGAATCGTGCCAGAGTTTTCGGACGAATCAATTCGCGAGTTGATCTATGGCTCCTACCGAATTGTTTACAAGATTTACAAGAGCGATTGCTTCATTACCGCCATCATTCACGCAAGCAGAGATTTTATCAAACACGTTCAGCCGGGTGAATGGGATGTTCCCTCATGATTTGGAAAGTGATCGTGGAAAGGCGGAAACCTGAGTGGAAGGGGCGTTAGGCAGTTATTCCTATCTGCATAAGTGAAAATGTTTTGCAGCGTTGAGATGTTTTTCCCACCAAAGAATACCGAACTGAAAAACCAATTTCTCAAAGATGGAAAGCCCATGGTGGAAAGGAAGAAAAACGATCATTACATTTCGGGGGGACATTAAGCAACTTCTCTAACCTTCAAAGGAGATTGCCATGAAAAACGCATTCAGGATTGTAGCTCTTGGTGTAGTTTCTATTTGGAGTACGGTTACCGCACAATATTACTCAGACCGCGCGCTACAAAAATCTTTCGAACAAGCCGATTTCTTTTTCACACCAACCTACCTCAACCCATTCGGTATCAAAGGATTCTCGACTGTAACAGCCGGCCTGCTGAACGACCCGCTGTTGAATCTGCAAATCAACCCCGCAAGCCTCTACTCCGATTCCTTGCTCCGTGGCTATGCCTACATTGATTTTAGGGGCAAACGCGATTTGATCGAAAAATCCGATTTCGGATATGTAATGCCGATGGTGGACAGAATGGCCGTCTATGACGCAATCTACAGACCCTATCCGTCGTTCTATGTGAATACGCGAAAGGATCAAGAGCCGGTCTTCTCCGCGGCATATTTGGCGCGACCGCTCGGCGCGATCCTTCCCCAACTCTTTTTGGGCGCAACCTACCAGATGATCTTGCAGGATGAGAAGTACTATGCAATCCCGCAAGACATTTACAGATCTACGTACGGATATGATTACGCGGGGATGAGAACGACGGATGCCAGCGCCACCGCTCCCGTCATCGACAAGTACAGCGGCGCGGACAACATGCACCAATCGGGACACTTCATTACACTGTACACTGGATACGATGTCAGTGCCGATCTGCAAATCGGTCTCAAATTGAGTCGAAACGAGTTCAATCGCGAAGGATCGTTTGGTTCAAGAAATTTTTGGGCGTATGCCTACGGTCAGGCTTCCAGCTCCACCTGGCACAATATGGAATCTCGAACCCAAGATTATCGCCACTGGGATCTCTCCAGCGGCGTAAACTACCGGCTTTCGGAAAAGTTCACTGCGGGACTGAATGCAGGGTACCTTTGGGGAAACGCTACTCAAGTACTTTCAAAGCTCGACACCTCTCTTTACACATCCGGGCTGGTGAATGTTGGGACCAATTGGAATTATAGCCGACGGTATGCCGTCACTGGTCAAAACTGGAATCAAGATGGAAATACGGCGTATGGTGGCCTGAATTTTTCGGCACAACTCAACGAGTCGCAACTTTTCAGCTTCTATTATGCATACAGCCGCCAATCGATTGACCTCTTGTCGAATTCGTCGATTCTGGATTCATCAAACTACGACTATCGGTATCAGTACGATACTACGCACTACTCGAGCACTTCACGGTACTCCATAACGGATCTTAGAACAGGAACCGGCACTACTCTTGGAACATCTAACCGGCTTCTTAGCGTCTTTCGATGGAATCTCGAGGGCAACTCGCAAGTCAGTGTTGGGTTCTCCTATCAGTCAAAATCAAGTGAGACAAACACAAACGAACCGGTAAAGGCAAACCGATATTCCTCATACAATTACTCTTCAAACTACTACAACGGGAACAACTTCGAAGCAGGTTCCGAAGAGAAGAACTTACTCTGGACCTTCAAGGCAAAACTGACGACGATTCAGATTCCCGTTATGTTTAACCTGAGACGGTCCGAGACTTCGGAAATCTTGATCGGCATTAACAGAACAATCTCGAGCTGGGAGATTGAGGAAGTAACGACGGCAATGTTTAAGTATCGCAATCAATCAAGTTCATCGGGCAGTACAAGCGAGACGAATTTCGGCGAACGCTACACTTCGCCAAAGGAAACTGTGAGTGATGTTTCGACAACGATTCTTTTGGGGATTACCGTCAAACCGTCAAAACTGTTCAACGTGCGGCTTTTGCTGACGCCGACTGCGACCGAACTGCCAAGCGGAAATGCCAAGGTCGATTTTCAGTGGTGGATTGGGTTGAGCATGTTCCCGTAGTCGTCAAGCAACTCTTTGCAGATCGACTTCTAGCCTGACGAACGCTGACGAGTGTTCGTCATGAGTGAGCGCCTGCCGTGGATGACCGTCATTGACGTACGTGCCGGTCATCCACAGGAAAGTGTAGGAACTCTCGCCTCTTCTTTGTATCTTAATCCCGTTGCAATTCTGCAACATCCGCCTCTGACCCAAAAACGGACGCGGTTCATCGACCCGCTTCTACAGATGTCCTCTTGTATTCGGAACTCCTCCGCAGCAAACCATCCTCAGCAGCGAGTCACACAGTAAAGGTTTTATCAATGGCTTTTAAAGCACTCGGTCTCGACGACCGTCTTGTGCAAGGCATCCTCGCAACAGGATACACTGCACCCACAGAAATTCAATCACGCGCCATACCCGTTGCGTTAACGGGCAAGGACATCATCGGCTCCGCGCAAACGGGCACGGGAAAGACGGCGGCATTCGTCCTTCCCATCCTGCATAAGCTCGCGGCCGAATCGCGGACGCACCACAACTGCCGCGCGCTCATTCTTACGCCCACACGCGAGTTGGCCGGGCAGATCGAAGAGGCCGTCAAAACGTATGGCCGATTCACAAACATTAAGGCGCTTTCCGTGTACGGCGGCGCCAATATGACCAATCAGATGAAGCATCTTCAACGCGGGGTCGATATTGTCGTCGCAACGCCGGGGCGATTGCTCGACCACCTGCAACGGCGCAGCATCAATCTCGGCCACGTCCAGTTTCTTGTGGTAGATGAAGCCGACCGGATGTTCGATATGGGATTCATCGACGACGTGAAGAAGATCGTCTCACACGTCCCTGCCGACCGCCAAACGATGATGTTCAGCGCAACAATGTCGAAAGAAATTAAAGAACTGATGTCGAAGATTCAGAAGCATCCCGTGCTGATCGAGATCGGCGAGCGACGCTCTCCAGTTGAATCCGTGCGGCAGTTTTTTTACTCAGTCCCCTCCGACCGAAAGATGGACATGCTTTTTCATCTGCTTGAAAAAGAGCAGATGGACACCGTGCTCGTCTTCTCGCGCACCAAGCACGGCGCAGACAAGATTTCGAACAGGCTGGAAAAGAAATCAATAAAGTCCGTCGCCATCCATTCCGACCGGACGCAAGCGCAGCGTGAACGGGCACTGGGAGGATTCAAGAATGGGCAGTATCGCGTACTCGTCGCCACCGACGTGGCGGCGCGCGGCATCGACGTGGAAGGAATTTCGCACGTGGTGAACTACGACATCCCCGCCTTCCCGGAAGATTACATCCACCGTATTGGACGAACGGGTCGCGCCAGCAAAACGGGCGATGCGATTACCTTTGTTGCACGCGAGGAACAAAAATATCTTTCCAGCCTTCAGCGTTTCACCGGAAAGAAATTCGATTTGAAACGATATCCGACATTCGACTACGATAAGCCGCGTGAAGCGGGAGCGCCTTATCAAAAACCCGAAGGCAGTGTTACAGGAGACCGACGCCACGAACCTCGACGCGAACACACCCGTCGGGAAGAACGTCCGACCACTCGACCGGATAAGGATGAGAATTTTGGCAACCGCGAAGGCGCTAATGAAGTTCGTCGCAAAGAACGTCCAAGCGGACGGCCCGGCGGCAGTCGGTTTTCTCGAGACAGTCGGGGCGGCGGAAGTCGATTTGGAAGGCCCGCGGGGGCAGGACAAAACAGATTTTCACGCGATAAGGCAAAAGGACCGAGCCGCGGCAGCGAAAACCGGTTTGGACGCGATGAACGATCGGGCGGGACAGAATCAAAACCAAAATTCACTAACGTGCCGCCTCCGGTGTATGAGAAGAAGCCCTTCTATTCTAAATTTACCAAACCCGGCGTTCCTCCCGTTGAAAAAAAGGAAGAGCGCGATTGGAAGAGATTGCTCGACGACATGAACGAGCGGGCAAAGAAGATCAAAAAGAAGTTCAAAAGGAAAGTCGAATAAGAGACTCTTATCTCTCTCGAGTATTGGAATGCCCGACGTTGTTCGCGGGCATTTTTGTTTTAGTTCGGAGTAGAATTCTTCGTTCCTGTTTTGCAAATTGAATTGAAACAGATTCCTACACATCGGAAAAACACTCATGCCTAACTACGAAACGCTGCTCTACACGATCTCCAACAACGTGCTGACGATTACGCTCAATCGCCCCGAAGTTTACAATGCGTTGAACGAGCAAATGAAAAAAGAGATTAACGACTCCCTCCGGGCGGCAGAGAAGGACCCGGCAGTTCGATGCATCGTCATTCGCGGTGCAGGGGAAAAGGCGTTTTGCTCGGGCCAAGACCTGAAAGAACATTCCAGCAACTCTGCAAAGCGCTCGCTCAAAGAATCATTGGAACAGAGCTACAACCCGATGATTCGCAAGATGCGCTCGATGGAAAAACCGATCATCGGGATGATCAACGGCGTTGCAGCGGGCGCCGGACTGAGCATCGCTCTGGCGTGCGATATGCGCATCGCCGCCGAGCACGCCAAACTCATCGAAGTGTTTATTCGTATCGCATTAGTGCCGGATTCCGGATCGCATTGGTTCTTGCCGCGACTGGTAGGGATGGCTCGCGCGTTTGAGTACGCCGCACTCGGCAACGATGTTACCGCACAGGAGGCGGAGCGCGTGGGACTTGTGAACAGAACCGTCCCATCAGCGGAGCTAGAAAAATCCGTTACGGAGCTCGCAGAAAAACTTGCCAAGGCTCCGACAAAAACCATCGGGCTTATCAAACGAACGCTCAACAAAGCCCTCTCTTCTTCCCTCGATGAGTTACTCGACTACGAGGCAACGATTCAAGATATCGCATCGAAAAGTGAAGATCACAAGGAAGGCGTCGCGGCATTTCTGGAGAAGAGACCGGCAGCGTTTAAGGGAACGTAGCCTCTACTTCTCATTCTGTTGTTTCTCCACCAACATTTCTCTAAGTTTTCTTCGTTGAGTTTTTTCCTTTTCACTTTTTCCTTTTGACTTGATGATCAAATCACTCGGCATCCTCGGGGCAGGAACGATGGGCGCGGGCATCGCCCAAGTCGCTGCGCTGAAAAAAATCGATGTCTATCTTTACGACATCAACGACACCTTGCTTCGGCAGGGCACGGAACGGATTAGGGCTGACTACAAGCGCGGCATCCAAAAGGGAAAGTTGACGAGCGAAGAGATGATGATGGCGCTCGACCACATCAAGAGCCGAACAAACCTGAACGACCTTGGCCATTGCGAGTTCATCATTGAAGCCGTGGTTGAGGATGTGCGCGTCAAGAAAGATCTTTTCAAACGATTGGATGAGCACGTGCGGCCAACAACAACGTTGGCCACAAACACTTCTTCGATCTCGGTAACTGCAATAGCCTCAGCAATTAAAAAACCCGAGCGGGTCGTGGGAATGCACTTCTTTAACCCAGCCCACATTATGAAGCTGGTCGAAGTCGTCAAAGGGCATCTCACGGACGAGGAAACTGCCCAGAAGACGTTCGAACTGGCTCAATTCCTGGGCAAGACTCCTGTGATGGTGAAAGATACTCCGGGTTTCATTGTCAACCGGGTGGCACGGCCATTCTACGGGGAGGCATTGCGACTCTTCGGAGAAAATGTAGCCACACACGAACAGATCGACCGGCTCACAAGGACCGTCGGCGGGTTTGCAATGGGTCCCTTTGAACTAATGGACCTTATCGGGATCGACGTCAACCTTTCCGTTACGCAGTCGATGTACGATCAGTATTTCGGCGAGCCGCGCTATCGGCCTCATCGTATTCACCAACAAATGGTCCAGGCTGGAAAGTTGGGGAGGAAGTCGAATGAAGGTTTCTACAAGTACGAGAAACAATGAAGAATTCGGAATGGAGAGTTGACAATTTGCAGCACGGAACTCGGGGTTAAGACTTTTGGCTAAGCAGGCAACAAAGAAAAACCCGAAAAGGGTAATGCCGAAGCAAGCATCGACGGTATCGTCGGGCCGTGCGCTCATCGTCATCTACGGCGAGTCGCCGATGGCGGAACAGCTAGCCGAAATTTGCGCGGCGAAGAACTACGATGTGCTGATCAATACCATGGGCGGCGGAAAACCGAACTTGGATTCAGAACAAATCAGAATCTCAGCCTCAATTCCGTCCAACGCATCTGTCGGCATTGAACTCACAAATACAGACCACGCAGCGAAGAGAGCAAATCTTGAGAAGTTGGATAAGGCCTTGCCCGCCACTGCCCCGATTCTCTCTTCTTCAATAACTGTAGCCGCCACCGAGCAGACGACCTGGATTTCCGGCAAGCATCGTCTCGTTGGG
>Ga0315281_10002397_pt1 | contig 27896 bp, 25 predicted proteins | sample YL17G07_0_MG_FD_204540 | JGI IMG/M metagenome (GOLD analysis project Ga0315281, IMG submission 204540) | Sediment microbial communities from Yellowstone Lake, YNP, Wyoming, USA - YL17G07_0 | ecosystem: Environmental > Aquatic > Freshwater > Lake > Sediment | place: USA: Wyoming | collected...
GCCAAAGCTGCCTTTGTGCGAGTTGTGCAATCGTTTGGGGATGAGGACACGCAATGCATCGAGTGTCAGCAGAGAATGGGGAGAATCGAGAAGCGCCGAATCAATGCCCAAGCTGCCGGTTTCCACCCTCCCGCTGTAATCGCGTCCCTCTGCTGTGTACAGGCCGGGTTTGGCGCCGATGAAGGTGAGCGTGCATTTGGCGCGGATGGTCGAGCCCAGCGCCATTCCGGTATCGGCGCAAAGTCCGCTCGGAACATCGATCGCAAGTATGGGGTTGCCGCTCGCATTGGCGCGCTCGATCAGCGCAGCCAGCGCACCCTCTGCCGGGCGCGAGATGCCAATGCCCAGCAAGCCGTCGAGTAGCAGATCGTGGTCTTCGCCATCCGGCCATTCGCGCACCCGTTTCCCGCCGCTGCCGAGGAATGCCTCGCGCGCGATGTTGGCTGCCTCGGCAAGGCTGCTTTGCGGGTCTGCCATGTCGATAACCGTGACGCGGTGCCATGTCGCCTGCAAGGCGCGCGCCGCGACCCAGGCATCGCCACCATTGTTTCCGGGCCCGGCCAGAACCAGGATGCGTCCGCCTTTGCCGTCAAGAAAATCGATGGCGCATTTCGCGGTTGCCTCGCCGGCGCGTTGCATCAGCGAAATCTCGGGGCGCCGGGTCGCGCAAAGCCGCTCAATGGCCCTGAGTTGCTCGACGGAGTACAGAAGGATCGGGGGCATGGCTCAGGGCGATAACACCGTATCGCGCGCCTCGGGGAGAATCGCCGGATAGTCGAGGCTGTAATGCAGCCCGCGGCTTTCCTTGCGTTCCAGGGCGCAGCGTACGATGAGGTCGGCAGTCTGCACCAGATTGCGCAACTCGATGAGGTCGTTGGTGATGCGGAAGTTCGCGTAATACTCGTTGATTTCCGACTTCAGCAACTGGATGCGGTGCTGCGCGCGTTCGAGGCGCTTGTTGGTGCGCACGATACCGACATAGTCCCACATGAAGCGGCGCAACTCGTCCCAGTTGTGCGAAATGATCACCTCCTCGTCGGCATCGGTCACACGGCTGGCATCCCATTCCGGCAGGCCGGGAATGTCGTGCGTGTGCTGCTTTGCCATGTGCTGTGCCGCAGCCTCGGAAAACACCAGACACTCGAGCAGCGAATTGCTCGCCAGGCGATTGGCGCCGTGCAGCCCCGAGCAGGAAACTTCGCCGATGGCGTAGAGACCGGGGACATCGGTTGCGCCGTCGAGGTCGGCGACCACGCCGCCGCAGGTGTAATGCGCGGCAGGGACCACGGGAATGGGCTCGCGTGTCATGTCGATGCCCAGCTCCAGGCAGCGCGCATGGATATTGGGAAAATGCGACTTCAGGAAATCGGCGGGTTTGTGGGTGATGTCGAGATAGACGCAATCGAGCCCGCGTTTTTTCATTTCGAAATCGATGGCGCGCGCGACAATGTCGCGCGGCGCGAGTTCGGCGCGTTCGTCGTGCCACGGCATGAAACGCTGGCCGCCATGCGAGGCGGGCAACCTGAGCAGACCGCCTTCGCCGCGCACCGCCTCGGAAATGAGAAAGGATTTCGCCAGCGGATGATAAAGACAGGTGGGGTGGAACTGGATGAACTCCATGTTGGCGACATGGCATCCTGCGCGCCAGCCCATGGCGATGCCGTCACCGGTGGCGATGTCGGGATTGGTTGTATACAGATACACCTTGCCCGCGCCGCCGGTGGCGAGCGCGGTGAAGCGCGCGCCGATGGTGGTGACTTCTCCGCTCTTGTTGTCGAGCGCGTAGGCGCCATGACAGCGGTTGTCTTTCATTCCCAGTTTTCTGCCGGTGATGAGATCGATCGCGATGTGATGCTCGATCACTTCGATATTGGGGTGCGACTTGAGCTTTTCGACCAGGGTTTTCTGTACCGCGCGCCCGGTGGCATCCGCCGCGTGCACGATGCGGCGGTGGCTGTGACCGCCTTCGCGCGTCAGATGCAGGACTTCGGCATTTCCGGCATCGCGGTCGAAAGGCACGCCCTGAGCGATCAGCCATTCGATGGCGCGGCGGCCATGTTCGACGACAAAGCGCACGGCGTCGTCGCGGCACAGGCCCGCGCCCGCGATGTGCGTATCGTGGATATGGTCGGCTGTCGAATCGTCGCGCGCCAGAACGGCGGCGATGCCGCCCTGCGCCCATGCGCTCGCGGCATCGAGCAGTTCATGCTTGGTCAGCAGAATCACCTGCCTGGTTTCGGCGAGATGCAGGGCGAGCGACATGCCGGCAAGGCCGCTGCCTATGATCAATACGTCACACTTTTTCATGGTGGTGGAAAATAAGCGACCGAAAAGTCAGCAATGTACATCAACGACCGCGCGGGCAAATGAACTATTCGGTTTGCATCCGGTCAGTTAGGGTAGTCGATGGTTGTCGCGGAATGATCGATATGCTTTCCTGTTCTTATGGAGAATGTGGATGCCCGAGCACCCATTTATAATACCCCAGGTGATGCTGCCGGGCGTGCGCAACGAATTCGTGGAAACAGCGCGCGCGTCATGGATGCCATTGCCGGGCGCATCGATTGCGTCGCCCGTGCCGGCCGGCGTGGCGTATCCTGCAAACAGGGAAAGGGGAAAGATGTCGGACCGCGAGGTCGATCAGCAGCTTGTGGAGCGTGCGCAACAAGGAGATAAAAAAGCCTTCGAGCTGCTCGTCCTCAAGTACCAGCGCAAGCTGGAGCGGTTGCTGTCGCGCATCATTCGCGATCCTTTCGAAATCGAGGACGTCGCGCAGGAGGCCTTCATCAAGGCATATCGCGCGCTGCCGAACTTTCGCGGCGATAGCGCTTTCTATACCTGGCTGTACCGCATTGGCATCAATACCGCCAAGAACTATCTGATCGGGCAGGGTCGCAAGGCGCCCACGACGACGGCATTCGATTCCGACGACGCCGAATCCTTCGAGGATGCGGCCGGGCTGCGCGACTACAATACGCCGGAAGCGCAGTTGATGAGCAAGCAGATCGCGGAGACGGTGAATCAGACTATTGACAAGCTGCCGGAGGAATTGCGTACCGCGATCATGCTGCGCGAAATCGACGGTTTGAGTTATGAAGAAATCGCGCAGATCATGGACTGTCCCATCGGGACGGTACGATCGCGCATTTTCCGCGCAAGAGAAGCGGTTGCCGAGCAATTGCGCCCGCAACTGGAGACATCGAAGGACAGGAGATGGTGAAATGACCGAGCAACTTTCCGAACTGATGGATGGCGAACTCGACAGGACGCGTTGCGGCACGGCGCTGAAATCGATCTGCCATGACGACGAGCAGCGCAATCGCTGGCGCATGTACCACCTCATCGGCGACTGCCTGCGCGGCGAAGCGGTTTTGCAACAGGCGTGCGCGGACCGGATCGTGGCGCGTCTTGCGTCGGAGCCGACGGTGTTTGCGCCGCGCCGCGCGGGCGCTGTGGGCGCGAGAGCGCGTATCGCTCTGGCGCTGGCGGCTTCCGTCGCAACGCTCGCGGTCGTGGGGGTGATCGCCACGCGCCAGGCGAGCGCACCCGTGCAGGTGGCGCAAAAACCCGCGCCGCCGCCGCTGCCGGCTGCCGCGACGCCAGGCGTGAACGATTATCTGGTCATGCATCGCCAGTTCGCCAATCCCGAGGGGTTACAGACCGCGGCGATGGGGCGCGATGCCAGACAGAAGGGCGCCGGACGATGACGCAGGCGTTTTTTTTCCGAACCATCCTGCAGGGGATGTTTCCGGTTTGCTTCATGGGACTGAGCATCACGGCGTGGGCGCAGGCCAGCGATCCTGCCGCCATCCTGCAGCGCATCGCCAATGCTGCACGCAATCTGTCCTACTCGGGCGTGTTTGTGCATTCCACCCAGGATTCCAGCACGGCGACGCGCATCACGCATGTTTCCGATCGCGGCGGCGAATGGGAAAAAATCGAGCCGCTGGACGGCCCCCCCAGCGAGATCATCCGCCGCAACGAGGAAATGTACTGTTACCATCCGCAATCCAAAACCGTGCGCCTCGAACGCCGCCTTACCGGCAGGTTTTTCCCTTCGCTGCTCACTGCCGCTCCGCAGGCCATCCTGGACAATTACCAGCTCAAGACCGGCGCGACGGAGCGCATCGGCGGTTACGATTGCCAATGGGTGTTTCTCGAACCGCGCGACACGCTGCGCTATCTGCAGGCGCTGTGTGCCGATGTGTCAACCGGTTTGCTGGTGCGCGCCGCGACCTTGAACGAACGCAACCAGGTACTCGAGCAATTCACTTTTACCCAACTCAACTTCGGCAAGGATGCGGTGCGCGATTTTGGACGTGTGCGAAACAAATTGTCATTTGGCGCGAAGCCGGGAGAACGGCAAACAGACAGTCCCGTGCAGCGCGACATGAAAAACGCCGAAACCGGATGGATGGTCGCCAACCCGCCTGCCGGATTCAACAAGGTGATGGAAATGAAGCGCACCATGGCGGGCAGGACGGATCAGGTTTCACACCTGGTGTTTTCCGACGGTGTGGTATCGGTCTCGATATTCATCGCCCCCCTTTCCGGCGGAATCAAAGGGTCCAGCAATGCCGTCGAGGATGGCATGGTTAGTTACGCCATGCGTCCCGTGGATGGCCATCAGGCGACCGCGCTGGGCGAAGTGCCGTTGGGCGCCGCACAACTGCTGGTTAACGGCGTCTCTTTAAAATCACACTGATTTTTTTTCTTTCTCTCGCAAGGTATGGATGACATGAAAAATATCGCAACTGTTCTTTTTTCCATTTTGGTGACCGCATTTGCTTTTACCGCCACAAACGCACAGGCGCAGATTGCGCAACTTCCCAATTTTGCCGACCTGGTTGAAAAACACGGTCCCGAGGTCGTCAACGTGAGCACGCGCTCGCGCATGGGTGCGCACACGCAGCAATTGCCGGGCTTGCCGGAAGACGATCCCTGGGCCGATTTTTTCCGCCGCTTCATGCCTCCCGAGGCTCAGCCCGGCCCGCGCCAGGGTCCGCGCGGGAACGATCGCAAAGCGCCTCTGCGTCCCTTTGGCGCGGGTTCGGGTTTCATCATCAACGCAGACGGCTATATTCTGACCAATGCGCATGTGGTCGACAGCGCGGACGAAGTCAATATCACGCTCACCGACAAGCGCGATTTCAAGGCCAAGGTAATTGGTGTCGACAAGCGTACGGATGTCGCGGTTCTCAAAATCGACGCGGGCAACCTGCCCAAGGCGACTATCGGCAGTTCCGAAAAATTACGCGTTGGCGAATGGGTGCTCGCGGTTGGATCGCCATTCGGCCTGACCAACAGCGTCTCGGCGGGTATTGTGAGCGCCAAGGGGCGCGACGAAATCGACCGCGGCGGCGTGGCTTTCATCCAGACCGATGTCGCGGTCAATCCGGGCAATTCCGGCGGACCGCTCTACAACCTCAAGGGCGAAGTGGTCGGCATCAATTCCCAGATTCTGTCGCGCTCGGGGGGCTATCAGGGAATTTCGTTTTCCATTCCCATCGATGACGCGATGCGCGTTTACGAGCAGATCATCAAGACCGGCAAAGTGACCCGCGGCCGCCTTGGCGTGCTGGTGGGGCAGGTGACCAAGGAAACCGCCGAAGCGCTCGGCCTGCCCAAGGCGCAAGGCGCATCGGTGCAGAACGTCGAGAAGGACAGTCCCGCGGACAAGGCCGGCGTGCTCGCAGGCGACATCATCCTCAAGGTCGACGGCAAAGCGATCGAAGGTAACGCCGAACTGACGCGCATTATCAGCAACACCAAGCCGGGAGCCAAGGTTACTCTGAGTATCTCGCGCGCCGGGTCCGCACAGGAAATTACCGTGACGGTGGGCGAGTTCAAGGACGAGAAACCAGCCACGGGCAAGGCGCGCGGCAAGTCCAAGTCCGAAGCGGTTCCCGGCAAGCTCGGGATAGCCGTCACCGACTTGAGCGCCGAGCAGAAAAAGGAATTCAAGGTGACCGGTGGCGTGCTGGTCGAAGCGGCACAGGGACCTGCCACGGGGGTGGTGCAGGCGGGAGACGTGATCCTGCGTGTGAACAATACCGACGTGGCCAGCGCCAAGCAGTTCAACGAGCTGGTATCCAAGCTGGACCTGAAACGCCCGGTAGCCCTGCTGGTCAAGAACGAAGAGGGCAACCGCTTCGTGACATTCCATCCGGAAACGGAATAGCGGGGACAGCCTGCGCAAGCTGACGCTCATTTCGCGCAGGCACTGTCATCTGTGCGAGGAAATGCGCGCTGCCCTGGAAACATTCCGGGGCAGTGACGCTTTCGACCTCGACATTATTGAACTCGACAGTCATCGGGAGCTTGAAGGCCGCTTCGGGGAATTCGTTCCGGTCCTGCTCGACGGCGATACCGAGATCTGCCACTACTTTCTGGATCGCGAGAAACTTGCCGCACATCTGGCTGCAGTGCGGTAAAATGGCGCCTACTTGAACAAGGGCACTCTGCGACGCGGGTGCCTTTTTATTTTTCCTCGGCTCACGGCATGCAGCATATCCGCAACTTTTCCATCATCGCCCACATCGACCACGGCAAATCGACGTTGGCGGACCGCATCATCGAACATTGCGGCGGCCTGTCTTCGCGCGAGATGGGGTCGCAGGTTCTCGATTCGATGGAGCTCGAACGCGAGCGCGGCATCACCATCAAGGCGCAGACGGCGGCGCTGACCTATCATGCGCGAGACGGCCAAACCTATCAGCTCAATCTGATCGATACCCCTGGCCATGTCGATTTTTCCTACGAGGTGTCGCGCTCGTTGTCGGCGTGCGAGGGCGCGCTATTGGTCGTGGATGCTTCGCAGGGCGTGGAGGCGCAGACCGTGGCCAATTGCTACACCGCCACCGAACTGGGGGTCGAAGTCACGCCGGTGCTCAACAAAATCGACCTGCCCTCGGCACAACCGGATCGTGTCATCGAAGAGATCGAGGACATCATCGGCATCGATGCGCGCGATGCGGTGCGCGTGAGCGCCAAGACCGGCGAAGGCGTGCAGGATGTCATCGAGGCGGTGGTGCACAAGGTTCCGCCGCCACGCGGCAATCCGGCCGGGCCGCTCAAGGCGCTCATCATCGATTCGTGGTTTGACAACTATGTCGGAGTAGTGATGCTGGTACGCGTGGTCGATGGCGCGCTCAGGCCCAAGGACCGCATTCTGCTCATGTCGACCCAGGCAAGCTACCTGTGCGAACAGGTCGGCGTGTTCACTCCCAAGGCGCAGGCGCGCGAGCAGCTTGCGGCTGGCGAGGTGGGATTCATCATCGCGGGAATCAAGGAACTCAAGGGCGCGCGCGTCGGAGATACCGTGACGCTGCTGGAAAACCCGGCCACAACCGCCCTTCCGGGCTTCAAGGAAATCAAGCCGCAGGTATTCGCGGGACTCTACCCGATAGAGTCGAACCAGTATGAAGCGTTGCGCGATGCGCTCACCAAGCTGCAACTGAACGACTCGAGTCTGCGCTTCGAGCCGGAAACCTCGCAGGCGCTCGGGTTCGGTTTCCGCTGCGGTTTCCTCGGGCTGCTGCACATGGATATCGTGCAGGAGCGCCTGGAGCGCGAATACAACATGGAGCTGATCACCACCGCGCCAACGGTGATCTACCAGGTGGCGATGCGCGACGGCAGCGTGATCGAAATCGAGAATCCGTCGAAGCTTCCCGAACCAAGCAAGATCGAGGAAATCCGCGAGCCCATCATCACCGCCTCCATGATCATGCCGCAGGAATACGTGGGGCCGGTCATGACTTTGTGCAACCTGAAACGCGGCGCGCAGCTCGATATGCAGTATGTCGGCCGCCAGGTAATTCTCAAGTACGACATGCCGATGAATGAAGTGGTGATGGATTTTTTCGACAAACTCAAATCCGTGAGCCGCGGTTACGCGTCGCTCGATTACGAGTTCAAGGAATTCCGCGCCGCCGACCTCGTCAAGCTGGACATACTCATCAACGGCGACAAGGTCGATGCTCTGTCGCTCATCGTGCACCGCGCCAACAGCCAGTACCGCGGCCGCGAGCTCGCATCGCGCATGCGCGAACTCATTCCGCGTCAGATGTTCGATGTCGCAGTGCAGGCCGCCATCGGATCGAACATCATCGCGCGCGAATCGATCAAGGCGATGCGCAAGAATGTGCTGGCAAAATGTTATGGTGGCGACATAACGCGCAAGAAGAAGCTGCTGGAGAAACAGAAGGCAGGCAAGAAACGCATGAAACAGGTGGGCAATGTCGAGATTCCCCAGGAAGCCTTTCTCGCCATCCTGCAGGTCGAGAGCAAGTGATGCCGTGCGGTGAAGGCAATCTGACGAAAGGAAAACGAATTTGGATTGGGAACTGATTGCAATGATAGTCATGGCGGCAAGCGGAGCGGTGCTTGCCTGGAGCCTGGTCGCCGGCGCCACCTCGGGCGCAAGCGGCGGTCCGCCGCAGTCGTGGCTGGAAGTCGCCTACCCATTGTTTTTCATTGCAACCATGGGTGCGCTGCTGCGCTTCATGAGTTTTGCCGCGGTGCTGCTCGCCGCCACCGTCGTGACTGGGGCGATCTGGGCGATCGACTCGATCGCGCTGCGGAAAAAGCGCGGCAGCGACAAACCCGAGCCGCTCCTGGTGGAACTCGCAAAGAGTTTCTTTCCGGTGATCCTGGTGGTGTTTCTGCTGCGCTCGTTTCTGGTCGAGCCGTTCAAGATTCCTTCAGGGTCGATGCAACCCTCATTGCTGATCGGCGATTTCATCCTGGTCAACAAATTCACCTACGGGATACGCATTCCAGTGCTGAACAGGAAGATCATCGAAATCAACCAGCCCAAGCGCGGTGAAGTGATGGTATTCCGCTGGCCGGAGGACCCTTCGAAGGACTTCATCAAGCGTATCGTCGGGCTGCCGGGCGATGTGATCGAGTACAGGAACAAGCGCCTTACCATCAACGGGACAGCCTTGAAAGTCGAGCCTGCCGGAGCAACCACCGAGGTCGATGAGACCATGAACTACCTGCAATATGAAGCGTATCGGGAAAAACTCGGCGAAAGAAATCATCTGATGCAGATCATTCCCGACCGCCCGGTTCTGACCAGCGGTGTGCGCCAGTTTCCCAACAAGTCGAATTGTGAATACAATTACGAAGGCGTGACGTGCCGGATACCGCAAGGTCGCTATTTCATGATGGGTGACAACCGCGACAACAGCGACGACAGCCGCTATTGGGGTTTTGTGCCAGAGGAGAATATCGTCGGCAAGGCTTTCCTCGTATGGATGAACTTCAGCAATCTCAAGCGGGTCGGCAATTCGATCGAATAGGCGAATAATCGGGAGCAGTCATGAAAAACCAGCGCGGCATCAGTTTTTACGGTGTGTTGTACCTGCTGATTACACTGGGGTTTATCGGCTATATCGGCATGCGCGCCTTCCCCAGTGTAATTGAATATTTCGGCATCAAGAAAATCCTTGCTTCAATGGCCAACGAGGAAGCCAAGAACGCGACCAACGTCAGGGAAATTCGCGCCGGTTTCGACCGCCGCGCCGTGATCGGCTATGTCACGGTCATCAGTGGCGAAGATCTCGAAATCACCAAGGAGGCCGGCGAGACCGTGGTCAGCGCCAACTGGTCGGTCAAAGTGCCGCTATTTGCTCAGGCCAGCCTGTTGCTCGATTTCAGCGCCAGCACCAAGTAGGATCCTTGAACTCGGCAGCACACGCGCCGCAAGATCCGGAGCGCACTCTCGGACATATCTTTGCGCGCCGCGAATTACTTATCCAGGCGCTCACTCACCGCAGTTTCGGCAGCCCCCACAACGAGCGGCTCGAGTTTCTTGGCGACAGCCTGCTCAACTGCATTATCGCCGAACAGCTATTCATGCGCTTTACCGGACTTCCAGAGGGTGACCTGAGCCGTCTGCGCGCGACCCTGGTCAATCAGCAGTGCCTTGCCGAAATGGCGCAATCCCTCGGCTTGGGGGATGTGCTCAGGCTAGGCGAGGGAGAGTTGAAAAGCGGCGGTTTCAGACGCCCGTCGATTCTCGCCGATGCGCTCGAGGCGGTGTTCGCGGCGATCTACCTCGATGCCGGTTTCGCCAGCGTGCGCGCCGTCATTGCCGCGCTCTATGCGAAGCTTCTGGCGGATATCGATCCCAAGGCGCAGGTCAAGGACCCCAAGACGACCTTGCAGGAACATCTTCAGGCGCAGCGCATGGCGTTGCCGAAGTACAGCGTGATATTGGTGCATGGCGAAGCACATGCGCAGACATTTCAGGTCGAATGTGAAGTTCCCGAATTGGGTTTAAGGGCGCAGGGAAGCGGCGCGAGCCGCAGGGCGGCGGAGCAGGAAGCCGCGGCCGCCATGTTCGCGCAACTCAGACATGAGTGAAGTGTTCCGCTGCGGCACCGTCGCCATTGTCGGACGCCCGAATACCGGCAAATCGACATTGCTCAACCAGCTTGTCGGTCAGAAAGTCAGCATTACCTCGCGCAAGGCACAGACGACCAGACATCGTATTTCCGGTGTGCTCACGGATGAACGGACGCAATGCATTTTTCTCGATACGCCGGGATTTCAAAGGGATCATGACAATGCCCTGAATCGCGTGCTCAACAGGACAGCCGCGCAGACAGCCGGCGATGCCGATGTGGTTGTGATGGTGGTGGAGGCGCTCGGCTTCGACGCGCGCGATGCGGCGGTCCTCGCGTTGCTGCCAAAACAGCGTCCGGTGATTCTGGCAATTAACAAGGTCGATCGCGTCAAGGACAAGGCGCAACTGCTGCCGTTTCTTGAAACCGTCGCACAACAATTCCCATTTCAGGCGGTGATTCCCATTTCGGCTGCGCGCCGCCGCCACCTCGATGTTCTGCTAAAGGAAATCCGGCGTTACCTGCCGGAACAACCGGCGATATTCGCCGCCGGCGAAATCACCGACCGGCCGGAGCGATTTCTCGCTTCCGAATTCATCCGCGAAAAAATCTTCCGCCAGGTGGGCGATGAGCTTCCCTACGCGGTGAGCGTCATCATCGAACAGTTCAAGCAGGAGGGCAGGCTGCGTCGCATACACGCTGCGATTATTGTCGACAAGGACAGCCAGAAGGCGATCCTGATCGGCAAGAACGGCGAGCGCCTCAAGCGCATTGGTACCGAAGCGCGCATCGATCTGGAAAAACTCTATGGCGGCAAGGTCTATCTCGAACTCTGGGTGCGTGTCAGGAAAGGCTGGGCTGACGACGAAAAGCGGGTGAGACAGTACGGCTATGAGTAAGCTTCACCCTGCTGAAGCAGACAGCGCGTTTGTCCTGCATACCTATCCTTACCGCGAAACCAGTCTGATTGTGGAAACCTTTGCGCGCCATGCCGGACGCGTGAGCCTGATTGCCCGTGGCGCGCGCCGGCCGCGCGCCGCGCTCAGAGGCGTGCTCAGCCCCTTTCAGCCGCTGCTGCTTTCCTGGTTTGGCAAGGGGGAATTGAAGACACTCAAGAGCGCCGAACCGGAGCGCATCTATCCCCAGCTTTCCGGTTCCAGCCTGCTGTCGGCGTTCTATTTGAACGAGTTGATCCTCAAGCTCGCGCACCGCGACGACCCGCATGAAAAACTCTTTGATGCGTATGATGAAGCAGTTCACAGCCTGCAGCAGGGCATGAGCGATAGCGGCGGCGAACCGAAGAAAAGTATTGCCGCGGTCCTGCGCCGCTTCGAGAAACGCCTGCTGACTGAACTCGGATACGGCCTCATGCTCGACCGTGAAGCCGACACCGGCAAGCCGATACACGCACAAGGCAGATATGTTTTCATCGTCGAACGCGGCGCATTGCCGGAGGAAGTGTTCCGCAACGCGGGCGACGGTGCGCTACAATTGTCGGGCAAGACACTGCTCGACCTTGCGCACGATGACTATGACGATCCGATAACGGCGCAACAGGCCAAGCAACTGATGCGCTATGTCATCAATCATTATCTGGATGGCGCACAATTGCATACGCGCCAGATTATCAAAGAACTCAGCGGCGTTTAGCCCCCCAATCATGATTGAACTCGGCGTTAACATTGACCATATCGCCACGATACGCGAGGCGCGTCGCACCTACGAGCCTGATCCTGTCTGGGCGGCGGTCGAGGCGCACCTGGGCGGCGCGGACGGCATCACCGTGCACCTGCGCGAGGATCGCCGCCACATCCAGGATGAGGACGTGCGCCGCCTGCGCGAACTCACGCATATCAAGCTCAATCTCGAAATGGCGGCGATCGGCGAAATGGCCGGCATCGCATGCCGCATTCGTCCCGAGATGGCGATGCTGGTTCCAGAGGGGCGGCACGAAATCACCACCGAGGGCGGTCTCGATGTGGCAGGCAAGGAGTCGCAGCTCAGGGAGGTGGTGGCGCGTCTTGCCGATGCCGGAATAGTCACCAGCGTTTTCATCGATGCCGAATTGCGTCAGGTCGAAGCCGCGGCGCGCATCGGCGCGAAGGTATGCGAAGTGCATACCGGACCCTATGCGCTTGCCTTTCATTCGAAGGGGCGCGATGCGGAAAGTCCGCCGGTACTGGAAGAGCTGCAGAAGATTCGTGCAGCCGGCGAGGCGATTCGCCATCACGGCATGCGCTTCAATGCCGGACATGCGCTCAATTACTTCAACGTCAAGCCGGTGGCGAGTTTGCCGGGGGTGCGCGAACTGCATATCGGGCACGCCATCGTCAGCCGCGCCGTGTTTGTCGGCATGCGCGAAGCCGTGCGTGAAATGAAGACGCTCATACTGCAGGGCGCGTCCATGCAGCCCGATGCTGTTCACCGATGATTTTCGGCATTGGCACCGATCTTGTTTCCCAGCCGCGCATCGTGGCTGCCGTGCAGCGTTACGGCGATCGCTTTCTGCGCCGCATTCTCACCGAGCGGGAATTGACCGACCTCGCCGCCAGACCGCGCAATGACGCGCAGTTCATCCGCTTCGTCGCACAGCGCTTCGCCGCCAAGGAGGCATTTTCCAAGGCGCTGGGGACCGGCATGCGCCAGGGCGTGGGATGGCGCGATGCGGGGGTGCATAATGAAGCGGGCGGCAGGCCGCTGCTGCACGTTTCGACGGCGATGCGCGCGCGGCTTGCGTCGCTGGACATCGAGGGCATGCACGTATCGCTTTCCGATGAAGTGGAGTTGACCGTTGCCGTGGTGATGCTGGAGAAACGCACATGACACTTAATCTGCCTTACGGGCCGTTGATGCTCGGCGTCACCGGTCTCGAACTGACGGACGAGGATCGGCGGCGCCTGGTGCATCCGCTCGTCGGCGGGGTCATTCTGTTTTCGCGCAACTTTGCGAATACCCGGCAGTTGGTTGCGCTCACCCAGGCGATACACGCCCTGCGCGAACCGCAACTGCTGATCGCGGTCGATCACGAAGGCGGCAGAGTACAGCGCTTTCGCGAGGGATTTTCCGCCATTCCGCCGATGCGCGAATTCGGGAAAGCGTGGGATACGGATCGCGCTGCCGCGCTCGATCTTGCACGCAGCACCGGTTATGTCATGGCGCGCGAGCTCGCGGCGCACGGCATCGACTTCAGCATGGCGCCGGTGCTCGACGTCGATCACGGCAATTCGAGCGTGATCGGCAACCGCGCCTTTCACAACCACGCCGAGGCCGTCGCGGCGCTCGCGTGCGCGTTGCAGGCGGGCATGCGCGAAGGCGGCATGACGACGGTGGGAAAACATTATCCCGGACACGGTTACGCGCGCGCCGATTCGCATGTCGAGGTTCCCGTCGATGGCCGTCCGTATGCGGATATCCTGGCGAGCGACCTCGTGCCATTCCAGCGTATGGCGGATGAAGGCATGGGCGCGGTCATGCCGGCGCATGTTGTCTATTCCGCCGTCGACAGCCTGCCGGCGGGTTATTCCCCGGTGTGGCTGCAGGATGTTTTGCGTGGCACATTGCAATTCAAGGGCGCCATCGTCAGCGACGATCTCGGCATGGAAGGCGCGAGTACCGCGGGGGGCATTCTCGGTCGCGCCCGCGCTGCCCTGGAGGCGGGTTGCGATCTTATTTTGTCGTGCAACGATTTTCCCACCGCCGATAAACTGCTCGTCGAATTCGACTGGACACTGTCTGCCGCGAGCCGCGAAAGACTCGCCGCGCTTCGCGCCCGGCAGCGCGCCGCGCTCGACGATACGCAATTTCTTGCCGCGCGTGACAAGGTGGCGCGCTTTGCGAGCCACTTTGCAGTGGCAGTACCGGCCGGCAACGACATTTGTGCACGGCTTTGATCCCGGTTTGACGAGGGTCAAATCCTTGTGCGATTTGCCTTGTGCCGCGCGGTGGCGATTGCGTATCATGGCGCCAATGCTGGCAAGTCATACACGACTTGAACGCAGCTTTTGAGAACTACCAAGAAGTGACAACCCAGTTTTGGGGGCACACCCTCTCCCCCAGCCCCACTCCCGCCTGCGGGAGAGGGTGGCCGGCAGGCCGGGAGAGGGGAAGCAGTGTCATGTGTTTGTAATACCAAATAATCCTGACTATCTCCCGAGGTGTTCTCATGAAAAATCCCCTACGTGTTGCCGTCACCGGCGCGGCCGGTCAGATCGGCTACAGTCTGCTGTTCCGTATCGCAAGTGGCGAAATGCTCGGCAAGGATCAGCCGGTAATCCTGCAGATGCTCGAGATTCCCGACGAAAAAGCCCAAGCCGCTCTCGGAGGCGTGATGATGGAGCTTGAGGATTGCGCCTTTCCCCTGCTCGCCGGCATGCTTGCCGCCAGCGATCCAATGCTTGCCTTCAAGGATGCCGACGTGGCGCTGCTGGTCGGCGCGCGTCCGCGCAGCAAGGGCATGGAGCGCAAGGATCTGCTCGAAGCCAACGGCGCGATTTTTACCGTACAGGGCAGGGCGCTCGACGCCGTCGCCAGCCGCAATGTCAAGGTGCTGGTGGTCGGCAACCCCGCCAACACCAATGCCTACATTGCGATGAAGTCTGCGCCGGGTCTCAAGGCCGGCAATTTCACCTCGATGATGCGCCTCGATCACAACCGCGCACTGTCGCAGCTCGCGGCCAGGAGCGGCAGGCGTGTCGATGAAATCGAGAAGCTGGTGGTATGGGGCAACCATTCGCCGACCATGTATCCCGACTACCGTTTCGCCACGGCGGGAGGACAAAGCGTGAAAACGCTCATCAACGACGAAAACTGGAACCGTAACGCGATGATCCCGACTGTCGCTAAACGCGGCGCGGCCATCATCGAGGCGCGCGGCTTGTCGTCGGCGGCATCGGCCGCCAATGCCGCGATCGATCATGTGCGCGATTGGGTGCTCGGCAGCAACGGCAAATGGGTGACCATGGGTATCCCGTCGGACGGCAGCTATGGCATACCCGAGGGCATCCTGTACGGCATGCCGGTCACTACCGCCAACGGTCAATACCAGCTCGTCAAGGGCCTCGAAATCGACTCTTTCAGCCGCGAAAAAATGGACTTCACGCTCAAGGAACTCGAGGAAGAGCGCGCCGGCATCGCGCACCTTCTCAAATAGCGGGTGGCTGCGGCGCGTGCTTGCTCGCGCACTCCAGGAATACACGCGCATGGCACTGGGCGCAGACGCTATCTTCAAGCCGGGGGATCAGCGCGGAGAGCGCCTGGTGCTTGGTCGGGAAATTGATCACCGGACCCAGTTTGCGGGTAAAAGCGGGTTTGCTCAACATTTCGCGCGCGGCCTCGCGCATTCCGAAAAAATACATTCCCCCGCCCAGTTTGCGCCTGCGGTCAGCTTCCTGAGAGAGCAGATCCGCGCCAGCCACATCCACGAAATTCATGCTTTTTCCCATCAGCAGCAGGTGCTTCTGCCGAGCCTGGCGTTCTGCGATAGTGTGGAAATATTCCCCGACATGATTGACCGCGCCGAAATACAGCGAACCCTCGATGCGCACGATTTTGAGTTGCGGGCATTCGCGCTGCCCCGGCTGGCGCTCGCGGAATTTGCGCATGGGGTCGTTGGCATCGGGAAGCAAGGAGCGGATCGTCGGGCGCGAGGTGCGGTTGAGGTAAAGCAGCAGCGAAAGGATAATGCCAACGACGATGGCCATCTCCAGATGCAGTACCAGGGTTGAGAGAAACGTCACGATCAGCACACCCGCTTCGCTGCGGCTGGAGCGAATAATGTCCTTGATGTGATGGAAGTCGATCAGGCCCCATGCAACGAGGAAAAGAATACCTGCCATGGCGGCAATGGGCAGCCATGCGGCCAGCGGTGCGACCAGAACCACGATCAACACCAGCAGGATGGCGGAAAAAACAGCGGCAAGCGGCGTCTTCGCACCCGCTTCGTAATTCACGCCGGAGCGGTTGAAGGAACCCGACGATGGGTAGGCGGAAAAAAAACTGCCGACGATGTTGGACAACCCCTGGCCGATGAATTCCTGATTGCTGTCGATACGCTGCTGCGACTTGGTGGCGACCGAGCGCGCGATCGATACCGCTTCCGTGAGGCCCAGCACGGTTACGGCGAAAGCCGCCGACATCAACTGGCGCAGCGTGTCAAGCTTGAATTCTGGATGCGACAGATCGGGCAGGGCGCCGGGCAGCGCGCCGATGGTCTTGATGCCCGTGGCAGCGGTGTCCCCGAACTCGAGGTTGATGAACCAGGCGGCGATGCTGCCGGCTACCATGGCGACAATCATGTACGGCACTTTGGGCAGAAAACTTCGAGTCAGGATGCCGGCAAGCAGGGTGACCAGGCCTACCGCGACCACCCAGGGCTGGGTCTGGACGGCGAGCAGATAGAACTGGTGAAGAGTTTCGAAGAAGGAGATGCCGCGCGGGATCGGCAGGCCGAAGAAATTTTTGAGCTGGCTTGCCATGATCAGCACCGCGGCGCCGGCGGTAAAGCCGATCACCACCGTGTGGGAGATGAAATTGACCAATGTTCCCAGTCGCGCCGCGCCCATGACGAGCTGCATCACGCCGACCATGAAGGTCAGCGTCAACATTTCGGTAATATAGTGCGGGCTGCCGGGCTCGGCAAGTTGCGAGACGGTTGCGAAGACCACCAGCGAGATCGCGTTGGTGGGTCCCGAAACGAGATGGTGCGAGGAACCCCACAGCGCCGCAATCACCGCCGGCACCATGGCGGCATAAAGACCATACTGCGGCGGCAGGCCGGCAAGTGTGGCGAAGGCGACACCCTGGGGCAGCACGATGATCGCGCCGATGAGACCAGCAAGAAGATCGGCACGCAATGTAGACCGGTTGATCTGGTGCAGCCAACCCAGGAAGGGCAGGCCGCGCACGAGGATTGCGGGGAAGCTGAGTCGATTCATCTCGGGAAAGGCGATTGCGCTGGAATGCTGGGAGGTTGCAAACAAGAATTATACATGCGCATGTATCGCCGGACCCGGCGCAGGGGTGGCTCGGACCGACATACGCTATGGGCGACAATATCAGCCGTGTTGGGGCAGCACGCGTATCCCCGAGATAGGCGACAGGCGCATCAGCAACAACCCCAGCACGATCCCGCTGATCGCAGTCACGCCCAGGGTATTGCGCAGTCCCACGATTTCGCCAAGTGCGCCGCCCAGCAGCGATCCGACAGGGGCGGTCGCCACGGTGAGGAAGATCATGGTCGAAATCACCCTGCCGAGCAGATGATCGGGCGTGACCGCCTGGCGCAGCGACAGGTAGTTGATGAAAAACAGCGTGCCGCCTAAATCGTAGGCAAATATCGCGCCCGCGAGGAGCGGTATCGTGAGCACGCTTCCCGGCTGAGTGAAGGCCAGTGCGCTCCAGGCGATGCCGGTCAGGAATATCCCCCCCAGCATCACAGCACCGACCCCCAGACGCTTATTGGCGCGCTTGGCGACGAATGCCGCGGCGAGACAGCCGACGCCGCCGCCCATCCAGGCCAGCCCCACGTTGCCGGGAGTCAGCGCCAGATCGCGCGTGGCGAAAAGAATGATGACCGCCAGATACATGTGGCGCAGCAGATTCCACAGTCCCAGTCCCCAGGCGATCGAACGCAGCAGCCTGTTGTGCCAGATCAGGCGCAAACCCTCGCCGATTTCACGCCATACCGAAGTCCAGCCGCGCGGCTTGGGCGTATCTTTCGGGCCGGCGTGGATACTTCTCAGCATCCAAGCCGATATGAAAAAAGTACAGGCGTCGAGGAAAATCGCGAAGGGCGCAGTGAGCCACTCTATCGCCACGCCGGCAATGCCGGGACCGATCAGTTGTGCCGAAGATTCCGAAAGCGCGATCTTGGAATTGGCCTGGACCAGGTTCTCGCGCCCGACGCGTTCGGTCATGAACACCTGATACGCTGCCCACCCCACCATGCCGCCGGTGCCGGCCAGGAAGCCGACGATATACAGGACAGGCATCGACAGCATGCCGAACCACGCCGCTGCCGGGACAGCCAGCAGCGCCAGGCCGCGACCGATATCGGCGATGATAATGAGCGGCAATTTGCGCGAGCGATCGACCAGCACGCCGACGAACAGTCCGAACAGCGTATAGGGCAGCGCCTCGAGCGCGGTCAGCATTCCGACTTGAAATGGCGTGGCGTGCAGCAGCAGCGCGGCCGTAAGCGGCAGCGCGAGGAAGGTGATCTGCCCGCCGAAATGCGTGATGGTGAGCGATCCCCAGAGCAGGCGAAAATCCCGCTTGCGCCACAGGTCATCGAAAAGCGGCCCCAACAGCTTGTAGATCGGTTTTTTCATTGTTCTCTCGCAAACTCATCCGAACTTGTGGTTCGGAGCTTCATTGGCGCAGCGTCATGCGTTACGCCGGAACAGCGGGAGGAAGAGAATGTGAAGCGATGTACCACTCGCTCATCCCGCCAACTGCTGGCGGAACGAGGTTCCACCAGATGCCTAAGCCTTGAAGGCCAGGCCTGCCTTGCCGATTCCCGCAACGGTTGCGGTATTCGGTCGGCAGGTGCGGGACGATGCCATCATGTTTCCGCCCGCTGCAACGCCCCACGCGCTCAGGCCTTCGCCATGGCGTTGTGAAGTAAAAACCGGGTTGGAATTCATGCGGCACCTCGCTGAAGATTTTCGATATGATAACCGAAGCCGCGCGTGCACGACAAATCGCGGCATGGAATGCCGGCAGGTGCGCGATACCGCAATCGTCACGCGCAGTATTTTTCAACAAACTGTTAAGCTCGCGGCATGACATCCAACCCTGCAGTGCTGTTTTACTGCCGCGCCGGCTTCGAGAAGGAAGTCGCCGGGGAAAGTACGGCGTGGCTTGCGCCCGCTGGCGTTAGTGCCGAGTTTGCCACGGGTCAGGCTTTTGTCGTTCAGCGCTGCACGACAAGCGTATCGACCGCCAGTCTGCGCAACCTGCATCCCGATGACCTGGTCTTCGCTCGTCAGGCCATTGTGGCGTTGCCGCAGCCGGTATTGCTCGGCGATCGCGACCGCGTGACGCCGCTGATCGAGGCCGCGCGTGAGCTTGCAGCTGTCCATGGGATAAAGCGTTTCCAGTCGGTGTGGGTGGAATATCCCGATACCAACGAGGGCAAGACGCTTTCGCAACTGTCACGCGGGCTCACACCCTATCTCGAAAAGGCGCTTGGCAGCCTGCTGGCCGCGTCGGACAGGGGGAGTGCACGGCTGCATGTGTTTCTCACGTCCAAGTCCACGGCATGGGTCGGATGGACGATGCCCGGTCAGGGTAGCGACTGGCTGCTCGGCATTCCGCGCGTGAGGATGCCGGCGGGCGCGCCGAGCCGTTCGACGCTCAAGCTCGCCGAAGCATTCATGATTTTCCTCGGCGAGGATGAACCCAGGTTGCTGCAGGCTGACATGCGCGCGGTCGATCTGGGCGCGGCGCCCGGCGGGTGGACGTGGCAACTCATACAGCGCGGCATCCGCGTGACTGCGGTGGATAACGGGAAACTGAGCAGCGACCTGGTGGACAACGCCATGGTCAAGCACCTGCAGAGCGATGGATTTCATTTCATACCGAAGAAGCCGGTCGACTGGCTGGTGTGCGACATGGTTGAAAAGCCGTCGCGCATCGCGGCGCTGGTCGCGCACTGGATCGCCCAGGGGTGGGCGCAGCGCGCGCTGTTCAACCTCAAACTGCCGATGAAAAAACGCCTCGACGAAGTGCGCCACTGCGAAACGCTTATGCGCGAAGCGCTCGACGAGTCTGGCAAGCACTATGTGCTGCGCTTCAAACAGCTCTACCATGACCGCGAGGAAGTGACCGGCTATTGTGCGATCGCGTCGCGGCGCCGCTGAATATCGCGGCGCGGGATATTACAGACGCGCAGGCGCGGTAGTGCTGCGCCGTCTTTCGTAAGCGGTCTGGCAGATGATGCAGCGCTTGGCCGTGGGGTAGGCCAGCAAGCGCTCATCGGCGATCTCGTTCCCGCAGTCGCTGCAAACGCCATACGTGCCATCGGCGAGCCGCACACGCGCGGCTTCGACATCGCGCAACTCATCCACGTCGCGCGTGACCATAGAGATGTCCATGTCGGCGATGATATCGGCAAAACTGTCATCGCCTTCATCGCCGCGCTCGAGGAGGGGACTGAGCGTTCCGGCTTCGCCAGAGCGCGCCAGCTGCTCGCGGATTTCCTCGATCAAGTCGCGGCGGCGCTTGTTCAGCAGGGCTTCGAATATGCTGCGATCCATGATGGATACTCCTTGAAATACGAGGTCAGTATCGCACCACAACCACTACCCAATTTGACTTCGATCAATCGGCAGACGAATAGAGAAGTCGTGGATTTCGCCAAAATCAAATCGCTTTGCCGATGAGTTCCCGCAATACAAAGGGAAGGATGCCGCCATGCAAGTAGTAATCGACCTCGATCGGTGTGTCGATGCGCAGCAGCACTTTCACGTCCTGCCTGCTGCCATCCTTACGCCTGATGGTGAGCGTCACATCCATCTGCGGCCGGATACCGGCTTCGATGCCAACGAGATCGAATTCTTCGTCGCCACGAATGCCGAGCGACTGCGCGCTGTCGCTTCCCTTGAACTGGCACGGCAACACACCCATGCCGACCAGATTGGAACGATGGATACGCTCGAAGCTCCTGGCAATGACGGCTTTCACGCCGAGAAGCAGTGTGCCTTTGGCAGCCCAGTCGCGCGACGAGCCCGTTCCATACTCTTCGCCGCCGAACACCATTGTCGGCGTGCCGCGAGCGATATATTTCATCGCCGCATCGTAAATCGCCAGCTTTTCGCCCTCGGGTTGCAGGATCGTCACGCCGCCTTCTTCGCGTGAACCATCGGCCTTGAGCGGCGCCATGAGGTTGCGGATGCGCACGTTGGCGAAAGTGCCGCGCATCATGATGTCATGGTTGCCGCGGCGCGCGCCGTAGCTGTTGAAGTCGGCCTTGGTTACGCCGTTCGCGATGAGGTATTTGCCCGCGGGAGAAGTGTCCTTGATCGAGCCTGCCGGTGAGATGTGGTCGGTGGTCACCGAATCGCCGAAAATACCCAGCGCTCGCGCGCCCTTGATGTCGTGCGCGCTTCCCGCGCTCATGCCGAAACCGGCAAAAAAGGGCGGCTCGGCAATGTAGGTCGATTTTGGCCAGTCGTAGACCTGGCCGGATGCCGAGGGCACGTCTGCCCACAGCGGGTTGTCGCGGGTGAGGTCGCCGTACAGGGTGCGGAACACCGCAGGATCGGTGGCGTATTTCATGAGCGCGTGCACTTCGGCGCTCGAAGGCCAGATGTCCTTGAGATAGACCGGTCCCTGGCTACCCTGGCCGACGGGCTCCGTCTCCAGATTCTTCAACACCGTTCCTGCAATGGCATACGCCACCACCAGTGGCGGCGATGCCAGAAAGTTGGCGCGAATGTTGGGGTGGATGCGCGCCTCGAAATTGCGGTTACCGGAAAGCACCGCGGCGCACACCAGATCGTTTTGCACGATGGCTTCTTCGATAGGTTCGGTGAGCGGACCGGCGTTGCCGATACAGGTCGTGCAGCCGTACCCGGCAAGGTAGAAGCCGAGTTTTTCCAGATAAGGAAGCAGGCCCGCTTGGGTGAGGTAGTCGGTGACGACGCGCGATCCCGGCGCCAGCGAAGTCTTGATGTGCGGTTTGACGGTGAGACCTTTTTCGACCGCCTTTTTGGCGAGCAGTCCCGCGGCAATCAGCACGCCCGGATTGGAGGTGTTGGTGCACGAGGTGATCGCGGCGATGAGGACATCGCCCGAGCCGATGTCGATGCCGTCGCGCGTGCGCAAGCGCTTGCCGAGATCGGCGGGGGCCTTGGCAAAGCCGCTGTCTGCAACCGGTTTGGAAAACAGTTCCGTGAAGCGCGCTTTCAGGTTGCCGAGTTCGATGCGATCCTGCGGACGCTTGGGGCCGGCCAGCGAAGGTTTGATGGTGGAAAGATCGAGCGCCAGTACCGTGGAAAAATCGAGGTCGCCCGCGGCAGGGATGCCGTACAGCCCCTGTGCCTTGAAGTACGATGCAAAGGCATCGACTTCCTCCGTGGTGCGCCCGGTGTTCCTGAAGTACTCCACGGTGACATCATCGACGGGAAAGTAGCCCATCGTTGCGCCATACTCGGGCGCCATGTTGGCGATGGTGGCGCGGTCGGGCAGCGCCAGCGACGCCGTGCCCTCGCCGAAGAACTCGACGAACTTCCCGACCACCTTGGCATTGCGCAGCATTTCCGTGACCGTGAGTACCAAGTCCGTGGCGGTGACGCCTTCGCGCAGTTTGCCGGTGAGGTTGACGCCCACCACGTCGGGGGTGAGGAAATACACCGGCTGGCCGAGCATGCCGGCTTCGGCTTCGATGCCGCCCACGCCCCAGCCCACGACGCCGATGCCGTTGATCATGGTGGTGTGCGAATCGGTACCGACCAGCGTGTCGGGGTAATACACCCCATTCTTGCAATGCACGCCGCGCGCCAGGTATTCGAGATTGACCTGATGCACGATGCCGATTCCGGGCGGGACAACCTTGAAGGTATCGAACGCCTGCATGCCCCATTTCATGAACTGGTAGCGCTCGCGATTGCGCGAGAACTCCAGTTTCATGTTGAGGTCGAGAGCATCCTTGCTGCCGTAATTGTCGACTTGCACGGAATGGTCGACCACCAGGTCGACCGGTACCAGCGGCTCGATGACTTTGGGATTCTTTCCCATGCGCGCGGCGACACCGCGCATTGCCGCGAGATCGGCGAGCAGCGGCACGCCGGTGAAATCCTGCAGCACGATGCGCGCCAGCACGAACGGAATTTCGTCGCTGCGCTGCGCATTGGGCTTCCAGCTTGCGAGCTGCTTGACGTGCTCGGCGGTGACTTTCTTGCCGTCGTCATTGCGCAAGACCGATTCGAGAACGATGCGGATCGAGACCGGCAAGCGCTTTACACCGGGGAAGGTTTCGGCGAGCTTGGGCAGGGAATGGAACTTTCCGGTCTTGCCGGACGCGAGCTTGAATTCCTGGAGGGTGTTAAAGGTGTTGTTGGACATATAAGCTCCTGGCGCTGAATTGCTTAACCGCAAGAATAATCAAATCACGAGCAGATCGACGAACTCGTTGACCGGCGTCGCGTCGAGTTTCTTCGCGTCAAGGCACAGGTCGAGTATCGCTTTTTGCTGCTTCATCGGGAAGCGCCGTGCGAGGTTGGTTTTGAATTTCTCGATCAGCACCGGCATGCCTTCCTTGCGACGGCGTTTGTGGCCGATGGGGTATTCGCACACGATTTCCTTGAGCTTCTTTCCGTCGCTAAATTCAAGCGTGAGGGCATTGGCGATGGAACGCTTTTTCGGGTCGTGGTAGTCCTTGGTGAATTGCCTGTCCTCGACACACACGATCTTGTCGCGCAGCCTGTCGATGCGCGGGTCGCGCGCGATGTCGTCCTCGTAATCCGCCGCGGTGAGACGGCCATGCAGGATGGGTACGGCGACCATGTACTGGATGCAGTGGTCGCGGTCGGCGGGATTGTCGAGCGGACCTTTTTTGTCGATGATGCGCAGGCACGCCTCGTGCGTGCGGATGGTGATTTTCTTGATGTCATCGGCTGTCCTGCCGAGCCTGGCGAGTTCGCGGTGAGTCTGCATGGCGCTTTCGACCGCGGTCTGCGAATGGAACTCGGCAGGGAAGGAAATCTTGAACAGCACGTTTTCCATCACGTAGGAGCCATAGGGGCGCTGGAACTTGAAAGCATTGCCTTTGAAAAGAACGTCGTAGAAGCCCCAGTTTTTTGCCGTCAGCGCAGAGGGATAGCCCATTTCGCCGGTGCGGGCAATGAGCGCGAGGCGCACCGCGCGCGAGGTGGCGTCGCCCGCCGCCCAGCTTTTGCGCGAGCCGGTGTTGGGCGCATGGCGATAAGTGCGCAGCGCTTGCCCATCGACCCAGGCAAGCGATATGGCATTGATTATTTCGTCGCGCGACAGCCCGAGCATGTGCGCCACTACAGCCGTGGAAGCGACCTTGACCAGCACCACATGATCGAGGCCAACCTTGTTGAAACTGTTTTCCAGCGCGATGCAGCCCTGGATTTCATGCGCCTTGATCATCGCGGTGAGCACGTCGCGCAGGGTGAGTGGCTTTCTGCCTGCTGCCACCGCGGTACGCGAAAGCCAGTCGGCGGTGGCAAGAATTCCGCCGAGGTTGTCGGAGGGGTGCCCCCATTCCGCGGCGAGCCAGGTGTCGTTGAAATCGAGCCAGCGGATCAGCGTGCCGATATTGAACGCGGCCTGCACCGGGTCGAGCTGGAACTGCGTGCCCGGCACTTTTGCGCCATTGGGGACGACCGTTCCCGGAACCACCGGGCCAAGCAGTTTGGTACAGGCAGGGTAGCCGAGCGCTTCGAATCCGCAGCCCAGCGTATCCATCAGGCAGTAGCGCGCCGTTGCATACGCTTCGCGGCTGGTGATGCGCGTTTTGATGACGTAATCGGCGATATCGGTCAGCACCTTGTCGGGTTTGGGTCTGACGTTGGAGATATGGGCGGACATGGCTTTTCCTGAGGGCAGTGGTGTCGAATCGCTATTAACACCAGGCTATGGTGCGATAACCCGGCAGATGCGCTGTGTGTACTGGTGGTGTTCTACTTGCGTTCTTCGATAGGCACGAACTTGAGGTTTTCCGGTCCGATGTAATTCGCGCTCGGACGGATGATCTTGCCGTCGATGCGCTGCTCGATGACGTGCGCGCTCCAACCCGAGGTGCGCGAAATCACGAACAGCGGCGTGAACATGGCGGTGGGAAACCCGAGCATGTGGTAAGACACGGCGGAAAACCAGTCGAGGTTGGGGAACATTTTCTTCTCGCGCCACATCACGCTTTCGATGCGCTCGGCGATGTCGAAGAGCTTCATGTTGCCCGCGGCCTGGGAAAGTTTACCGGCAACTTCCTTGATGACCTTGTTGCGCGGATCGGAGATGGTATAAACCGGATGGCCGAAACCGATCACGATTTGTTTTTCGGCAATGCGCCTGACAATGTCGGCCTCGGCTGCATCCGGATTGTCATAGCGCGACTGCACCTCGAACGCGGCTTCGTTGGCGCCGCCGTGCTTGGGTCCGCGCAGGGCGCCGATGGCGCCGGTGATGGCCGAATACATGTCCGATCCGGTGCCCGCGATCACGCGCGCGGCGAAAGTCGAGGCGTTGAATTCGTGTTCGGCATAAAGGATGAGCGAAGTGTGCATGGCGCGTACCGCGAGCGCGCCGGGCGCCTTGCCGTGCAGCAGGTGGAGAATTTGCCCGCCGATGCTGTCGTCATCGGTCTCGACCTCGATGCGCCTGCCGTTAACCGCATAGTGATACCAGTACATCAGCATCGACCCGAAACACGCCATGAGGCGGTCGGCAATGTCGCGCGCGCCCATGACGCTGTGATCGTCCTTTTCCGGCAGGGCGCAACCGAGCACCGAGCAGCCGGTGCGCATCACATCCATCGCGTGGGTGCTCGCCGGTAGTGCTTCCAGCGCCACTTTCACGATCGCCGGCAAACTGCGTAACGCTTTCAGCTTGATCTTGTAATGATCGAGTTCGCTTTGGTTGGGAAGCTTGCCATGCACGAGCAGATAGGCGATCTCCTCGAACTCGCAGGCATCGGCAACATCGAGAATGTCGTAGCCGAGATAGTGCAGGTCGTTGCCGGTGCGCCCCACTGTGCATAAAGCGGTGTTGCCGGCGACGACACCGGAAAGAGCGACGGATTTCTTCGGTTTGGGAGCGGAAGGGGAAACTTCGGCGGAAGTGTCGGTCATGGCTGTTTCTCCTTGGCGAAAAGCTGGTCGAGCCTGTTCTCGTAAGTGTGGTAATCGAGAAATTCATACAGTTCGGCGCGGCTTTGCATGGTGTCGACGACGTTTTGTTGCGTGCCGTCCTCGCGGATGCGGCGGTAAACATTGAGCGCCGCCTTGTTCATGGCGCGGAAAGCCGACAGCGGATACAGCACCATGCCGACTCCCGCGGAACGCAGTTCGTCCATGGTAAACAGCGGCGTGGCGCCGAATTCGGTAATGTTGGCAAGGATGGGCACTTTGACTGCCTGCGCGAATTTGCGGTACATGTCGAGGCCGGTGACGGCCTCGGGAAAGATCATGTCGGCGCCCGCTTCGACGCACGCTACGGCGCGTTCCATGGCGGACTCGATGCCCTCGACGGCGAGGGCGTCGGTGCGTGCCATGATGACGAACTCGTCGCTGCCTCGTGCATCGACGGCCGCCTTGATGCGATCGACCATTTCGTCCTTGCTGACGATGGCCTTGCCGGGCCGGTGGCCGCAGCGTTTCGCCCCCACTTGATCCTCGATGTGCATGGCCGCTGCGCCGAACTTAATCAGCGATTTGACGGTGCGCGCTATATTGAATGCCGATGCGCCAAAGCCCGTATCGACATCGACCAGCAGCGGCAGCGAACAGACATCGGTGATGCGGCGCACATCGGTGAGCACATCGTCGAGTCCGGTTATGCCGAGGTCGGGCACGCCCAGCGAACCCGCCGCAACGCCGCCGCCGGAAAGATATATTGCTTTGTAACCGGTCGCGGCAGCGAGACGCGCGTGGTAGGCGTTGATTGTGCCGACCACCTGCAAGGGCTTTTCCGCGGCAAGCGCAGCGCGAAAACGCGATCCTGGACTCGTATGACTCATATCGGCCTCTTGCCTCAGAAGAATGCCTTGGTCGCTTCAGCGGGAATGTTCATGCCCGTCACTCTGGCTTTCTGCAGCAGTTGCCAGAAATAGCGGTAGGTGGCGCGGTCGTGCAGTTCGCCATGATACTGAATCGGCCCCCAGTCGGCCTTCTGCGCCTGCAGGAGGATTTTGGCGGCATCCTCGACTTCGGACATATCGGGTTTCATGGCATCGACAATGGCGGTGATCTGCGCGGGATGGATGCTCCACATGCGCAGGAATCCGAACTCGTGGCGCGCGCGCCACGCATCGCGGAACACGTTGTAACCGTTCTTGAGATCGAGCGACACGTTGTGCGCCGGGACTACGCCGTTGGCGAGCGCCGCCGCGACGACCTCGGTCTTGGCGCGTATCAGCAGATGATGCTCGAACTGGCCGGGGCTGCGCATCGCCGATGCGGGGATGGCGCCGTGATGGCCCGATACGAAATCCATCAAACCGAAATCGAGCACCTGCACCCAGGGGAGGCCGGCAAGATCGTGCGCGGCGCGCAGCGCGCCGTGAGTTTCAACCAGAATATGGATGGGAATCTCGCGCTTGATTTTTTTCTTTTTTGCGGCCGTCATGACATGGCCGATCATTTCCTCGGCTTGCGCCGCAGCGGTGCACTTGGGCAGGGTGAGATAGGCGAGCGCATTGCCTGCACCACCAACCAGGATGTCGATGTCGTGTTTCCAGTGCCTGTGGGTGAAATCGTGGATGCGCGCGCCGGCCATCTTGTGCTTGTTGGCCGGGCCGGTGAGCACCCGGGCGATCATTTCGGCGTGATCTTTTTCCTTACCGGCGGGGGCGCCATC